>ERZ1066135.790-NODE-790-length-14256-cov-6.242659_pt1 | contig 14256 bp, 14 predicted proteins | sample MGYA00382782_ERZ1066135 | MGnify/ENA primary metagenome ERZ1066135 (study PRJEB33369, sample SAMEA5778365) | biofilm metagenome | biome: Industrial cooling water; feature: Water cooling tower basin; material: Biofilm | place: United Arab Emirates | collected...
CCTAGGACGCCTCACCGCGTCCAACAAGACGCCGACGAGGGCCTCAGACGACCGGATCGGGCAGTGGGCGACCAGCGAAGTGGGCGTCGAGGTTGGCCAGGACCCGCTCGCCCATCGCGACCCGCGTCTCGAGGGTCGCACTGCCCAGATGCGGGAGCAGTACGACTTGCGGCCGCACCAGCATCTCGGGTGCGATGTGGGGTTCGCGGGCATGCACGTCGAGGCCCGCACCGGCGAGGATCCCGGCATCGATGGCCGCGAGGAGGTCCGACTCGTTCACGATGTCACCGCGCGCGGTGTTGATGAGGAATGAGCCGGGCCGCGCCGCAGCGAGCACCGCGGCATCGATCATGCCGCGCGTCGTCGGCGTCGACGGACAGTGCACGGAGACGATATCGCTGCTCGCGAACAGCGCCTGGAGCGACGGGACGGCCGTCCCGAGGACGTCGACGCCGGGCGCGGTCGGCCGAGGCGTGAAATACCGGATCGGCATCCCGAAGCCGTGGTGCGCGCGATGCGCGACGGCTTGACCGATCCGGCCATAGCCGACGATCCCGAGGGTCATACCGCTGAGCCGACGACCCAGCAGATGGGTGGGGCGCCACCCCTGCCATGCGCCAGCGCGCAGCTCGCGCTCCCCTTCTCCGAGGCGGCGGACCGTCGCCAGCATCAACGCGATGGTGAGGTCGGCCGTGTCGGCCGTCAGGACGCCGGGGGTGTTCGTCACCGCGATCCCCAGGGCACGCGCCTGTGCGACGGCGATGTGCTCGGTGCCGACGCCGAAGTTCGCCAAGAGCGCCGCCCGGCTCGGCGCCTCCGGCAGCGCATCGGGTCCGACCCGATCCGCGACCGAGCACACGATCGCATCGTACTGCCCCCACGCGGCGCGGATCCGCTCGGGCGGCCACGTTGCATCAGTGGGGTTCAGGTCGCAGTCATAGCGCGCCGTCAGGTCGGCCTCGATCGGCGCGGGCAGTCGCCGCAACACGGCGACCCGCGGCCGCTCCGTCACGCCGATGCCGCGCTGCGAAAGCTGGCCTGCGCCGCCGCGACGCCACGCCCCGCAGCGATCGGCACACCGACATCCTGCAGCGCCATCTCGACGCCGCCGAGCGCGCCGAGCAGCATCAATTCGTTCAGATCACCGAGATGGCCGATGCGGAAGAGCTTGCCGGCGAGCGCGCCGAGTCCCGCCCCCAGCGAGAGACGGTAGCGATGGAACGCGCGCGACAGCAGCGCCGGTGCTTCGCCACCGGGCAGCATCACCGCGGTGACCGTGTTGCTCGCGATCGACTCCGCGGTCGCACAGAGCGGGAGCCCCCACGCCGCCACCGCAGCGCGTACGCCGCGCGCGAGGTGCTGGTGTCGTGCCGCGACATTGGGCATCCCTTCGTCCAGCAGCATCGTGAGCGACTCCTGCAATCCATACAGCAGCGACAGGGCTGGCGTGTACGGGAAGTACCCGGCGTCGTTGTTCGTGATCATCGGACGCAGGTCGAAGAAGGCCCGTGGACAGGTGGCCTCGGCCACCCGCTGCAGGGCCCGCGGGCTGACGGCGAGGATCCCGAGCCCGGCCGGGAGCATGAATCCCTTCTGACTGCCGGTGATCGCCAGATCCACGCCCCACGCGTCCATCTGGAAGTCGAGCGACGCGATCGAGCTGACCCCATCCACGTACAGCAGCGCCGGGTGGTCCGCCGCGTCGAGGGCGCGCCGCACGGCCGCGATGTCGCTGGTCACGCCCGTCGACGTCTCGTTGTGCGCGACCAGAACGCCGCGGATGCGACGATCCGTGTCGGCGCGCAGCGCGGCTTCGATCGCCTCCACCGGCGCGGCCGTCCCCCACGGCGCATCGAGCACGTCGACCACGAACCCCAGCCGCTGCGCCGCATCGACGAAGAGGTGCGAGAACTGCCCGTAGCGGGTGCCCAGCAACCGGTCGCCGGGATGCAGCGTGTTCACCAACGCCGCCTCCCACATCCCGCTGCCCGTCGCGGGGAACACGAACGCGCGCGCCTGCTCGCTGCCCACGATGCGCGGCAGCCGATCCAAGATGTCCCGCACTAAATGGGGGAACTCAGGCGACCGATGGTCCGCCATAGCGCGATGCATCGCGCGGAGGATACGATCCGGGACGTTGGTCGGCCCGGGCACGTAGAGGAAGTCACGACCAGGCATGGCGCTGACTCAGTGAGGGAATCCGCGATCGACCAACCACTGGTCGACGGACGCGACGGCGGTCGCGATGGCGGATCGCACGGCGGGGATCCGGTCCAATGCCGCGTCCGAGGCGAGTCGTTCGACCTCGCCGCACAGCGCCTGCAACCGGGTGGCGCCCACCTGACCGGAGCTGCCTTTGAGGGCGTGCGCCGCTTGGCGGATGGCGTCGGTGTCACCGTCCGCGAGGCCGGTGTCGATGGCCGCCAGCCGGATCCGGACCTGCTCTCGGTAGAGCCCCACCAGCTGGGTCAGCAATGGCATTCCGCCGAACGCACGGAGGCCCTCGAGGATCGTGGGGTCCACGGCCTCGGTCGAGGGAGTGGCTGGGGTGTCGGACACGTGAAGGAACGGGCGGCGGAGGCTTCGCGGCCCGAGTGGGCGGCCAGACTCAACTACGGAGAATGCCCGGGGCGGGACTCGAACCCGCAAGCTCGCGAGGAGCGGGGGATTTTGAGTCCCCTGCGTCTACCAATTCCACCACCCGGGCAACGCACCGGAATAGTACTACCGGTACCTCACGGCATCAATCGGCCGGTGGTGGAACGCGCCGCGCGGTGGGTGGCGGTGGCGGGCGGCGGCCGTCGGGCGCGCCGGGCCCACGTCCGCGTCCGGCCTCGTGCGACTCGGCTGCGCGACGCAGTTCGTCGGAGCGACGCGTCAGTTCCTCCTCGAACGCGAAATAGCGGGCGCGTTGTACCGGCGTCAGGAACTGGGACAGCGCGCGCTGCTCGTCCTCCAGGAGACTGAGACGTTCCCGCTGCAGCTCCAGCACGCGATCCAAGAGGGTACCCACCTCGGCCTGGTTGACGCTGTCCTTCACGCGCATCGCGTCCCGCAGTGACTGGCGGGTGGCCCGGTCGTCGCGTCCGAGCGCGATGCGGCGCGGTCCGAAGCGGGCGCTATGCTCGCGCATCTGCCGCACCTGCGCATCGGACAAGCGCAACTGCTCGCGCAGCAGCTCTCCCATCCGCTCTTGGATCCGCCGGTCGAGCTCCGCGGGTGGGCGACGGCTGCTGTCGGCGCCCCGACCCATGGAGCCGCGCTGCGCCTCGGCGCTCGAGACCACGAGCGCCAGGGCGAACAGACTGAGGAGCGTGCGCATCAGTCGCCACCTCCTACGGCATCGGCCAAACCAGAGCGCGGAGCCGGATCGAGCGACGGCAACCCATCGAACCGCTCGAGCTGGTCGAAGAGCACGTCCAGTTCCTCGTCATCGAAGTCGGCGAGCCCCTGCCCGAAGCTCACCGGGAGCGGCGCGTCGGAGACCGCGACCACGGTCGTCTCCGCGACGCCGCGCCCCAGATCCCCATCGCGCTGACCCGTGAACGAACGTTCGACGATGGCGAGCGAGATCCCACCCAGGGCCACCGTCGCGAGCGCGGCCGCCCACTGCCACGAGCGGGCGCGCCTCGCTCCCGCTCGCCGCGCGGTCGGCGCGGGCACTGCGGCGACGATGCGGTCCACGTCGACCGAGGGCGCGATGGACAACGCAGCCCGCGCCTCGCGCAAGAAGCGGAGCTCGTCCACCAGCTCCGGATCCGACCCGATCGCGCGCTCCAGCGCGGTGCGCTCCTCCACCGACCCCAGGTCGTGGACGAGGTCGATGAGTCGATCCTGTTGTTCCCCGCGATCCAAGTGCTCAGTCATTGAGTAACTCCCGAACGACACGCAACGCATTGTGATAGTGCACCCGCGCCGCCCCCTCCGTACTGCCCAGGACTTCTGCGATGTCCCGGTATGACATCCCCTCGGAGACCCGCAACGTGAAGACATCACGCTGCATCGGCGAGAGCCGGGCGACCGCGCCGCGGATCCGAGCGGCCATCTCCTGCGCGACCATCCCATCGAGGGCGTCGAACTCCGAGACCGCATCGCCCTCACTCAGCTCGGTATCGTCCCGTCGTCGTCGCGCCGCCCGACGCCGGTCCAGCATGAGACGCCGCTCGATGGTGAAGAGCCACGTCCGGAACGAACTGTCGGCACGGAAGCTGTCGATCGCACCGAAGGCCCGCACGAACGTGTCCTGCACCAGCTCATCGACCTCCTCGCGCACCCCCTGGCTCGCGGCGAATCGTGCCAATGCCGCCGCGTGCCGCTCGACCAAGACCCGCGCCGCCCGCTGCTCGCCATGTCGCCATCGCTCGATGAGCGCGTGGTCAGGGACGGCGTCGTCCGCATCGGAGGGGTGAGGCATCAGTCGGCTGGTTGGACGGCGGGTCTCGACGCAATGTTAATGGCATGCCCACCCCGTGGATCATCGCACATCGCGGCGACGTACAGGTCGCCCCAGAGAATACCCTCGCGGCGGTCGCGGCGGCACTGGACGCCGGCGCCGATGGGATCGAGCTGGATCTCCACCGCACGGCCGATGGGGCGGTGGTGGTCCACCATGACCCGATCCCGCGCGCCCTGCCCACCGATACCCGGCTCGCGGGACGGCCCTTCACGGACCTGACGATGGACGAGGTCCGGACGTTCCGCGTCGAGGGTCGGCACCCGATCCCGACCCTGCCCGAGGTCCTCGCGCTCGTAGCGGACCGCGCGGTCCTCTACTGCGAACTCAAGGGCAGCGGCGTGGTCGAGGCGGCGGCGCCGATCCTGCGCGCGTACCGTGGGCGGTCGGCCATGCACGCCTTCGATCACCGTGCGGTCCTGCGGGCGTCGGAGCTCGCCCCGACCATTCCGCGCGGGGTGCTGCTGGTCTCCCGGCTGGTGGACCCGGTGGCGGCCATGCGCGCGGCGCGCGCGACGACCCTCTGGCCGTTCGCCGACACGGTGGACGCGCAGCTGGTCGCACAGGTCGTGGATGCCCAGTGCGCCCTGATCCCTTGGACCGTCAATGACCTCGAACGCGCCTCCGAACTCGCCGCCCTCGGGGTCACCGGGATCTGCACGGACCACCCCGCGGCCGTCCGCCGAGCCCTCGATCCCACGAATCGACCTCGCGGCGCGTAGTACCCTGTGCGGGCGCCCGGCCGCACATCCTCCCTCACCGAACCACGCTGACGTGAAGAACCACACCCTGCGGGGCACTGCCCTCGCCTGTCTGCTCGCCGTGCCCCTGATCGCCGGGGCGCAGCGCAATGAGTACGGCAATCCCCTGAAGTTGCCGCCGCGGCCGACGAAGCCGGCGATCACCGTCGAGGATCTGCGGACGCGGTTGTACATCTTCGCCGACGACTCGATGCAGGGGCGGCAGTCCGGCACCGAGGGGAACCGCATCGGGACCGACTATATCGAGCGCGAGGTCAGGCGTCTGGGCCTCGAGCCGGCGGGTGACAACGGAACGTTCTTCCAGGCGCTGCCCTATGGATACCGGCACTTCGCGGCGACGTCGCGGCTGCGGGTGGGTCCTCGCACCCTCGCCATCGGAACGGACTTCTCGGTCGGCGGCCGACTGGCATCGACCTCGTTCGACGGCGTGCAGGTGATCTACGGTGGCGTGCTGGGGGACACGGCGAGGCAGATCACCCAAGCGCAGGCGTTGGGGCGCTTCGTGATCGTGTCGCCTGCGACCGGTCCGGCCGCCAGCGGTGGTCGAGGTGGCGCCGGCGGCGCCCCCGCCGGCGGCGGCGGGCGCGGGGGGGCTGGCGGGGCGCCGAACCGTTTCTTGGGGGCCGCCGCCGTCGCGGTGGTCGATCTCGATGCGCTCGCGCCGGCCGCCCGCGCTGCCTTGAATGCGCCGCCGACTCGCGCCGCGCTGCTGTATCCGACACCTGCCCCCGTGCCAGGACAGCCGCTCGGGGCGGCACCGGCGGCACCACAGCTTCGCCTGACGAGTGCGGCCGCCGAAGCGCTGATGGGCGTGCCGCTCAGCGAGCTCCGTCCGGGGGCCGCGGGCCTGCTGGTGTCCGGCCAACTCGACCTGAGCGAGCGCCTCGTGCCGGAGTTCGGTCGCAACGTCGTCGCGATCCTCCGGGGCAGTGATCCCGTGCTGCGCAACGAGTTCGTGGCGATCGGCGCGCACAACGATCACGTGGGATTCGACAACCGCCCTGTGGATCACGATTCTGCCCGCGCGGTCGCGTCCATCCTCTCCAAGCTCCAGATGGCCGACGGCAAGACCCTCTTGCCGGTGACCCCTGAGATGCGGGTGCGCGCCGTCGAATCAGCGCGTCCGATGATCGATTCGATGCGACGGATCCGCGCGCCCCGACTCGACTCCATCCGCAACGGCGCGGATGACGACGGATCCGGCTCGATGGCGGTCCTCGAGATCGCCGAGGCCATGGCCACCGCGAAGGAGCGCCCGAAGCGCTCGGTGCTCTTCATCTGGCATACCGGCGAGGAGGGCGGCCTGTCGGGATCGCGATTCTTCACGGACTTCCCCACGGTGCCCCGTGAGCAGATCGTCGCGCAGATCAACGTCGACATGATCGGTCGCGGCCGCGCCGACGATCTTCCGGGGGGCGGCCCCGACTACCTCGCGGTCGTGGGCTCACGGATGCTCTCGTCGGAGCTCGGCGAACAGGTCGTGACCACGAACCGCAAGCAGGCGCGCCCGCTGCGACTCGACTACACCTTCGACGAGCCGACGACGTGGCCGGGCTACAACAACATCTATGGGCGGAGCGACCACGCGAATTACGCGCGATTCAATATCCCGATCGCGTTCTTCTTCACCGGTCTGCATCGGGACTATCATCAAGTCACCGACGAGCCGCAGTACATCGACTACGCGCACTATGCGCGCATCACGTCGTACCTCTTCGATCTCACGAAGGACGTGGCCAACGCGCCGACGCGGCCGAAGGTCGACCGCGGTCCGCGGATGTAACGGCCTGCGCGCTGGCGGCGGTGCGACCGGTCAGGTCGCGCCGCCCTTGGCGGTCGTGAGTCTCGCCTCGAGTTCGTCGGCTACGCGATCTGCTGCGCGGGTCGCATCGACCAGCCGCTGCATGGTGCCCGGGTCCAGGGGCGCCGCGTCGCCGTGGGCCCTCGCGACCGCGTAGCCCAGCACCGCGGCGGCCTGATCGGCGCTCTTGCGCGCCTGGTGCGCCTGCAGCCGCAGCTTGCCCTCGTCGATCGCACTCTCGGTGGCCTTCGTGGCCTTGTCGATCCCCTGCGAGACCTTGTCCCAGATCCCCATCGTGTCCTCCGGTTCGGGTGCCCCACCCTACGAGCGCGCGCACCGGACGGCTTCCGAGCCCAGGAAACACGAACGCCCAACCGATCCGGGAGGGCGTTGGCGACAGGCGGGGAGCCGATGGATCAGTTGGCCGCCGCGACCTCGACCGGCACCACACTGACCTTCAGACGGCGCTTGTCCTTGTGTTCGAACTTCACGACGCCATCCACGAGGGCGTAGATCGTGTAGTCCGACCCCAAGCCGACATTGCGGCCCGGGTGCCACTTGGTGCCGCACTGCCGCACGATGATGTTGCCCGCGATCACGGACTCCCCACCGTACTTCTTGATCCCGCGATACTGCGGGTTCGAGTCGCGCCCGTTGCGCGACGAGCCTACGCCTTTCTTATGCGCCATGGTCCGGTCTCCGGATCAGCCGAGGTCGATGGTGTTGATCTTCACTTCCGTGAAGCCCTGCCGGTGTCCCTGCTTCTTCGCGTAGTTCTTGCGGCGCTTCATCTTGAAGACGACGATCTTGTCGTCCTTGCCGTGCTTGACGATCTGGCCCGTCACCTTCGCCCCGCTGAGGGTGGGGACGCCGATCCGCACCGCATCGCCATTGGCGCCGAGGAGGACATCGGAGAATTCGACTGCGGCGCCTGCCTCGGCGGCCAGCGTCGGGATACGAATGGTCTGGCCGGGCTCGACCTTGAACTGCTTCCCGCCCGTGCGGATGATCGCGTACGCCATCGTGATACTGGGATTAAATGGTAGAGCACGGAAAGCTATCCGACTCAACGCCCTAAAGCAAGTCCCCGCAACGGCCTACGCCCTACGCGACCGCGTACTGCGGCGTGATATCCCGCCCCTGCCCCTTGGTGACCAGCTTGAACTCGTCCGGACGCAGCAAGGGGTCGTCTCGGACCTCGACGGCCGAGCCCGCGACCTTGGCCAATTTCGCCAGCAGGTCCTTCTCCTGGTCCAGGGCATAGAGCGCCACCTCCGGGTGGACCTTCACCAGTAGCTGCTCCCGGCGTCCGTCGAGGGCGTAGCGACGAACGGACCGTTCCATCCGGCGCAGGATGGATTCGGGCGTGAAGACCCGCCCCGTCCCCGAACACGTGGGACAGGCCATGGTCATCGACTGCAGATGCGATTGGCGCACCCGCTGCCGGGTCATCTCGATCAGGCCGAGGTCGCTCACCGCGAAGGCCTTGGTCCGTGCGCGGTCGCGGCTCAGGTGCTGCCGCAGCTCCTGCAGCACGCGGTCCCGGTTCGCCTTCATCTCCATATCGATGAAGTCGCACACGATGATGCCGCCGACGTCCCGCAAGCGGAGCTGGCGCGCGACCTCGCGCGCGGCCTCCAAGTTCGTCTTCAAGACCGTCTTCTCGGGGTCCTTCTTGCCCGTGTAGCGGCCGCTGTTCACGTCGATCGACACCAACGCTTCGGTCGGCTCGATGATCAGGTACCCACCGCTGGGCAGATCACAGCGCCGCTTGAAGAGGTCGCGAATCTCCGGCTCGATCTTCGCCTGATCGAACAGGGGCAGCTTGTCGTCGTACAGCCGCACGCGGTCGATGAGCTCGGGTGCGATGCCGGTCAGGTACTCGACGATCTCCTGATGGACGGCCTTGGAATCGACCGTGACCGAGTCCACCTTCGCGCTGAACACGTCGCGGATCAGCCCCCGCGTGAGGCCGGTCTCGCGGTGCAGGACCGACGGCGCCCGGACGAACGTGGTCTTCTTCTTGATGCGCTTCCACTGCGCCATCAGCGTCGACAACTCGCGCGCGAAGACCTCGGCCGTGGTCTCTTCGCTGACCGTCCGGACGATCACGCCGCCCGACTCCTTCGGCAGGACGCCCTGCATCATCTCGCGCAGCCGCACCCGCGTCGCCTTGTCACCGATCTTGCGCGACACGCCGACCTTCGACGCGAACGGCATGTAGACCAGGAAGCGACCGGCCAGGGACACCTGCGCCGTGACGCGCGGACCCTTGGTCGAGATCGGCTCCTTGGTGACCTGCACGATCAGGTCCTGCCCCTTCTTGAGCAGCTCCTGGATCGGCGGCACCTTCAGCGAGGATCGTCGCCGCCCCCCGCCCCGGTCCGGACCCGGGCTGTCGGCTCCCTCCGCCTCGTCCGCGGCCTCGCCAGGGTCCTCGTCGTCGTCATCCTCGTCGACGACCAGGTCGGAGGCGTGCAGGAACGCGCTCTTCTCGGTGCCGATGTCCACGAAGGCCGCCTGGATACCAGGCAGGCCCGCCTCGACGCGGCCGAGGAAGATGTCGCCGATCAGGCGTCGTGCTTCGGGACGATCGACGAGCAACTCCGCGAGCTCGTCGTCCTCCATGATGGCCACGCGGGTCTCGCGGGGAGCCGCGTTGATCAGGATCTCACGCTTCATCGCATACGATGCGCCGCCCCGCGCGGCGACTCCGCGCGGGCGATCTGCATCGCCGGACCACAGGTGATCGGTCCCCGTCCTGCGGACCCCAACGCGGAAGCAGCCCGCGCACAACGCTCGGCCTCCGGAACCCGCCGGCCAACCGCCGGAGTAAGTCGGGTCGTGAGGCGAGACGTGAGGGACCCATCGTCCCCCCAGCATGCGCAGCACTGGTCGCGAGTGTCCCCCGCGACCCCGCGGGGGATGCCGGACGGAGTCGCCGCCCAGTACCCCCCAACATCAATTCGTCACGAATGGGTAATCGCGGACCGAGCCGAAACAAAGGGGGGCCAGCGGGCGGCCGGTCCCCCGTCGGTCCCCCGGCGGATCAGCCGAGTGCGGCGCTCGCGTCCTTCAGCAGCTGCCGTGCGATCACCAGTCGCTGGATCTCACTGGTGCCCTCACCGATCTCACAGATCTTCGCATCCCGCATCATGCGCTCCACGGGGTACTCCTTCGTGTACCCGTAGCCCCCATGGATCTGGATCGCCTTGATGGTGGCCCGCATCGCCAGCTCGGAACAGAAGAGCTTGGCATAGGCCGCCTCCTTCGTGTATGGCAGTCCGCGCGCCGCGAGCCACGTGGCGTGGTAGGTGAGGTGCCGCCCAGCCTCGATCTCCATGGCCATATCGGCCAGCGGGAACTGGACGCCCTGGAACTGCGCGATCGGTTGCCCGAACTGCTGGCGCAGCATCGCGTACTTGAGCGACTCCTCGAAGGCTCCCTGTGCCAGCCCGATCGAGAGCGCCGCCAAGCCGATCCGACCGGCGTCCAGCGTCTTCATGAAGTTGATGAACCCCATCCCCTCGGCACCGAGCAGATTCTCCGCGGGGACGATCACATCCTCGAAGATCAGCTCACGCGTGTCGGAGGCACGCCAGCCGAGCTTGTCCTCCTTCTTCCCGGCGCGGAAGCCCGGCATCGCAGGCAGGGAGTCATCGTGGCCGGTGCCCAGGGCCCGCACGCGCTCGAGATCGCAGGTCTCCTTCGTGAGGATGAACGAGCTGATGCCGCGGCTGCCTGCCGAGGGATCCGTGACCGCCGTCACGATGAAGATCTCGCCGACGCCCGCGTGCGTGATGAACCGCTTCGACCCGTTGAGGACGTAGTGGTCGCCCCGACGCACCGCGACCGTCCTCGTCCCGCCCGCGTCAGAGCCGGCGCCCTCTTCCGTGAGGCCGAACCCGCCGAGCACCTTCCCATGGGCGAGCAGGGGCACGTAGCGCTGCCGCTGTTCGTCGGTCCCGAAGTTCACGATGGGCGAGGTGCCCAGCGTCGTATGGGCGGAGATGGTGATGGCGTGCGAGGCATCGACCTTGGCCATCTCCTCGATCGCGATGATGTAGCTCAGCAGGTCGAAGCCGGCCCCGCCCAGCGCTTCGGGCCACGGGATGCCCAGCAGCCCCAGTTCGCCCATGGCCGCGACGGTCTCCCACGGGAAGTCCTGCGACGCATCGGCCGCCGCGGCGATGGGTGCCACGCGGGCGCGGGCGAACTCACGGACCATGTCGCGGACGGCGACATGCTGCTCATCGAAATAGAACGATTCGTGCACGGATCTACTGGCTCAGTGAAGGGATCACACCGTGCGCATGAAGTGGCCACGGGTGAAACGGGAGCCGACGAGCGGGCGCACCGCCGTCGGATCGGGGCGGTCGCCACGGGCGAGCGCGTCGAGTTGCGCACGATACCCGCGCACCAGCGCATCGATCGGGTCGCCCGGGACATTGAACACAAGCTGGATGCCGCGCACGCCGTTCCGCCACACGCCCGGCAGGAACTCGGATCCTTCGATGGGACGGGAGTGCAACAGGCGATTCCGACAGGCACTGTCGGTGGCCACGGGGAACACGTACCCCGCAGGATCCGTCAACTCGACGTTCGTATGCTTGGCGACGCACAGGTCGCGACAGGTCGTCGGCTCCCGATCGAACGCCGCTGAGAGCACGCAGTGCTCGATGGTCATGCCCTCGGGCCGCCCGTACAGCACGACATCGAATCCGCGTCCCTGCCAGGGTGCGGTCACGGCAGCGAGCTCGGCCGCCGTGAGTTCGATCGACGCCACGAGGCGTCGGACACCACGCGCGAAGAAGACGTCGGCCGTGTGCTGATTGAACACGTTCAGCGCGTAGTCGCCGACGACGTCCCGCCCCGCACGGGCGAACTCCACGGCCATACCGGCATGCCCGGTCTGCAGCGGCAGGTCCAGCGCCAGCCAGGGGGCGAGGGTCCGGCGTTCCGCGGATCGGACGATCGACGGCAGACGCAGCCGGACACGGACGCCCTGCGCCTGCAGCTCGCGCACCGTTGCCGCGAGGCGCGCACGCGGCGGGGCCGGATGTCGCAGGAAGGGGTCGAAGACCACCTCGGTCGCGCCGGCCGCAGCGGCCACATGTGCGTCCTCGAGCCGATAGACGCTGGCGACCAGTCTGAATGCGGCAGTGGGGTCGTCCGCGCCGGGCGCCGGTGCCGTCGCGACGATCGACGCGATCCGCTCTTCGCGCGCTGCGCGAGCAGCATCGGACGCCCAGGTGCGTCGCTCGAGCAAGGTCGCGACGGCTTCCTGGCGCAGTTGATTCAGCGCCGAGACCGGGAGGAACACGTTCGGCGCCAGTGCGTCGGTGTCGAGGTCGCCCAGCGCGAAGGGCGAGGTCCCCAGCCGACCGAGCTGGGCCCGGAGCAGTTCCGCATCAAGCGCTCGCTGCGTCGCGGGGACGAGCGGCACGCTGCTGCGCACGGTCACGGTGTCCTCGCCCGACGTGAAGACCGCCTTGAGCGGAGCTCCCGGCTGGCCGAAGACCCGAACGTCGAGCCGGAGGCGGCTGGCATCGGGGAGGGCGACGTCCGCGAACGAGGATCGCGCCGCGGAGTTGAGTGCGACGTCGAAGGCACGGATGACGCGCCAACCCACGGGGATGTCGTCGCGGGTCGCGATGGCCTGCTCCACTCCGCGGTCGCTGGAGGACAGGAGGCGCGCGCGCTCCACCGTGAAGCCGCGGGTCGCATCCGGAGCGCCCGACTCGGGTGGCTCGAACCCCACGCCGTCCCCGACCGACAGTGCGGTGCGCACGCGCACGACGACCTCGCCGGGCGCGCGACCGATCACCTCACCGAGCTCGACGCCGCGGTTGTCCGGGTGGGACCGCGTGATGTAGTCGCGGCCCGCCCGCCCACCGTACATCCCGCCCGTGAACCCGCGCGAGAAGATCTGGACGAGGGGTGTCGTGTCGGCCTCGGACAGCAACGGGGACTCCCCGCGCTCGACCCGGTCGAGCATGCTGCGGTAGGTGCGCGTCACCGTGGCGACATACTCCGGCTTCTTCTTGCGTCCCTCGACCTTCAGACAACCGATGCCCGCCGCAGCGATGGCGTCGAGATGCGCGTGAGCGGCCAGGTCGCGCGCCGAGATGAGGTAGCCGCGATCGAGCTCGGTGTCGTGATCGACATCCCTGAGCACGTAGTCCTTCCGGCAGGATTGCGCGCAGGCGCCGCGATTGGCACTGCGCTCCGAGATCATCCCCGACATGAAGCACTGGCCCGAGTAGCTGATGCACAGCGCCCCGTGGACGAATGACTCCAACCCGATCGCGGGCACCGCCGCGCGGATATCGCGGATATCATCGAGCGTGTTCTCGCGCGCGAGCACGACGCGCTCGATCCCGAGGTCCTGCATCAGCGCAGCACCGGAGGCATCGTGGACGGTCATCTGGGTCGAGCCGTGCACCTCGAAGCCGGGATAGACCTGCCGGATGAGCCGGACGAGTCCGATATCCTGCACGATCGCGGCGTCGATCCCGCGGTCGATACACGCCCCCAGATGCGCGAGACAGTCCGCGAGCTCGTGCGGCTTGACCAGCGTGTTGAGGGTGAGGTAGACGCGGACACCGCGTTGGTGGGCCAGCCGGCACGCCCGCCCGAGATCCTCCAGGGTGATCTGCGCCCCGTCGTCGCGCGCGTTGAACCGCTCGGCACCGAGGTAGATCGCGTCCGCACCGTTGGCGATCGCCGCGCGCGCCGCGTCGAGCGACCCCGCGGGGGACAGGAGTTCAGGGACCATCCTCAAAGTTACACTGGTCCCGGTGGCCTCGGAACCGACTGGGAACCGCGCGGGAACCGATTCGGACCGATCGGTCTTTGCTCCACGTGATCGCGAGTGACCGTCACTCGTGCGCGCGGATTCCCACCATTCGTTTGGAGGCAGAACGTGAAGAAGCTGTTCACCACGCTGGCGCTCGTCGCCGCGACCACGGTCGGAGCCACGACCACGCAGGCGCAGGGTAAGGACATCGTCGAGACCGCGGTCGCGGCGGGCTCGTTCAAGACGCTCGTGGCCGCGGTGCAGGCTGCCGGGCTGGTCGAGACGCTCAAGGGCCCGGGCCCGTTCACGGTCTTCGCACCCACGGATGAAGCCTTCGCGAAGCTGCCCGCTGGCACCGTTGAGGCGCTCCTGAAGGACAAGGCGAAGCTCACGGCCATCCTGACGTACCACGTCGTCGCTGGCAAGGTCATGGCCGCGGATG
>ERZ1066135.793-NODE-793-length-14219-cov-6.096865_pt1 | contig 14219 bp, 12 predicted proteins | sample MGYA00382782_ERZ1066135 | MGnify/ENA primary metagenome ERZ1066135 (study PRJEB33369, sample SAMEA5778365) | biofilm metagenome | biome: Industrial cooling water; feature: Water cooling tower basin; material: Biofilm | place: United Arab Emirates | collected...
CCGGGCACTTTGCGTGCTTCGACATGCGGCGGCGGGGCCCGGGAGCTATGCCCGTGGCGGCTGCCGCAGAGTCCGGGGGGCCGAGCGCGGACCTGCGCCACGGCCTCGCGAACGGACTCCACGGAGGCTCCGCCCGCGCTGCCATTGGTACTGAACGACAGGAACGCGACGCGGGGGACATCGCCGACCACGGCCGCGCGGGCGGTCGCCGCCGCGAGCGCGATGTCCGCCAACTGCGGCGCCGTCGGGTAGGGGATGACCGCGCAATCGGTGAAGGTGAGTACCTCACTGGCCGCGTCCCGGAACGGGGGCACGACCAAGTAGAACGCGCTGGAGACGGTGTGGACCCCAGGGGCCATGCCGATCAGCCACAGCGCGGTCCGCACGACGTCGCCGGTGGTGCGCACCGCACCCGCGACGACCCCATCGAGCGCGCCCAGCGCGACGAGCCCGGTCGCGAGGCACAGCGGGTCCGTCGCGAGCGCCTCGGCGCCTGCCGGGGTCAAGCCGCTCCCCGCCCGCCGTGCCAGCAAGCGTCGCGCGATCTCGTCCCGATGCGGGTGCCGGCGCGGATCCACCACCTCGAGCCCCGTCGCGAACACGGCGTCATGGCTCTCCGGGGCGCCGGGATCCAGCGCGAGGACCGGGTGGAGGATGCCCTCGGCGGCGAGACGCTCGGCGGCCTCACGCACACGCGCATCGCCCGACTCGGCGAACACGATGCGTCGCGGTGCGGCGGCGGCCCGTGCGCGGAGCGCGGCCAGGAAGGTCATGTCGTCGCGAAGCGGGCGCGGAGCGCCGCGCCGACGTTCGGCGGCACGAGACCGCTCACATCGCCACCGAACTGGGCGACTTGCTTCACCAGACTCGAACTGATGTAGGTGGTCTCCAGCGACGGGACCATGAAGATCGTCTCCAGCTCGGGCGCCAGATGCCGGTTCATCAAGGCCATCTGCATCTCGTAGTCGAAATCCGCGACCACCCGCAAGCCGCGGATCACGAGCGTGGCATCGACCTCTCGCGCGAAATCCACCAGGAGTCCCCGGAAGCTCCGCACCTCGATCCGTGGATCGGGCAACGCCTCCGCGATGAGACGCTGGCGCTCCTCGACACTGAACAGCGGCGTCTTGCTGAGGTTGTTGAGGACACCGACGACGATCCGGTCCGCATACACCAAGGAGCGGCGGATGAGATCGGCGTGTCCGTTGGTCAGCGGGTCGAAACTGCCCGCATAGATCGCAGTGCGCATCAGTCGTCGGGGTCGTCGCTGCGGTAGAAGGTAATCGCCGAGGTGCCGTACCGCCGCGTCGTACCAGCCCCCGGGAGCGAGACCGACGACGGATGCTCCACGGCCAGCTCGGTCGCGAACGGACTCGTCAGCCAGCGCGTGACGAGCTCGTGGGCGGTCGTCGCGGCGTAGGGCGGATCCGCGAACGCCAGATCGAAGGTCCCGGGGGCGAGCGACGCGACATACGCGCCGGCGTCATGCGCGACCACGGTCGCGCGGTCACCGGCCCCGAGGGCGGCGATGTTCCCCGCCAGGACGCGACGCACCGCCGGATCGCGCTCGACGAAGGTCGCGTGTGCCGCACCGCGGGAGAGCGCTTCGAGCCCCAGCGCACCCGACCCCGCGCAGAGGTCCACCACCCGCGCCCCCGGCAAACGCGCCTGCACGATGCTCATCCACGCCTCTCGGACCCGATCCGCGGTCGGCCGCACCGCGTCCGGCGGCACGACCAGCCGGCGTCCTCGCCAGATCCCGGCCACGATGCGCATCGCTACTGCCTGAGGTCGGCGATGCGCGCTTGGATGCGCGCGACGCCCTTCCACTCATCGCGCTCCAGGCGGCACGCGACATCGAAGGGACGCCGCCACGCGATGTCGCGCACGCGCGGGGCCAGTTCCCAGGAGATCGCGTCGAGGGCTCCGTCGCCGTCCGCCGTGAGCGTGAGCTTGAGGCCCTGATCGCCGATGCGCCGCGGCGCTCCGGCCGCAGACACCCCGCGGAGCGCGAAGAGCGGCGCGGGATTCCCGACGCCGAACGGCTCACAGTGCCGCAGCACGTTCAGCAACTCGTCGGTCACCGCAGGCAAGGGGATCTCGAGGTCGACGCGCAGCTCCGGGACGAGGTCGTCGGGCGTGAGCTGCGACGCGGCGATGGCCGCGAAGCGCTCGGCGAACGCGGGGATGCGATCGGCCTGGATGGTGACGCCCGCCGCCGCCCGATGCCCACCGAACTTCACGAAGAGGTCGCGACACTCGGTCAACGCGCCGTGCAGGTCGAAGGCGCTGATGGAGCGCCCCGATCCCTTCCCGATCCCATCCTCCACGGCGATCATCACGGTCGGACGCCCGGTCTCCTCGACCACGCGCGAGGCGACGATCCCGATCACGCCCGGATGCCATCCCGCCCCGCTCAGGACGAGACCGAAGCGGTCCCCCAGACCCTGCGCCTCGAGTTGGCGACGGGCGGCGTCGAGCGTCTCGCGATCCAGCTCCTGACGACCGCGATTCATCTCTTCGAGCTCGCGCGCGATCCCATTCGCGGTGCCATCGTCGTCGGTGAGCAGCAACTCCACACCGCGCTGGGCGCGACCCACGCGGCCCGCCGCGTTGAGCCGCGGCGCGAGGATGTAGCCGATCCGCCCCGCGGTGAGCTCTTTGCTGTCGAGCCCCGCCGACCGCAGCAGGGCACGCAATCCGGCCACTTTGGACTGCGCGAGCACGCGCAGCCCGAAGCGCACCAAGGTGCGATTCTCGCCGCGGAGTGGCGCGACGTCCGCCACGGTGGCGATGGCGACGAGGTCGAGCAGGTTCAGGACGAGATTGCGGGACGTGCCACGTGCGTCGCACAGCGCGAGGGCCAGTTTGAAGACCACGCCGGCCGCGACGAGGTCCTTGTCGGGGGACGGACATCCCGGTCGGCGCGGGTTGAGCACCGTCAGGGCGGCGGGCAACGGCCCGCCCGGCAAATGGTGATCCGTGATGATGCAGTCGATGCCCGCCGCCCGCAGCGCGTCCACGGCCGCATGGGCGCTGGTGCCGCAGTCGCAGGTGACGACGAGCGTCGCCCCCGCGTCCACCGCCGCGGCGACGCCTGCCGGTCCCAGATCGTAGCCATCCGTCAGGCGATACGGCACGAAGGGCACGACCTGTCCGCCCAACCCCCGCAGGACCCGCGTGAGGATGGCCGTCGAGGTCATCCCGTCCACGTCGTAGTCGCCGTGCACGAGGATCGTCTCCCCCCGCTCGAGCGCGAGCACGAGCCGGTCGACGGCCTCGGTCATCCCCAGCAACGCCGTCGGCGGCGCGAGATCGTCGAGCGACGGGCGCAAGAAGCGGCGCGCCCGCTCTGGCGCATCAAGGCCACGGCGCACCAGCAGTTCGCAGAGCGCCCCTGGCAACGAGAGTTCGCGTTGCAGGAGCGCGACCAGCGCCGCGTCGGGGCGCTCGGGCGCGACCCAGCGAGCGGGGGGACGCTGTCGCGGCAGCGCCGATCCACTCATCGGACGCGCCTCCCCGGCCACGACGTGCTCAGGCCGGCGCGTACAGCAACACGCCGCAGGCCTCGCAGAGCTCGACCGCTCCCGTCGCCTGCATCGTGAAGCGTCGCTGCACCGGCAGGGCGGTATGACAGGCGCTGCACGCGCCGTCGACGAGCTCGTACACGGCCCGACGACGCTTCTTGGCACGGATCCGCTCATACTTGAGCAGGACCGGACGTGGGACCGGCGCGACACGCTCGGCACGCGCGCCCTCGGCGGCGGCGACATCGGTCGCGATGGTCGCGCGCTCAGCGGCGATCTCGGCCCGCGCCTCGCGCTGCTCCGCCGACACCGCATCGAACCCCGCCCGCGCGGACTCAGCGATCGCGCGCAGCTCGGCCAGGCGCCGGCCCACGCCGACCAGGTCATTCTCCTCCTCGAGGAGCACGCGTCGGATCTGCTCGACCTGCGAGGCCGCGGCGGTCGCGGCCCGCATCGTCTTCACCTGGTCGAACTGCGCCTGACTCTTCTCGAGCAGCTCCTTGTGCTCGGCGATCTTCTCGCGCAGGAAGGCCTGCCGTTGCTCTTCGACCGTCACCGCCTGCACCGCCCGCTCGACCCCGTCCTGCGCGATCCGCAAACGCTTCTCGAGTTCGGCCTCGCGCGGTTCGATCGCCTCGAGTCGCGCCGCGAGCGCATCGAGCACTTCATCTTGAGCCTGCAGGGCGAGGAGCGCGGTGATGTCAGGCGTCACGGTCACATCGGGGCAAGAGGGCAAGAGCGTGCCGCCGCTGGCGCGACGGCGACCTCCAAGGATTCTAATCACCTGCGCGTGGCCGTGAGGCCGATCATCTCCCGCTTGAGCCGCATCAGTTCGGCCGTCACCGCGGCGTAGTCCAGCGGCGCCGGCGCGCCGAGCGCGGCCTTGAGCGCGGCGATCCGTTCCTGCCGCCACCGCAGCCGCAAGCGATCCAGCGAGTCGGCCACGGTCGCGTCGACGTCGACGATGCCGTCCGGGTCCGCGACCAGCGACTCGAGGACGGGGATCGCCTCGGCCGGCAGGAGGTCCGCGATCTGCCCGAGATCCGCCTCGCTGCCTTGGTCGAGCAAGGATTGATGGATCGCGATCAGCCGCGGGTCGCGCAGGCCGGCGGGGACATCGTCCGGCAGGTCCCCGGCGACCGCGTCGGTCGCGGCGTACTCCTCTTCCAACCGACCGAGCGATTCGGTCACGGACTCGATCCGCCCGCGGAACAGCAGCATCACCCGCACCAGCGCCCGTTCCGCCTCGGCCCCCAGTCGTGGCCGCGCCGCACGGCCACGCGTCGCGACCTCGGGCGGCGCGGGCGGGAGGCCGGAGGGTCCCGGCAGCGACGGACGCGGTGCCTCGTGCATGGGGTCCGGCAGGGCGGCCGCTTCGCGGGCGAGTGTGTCGCGGTCGACGCCAGAGACCGACGCCGCCCGGGTGAGGTAGAGCTCGCGCGTCAGCGCATCACTCGTGGCGCGGATCGTCGGCAGCAGCCGGTCGAGTGCCCGGCGCGCCTTGTGCAGGTCGGAGAACCACCCGCCACGCTGCAAGAGCTGCAGCTTGCGATCGAACACATCGACCGACGCCCGCAGCGCCCGTTCGAGCCCCTCGGCCCCTTCTTTCGCCACGAACGTGTCGGGATCCTCGCCGTCGGGCAACGTGACGACCCGGACCGACGCGCCCTCATGCACGAGCACGTCACCGGACCGGAACGTCGCCTTCAGCCCAGCGGGGTCGCTGTCGTAGAGGAGGAAGACGTTCGCGGTGTACCGCTTGAGCAGGGCCGCTTGGGCCAGCGTCAGCGCCGTCCCCAACGGCGCCACGATCTCCTCCACGCCCGCCGCGACGCTCCGCACCACGTCGAAGTAGCCCTCGACGACGAGCACCCGATCCGCCTTCCGCATGGCATGCCGCGCTGCGTGCAGGTTGTAGAGCAGCTGACCCTTGTGGAAGACCTCCGACTCGCCGGAGTTCAGATACTTCGGCTCGCTGCCATCGATGCTGCGGCCGCCGAAGCCCACGGTGTTGCCGCGCGGGTCGTGGATGGGGAACATGAGCCGCCCTCGGAAGCGGGGGCGGAACTCGGTCTCTCCGTCGCGCAGGATCAACAGCCCCGCGGTCCGCTGCCGCTCGGCGTCGAAGCCCAACACCTCGAGGTAGCGCCGCATCGCCCCGATGGGGCGCGGCGCGAAGCCCAACCCGAAGCGCTCGGCGACCTCGCGCGTGATCCCCCGTTGTGCGAGATAGGCGCGCGCGGCGGCGCCATCGTCCTCCTCCCAGAGCAGGCGCTCGAAATACGCGGCCGCCGCACCCAGCACCTCCCACAGGGCAGCGCGCGGGTCGGGGCCCTCACTGCGGCGGGGGGCATCCTCGACGACGATCCCTGACTTCGCCCCGACGAACTTCACGGCCTCGACGAACTCCATGCCGAGGTGCTTCTGCACGAACGTGAAGACGGAGCCGGTCTCCCCACACACGAAGCACCGGAACCCCTTGCCGGGCAGGACGGAGAAGTTGTCACCTTTGCCGTGGTGGAAGGGGCATGGGCCGCGCCACGAGCCGCCGACCCGCTTGAGTTTCACATGCTCCCCGACGATGCCGACGATGTCGGCGGCATCCTGCACCTGCTCGACGACCTCGTCGGCGATCACGCGAACTCCGCGATGGTGACGCCGGCCCCGCCCTCGTTCCACAGACCCAAGCGGAACGTCGCCACCCGGACGTCCTTCTTCAGCAGTTCGGCGACGCGGTCGCGCAGGGCGCCCGTGCCCTTGCCATGGATGATCCGCAGCGACTTGAGATCCGCTTGCACCGCGGCATCGATCGCGAGATACACCGCGTCGTCGAGCTCGCCTGGCCGCTGCCCTCGCACGTCGATCTCCGTCCGCACCACCGGGTCCGGCAGCTCCGTGCGGATCGAGACGCGGACCTGTGGCTCAAGGGCACGTGCCGCGATGCGCTGCAGGGTGCGCACCGGCACGGTGACCTTCATCGCGCCCACCGCCACGACCGCCGACTCGCCACGCATGCTCACGACGCGCCCCGCCTTGCCGCCGAGCGTCGCGACGGCGACCGCGTCGCCGACGGCCGGCACGCGCGCGGCCTCGTCGCGCGGCCGCAGGTCCTGGGTGTCGGCGTGCGTCGTCGGGCCCGGCTCGCTCACATCGAGACGTGACAGCGCGTCGGCGTGCGCCCCCGCCTCCTCCTCGAGCGCGCGCCGCGCCGCCCGCACCCGCTCCATCGCGCCGTCCGTCGCTGCGGCACGGACCTCGGCGACGACGCGTTCGACCTCGGCACGCGCCCGCAACAGATGGCGACGTGCCTCTTGACGGGACTCTCGCTCGACACTCCGCTCGCGCGCCTTGACGTTCGCTTCCCGCTCCGCGAGCCGACGCCCCCGCTCGCGCGCGTGCTCGACATCGCGTGCGAGTTCGCGCTCCCGGGACGCCAGCGCCTGCTCCCGCGCCTCGAGATCGGCCAGCAGGCGCGTGACCAGCCGCTCCTGCTCCGGCACCCGCGCCATCGCCCGCGCGATCACGGACTCGGGCAACGCCAGGCGGCGCGCGATCGACAGTCCGTACGACCGTCCGGGCAGCCCCTTCAGCAGCCGATACGTGGGCGCCAGCAGCGCTTCGTCGAACTGCAACGACGCGTTGACCACGCCGGGGACTTCGAGCGCGAGGTCCTTCAGCGCACCCAGATGCGTCGTCGCCAAGGTGCGCGTGCCCCGCTGCGTCAGCTCCTCGAGGATCGACGCCCCCAATGCGGCCCCCTCGGCGGGATCGGTGCCGGAGCCCAGCTCGTCGATCAGCACGAGCGACGCCGGCGTCGCGGCGTGCAGGATCTCGCGCAGGTTCTTGAGGTGTGCGGAGAACGTGGACAGGGATGCCTGCAGCGATTGCTCGTCGCCCACGTCGGCAAAGACGTCGTCGATCAACGGCAGCACCGTGCCGTCGCTCACCGGCACCGGGATCCCGCTCTGTGCCATGACGTGGAACAGCCCGATGGCCTTCAGGAGCACCGTCTTGCCACCGGTGTTGGGACCGCTGACGAGCAGGGTGCGCTCGGGTCCGGTCAGCACGAGGTCGAACGCGACGACCTCGACCCCCTGCGCCAGCAAGAGCGGGTGGCGACCGCCGATGACCTCGAGGGCCGCCCCCGCGTCGGCGAAGGCGATGCTCCCGCAGCCGAACTCCTCGGCGTAGCGCGCCCGCGCGTACAGCGCGTCGAGTACGGTCAGCGCCTCGTAGGTGGCGTGCAACGCCGAGGCGTGCGGCCGGGCGAGGTCCGTGAGCTCCAGCAACAGCCGCTCGATCTCCGCGGCAATGGCGGCCTCGAGCTCCCGGATGCGGTTCGCGGCAGCGATCGCCGCCGGCGGCTCGACGAACACGGTCGCGCCGGTCGCGGAACTGTCGTGGACGATGCCGCCGAGCGCCACATGCGCACCGCGCCGCACCGGGATCACATAGCGCCCGTTGCGCACCGTGACCGAGGCATCCGCGACCTGGGCCTGCGGGTCGAGCTGTGCCATCTGGCGCTCGAGCGCGCGCACCAGATCGCGCTCTGCGCCGCGCCACTCTCGGCGCAACGCCCGCAACTGTGGCGATGCCTCGTCGCGTACCTCCCCGTCGTCACCGACCACGCGGGCGATCGCCCGCTCGAGTTCCGGGACCGTGGTGATCCGGTCGAGGATGGGCGCCAGGATCGCGGTCGCGACGGATGGTCGTCGAGGATCGCGGGTGCGGGCGCGGGTGCGGGTCGCACTGCCCAACAGGATGGCGATGGCGCGTGCGTCGCTCACCGACCAGGACGCGCCCCCGATGCGCAGGAGACTGAACCCCCGATCGATGGTCGGCACTGGCTCCGGCCCCCACCCCCCATCGCTGGCCCGCAGGGCCCGGACGGCCGCGATGCGCGCGTGCTCCCGGTCGAGGGACTCGCGATCGCGGTGCGGCGACAAGGCACGGACGTACGCGGCACCCGGCTCGGTCGTCGCGCGCTGCGCAACGACGTCCACCGCGCGCGCGAACTCCAGCACACCCAGGGCGTGCGGATTCATGGCGGACTGTGGGGGAACGACCGACGGGCTCACGGGCGAAGATTATCGACTCGCCACTGCCGGCGCCACGCGATCAGCGCGCGAACAGCACCCGCATGCTGACACCGACGCCCGCCGCCGGCAGTGTGAGTTCCAAGGTGCCACGACGCGATGTCGCGGCGATGCTCCGCCACCGACCCGTCGTCGGATCGGTGTACTCCAGCACCACGCCCCGGTCGTCCCGCGCCCACCGACCCGTCGTGGCGACCTCGTACCGCACCTCGGCCGTCGGCTCGATCTCAGCGTAGGCGAGGTCCAAGCGGAAGGAGCCATCGCCCCGGAGCCGGAGTTCCCCGGCCTCGACGCGCACAGCGAACGCCGAGGAGCCGATCCGTTCGAAGATGACCGCGGGCACGGTGCGACCGTTCACCTCGTCAGCCCGATAGGTACCCTCGGTCCCCCACGGGCTCAACAGGTCACTGCAGGCGGTCAGACCGACCACGAGCAGGCTGACCGACCATCGCCATCCCGGCACCATACGCATCGCTCCGTGTTCGGCGGCCCCGTGGCCGCACACGAAGCGCTCTGTGCACGAAGCGTTCCACGAGCGCCCTCGGGGCGGGTCACCGCGCGGAGTCCTCCCCGGTGGACGGAGGGGTGTCAGTTCGCCACACGCCGGCGCGGGCCCGCGCACGCGCCCATCGACGCGCTACCCTGGCGGCCAGGTCATCGCGCGACCGCCCAGCAGGTGCAGGTGCAGATGCGGCACCGTCTGCCCGCCATCGTCTCGGGTGTTGATGACCACGCGATACCCCGTCGCCGCGAGGCCCTCCGCGCGCGCCACGTCGCGGGCCAGTTGGAGCAGCTCGCCGAGTAACGTGACGTCGCTGACCTCGTCGAGGGTCGCCACCGCGACCTTCGGGATGACGAGGATGTGCACCGGTGCCTGGGGCGCGATGTCGCGGAAGGCCAATGCACGCGGAGTCTCCGCGACGATGTCAGCGGGGATCTCTCGGCGAACGATCTTCGCGAAGATGGTGTCGATCACGTGGGACTCGGTGAGGCCGCGAGCGCGGCACGGATGAGCGCGAGCGCGGCGATGCCCGCGGTCTCGAAGCGCAGGACGGTCGGCCCCAGCGACACCGCGCGGAAGCCGGCGCGCACCAACTCCTCCCGCTCGGCAGGTTCGAAGCCCCCTTCGGGTCCGAGGGCGAACGCGACCGGGGCACGCAGTGACGGGAGGAGCGGCGCCAACGCCTCCCCGTCGGGCACGAGCAGGAACCGCTGCGGCGCATGCACGGCCTCGACGGCGCGTTCGAGCGTCGCGTCCGGGAACAGCGCGGGCATCCACAGCCCACCCGACTGCTCGAGCGCCGACACCATCCGCGCCTGGACCCGTCGCTGGAATCCACTGCCCTCACCACGCGGCGACACCGATCGCGAGCGGCGCCACAGCACCGGGCGCCAGCTGGTCGCGGCGAACTCGGACGCCTTCTCTGCCAGGAGCAGCATGCGGTCGCGGTCCGCGACCGGCACCAACATATGCACCTCGGGCAGGGCGGCAGCCGACTCGACGCGGTCGACCTCGGCCGTCGCATTGCGCTTTGCCAGTGCGACCAACGTGGCATGCGCACGATGACCCGCCCCGTCGAGCAAAAGGACGCGCCCGCCCACCCCCAGTCGCAACACCCGCATGTGGCGCGCAGCGTCCTCCCCCAGCGTGATCACTGCGCCCGGCTCGAAGCGCTCCGCGACCACGAAGCGCGGGGCCGACTGCGCCTCGGTCACGCCGCGGCCTCGGTCGTGAGGACCGCCGCCCACCACTCGCCCTCCGCCGTCTCGCGCGCGACGTGCCAGCCCTCCACCGCCAACCACTCGAGGAACGCCGCGCGCTCGCTCACGAGCACCCCACTCACGACCACACGCCCCCCGGGGGCCAGCGCGGGCCGCAGGACGGGCAACAGCTGCACGAGCACGGACGAGATGATGTTGGCGACCACCACATCGAGCGGCGCGAGCAACGGGACCAAGGCGCCGGCGTCGCCCTCGATCACGACGACACGATCGGCCGCGGCATTCAGCCGCACGTTCTCCTCGGCGTTCGGGATCGCCTCGGCATCGAGCTCGATCGCGACCACACGGGCAGCCCCGAGGCGCGCGGCGGCGATGGCGAGCACCGCACTCCCACAGCCGAGATCCGCCACGCGGTCCCCCACGCGCACCTCATCCTGGAGCAGGAGCAGGGCGCAGCGCGTGGTCTCGTGCTCCCCCGTGCCGAAACCGGTGCCCGGCTCGATGATCAGCGTCCGCGCCGGGTCGCCCTCGTCGGCGCGCCACGGGGGCGCGATGCGCAGTCGCCCCACCCAACGCGGCTCGACCCCGGCGCGCCATGCGGCGTCGTAGTCGCCGGGCTCGAAGGTCTCGCGCTCGATCCGCGCCTCGGCGTCGACGGTCAACACCTCGCGGACCGCATCGTCGGCAACGGCCGCATCCGGGAACACGCTGATCAGCCGGTCACCATCCTCGAGGATCCCCTCCGAGCCCGCGATGAACAGCGCCGCACTCACCGCCTCGCGGGTCGCCGTCGGCGACGGGGTCACCGTGAGCCGCGAGTAGATCACGCGCCGAACGCCTCTTTCATGCGCGCCCAGAATCCCTTCTCGCGTTCCGGATTCCCCACGGGCACCGACTGCAGCGCCCCCAGCTGTTCGATCAGCACACGCTCTTCGCGAGTGACCTCGCTCGGCGTCCAGAGCTGCACCCGGACATGGAGGTCACCTGTGCCGCTCGCGTTCACCCGCGGCAATCCGCGGCCGCGCAGGTGGAAGACATGTCCGCTCTGCGTCCCGGCCGGCACCGACAAGGCGATCTCCCCCGCCAGGCCCGGCACCATGACCTCTGCCCCAAGGACCAACTGGGCGTACGTGACCAACACCTCACAGTACAGGTCCTCGCCGTCGCGCTCGAAGCGCGCGTCCTCTGCCACCTCGAAGACGACGAGCACATCGCCGCGGCCACCGCCGCGCGAGCCCGCGTTCCCCGCGCCGCGCAACGTCATGTACTGCCCCGTCGCGACCCCGGCGGGAATGTCGATCGACAGCTCGCGCTCCGCACGACGCCGTCCCTCCCCCCGACAGCTCCGACACGGCGACCCGATCACGACGCCCTCACCACTGCAGGTGGGGCACGGCGCCACCGAGATCATCTGCCCGAGGAACGACCGCGTCGCGCGACGGACCTCCCCCGCCCCACCACAGGTCGCACAGGGATGCGGCGACGTCCCCGGCTCAGCGCCGGAGCCCGCACACGGTTCACAGGGATCGAGCAACTTGGCGACGACCGTCTTGCGCGTGCCGGTCGCCACTTCGTCCAACGTCAGCGGGATCACGATGCGCACGTCGGCACCCGGTCGCGGGCCCGCGCCACTGCGGCGCATCTCGCCGAACAGGTCGCCGAACCCGAAATCCCGCATGAACACATTCAGCGCGTCCGAGAGGTCGAAGTGCGCGGCACCGGGTCCGCCGGCCGCGGCGCCCCGCAGCCCATCGACGCCGTAGCGGTCGTACGCCGCCCGCTTCTGCGGATCGCGCAAGACGTCGTACGCCTCGGTGACCTCCTTGAACTTCGCTTCGGCATCCTTGGACCCATTGTTGCGGTCCGGGTGCCACTTCATGGCAAGCCGTCGATAGGCCTGCTTGATCTCATCGTCGGTCGCGCCACGCGCGACGCCCAGGGTAGCGTAGTAATCCATGTATCGCGATGCGAGGGTCAGGCGAGGAGCGCCGAGACCAGTCGGGAGGTATGCGTCACGACCGAGACCACCTTGTCGTACGGCATACGGGTGGGGCCGATGACGCCGATCACACCGGACAACGTGCCGGCCCGGTACTCGGCGGTGACCACCGTCAGCTTGCCCAGCAGCGGGTCGCCATGCTCGCCGCCGATGGTGATGGTGATGCCGGGGCGCTCCGTGCGCTCGCGGAGGGTGCGGGCGAGGCGCTGCGAGGTCTCGGTCAGCTCCAACAACCGGCGCAGATCGTCGCCCTGCGCGAACTCCGGCTGCTCCGCCAGCACGGACGCCTGGCCGAGCACGACCCCGTCGTTCGCGGTGTCCAGCCCCGCGTCGAAGAGATGCTCCCGCTCCTGCACGAAGATGTCCAAGACCTCGCCCGCCTGCGGCGAACGGCCAGCATCGCGCAATCGCGCGGGCAAGGTCTCCTTGATCTGCGCCAACGTCAGTCCCGCGAGCCGCTCGTTCAGCACGAAGGCGACCTCGGCGAGCGCCGTATCCGCGAGCTCGCCGCGGACTTCCACGAAGACCGTGCGGACCGCGCCCCCCACCAAGGTCAGGACCAGGACGAGCTTGTCACTGGTCACCCGGAGGAGGTCGAGACGATGGAGTCGCGTCTGCTCGAGCGCCGGCCCCAGCGCGACCCCCAGCTCCTGCGTCAGCACACCGAGAGACTGCGCGGCCCGCCGGAGGATGGTCTCGATCGTGCCACCCGACGCGCGCAGCTCCTCTTCGAGTCGCGCCTGATCGCTGGAGGCGATGGGCTGCACCCGCATCAGCCCATCGACGTACGCGCGGTAGGCTTTGTCGGTGGGAATGCGCCCGGCTGACGTATGGGGGTGGAAGAGGAATCCCTTCTCTTCCAGATCGCTCATCGTGTTCCGGATCGTCGCAGGCGACACGCCCAAGCCAAAGCGGCGCGACAGGGTCCGAGACCCCGCCGGCTCCGCCGTTTCGACAAACGTCCTGATGACCGCGTCGAGCACCTGCCGCTCGCGGTCCGTGAGGTCTGGGATACCCATAAGTATTGGAATATCAACAACTTCGGACGCTCGTCAAGGACGCGGCCAACGCATCGAGTCGCATCCACCCTTCCGGCGTCAATACGACACGGGTGGAAGAATCGTGCCACGCACCGACCGTGGCCCAACCGGCATCGACCCATGGCCGGACCAGGCCCCACTCGGCCTCCGACACGACGAGCCCCTCCTGGGTGCGCAGCCCGAGATACACGCGCTCGGCCACCCGCGAAGCCTCGCTGAGCCGCTCCGCCGTGCCGATGGGGTCGCGACCGGCCCGCACGGCAGTGAGCCACCCGGCGTAGGCCGCGATGTTCGCGCGTCGCGTCGTCCCGTCGAACCCATGGGCCGCCGGACCGATGCCCACATACGCGCGATCCGCCCAGTAGGCACTGTTGTGCCGGGCCTCCTGCGATGGCTGTGCGTAGTTCGACACCTCGTAGTGCCGGTATCCTGCGGCCACCAACCGGTCGTGCGCCAGCGTGAACTCCGCCGCCCAGCGCTCCTCCGGGGCCTCAGTCACCACACCGCGCGCCGACCAACGGCCCAGCGGGGTCTGTGGCTCGACCGTGAGTCCATACACGGACACGTGCGGTGGGGCGAGCGAGACCATCGTGTCCAGATCGCGAGCCCAGTCGCGCGGGACCTGGTCGGGCATCGCAAAGATCAGGTCGAGCGAGAGCGCCGTGATGCCCGCCGCCCGCGCGTCGGCGACCGCCCGATGGACGTCTGCCGACCGATGGGACCGATGCATCCAGGCGAGCACCCGATCATCGAATGACTGCACGCCGAGCGACAGTCGATTGATCCCGGCACGCACCCAGGCGCGCAGGGCATCGGCCGTCACATCCTCAGGATT
>ERZ1066135.794-NODE-794-length-14209-cov-6.294899_pt1 | contig 14209 bp, 6 predicted proteins | sample MGYA00382782_ERZ1066135 | MGnify/ENA primary metagenome ERZ1066135 (study PRJEB33369, sample SAMEA5778365) | biofilm metagenome | biome: Industrial cooling water; feature: Water cooling tower basin; material: Biofilm | place: United Arab Emirates | collected...
GCACATTCACGCCGTCTACCGGATCGAACACCTTCGGTTTGTCTTTGAACACGTCATTCAATCAGTCGGGCGGCATCTTTGCTCCGGGGGCGGGAACAGTGGACGTCAACGGGGTGTTCAATTTATCGGGTGGCACGTTCAATGCTCCGGCGGGCAATATGTTCGTTGGCTTTAACTTCACCCATACTGCAGGAACGTTCAACCACAATCAGGGAACGCTCATCTTTGACAGCTCACATCCGGCATTCGGTCATAACCTTCCCGGCAACCCCGGAACCGGGCAGTTTCATAATCTAGTGTTCGCACTTACGACCGACAATGCGAGCGTGACGCTTGGCGACGATACGTGGGTCGCCAGCGGCGACATTACCATTAGCAACGGGCAAGTCGCCTTCGGGATCCTTAGGCCGGAGCGTAACTTCACGGTTGGGGCAGGCGCCGACGGAGGCGATGCAAGGGTTAGCTTCACCGGCAGTGCGGCACAAACTTTCCAGAACAACGGCGGTGTAAACCTGACCGGTACCTTTACAGTCGATAAGACCTCAGGAACCGTGACGGCCGCCTCGGATCTGCTGCTCGGAACCTCGCAGGCATTGAACGTTAGCTCAGGTACGCTTTACCTCAACGACGGCAGCGACCTAAGGGCGGGCAATGTCACGATCGGCGCGAACGGCCGGTTAGTAAATGACACGCAAACGACCATTACACTCGGCGGCAACGTTGCAAACAGCGGCCGGATCGATCTTCGCGGCGGCGGCTCGGCATGCCCTGGGGATGATCTGATCCTCATCCGTTCATCTGTTCCAGGAACGCAGCGAAACTGGAGCGGTTCGGGAGCGTTCCGACTCGTTGACGTTGATCTCCAAGACATGTCCGGCACGACCGCGATCACGGCCTACAGCAGCACGAACAGCGGGAACAACGGGGCGAATATTTCATTCAATCCCGGCTGTCCAACTGAGCTTTCTATCTCACCTGTTTCCGCAAGCGTTTATCGCAATCAATCGCAGGCATTCACGGCGGGCGGCGGTTTGGCCCCGCGCGTATTTAGTTTGCTGCAAAACAACTCCGGTGGATCGATCAATTCCTCAACCGGGCTTTACACTGCCGGAAACACCTCGGGCGTGATCGATACGATACGCGTGACCGATGCATTCGGCGATGCAGCAATAGCGACCGTGAATGTCATCCCCGGCCCTGCAACGCGGCTCGTATTCATTGTGCAGCCGTCTAACGGAACCGCCGGACAAGCGATAACACCCGCCCTCCAGGTCGCGGTTCAGGACGAAGATGGGAACATCGTGCCAAACGCAACAGATGCAGTTACGCTGAACTTGAGTAATAATCCTGGCGGCTCTACGATCTCGGGAACCGTCACACAAAACGCCGTAAACGGCGTTGCCACATTCAACGACATCAGCCTTAACAGAGTTGGCAATGGTTACATCCTTCAAGCCGGCTCTACGGGCCTGACCAGCGCCGAATCCGCAGGATTCAACATCGCAGCGGGAACGCCCGCCGGACTTGGGTTTGTCACTCAGCCAACGACAACCATTGCATTCGAGCCTATCACTCCTGCAATTCAGGTCGGCGTTTTTGATAACTTTGGAAACCTTGTGAATACCGCAACGAATCCGATAACTGTTGCCATCGGCAACAATCCGGCATCGGGCTCTCTCAATGGGGTCAAGATCCGAACAGCGATCAATGGGGTGGCAACATTCCCCGAACTGAACATTGACAACTTCGCAAATGGTTATTCGCTGACCGCGACATCTACGGCAATAGCATCGGCCACGAGCAATAGTTTCGACATTCTTTCCCCATTTGTCGTCCGAAACACCAATCCGTCCGGCGCCGGTTCGCTGCATCAGGCAATGATGCGTTCTAACCAGGTTCCCGGTCAGCAGACGGTCAGCTTTGATATTCCCGGCACCGGCCCATTTATTATTTCGCTTACCGAGACCTTACCAAATATCGTAGACCCAATAATTGTGGATGGAACCACTCAACCCGGTTACGCAGGCTCACCACTTTTAGAGATCCGGGGCGATTCAGTCACCTCGACCGGACTGTTTGGCAATTACGGAATAGTGGTCATGTCGTCTAATAGCATCATTCGAGGGCTTGCAATCAATGGTTTTCGGGATGGTGGCATTTTTGTCTTTTCGTCTTCGCTTTTAGCGAACGTCCAAATAAAGGGAAACCATTTGGGACTTGCGGCTGACGGCAACGCGATCCGTAATAACGGCCATTGGGGTATCAGAGTAAATGTTGGCGGCGGGAGCAATTTGGTGATCGGCGGGAACGTCGCTGCGGACCGAAACGTGATCGGCGGACACCACGACGCGGGCATATATCTCGGTATGTTTAGTAATGCGACGATAAAGGGAAACTATATCGGTACGAGATCTTCAGGGATTGTTTCGGCAGGAAATCTTGTTGGCATTAGAAGTGATGGACCTGCGACGATAGGCGGAGACTCGGTAGGTGAGGGTAACCTTATAGCATTCAACCTCGGGGCGGGTATCCGATTATCCAACAGCAGTGTTCGTCTGGTTAGGATAAGGGGAAATTCGATTCATTCGAATGGTTTGGGCATATCCGGTCCACTTAACTTTACTATAGACCACCTTGACCCCGATCCCGGATCAAATGATCAACAGAATTATCCCACAATAACCAGTGCATTGTCGGGGCCGGGTTCGACGGTCATAAATGGCTCGCTCAACAGCCGACCAGATCGCGCATATGCCGTTGATCTTTTCTCCACAAATATTTGCAACACTGTTCTTTGGAATGGCACGGTATGGGGACAAGGTAAGACCTACCTGGGCTCGACCAACGTATCGATAGGATCAAGTGGTCTTTCGGCTTTCTCTTTCAGCATGCCATCTCAACTCACTGAACAATATGTTGTTGCCACAGCAACCGACCCGGATGGAAACACGTCTATCTTCTCACAGTGTGTTCGAGTTGGAGAACTTCCGTTTTTTATCGAGGGTACGGTGCTCGATTCCACCGGGCGGCCGGTCGAGAACGCGGTCGTTGAGATGAGCGGGGATGTCTCGCGCCGTCGTCGGACGGATTCGAACGGTGTTTACCGGTTCCTGAACCTCCCGTCAGGCGGCAGCTATTCGACCCGGGTGACGGCGTCGGGATTTGGAATTTCGCCCGCGACGCGGGATTACCCGAACCTCGGTTCGAGCCAGACCGGACAGGACTTCACAGCGACTCGCGGACGGTATTCGATCAGAGGAGCGACGGTTACGACCGCGGACGGGGCAACGCTCCCGCTTTCCGGTGTTCGAATGGTCCTGAGTGGCACCGAGGCCAGGGGGATCGTCTCGGAAGGTGAGTTCCAGATCGCGAATCTTCCTCCGGGCACCTATACGCTAACACCGTTCAAGGGAGGTGTGTTCTTCTCGCCGCCATCAGCCGATATCACGATCACTGACGGTGATATCGGCAACATCGTATTCTCCGGCACCATCGCGGATCGACTTCCGGGCCGGTTCATCGCAGTCGATCCCGGCACTTTGAAACTCAAGAGTCTGCACGCCGACGGGACAAACCGTGGATTGATGGTCAATTCTGCTCCGCTTGCAAGGCAACGGGTTTCCATCTCACGCGACGGCCGAAAGGTTCTCTTCGCAAAGACCGATTCGAGCGGCCGAAAGCTTTCTCAGCTGTTTACATCAGGAAGCGACGGGGCAAATGAAACGCGGTTAACGGATGAGGGCGACTGCGAGGTTCCGTTCGAGTGGTCGCCGGACGGAACGAAGATACTCTTCGGCCTTTGCGAACAAAGCGGCCGGCAAGCTCAGCTTGAAGATATCTGGGTGATGAACGCAGACGGCAGCGGCCGGCAGATGGTCGACCTCGGCGGCCGACGAAGCCTTTCCGGTGCATCTTGGATAGATAATGACACCATCCTGTTCGTCGCCGCCACAGGAAGCCAGGGCACCGAAGCCGATCTCATCACGATAAACCTCGACGGTTCGAACGAGACCCGGATAACCGACGACAGTGCCCAGGAGCGGGACCCGATCGTGTCGCCTGACGGTTCACGTGTGGCTTACTATCTCAGAATAGTTGAACCTAGCGGACGGATAAGAGCCGCCTACAAGGTCAGGAATCTGCAAACGGGCGTCGTCACCGACCTTGCGGATTCATACGCCGTCGGCAAGCCGGCATGGTCGCCATCTGGTTTACACCTTGCGATCCCGGTCAGAGGCGGCTCGTCAACCGCGGTCAATGTCCTTCGCGTCTTTAGGCTGAGCGATATGAGCCAGCAAGACGTTGACGAGGACGGGAGCGCGTGGTTCTCTTGGGGGCCAAACCTCGCGATCCAAACCCCGACGGGAACTAATGTGAACGTCGCGTCTGGATTCGTTTCGGTAACTTTCGGCGGGGTCGGGACCTCGGGCACAACCACGATCAGCCCGATCTCCGCGAGTTCGGCGGGTACGGCTCCAAATGGATTTGTGCTCGGCGGACTTTCCTTTGAGATCAACACGACAGCCTCGTACACATCGCCCGTAACGGTGTGCTTCAATGTGCCGGACACGTTCGCAACCTCGCCGGTCAGCTTTTCCAAGCTCGCACTCCTTCATAATGAAGGCGGCGTCCTGGTTGACCGCACGGTTTCCCGCGACTTCGGAACTCGCATCATTTGCGGAAGTGTTTCGACGCTGTCGCCGTTCGTTCTCGGAGCTGAGGTCGATGCCTCTCTCCCGGCGATCGAGGGCGTTGCGGTCGATTCGGAGAGCCGCCCGATGTCGAATGTTCTGGTCTCGATCTTCGGTGACGAGAACGCCGCGGTCGAAACGGATGTGAACGGACGATTCAGCTTTGTAAATCTCCCGGCGGGTGGGAACTTCCTTGTTCAACCAAAGAAGGTCGGTTACCTTTTCGCGGATTACAACGTTGATGTCATCGGAGCCGCAGGCACAACGGACCTGGCTTTTGTCGGGACTGAGGCGGTTTTTACGGCAACCGGCCGCGTGGTAAATCAAAACGGGAATGGGATGCCGGGCGTTGCGATGTCAATCACCGGCTCGCAGGAGGCAACCACGGTGACGGGGCCGAACGGTGAGTTCGCCTTCAGCGATCTTCCCGCCGACGGAGATCTCGTCATTCAGCCGGCGGACCCGAATTATCCCATCTCGCCGGCTTCTGTCGATATCTCTCCGTTGGTCACCAATGCGACCGGCATTGAGTTTGTGTTTCTCGCTCCGACGTCTGCCGGCGTTTCGTTAAGCGGGCGTGTTGTTTCGCTCGATGGGTTTGCGATAGCGAACGCTGTGGTGACCGTCATTGACAGCAACGGCAGGAGCCGCACAGCAAGGACCGGCTCCTTCGGGAACTACTTTTTTGAGGGACTCGAAGCGGGCGAAACCTATGTGCTCTCGGCGAATGCAAAGGGGCACGCTTTCACCGGCCGTGTCGTGACCGTAAATGAGGACTTGTTCGATATAGATATGGTCTCGGCAACGGAAGGCCAAGTTCGGTCTCCGTAAACGTCGCCCCCCGCGTCGAAACTTAGATCTTTAGGCTTCTTTTTAGATCTTTTGTGTTTTGGGGTTTGGTGAAGTAGTTGTCCGGGATTCGGGTATTGAACTCGACGGATTCGTAATTGATACGCGAGGTTTGCACGCCATTCGTCACGCGGTCGATGATGAAGGGCGAACGTATTCCGCCGTTTTCGATGAACTGGGCGTATCGGTATTCTACAACAACTTCCTCGCCGTCCGGGTTCAGGCGTTTTGAAATCGCCTTCATCGGCGTGCCGTCGTCGGCCATCTCAAACTCGACGACGAACCCGTCATCGTATGTCAGCTCAAGCACATCATTGCGTTTGCCGAGCGATGCCGGACGCCGGCCCGCGTACTTGAGCGTTGCTTTCCCCCGCCAGTGCCCGCGGAGCAAGCCATCAAGGCTGACGCGCATTCCGCGTTGGAAGTTCGCGACCTGAACCTCGTTCTGGTCACGAATTGCGTCCATATTCCCGTCATAAAGCCAGCCGGAATTACCGACATTGGCCTGGACGGTCACGACCTTGCCCGCCTTGAATTCGGTGCGTTCGGTATCCGGAAAAACGATAACGTCATGGAAGGATTGGAAAGAGATAACCGCCCCATCTCGAAGAACGCTGAACTTACCCCGTCCCACTTGGTTCTTAGCACTAAGATACTTCTCGCCGCCGACGAAGTTGATCGCCTTGCGAAGTATAGTTTCCGGGTCGGTGGCCTCGGGTGACTGCCCAAGCGTTTGGGCCGGAATAAGCAACAAGCTAGAAAGAGCAATGAAGAGCAAGCGGGTTCTAACTGCGAACATAACTTTCTAAATGACGTATTCGATCACCATTGTAACGCCCGTTCGGCGCCCATTCTTAAGGACCGCAGGCTTGAACTTTACCTCGCTGACGGCGGCATCGAGTTTTCGCTTGAGGTCGGCGGGAAGCTCCGTCAAGTATTGAAAAACATAAACTTGCCCCTCAGGTCCGAGAAAAAGTTCGACCTTCACCCGGCCATTTGCCGCTTGCGGGAGTTCACTCCGCTTGATGGCCGGCCGCGGCATTGAGGTGATCTGTGCTCGGGTCTCGATGTCCGGATCGGAATTGGCGTAGTAAAGCGAGAAGCGATAGCTGACCGTTACAGTGACATCCACCGGCACCCCGTCGATCGTTTTTGGCCGGAAGCGAAGCCTTCGAGCCGATGAAATGGCCTGTTCCGTCAATCCATGCGGAAGGGTCGAGAGCGGCGTGACCTCGCCGATGGTTCCATTCGCCTTCAGTTCGACCTGAAGGCTAACGACGCCCTGCACCTCATTCTCACGAGCCTGAAATGTATAAGGAGCCCGCGGGGTGTCGAGGATCTGATGCTCGCGTATCCGTGGAGCGGTCGCTGACGGCGCCTGGGCGTCAACTTCAAGAACGACGCTGAACGCGAACAAAATTCCGAGTGCAATGACCAAAGTAGATCTGATACGCATAAAAGTTAGGGAAATACCTCCGAAAAAAGTAACGGCCCTGACGGAATGTTACCATCAGGGCCGCGTTATATCGAAACGGTTTTCCGATCAGTTCAGGCTGAACCCGTCGGTAGCACGCACTGTGATCTCGCCGTTATCGGCATCGACCCGGAAACGCATACCTGTCTTCCAGATATTCGTGATCGGAAGTTTGACCTTTTGATCGATGTGCCGCTTGAGGAAACGAGCGCCATATGTTGGGCTGTAGCCGCTCTCGGTGAGAAGGTTTACGGCTGCCTCCGTCACCTCAATCAGTTTGCCCTGCCGCTCCATATGCCGCTGCATCTTGTTGAGATACAGGCGAGCTATCTCTCGCACTTCATCCATCGTCAACGGTGAAAAGACTATTATCTCGTCAATCCGATTTCTGAACTCGGGTGTGAATCGCGTCTCGGCTGCCTTCATCACCTCGCCTTTGATCGCCTTGACCTCGCCGACCGACTTCGTGCCGAAGCCGAGGGGTTTCTCGTATTTCTTGAAGTTCTCTGACCCAAGGTTCGAGGTCATTATTACGATCGCGTCCGAAAGATAGACCTTCTTGCCACGTCCATCGGTTATCCATCCTTCATCAAATGCCTGAAGGAACAGATTCATCAAGTAAGGTGATGCCTTCTCGACCTCGTCAAGAAGAAGGACAGTGTAGGGGTTGTCCCTAAGTTGCTCGGTCAGGATGCCGCCGCGTTCCGAACCGACTATGCCGCGAGGCATTCCGATCAATTTCTCGATCCCAACGGTTCCGTCGCCGTATTCGGAGAGATCGATCCTGATCATCTTACCTTCATCACCGAACATGAACTCGGCGACGGCTTTGGCAAGCTCGGTTTTCCCGACACCGGTCGGGCCAAGGAAAAGCAGCACGCCGTCAGGGGCGTAGAAATTCTCTTTCAATGGGCCTTTGTTCAAGCGGAGCCGCTCTGCAACTGCCTGAACAGCTTCTTTTTGTCCGATGACTCGTTTTCCAAGTTCCGGCTCCATCGTCGAGAAGCGGTCCGAGGTATCCCGATAGATCATGTCCTTCGGAATTCGCGATTCCTGCGAGATGACGTCAATGATGTGCTCAGGCTGTACGATGTGGTCGTCTGATTCATTTATCTCGACCTTAACGGAAGCGGTATCGAGCCAGCCGATCGCCTTATCCGGCAAATGGAGATGACGGATGTATCTCGGCGACATTTCAAGGGCGGTGTTGATGGCCTCTTCCGATATGGTGACCGAGTAGTTCTTCTCGAGCCGCGGCTTAATGCCCATCAAAATTCTACGCGTTTCATCGATCGTCGGCTCCTCGACCTTGACCAACCGGAACCTTCGCGAAAGAGCCTCGTCCTCGGCGATAAACTCCTTGTATTCGGTCATCGTCGTTGCCCCGATTATCCGGAGTTCGCCGCGGGCGAGTGCCGACTTGAACATATTCGCGGCATCAGAGGTCGTGCCCATTGCCGCTCCCGCACCGATGATGGTATGAGCCTCGTCGATGAAAAGAATGATATTGTCCTTCTCTTTGACCTCGTCGATGATTCCCTTGATCCGCTCCTCAAACATGCCGCGGAGCATTGTTCCGGCCACGATGCCGCCCATCTGAAGCTGGACGATATGCGAATCGCGAAGCCTTGCCGGCACCTTGTCAGGTTCGAGTTCGATCAAACGAGCTAGTCCCTCAACGACGGCTGTTTTGCCGACTCCGGGCTCACCGACGAGCATTGGCGAATTCGAGCGCTCGCGGTGTGCGAGTATCTCGATCATCTGCCGGATCTCTTTCTCGCGACCGATCGTCGGCGGGATCTTATCCTGCCGGGCGAGTTTGTTCATCGAGACTCCGAAGTGCCGGAGAAAATTCGGAAGTTCGTATTTCTGCCGTACTCTTTCCTCTTCCTTTTCACGCTTTCGAATGCGGGTACGGGCAGTCTGGGCAACTTCCTCGCCGGGAACTCCAAGGTTCTGCAAGAGGTCCACCAAAACACTTCGGTCGTCATTCGAGAGCACGTAGAAAAGGTCGGTACCGTCAATCACTCTTCGGCCCTGCGAGCGGGCACGGTCCATCGCCCGCTTAAAGAGTTCGGTTGTCTCCGGAGCGATGCGGAAGCCATTTCCCGTGTGTTGCCGGCCATTCTCCAGCCGACGCTCGATCAGAAGCTTCACCGACCTCGGATCGACCGCGAGGTCACGCATCGTTGCAGTGAAAAGCTCTTCCTCTTCGTTCGAGAGCGCGTGAAGAACGTGCTCGACCGCAACGTAGTTCTGATCCCGCCTCCGCGATGCATCCAGGGCGGATTCAAGTATCCTGCGGCCGGCTTCGCTGAATTTATCTTTATAAGCGTCTATATCTGCCATATTAATTACACTCTCGATGAGACGTTTCGGGGGCGAGCTTTGGCGGAAAAGCCAACCCCATGATATCACCCGCGGGCGGTTCAGGCGAAGAAATTTCTGAGCCCTTTCCCGAAAAGCCTAGTTGCCGGCCTCGCGAGCTATCGATTTTCCGACCTGCACCCTCGCCGGACGAAGCAGTCTGTCGCCGAAGCGATAGCCTTTCTGGTACTCTGCGGTCACCTTTCCGTCCTGATCACCTTCGACCGGACGCATATCGACTGCTTCATGTATCTCCGGATCGAAATCCACACCGACGGAAGCGACCGGCTCGACACCGACGCTCACTAAGGCCTGCTCGAACGAACGAGCAACACCGCGAACGCCATCCCGAAGGTTCTCGACCGACGCATCGGTCTCACTCGCCGTAACCGCTAGGTTCAAGTTATCAAGAACCGGCAAAAGCGTCTGCAGGAAATTGAACTTGCTCTGACTTGCCCGGTCTTCAAGCGTTTTCATCAACCGGGCACGCATTTCCGATGTCTCTTTTTCAAGGTCAGCCTTCGCCTGCTCGAACTTTGCCTGAACGCCGACAAGCTTAGATTCGGCAGCTTCGCGTCTATCGGTTTCAGCTTTAAGCCGAGACTCAAGCTCGATCTCCCTTGGAGACTTCTGGGGTTCATTCGGTGAAGGGTTCGCCTCGGCCGCTTCGGGCGTCTTGCGCTCCCCGCTCTCGTCGAACCGGCGTTTGTCGTTTATCGGTATCTTCAATTCTTCACCCTCTTGGGATTCAAGTTCTTCAGTCTCTCGATCTTTCATTTTCTGTCTTCTGAACACAATACAAAATTCTAAGCGTTCGGACCTACGATTGAAAGCTCCGGACCAAACATCGCCGGAGCAAGTTTATGACCTAAAGGGCCTTTGTCGGGCTCATTAAAGCAGCAAAGACCTTCACGGCGTAGTTTCTGTCAGGCGTTCAAATTTGTCCCGCCGCCTTTTCCTCCTCGGTCGGAGAAAATATCAATTCACCGTTCTCTGCAGTCACGTTTACGGTCTGGCCCGCGGCGATCTCACCACTAAGCAGCTTGACCGCAAGCTGATTTTGCACCAGCGATTGGATCGCCCGCTTAAGCGGCCGCGCACCGTAAACCGGGTCGTACCCCTCGGTGATAAGAAGATCACGGGCAGATGCGTCAAGCTCGATCGCGACGTTTCGTTCGGCAAGCATCGTTTTGAGCTTCGCAAGCTGAATGTCGATGATCGAAGCAATCTCTTCTTTCCCGAGTTGATGGAAGACGACGATGTCGTCGATTCGGTTCAGGAACTCGGGCTTGAAATGGTCGCGAAGTACCTGAAGCACGTTCGCGCGAATATCGCGGTCGGCGAGCGGGTTCTCGGCCGAGGCCTGTATCTCACGCGAACCGAGGTTCGAGGTCATTATCAGGACCGTATTCTTGAAATCCACCACCCGGCCCTTGCTGTCCGTCAGACGCCCGTCATCAAGTATCTGAAGCAGGACATTAAATACATCCGGATGAGCCTTTTCGATCTCGTCGAAAAGCACAACCGAATACGGCCGGCGCCGGACAGCCTCGGTCAGTTGGCCGCCTTCCTCGTAACCGACATAACCAGGAGGAGCGCCAATCATCCGGGCGACGGCGTGCTTTTCCATGTATTCAGACATATCGAGCCGGACCATGGCCCGCTCGTCATCAAAAAGAAATTCCGCGAGAGCGCGGGCAGTTTCCGTCTTACCAACGCCTGTCGGGCCAAGAAAGATGAACGAGCCGACCGGTCGATTCGGGTCCTGAAGACCGGCCCTCGCACGACGAACCGCGTTTGCCACGGCAGAAAGTGCCTCATCTTGCCCGATGACGCGATGGCGAAGGTTGTCCTCCATTGCAACAAGCTTCTGCATCTCGCTCTGAAGCATTTTTGAGACCGGCACGCCGGTCCATTTCGCCACGACCTCAGCGACGTCTTCCTCGTCGACCTCTTCTTTCAGGAAAACGCCTTCCTTCTGCAGGTCTTCAAGCCTTGCCTGCTCGGTCTCAAGCTGCTTTTCGAGCTCGGGTATTCGGCCGTATTGAAGCTCGGCGGCCTTATTCAGGTCGCCGGCCTGGCGGGCGTGCTCAAGCTCAAGCTTTGCTTCTTCAAGCTGCTCTTTGCCGGTACGCATCTTCTCGATCTCTTCTTTTTCCGACTGCCACTTGGCCTTCATCGCCGAGGATCGTTCCTTAAGATCCGCGATTCGCTTCTCAATATCGCCGAGCCGTTCCTTCGATTTCTCGTCGGTCTCGCGTCCAAGTGCTTGCCGCTCGATCTCAAGCTGCAGGATCTCGCGCTCAAGTTCGTCGATCTCCTGCGGAAGCGAGTCGATCTCGATGCGAATACGCGACGCGGCCTCGTCGATCAGGTCGATCGCTTTATCCGGGAGGAATCGATCCGTGATGTATCGATTCGAAAGCATCGCCGCCGCAACGATCGCTGCATCCTTGATCCGGACGCCGTGGTGTACCTCGTATCGTTCCTTCAGCCCGCGAAGGATCGCGATGGTGTCCTCAACGTTCGGCTCACCAACATAGACCTGCTGGAAGCGTCGCTCGAGGGCTTTATCTTTTTCGATGTACTTCTGATATTCGTTCAGCGTCGTCGCGCCGACAGCCCGCAATGTGCCGCGGGCAAGAGCCGGCTTTAGCATGTTCGAAGCATCGATGGCGCCCTCCGAAGCTCCGGCTCCGACAAGTGTATGGAGCTCATCGATGAAGAGAATTATTTGGCCCTCGGCTTTTTCGATCTCCTTGAGCACAGCCTTTAGCCGGTCTTCAAACTCGCCGCGATACTTCGCACCGGCGAGCATCGCACCAAGGTCGAGCGAGACAAGCCGCTTGTTCTTGAGCGTTTCCGGCACGTCGCCTGAAACGATCCGCTGGGCAAGTCCCTCGACGATCGCTGTTTTACCGACGCCGGGTTCGCCGATCAGCACAGGGTTGTTCTTTGTCCGCCGAGAGAGTATCTGGATCGTCCGCCTGATCTCATCGTCGCGGCCAATAACGGGGTCGAGCTTGCCCTTGCGAGCACGCTCGGTCAGGTCCTGAGCGTATTTTTCGAGTGCCTGGAAATTTTCCTCGGCGTTCTGATCCGTGATCCGCGACCCGCCCCGCATTTCTGTGATCACCGTTTCAAGGTCTTCGCGGGTCACGCCGCTAGAGCGGAGGATGCGCCCCGCGTCACCGTCCTTTTCCGAGGCGATCGAAAGCAGCAGGTGCTCGGTCGAGACGTACTCGTCCTGCATCTTCTCCGCGATTTTCTGAACTTCCTGAAATAGCGTGTTCGTGCGCGAACTGAAATACTGCTGCCCGCCGGTGACCTTCGGCATCTTGTCGATGGCGGCCTGAATGTCGGCTGCGATGGCAGTTGCGTTTGCACCGATCTTCCCGAGGACCGGCTTCAGCACGCCTTCCTTTTGCTCAAGCATTGCGGCCAGAATATGCTCTGGCTCGACCTGCTGGTTTTGTGCCTTTTCCGCAACTCCGATCGCCGCCTGAACGGCCTCTTGCCCGCGGATCGTGAATCTATCGAATCTCATGTTCTTATTTTATCCTAAAGACGGCGCGACGCAGAGAGCTTGTTGTCTTAGGCCCTCTGCGCCGCTTCTTCGTTTCCCAAAAGTCGAAGAACTAGGCGTTCGCCGACTTGCTTTCTGTTTCGATCGCCTTAGCTTCATTTCCGGAAGCCGTGATCTCGATCTTGCGGGCCTTGGTCTCTTCTCGCTTCGGAAGGGCAACGCGGAGAACGCCATTCTCAAAGTCCGCAGTAGCCCCTTCGGCTGTGATCGTATGTGGAAGCGTGAACTGCCTCGTGAACGAGCCATATGCTCGCTCAACGCGATGGTAGTTATCGCCCTCGGTCTTCTTCTCGAACTTGCGTTCGCCCTTTAGGGTCAGCACATTGTTCTCGACCGAAACCTCAAAGTCCTCTCGGTTCATACCAGGAAGCTCTGCTTCAACGATGAGCCGGTTCTCGTCTTCATAGATATCCACGTTCGGGCTCCACGAGCCGCGAGCAAATTCGCCGCGGTCAACTGAGGCCGGCACTGCGCTAAAAAGCCGGTTCATTTCGTCGTTAAGCGTCCGAAGTTCGCGAAAGGGGTCAAATTTGATCATGCTCATAATCATTTCCTCCAAAAAGTTACTTGTTGATTGGGTTCAATGACTAAATAATTAGTCTAGGAAAATAATAAAATCTGAGTGTCTGATTGTCAAGTGCATTTTTTATCTCTAACGGCTCGAAAGATTTTGCATATTTCCATTGTCGAATAGATGACACAACCGCCTTTTCTCGGTTATATTTAGGAACGTTCTTGAACAACCGAAAGACGGGAATTCTCGTTTCTCCTCGCCCAATTTTTCGGACCAGCCGGCGCATATGAACATTTTTCGTGAGGTCCTTTGGCCGCTGCTTGCCGTCATCCTGGCGTTTGCCGTTGGTGGTGTTATCATCTTGCTTCTCGGTGATGACCCGATCAACGCGTATGCATGGCTGCTTTCATCCTCGTTCGGGTCTATCCGCGATATCGGCTGGACGCTCCATTATGCAACCCCGCTTATCTTCACCGGGCTCGCGGTTGCTGTCGCTTTCCGATGCGGGCTTCTGAACATCGGCGCTGAAGGGCAGCTCTATATGGCTGCGTTTGCGACCGCTTGGGTCGGCATAACGCTGGGCGGAACGTCGGTCGCGGGCGAGAGCTGGGCTTGGACAAGCTTGCCCGGGTTTCTGTTGGTGCCGTTGTGCGTTTTGGCGGCGGTATTGGTCGGAGGTTTTTGGGGAGCGATCCCGGGATTTCTCAAGGCCCGATTCGGTTCGCATG
>ERZ1066135.796-NODE-796-length-14203-cov-6.993780_pt1 | contig 14203 bp, 13 predicted proteins | sample MGYA00382782_ERZ1066135 | MGnify/ENA primary metagenome ERZ1066135 (study PRJEB33369, sample SAMEA5778365) | biofilm metagenome | biome: Industrial cooling water; feature: Water cooling tower basin; material: Biofilm | place: United Arab Emirates | collected...
GCACGCGGCAGCATCGCAGCGACGACGACGGCGATGGACACGCCTTGGGCCGCGCACTGCGACTGGCCTGGCGACAGCGTGTGACCGATGGCTTCTATCTGCGCGCGGAGACCTTCCACGAGTTCGGGCGTTTCCTCGAGGACATGGGCAGCACCTTTCGCGGCTACGGCGATGCCCCGCTGCGTGAACGCTCACACGGCGAAGCCTTCCTCGCCGTGATGCAGGAGCGCTTCACCGACGGACTGGTCTTGCTCGACGAGCCAGAGGCCGCCCTCTCGCCGCAGCGACAGCTGGCCCTGCTGACCCTGCTGCACCAGCTGGCCGCGGGTCGAGCGGTGCAGTTCGTGATCGCCACACACTCGCCGATCCTGCTCGCGCTGCCAGGGGCGACGTTGTTGTCTTTCGACGACGGCGCACCTCACCCTGTGCGGTACGAGGACACCGCGCACTACCAGGTGACCCGAGAGTTCTTGCTGGATCCGGCTCGGATGCTGCGGCACTTAGTGGAGTGAGGAGGGGGGCGGGTCCATTCGGGACTATCAAGTTGTTCGGAAATAGTATAATTTCAGAATATGTGGAGCTTTGAGTTCGACCCGCGAAAGAGCGCGGCCAACCGGACCAAGCATGGGATCGACTTCGCCGACGCGCAGGCGCTTTGGCTCGACCCTGATGTGCTGGAGATCCCGGCACGGACCAGCGACGAGCCTCGGCGCCTTGTGATCGGCCGTCTCGAGTCAAAGCACTGGGCAGCAGTCATCACCGTCCGCGACGGGGTGGTCCGGATCATTTCGGTGCGCCGGGCACGGCGCGAGGAGGTGCAGTGGTATGAAGGCCAAGTCCTTTGAGCGCGCGTTCGACCGTGGCGACGACCTGAGGGAGGCGCTCGACCTGTCGCGTGCCTCGCGCCCCAACCACGCGGCTCGGCGCGTCAATGTCGACTTTCCGGCCTGGATGGTCGACGCGTTGGACCGCGAGGCGAACCGCGTGGGCGTGACGCGTCAGTCGATCATCAAGCTGTGGTTAGCGGAGCGATTGGAAGCCGCGGTGCGCTGAGTCGCGTCGCGGGCCTGACCCCGCCCGCCCCGTTTTCGGGTGGCCCCCGCCGCGTCGTGCGGCTAGCCTCCGAGCATGACGAACCCCTCCGAGTGGGACCTCGCCGCCGCCGCGATCGACCTCCTCAACGCACCCGACGCCGACCCTGACACGGTCGCGGCTGCGCTGGGCATGAGCCCGGACCACTTCCGGCGCTTCTTCACCCGCTGGGCGGGGATCTCCCCCACGCGGTATCGCCAGGCACAGGTCGCCGCCCGCGCCCGGGCGATGCTGCGCAACGGCCAGGACGTGCTCAGCACCGCCCTCGACGCCGGCCTCTCCGGCCCCGGCCGATTGCACGATGTGATCGTCCACGCCGACGCGGTCACACCCGGCGCGCACCGCCGCTTCGGCGCCGGCCTCACCCTGCGCACCGGCGTGCATCCCGGCCCGCTCGGCGATGCCTTCATCGCCACCACCGAGCGCGGCATCTGCCACCTGACCTTCGTCAACGATGCCCGCGAACTGGATGCGCGACGGGCGCAGCTCGCCGCGCAATGGCCGGCAGCGCGCATCATCGACGACCCCGTCCACACCGCGCCCATCGCCGAGCGCGCCGTGGGACCGCTCCGCACCGCGCGCGCGCCGCTCGCGCTGCACCTCAAGGGCACGAACTTCCAACTGGCCGTGTGGCGCGCGCTGCTCGCGGTCCCCGCAGGCGCGCTGGTGCGCTACGCCGATGTGGCCCGCGCCGCCGGCAACCCGCGCGCCGTGCGGGCCGCCGGCAGCGCGGTCGCCGACAACCCCGTGAGCGTGCTGATCCCCTGCCACCGCGTCCTGCGCAGCGACGGCGGCATCGGCGGCTACTCCGGCGGCCTCGCCCGCAAGTGGGTGCTGCTCGCCTGGGAACTCGGCGATGTCACGGACGCCTAGCGTTCGCCGCGCAGGACCAGCACGTCGCGGCGCGTCGCCCGCACCACCTTGTCGGTCACCGAGCCGAACAGCAGACGCGTCACCGCGCGCCGCCCGTGCGTCGTCATCGCGATCGCTGCGGCCCCCATCCGCTCGGCTTCGGCGAGGATCGCGCGCGCGGGCTGCTCGTCGACCAGCACCCGCGTGGTCACCGCCACGCCACGCGCCCGCAGATCCGCCGCCGCGTCGTTCACGAACGACTCCGCCGCAGCGATGCGTGCGTCCGTCCCCTCGCGATCGATATCGATCACCGGGTTCCCGATCACGCGCGCATGGATGAGGATCGGTTCGGCGACCGTCGCCACGACCAGCGCGGCGCCGAGCGCTCGCGCATACTGCGCAGCCGCGGGCAGGATCTGCACGGAGAACTCCGAGCGGTCCACGGCCACCAGCACCTCCGCAGGTGATGCGATCGCTGGGGTGGCGTCCTCGCCCACGGGATGATGCACCAGCACCGGCACCGGCGCGTGGACGATGATCGCCTCGGTGCCACTGCCCAACCACGCGCGACCCAACCCCCCGCGTCCATGCGTCGAGACCACGATCAGATCGATCGCTTCGCGCGCGGCATACTCCGCGACCACCTCGCCGACCGGTCCGGTGCGCACGTAGGTGCGCGTCGGGATCGGCGCGAGCCCCTCAGCGACCCGCGCCAGGTACGCCTGCATCTGCTCCACGAAGTCCGACGATGGGCGCGGATCCTCCGCCATCCCGGCCAACGGCCCGAGGACCACCGGCGGCTGATGTGCATGCACGAGATGGATCACGGTGTCCGACCCGCGCGCCACCGTCCCTGCGATCGCCAACGCCGACTCCGCGAAGGCTGATCCATCCAGTGGGACAAGGAGATGTTGTGTCATCGTCATCGGTCTCCGTGTGCAAGGGCCGGATCGCCCGGCCGGGTGAGCAGCATCGTCTTCGAGGTCCCTCGCACCACCTTGTCGGTGATCGAGCCCAGCACCACCCGCGACCAACCGCGCCGCGCATGCGTCGCCATCGCGATGAGGTCGCAACCCAGCGCCTCGGCCCCCTGCAGGATGCCCGTGGCCGCGTGCGTATCCCGGAACACGGCCACGCGCACACGCAGTCCCGCGGCGCGCAACGGCTCAGCCGCAGACTCCAAGTATGCGCGCGCCGCCTCATCATGCGCAGCGGCCGACAGCTCATCACTCGTGAAGCGCACGCGGCTCACGACCTCGGCGCGCACATCCATCGGCGCGATCACCATCGCCAGGACGACCTCGGCATCGACGATGCCCGCCAGCGTCGCGACCGCCGACAGGATCACCGGTGCGACCTCGGAACGATCGATGGGCACGAACAGCGACCGCGGAAGCGCGGGAGCCATCGCCGCATCCGTCGGCGCAGCCGCCGGACGATGCAGGAGCACCGGCACGGGCAGCGTGGCGAGCAAGGCCTCGGCCACACTGCCCAGCCACGCCCGGCTGACGCCGCCGCGCCCATGCGTCGCGAGGACCACGAGGTCCACCGCCTGTGCCCTCACATGGTCGGCGATCGCATCCTCGGTGGTCCCGGTGAGCAGCGCGGTGCGGATCCCCGCCTGGACGCGGTGCGCGAATCGGTCGCGCACCGCATCCAGATACTCCCGCATCGCGGTCACTTCGAACGCCGACGCCGCGACGTGGACCACGTGGAGCGTCGCCCGACCCTGCTCCGCGAGCCCGATGGCCAGCGGCAACGCCGACTCGGCGAACGCCGAGCCGTCGAGCGGGATGAGGATCGCGCGGTACCGGTCCATGGTCAGATGCGCCGCTGCGCCACCGCGCGCACGATATCACTGCCGCTCACGACGCCATGCAGGCGGTCCCCCTCGATCACCAGCAGCCGGTGCACGCTGGCATACAGCAACAGCGACGCGGCCTCATGCACCTCCGCGTCGGGAGCGATCGAGATCAGGCGCTTGGTCATGATCTCCTCGATGCGGTGCTGGTCCAGGAGATCGCGACCGATCCCGGCCAGTTCATCCTGGAAGTCCGCCAGATCCATCTGCGAGGAGAGGTAGAACTCCGAGGGGGCGTCATCGTCATCCTCATCGAAGACCTCGCCGTCCTCGTCGCTGTCGTCCTCCCAGTCGGCAGCGTCGGCATCGCTGGCCTCGTCGAACAGCGACACGCGGCTCGCCACGAAATCGAGGATGTCGCTGGACGACAGCACCCCGACCACCCGGTCATTCTCGACCACGGGAGCACCGCCCAGACCCCGATCGGCGAGCTCCACGATCGCTTCGCGCAAGGTCAAACGCGGACTGAAGGCGACCACGTCATCGGTCATGATCTCGTGGACGCGGAGCGGAGCAGCGCTGGTCATCGGGAGGCCTCCTTGGGTCTGGGGTGCCTGTCAATCATCGCCCCGGGACCGCCGGGGCTCCAGTCTCAGCGCCCGCGCCACACCACGCCGAGCACCGCCATCGGCCCCGGCATCGGGAAGCCACTGGCATCGAGGGCCTGCGCGCGCCCGAGATTCGTCAGTTCCAACGACACATTGGCCGCGCCCACCGCGACGCCGAGGCGCGCCCCGACGGTGGTGTATGCCGCTTCGCGAACGCGCTTGGCGTGCGACGCATCGACCAGCGCCCACCAGCGGCTCGACGGCGACCAGCGCGCCGTGAGACCCGCGGTCTGCGTCAGAGGACGCAGTGCGTACTTGCCCTCGACGCCAGGCGCGGCCGACGCGGACGCGGTGAGGGCGCTGGCACGGAGCTGCCAGTCGACGCCGGCGAACGACGGCGTGCCACCCAGCAGCTCGACCCCGGTGGTGCGCACCGTGCCGAGGTTCGCGCCGACCCACCGGGCCGGCGGGGTCTGACCGGCGGGACGCACCCAGTCCAGCGCGTCACGTCCCTCACGGTGGAACGCCGCCACATCGCCGTGCCACCCACTCCGACTGCGCAGCGCGAGACCGAGCTCGCCGTTGTCGAAGCGCTCGGGCCGCAGATCGGGGTTCCCCAGATTCGCCGGGTCGCTGTAATACCGCTCGAACCACGTGGGCTGACGCCAGCCCGCCGCATAGTTCGCGCGGGCCGTGGCCCCCTGGCCGATCGCGACCGTCACCCCGGCACTGGGCACCCACTGCGACCCGAAGTCGGACCCACCGTCGAGCCGCAGCCCGGCGTGCCCGTCGATGCGGCTGGAGAACCGCTGGCGCAGCTCGCTGAACAGCGCCCCACGCCGCTGATCGCGCTCGCCGAGGTTCGTCGAGTTCAAGGTGGCGAGCAGACCCTCCGCGCCCACCGCGAGGGTGGTCGCATCACTCGCGGCGATCCGCACCGTGGCTTCCAGCTCGCTCTGGTGCGAGCGATGGTCGTTGCGGTAGCGTGCGACGTTGTTGCGGTCCAGGATGAAGTCGTCGGTGTGGTAGCGGTAGCCCGCACGGATCCGGGTCGCGATCGTGGGCGTCGGGGCCGCGTCGTGCACGACCCCCGCCGTCAGCGTCCGCGTCCGCTCGAACGAGTCGAAGGGGCCGTAGAAGGTGTTGGCCCCGAACTCGCGGACCCCCACGCCGATATCGGTGCGAAGCATCTGGGAGCCGATCCTCGTCCGGACCGATGCGCGCGCCTGGGTGAGTTCGGCGTCCGTGCCCGCTCGGTGACCGTCGGTGCGCTGGTGCTCGGCGTGCAGTGCCGCGGCCGTGGCACCGCGGGTCACGGCATACGAGGCACCGAGGTCGGCCGTGCCGAACCCGCCGCCGCGGACGCGCAGCGCACGGCCCGACGTGCGCGTCACGATGTTCACGGCGCCACCCACGGCGTCGGCCCCGTACTGCGCCGCCGCCGGTCCGCGGACGATCTCGATCCGCTCGATCGCCTCGTACGGCACGGCGAGATCCAGCGCGAAGTGACCGGTCTGCAGATCGCGCATGCGCTGGCCGTCGACGAGGATCAACGTCTGCTCGTACGACCCGCCGCGCATGGCGAAGTCCGCCTGGGCGGTCGAGCGGCCCTGCAGGTCACTCCCCAGCGCCCAGGCGAGTGCGGCCTGCACGCTGGTGCCGGGCAGGCGGTCGAGGGTGGCACGGTCGATCACCTGCAGTGATCGCGCGGGGTCGCCGCCGACGCGCGAGGCGACGGTGATGGGGGGCAGCGTCGCGGCCTGGGCGCGCAACGCGGGCGCCGCGGCCATGAGGCCCAGCAGCGCGATGACAGGAACGGGGAGGAGGCGCATACCAGGCGAAAGCTACCGCCCGCAGCGCGGTTCCTCGACTAGGCCGCCTTGGCCAACGCCAAGCTCACCACGCGCCGCGCACCCCGCTTCAGCGCCCGGTGCACCGCGCGGGCATAGCGCATGAAGTTCGCGCCGGCCCACGGATAGCGGAGGAAGAACTCCAACGGCAACAGGTCGCCCTTCAGCTGATTGCAGCTGCGGCAGGCCACGACCAGGTTGCCCGGATCGTGGGTCCCGCCCCGTGAGGCCGGGTGCACGTGGTCCAGCGTCGCGGTCTCGGGGGTCAGGCCTGCCGCGCAATAGACGCAGCGCCGCCCGCAGTCACGCAGGGTGGCGCGCTTGACCGCCTGCTTCTGGTGTCGACCGGCGTCGGGCCGGGACCGGCGGGTGGAGCGCAGTCCGCGCGGCCCGCGCGGTGAGAGGACGCGGAACGTGCGACGCAGTGCCATAGGGCCTCGCCGAGGGGGAAAAGACGACACCCCATCGAGCGCCCGGACGGCTCGATGGGGTGACGTGTCTGTGACCCGCGCTGGTGATGACTCCTCCCCCGACACTCGGCGTGACGTCCGGGTCGTACTCTCGCTGACCGACGGATGCGTACATACGCCTCACGAAGGGAAGGAACCAGCGCTCGCCACTACGACGAGCGCAATAGTTGCTCCGTAACACGAATTGCGCAAGCCCCCGGCGTCACCGGGGGCTTGCCCGCAGTCACGACTCCGCCCGCCGCAGGGGATTCCGCAGCCCCGCGCTGATGCGCGCGGCGTACGCGTCCAGCAGGTGCCGGTAGGGCATCTCGCTGCGCGGGAAGGGCAGCTCGACGTTGAACCCGTCGCCCGGGCGGCGCGGGATCAAGTGGATGTGGAAGTGGTTCACGTCCTGTCCGGCCGCCGCGCCCGAGTTGACGATGATGTTCATGTCCTCGGCGCCGCTCACGGCCTGCACCGGACCGATGAGCTGCGTCACCACCTGGAACAGGTGCGCGCCGACGACCCGCGGCACGTCCTGCAGGGTCTCGAAGTGATCGCGCGGCACGACGAGGACGTGCCCGGTGTTCACTGGCTGGATGTCCATGAAGGCGAGGGCGATGCCGTCCTCGTAGCAGATGGAAACCTCCGCTGCGCCCCGGACCAGGTCGCAGAAGATGCACGTCCCGTCACTGGTCGTCGTCATCGCTCACTCGTGGGTTGGACCAGCGCGCCGCGCGTCGCGGGCGCCGGTGGTCGGCTGGGGACGCCCCCCTGCCGGCGCGCCCTCGCCGTGACGATACCCTCGGGGCGCCCGTCCGGGTAGTTTCCCTGAGGTATCCGGACGCGGACCCGCCGCCTGACCCGAACGCGGCGCCCGCGCCCCTCTCCTCAGCGAAGCACATGGCCTCTTCGACCAAGCCGGCGCGCCCGCGCGCAACGCACGGACTCTCCAGCGCCGAGCTCCTCGCCGCCTACCGCACGATGCTCCTGTCGCGCCGCATCGACGACAAGGAGATCCAGCTCAAGCGGCAGAACAAGATCTTCTTCCAGATCTCCGGCGCCGGCCACGAGGCGGTCCTGACCGCGGCGGGCCATGTGCTGCGCCCGGGCCACGACTGGTTCTACCTCTACTACCGCGACCGCGCGCTCTGCCTCTCGCTCGGGCTCACCCCCGCCGAGATGCTGTACTCCGCCGTCGGGGCGGCGGCCGACCCCAACTCGGGCGGTCGCCAGATGCCCTCGCACTGGGGCCACGACAAGCTCAACATCGTCTCGACCTCCTCGCCGACGGGGACGCAGTTCCTCCAAGCGGTCGGCTCCGCCGAGGCGTCGCTCCGTGGAGCGGCGCTTGGACTCGACGGCTTCGGCGGCGACGAGGTCACCCTGGTGACCACGGGCGACGGCACCACCAGCGAGGGCGAGTTCTGGGAGTCGCTCAACTCGGCGGCCAATCTCAAGGCGCCCGTCGTGTACATCGTCGAGGACAATGGCTACGCCATCTCGGTGCCCGTCGAGGTCAACACGGCCGGCGGCTCGATCTCGAAGATCGTGCAGTCCTTCCCGGGGCTCTACGTCCAGGAAGTGGACGGCTGCGACTTCCTCGCCTCGCTCGAGGTCATGAAGAAGGCCGTGGCCTACGCGCGCGAGCGCAAGGGCCCCGCGTTGGTGCACGCCCACGTGATCCGCCCGTATTCGCATTCGCTCTCGGACGACGAAGTCCTCTATCGGCCGCCCGAGGAGCGCGAAGCCGACGCCGCCCGCGACCCGCTCACGACCTTTCCCGCCTGGCTGATCAGCGAAGGGCACGCCACCGAGGCCGAGATCGCGGAGATCAATGCCGCGGTGGACGCCGAGGTGCTCGCCGCGACCGATGACGCGCTCGCGCAGGCCCAGCCCGGCGCCGACACCGTGTACTACGGCGTGTACTCGCCCGACATCGACACCACCGGCGAGCACTTCGACACCGAGGACGATCCGCAGTTCAGCGGCGAGCCCACCACGATGATCGACCTCATCAACGCCTGTCTCAAGGACGAGATGCGGCGCGACGAGCGGATCGTCGTCTTCGGTGAGGACGTCGCCGACGTCTCGCGCGAGGAGTACCTGGGTCGCGTGAAGGGCAAGGGCGGCGTGTTCAAGGCCACACACGGGCTCCAGACGGAGTTCGGGTCGACGCGGGTCTACAACTCCCCGCTCGCCGAAGCGAACATCGTGGGCCGCGCGATCGGCCTCGCGCTCCGCGGCTTCAAGCCGGTGGTCGAGATCCAGTTCTTCGACTACATCTGGCCCGCCTACATGCAGCTGCGCGACGAACTCGCGACGATGCGCTGGCGATCGAACAACATGTTCAAGGCCCCGGTCGTGGTCCGCACCACCTACGGCGGCTACATCCGCGGCGGCGTCTACCACTCGCAGACCGGGGCCGCGCTGTTCACCCACACCCCGGGGCTGCGCGTCGTCTGTCCCAGCAACGCCCTCGACGCGAACGGCCTGCTCCGCACCGCGATCCGCGGCGACGATCCGGTGCTGTTCCTCGAGCACAAGCACCTGTACCGGCAGACCTACAACAAGGGCGCGCACCCGGGGGCCAACTTCATGATCCCCTTCGGCAAGGCCCGCACGGTGCGCGACGGGACGGACATCACGCTGGTGACCTATGGCGCCACGGTCAACCGGGCGTTGGTCGCCGCCAACGACGTCGCGGAGCGTGGCATCAGCGTCGAGGTCATCGACCTGCGCACCCTGGCGCCCTGGGACCGCGAGACGGTCTTCGCCAGCGTGAAGAAGACCAACCGTGTGATCGTGGCCTATGAGGACTCGATGAGCTGGGGCTACGGGGCCGAGATCGCCGCCGCCATCGCCGACGAGTGCTTCCCGTGGCTCGACGCCCCGGTGAAGCGCATCGCCAGCACCGACACCTTCGTGGGCTACGCGCCGCAGTTGGAGGATGCGATCCTCCCGCAGACCGCGGACTTCGTGAAGGCCTATGAGGCGCTCGCGGCCTTCTGATGCCTGACCGAGCGACGCAGCCGGCCAGCGCACCACGGGTGCCTGCTGCGTCGCTCACGACGCGATATGTCCTCGCGCTGGTGACGCTCGCGGTGCTCACCGTGGGCGGCCTGGTGGCCCGCGAGCTGGTCCTCGCCAAGCAGCGCGACAACACGCGGATCATCAATCTGTCCGGCCGGCAACGCATGCTGAGCCAGCGCGTGGCCAAGGAGCTGCTCCGCACGGCCCCGCCGTCGACCGCCACTCCGGCGTCACCCGGTGCCGCACCGAGTGCGGATCTGCGGCGCGCACTCGACGAATGGGGCGCCGCGCGCCGCACGCTGCTGCACGGAGACTCCGCCAGCGGCGTCGGCGCGGTCTCCGACGACGCCCTGCGGGCGCGGATCGAGGCGCTCGGCCCCATCGTCGCGCGCCTCCGTCAGGCGGCCACGACCGGCGACGTCGCTGCGTTCCTGCGTGACGAGGGCGCGTATCTGCGCGAGATGGACTCGATCACCTTCGCCCTCGTTGACCGCTTCGAGCAGCAGCAGCGCGCCCTCATCTCCGCGGACCGTCTCCGGGTCCTGTTGGTGCTGCTGACCATCCTGGCCCTGGCGCTCTTCGTGTTCGACCCCGCCGTTCGGGCCATCAAGGCGGCCACGCGTGAGCTCGAGGAGAAGAACGCCGCCCTCGCGGCCTCGCTCGGCCAGGCGCAGTCACTCGCCACGATGAAGGATGACTTCCTCGCGATGACCTCGCATGAGCTGCGCACACCGCTCAACGCGGTCATCGGCCTCAGCGGGCTCCTCAAGACCACCCCGCTGGATGCGCGGCAGCGCCAGTTCGTCGAGACCATCAACACGTCGGGCGAGGGGTTGTTGCAGCTGATCAATGACCTGCTCGACCTCTCGAAGATGGACGCCGGCAAGCTCGAGCTCGAGATGGTGGACTTCGAGCTGCGCGATGTGCTCGAGACCGCCGTCGAGTCGCTGGCCCTGCGCGCCGAGTCGAAAGGCGTGGATCTCGGCATCGTCGTGAGCCCGGACACCCCGGAGGTCATCCGCGGCGATGCCGGACGGCTCGGTCAGGTGCTGCTCAACCTGCTCAGCAACGCCCTGAAATTCACCGACAGTGGCTCCGTGATGGTGCGCGTGAGCATGACCGGCGCCGATGTACCGACCATCCGCTGCGAAGTCGAGGACAGCGGCATCGGGATCTCCGAGGACGCCCAGCTCCGACTGTTCAAGCCCTTCAGCCAGGCCGACTCGTCGACGACTCGAAAGTACGGCGGGACCGGGCTCGGGCTCTCCGTCGCACGGCGGCTCATCGAGTTGATGCACGGCCGGATCGGCGTGCAGAGCACCATCGGCGTCGGCAGCGTGTTCTGGTTCGAGATCCCCGCCGTCGCGCCCCATGGCTCGTCCGTCGCGGAACCGCTCGACACCTCGCTGGTGGCTGGGATGAAGGTCCTCGTGGTCGACGACATCGCGGCGAACCGGCTCGTCCTCTCTGCCTTGCTGAGCAATTGGGGCATGCTGCCCATCGAGGCGGCCAGCGCGGAGCAGGCACGGATCCTGCTCGGTCAGCATGCCGCCGATGGCGAACGGATCCCCCTCGCGATCATCGACTGGCAGATGCCCGACGCCGACGGCCACGAACTCGCCCGCGCGATCCGGGTCGACCCCGCCCTCGAGGGCATGAAGCTGATCCTGCTGTCGTCGTTCAGCCGCGGACGCGACGAGTCCGGCGCTACCGAGGCGGGCTTCGACTACGCGCTTGCCAAGCCCGTCCGGCTGCGACCGCTCTGGCGCGCGATCCATACGGCCCTCGGGTCGGTCGGCACCACCACGCCCGCGAACGGGACGGACATGCTGCCGCGGTACAGCGACGTGCGCGCGCTGGTCGTGGACGACAATCCGGTGAACACGCTGGTGTTGCGCGCCATGCTCGAGCCCATGGGCATCGCGGTCGACACCGCCGCCAACGGCCTCGAGGCGGTCCAAGCCATGGAGCGCAACAACGGCTGGTACCACCTCATCCTGATGGACGTGCAGATGCCGGAGCTCGATGGCCGCTCCGCCACACGCATCATCCGGGAGAAATTCAAGGACGCGCCGAACTATGTCCCCATCGTCGCCGTCACCGCGGCCGCGATGCCCGACGACCGCGCGCTCTGCCTCGAGGCCGGCATGAACGACTACGTCACCAAGCCCATTCCCATCGAGGCCTTGGTCGCCACCGTCAAGCGCTGGATCCCGCAATGAACCACACTCGGCTGCTGTCGTGCACCGCGCTCCTCCTCGCTGCGACCGCCTGCACACCGGACGTCGCGGTCCCCGTCGCCGAACCCGCGACGCCGGCCCCTTCGGCTGCGACCATCGACTCCATCCTCGCGGCCCCGATCCCCGACGATCGCCGCGCCGCGATGGAGCAGCAGCTCGCCGAGGCTCGCGCCGCACTGGCCGCCGCGCCCGAGGACCCCGATGCGTTGATCTGGGTGGGCCGCCGGCAGGCGTATCTCGGTGACTTCCGGGGCGCGATCGCGACCTTCACCGAGGGGATCACCCGCTTTCCCACGGACGCGCGCTTCCGTCGCCATCGCGGGCATCGCTACATCACCACCCGCCAGTTCGACCTCGCCATCGCCGACTTCACCGAGGCCGCCAAGCTCATCGCCGGTCAGGACGATGTCGTCGAGCCCGACGGCCAACCCAACGCCCGCGGCATCCCGACCAGCACCCTCCAGTTCAACATCTGGTACCATCTCGGCCTCGCGCATCACCTGCGCGGCGAGTGGAACGAGGCCCTGTACGCCTACGAGCGCTGCCTCGCCGTCTCCAAGAATCCCGACGCGGCCGTTGCCACGGGCTACTGGATGTACCTGACGGCACGACGGGCCGGCGACACCGCACGTGCCCAGCGGATCCTTGCCATGGCCCCGCTCGACGCGGAGATCATCGAGAACACGGCCTATCAGCTGCTGCTGCGGTACTTCGCGGGACTCGAGCAGCGCAGTGCAGTCGTGCCCGCCGACGGCGATGCGATCGGTGACGCGACGCTCGCGTACGGCCGTGCCGTCTTCGACCTCGTGCAGGGCGTGGACACCAGCGCCGCCGCGTTCCAGCGCATCGTGGACGGCGCGGGGAGCCGCGCCGCCTTCGGCTACATCGCGGCCGAGGCCGAGCTCGCGCGGCGGCGCTGAGGCCCTGCGGGACGCGCGGCGTACAGAAACCCCTGCGCCCCGCCCGCCGTACGCCAGTGGCATGACGCTCACGCCCGCCCTCGGCTCCGCACTCGACGCGCTCCGCGCGAACCCGCTCCGCACCGTGCTGTCCACCACCGGTGTCGTCATCGGGGCTGCGGCGCTGGTGGCCGTCCTCTCCGTGGGCGATGGTGTGGAAGGGTACGCGCGGCAGATGATCGAGCGTTCGGGCTTCACGACCATCACGATGGAGCCCCGGCGCGGCGAGCGCATCGACGGCGTGTTCGCGGCCTTCGGCGATCGCCTGGAGTTCGACGACGCGGCGCTCGATTCGGTGCGCGGACACGTGCCGGCCAGCGCGGATCTCTCGCTCACCGCCAGCACCTCACTGCTCACGCCCCTGACGCCGGGCGGCGAACGCCGCGGTCTGATGATCACCGGACTCTCGGCGAGCCGGATCCCCGCCACCCTCGACGCGCTGCTCGGCGCCGGCCGCTATCCGACCCCTGCCGAACTGCGCGAGGGCGCGCTCGTGGCGGTCGTCAACGACACCCTCGCGCGCATCATCTCGGGCGACACCGCGCCCGCGGCCGCGCTCGGACGTACGATCACCCTGCGCGATCGCAGCCTGCAGATCGTCGGCGTACAGACCAAGACGCCGTTCCCGGTGCGCTTGCTCATGGTCACCGTGCCGCTGCCGGTGCTCCGCTCGGTCATCGACGACGGCCGGACGATGGTGCCGCGACTCGACATCGTCGTCGCGGAGGCCACCGAGGTCGATTCGACCGCCGCGGCCCTTGAGCGCTACGTGGAATCACGCAGCGACTGGACGGGGCGCGTGGCGGTCGCCGCCACAGGGCCCGACCGGCTCGAGCAGGTGTCGCAAGGCCTCCTCGTCTTCAAGCTGGCGATGGGGTCCTTCGCCGGCATCTCCCTGCTCGTCGGAGGCATCGGCATCATGAACGTGCTGCTCGCCGCCGTCGCCGAGCGCACGCGCGAGATCGGCATTCGCAAAGCGGCCGGCGCCCGACACCGCGATATCCTGTATCAGTTCCTCGCCGAGTCAGTGGCCATCACCAGCGTGGGGAGCGCGCTGGGGTTGGTGCTCGGGGTCGGCGGCGCCAGCATCGTCACCTGGGTGATGCGCCTGCGCACCCAAGCGGTGGTGTACGCCGCGGTCACGCCCTCGACGCTGATCACCGCCGCGGTGGTCGCCATCGTGATCGGCATCGTGTTCGGGATGGTCCCGGCCGTCCGGGCCGCCCGGCTCAGCCCCATCGACGCCATCCGGCACGAGTGAGCGCGCGACCGGGCGCGCCGCGGGTCAGCTCCGCCGGGTCATCGCATCGCGGATGTCG
>ERZ1066135.797-NODE-797-length-14178-cov-5.734263_pt1 | contig 14178 bp, 11 predicted proteins | sample MGYA00382782_ERZ1066135 | MGnify/ENA primary metagenome ERZ1066135 (study PRJEB33369, sample SAMEA5778365) | biofilm metagenome | biome: Industrial cooling water; feature: Water cooling tower basin; material: Biofilm | place: United Arab Emirates | collected...
GGCTTCTATACATTAGGTACAAAAGTAAATTTCAATTTAAATAGTTTGCAACAATATGAAATAAAAAATGGCCTTCGCTGGCCATTTTTTTCTACAAACTCAATTTATTTAACAATTCATCTCTAAAGTTTATATACTTAAACGGAGAGAAATATTTTACTTTGTCCATGTTAATTCTGGCAGAGAACATCTTAATTTTTGCAGCTTTTTGCCTATTAGCTCCTGCGCTCAACGATACTTTCATTATTTTGGTAATAAGTACAATGTGCTCTAGGCGTTTTTTACCCATCATTCTTATTTGTCTGGCTATGCTGTTCATTAATTGATTGAACAAATCAAAATCATCCATCAAACAATATTGTAAGGCAAGGAATGTCTTTATTTCCAAATTGGTATCTTGATAGCGTTTCATGCTCACTTCGGCCAACAAATTGTTGATAGATTTGGCGCAAGCTTCGTATTTCTCTGCATTGAAATAGCAAAAAGTACGATAGAAATTAAACAATATCCATTTGGGTAAATCGTTAGCATCGAGTTCAAAATCAGAAAACTGATTTTTAAAGTTTTCCATCACCTCTGTTGAAGACTCCTCGCGTAGATTATACTCCATTTTGGTGAGTAAAAACATGCCCGGGAATGTATAAAATGAATAGTTCATCAAAAACTGAGCTGCGTACTCATTTACGTCATTGTAATATTTCTCCGTACGTCTTATCTGCTTTTTCTGACCATAATACAACATTTTCAAGAAATCAAGCACTAGACGTAGATGTCTGTAATTTAAGTCGGCCTCGTAAGTCTCCATAATCAGGTCCATTTTTTCAAATGCATCTTCAATAGAGATTGAGTTTTGTTCCACATCTATGATTTTCACCTCTGCATCAACAAACATTTTGTGGAAAATACTCATGAAGCAACTATAGACAAACATCCTGTGCGATTGGTATAGCCTAGAGATGTTGTACATTTCGTTCATTAACAGATCCAGTTCGGTTTTCACCTCGTCTTCAGCTGCAAGGAAGTAGTTGCCGTATTTTTTAAAATACTCAGCCAAAATATCTTCAGTTTTGTCAAGCGCAAGGGTGTAGGCCACATGCTTGTTATACAATTGAGAATAATAATATTGATCAGAAGTATTGATGTTAAGCTTTTTTAAAGTCTTATATACCAAAGTGAGCTCGCTAGACAAATCGTAGTCTAAAAACTCTTTTTCAAGTTTTTTAAGGGTGGCGAGTACTATGGTTCTTTTTTGTGTAAAAGATATTTCGCTGATGCTGGCTACTTTTCTTAGAATATCAGTTTTGGGTCCATCCATCTTATCCACCAAATATTCTTCTATCTTCTCATTAAGCCTCGAGCGTAGTGTGTAATAAGCATTAGGATTTACATCCAATTCAGCCATTATTTTGGCGTCATTTAGTTGCTTTTCTTTTAAATGTTTCAAAAGCATTGCCGATTTTTCGGCACTGTTATCCATCAAATTAGAAAAAATAGTTTGATAGTCGCTTTCAGAAAGCTGCTTGATTATATTTTTTAGTTTTGACATATATAATTAGATGGAAAAATTTACTAGAACTGATGAACAAACTTATTAAAATATTAAATATAAACAAATATAATTACATTGTTTTTTGTTGATTATTTTAGATTGAAAATCTTCGTAATCTCAAAAACATCAAAATTAAAGCAAATTAAGGGGTTTTTTGTACTTTAAAATTTGAATAGTCTACATCAATATATTTTTGAATTGTGATTCCAAGCCGAAGTTGCTAAACATTTTATTCTGTAAAAATATTTATAAAACAACTATTTTTTATATGTTTAATAATAAGTAATTTTATTGCTCTATTAAGTAAAATAATGTGAAAAATTGCTTGAATTTTTAAACCATGTTACCTACAAGATTATGACATTGTAATAAATCGTAAGCGTTTACAAAGGATTTGTATGGTTTTAACATCAAATTATGGCATATTGTTTTTCATTGTAAAGTTGTGGGCTAGTTAAAAAATGATGTTCAAAAAAATAGAGATGACTTTTAATTTATGATATGCTACAATATATAGTAATGGGATAGTATTAAAAAAAAATCTCGATTTTTTAATCTCAAATTAAGAAGGCATTAAACTTTAACTAGTTCCCCTAAAATTAATCAGTTTTTAATGAGCTATGCCTCAATTTTACGTTAGTTTGTGTCAAAATAACAACGAAAATTAATATTTGATCTTAAAATTAAACTTAATAGAAGGGAATAAATAGTAAATATATTTTCAACATAAAACTAATTATAATATGAAACATGCATTAATCATATCGTCAATCTTAATTTCTGTACTGTTGTACGGATGCCACGAAAATCATGCGGCTGAAAAAGAAGAGATATTTGAAGTAACCAGCCCATTGAGAAAAGATACACTCACCACCAGAGAATATGTATGCCAAATCAGGGCCATACAACACATCGAGTTGAGGGCTTTGGATAGAGGTTATTTGCAAGGCATATATGTAGATGAAGGGAAATATGTGGAAAAAGGAAAATTGATGTTCCAAATTTTGCCCATCAAATACAAAGCCGAGCTCGAAAAGGCCAAAGCCGAGGCAAACTATGCCGAGATAGAATATAAAAACTCAAAACTTTTGGCCGACAGCAATGTCATCTCCCCCAATCAATTGGCTTTAGTAAAAGCCAAATTTGAAAAAGCCAAAGCAGAACTTCGTTTGGCAGAGGTGTATATGAGCTTTACAGAAATCAGAGCTCCTTTCAGTGGATTGATGGACAGATTTCAAGTGCGTCAAGGCAGCTTGCTTGACGATGGCGACTTGCTTACCACCCTGTCTGACATTAGCGAACTTTGGGTGTATTTCAATGTGCCGGAGGCAGAATACCTTGATTATAAATTGAGTGAAAAAAGCAACAATCTCTCTAAAGTGAAACTCCGCATGGCCAATCATCAAATCTATGAACATGAAGGTGTAATCAAAACTATAGAGGCAGATTTTAACAACCAAACAGGTAACATAGCCTTTAGAGCCACTTTCCCAAACCCCGATGCGTTATTAAGACACGGAGAAACGGGCAACGTGATAGTGTACGTACCATTGAAAAACGCCCTTCTAATTCCTCAAAAAGCTACTTTTGAAGTACTAGACCAAAAATATGTGTATGTTGTAGAAAAAGACAACACCCTGAAAGCCAGAAGAATAACCGTTTCAGGCGAAATGCCCGACATCTATGTTGTAGAAAGTGGATTAACAGAAAAAGATAGGATACTACTAGAAGGTCACCGCAAGGTAGAGGAAAATCAAAAAATAGACTTCAACTTCGAAGACCCCAAAATGGTGATGGCTAGCCTCAAGCTGCACGCAGAGTAAGAGAAAATTTGTAATGATAAATGCGTAATGCGTTTGCAATACACTCTAAAACAATCAATTATACTTATAAGATAATGAAATGATATCTCTTTGCTCGCAAGGTGACTGGAATCTGTTTCATTAAACATTACGCATTTATCATTCCTCATTAGAAAAATGTTCCAAAAATTCATTCAACGTCCGGCTTTAGCCATAGTTATATCGCTTTTGATAGTTTTTGTTGGGATATTGGCCATTACCTCTTTGCCAAAATCTCAATTTCCTTCCATAGCCCCACCTATGGTTATCGTGAGGCTCTCCTACCCCGGTGCGAGTGGAAAGGTATTGGTAAATTCATCTTTAGTAGCATTGGAACAAGCAATAAACGGTGTGCCGGGCATGAAATATATGTTTTCTACCGCTGCCAGTTCGGGCGATGCCAATATACAAATCATTTTTAACTTGGGTACAGATGCGAATAGTGCCTTGGTTAACGTAACCAATCGGGTGCTAGCTGTGAAAAGTATGCTTCCGGAACAGGTGCAGCTGGCAGGAATAGTTGTGCAACCAGTGCAGCCCAGTATGCTCATGTATATCAATCTATACAGCAAAGACACTTCCAATGCAGATATGAAGTTCATCTTCAACTATGCATTTATCAATATGCTTCCTGAAATTCAGCGTATCAATGGAGTGGCTTTGGCACAAATAATTGGTAGCAGGCAATATGCCATGCGTGTTTGGCTGAATCCTGACCGCATGAGGGCTTACAATATCAATGCAGATGAAGTATCAAAAGCCCTCTATGAACAAAGCATAATAGCTGCTCCAGGCAGATTGGGACGCGCAGACAGCAAACGCTCTGAATCCATTGAATATGTAATGACCTACACCGACAGATACAGCACCCCTGAACAGTACAAAGAAGTAATTATCAGAGCAAATAATAATGGGGAATTGATTAGATTGAAAGATGTGGCTGATGTGGAGCTTGGCAGCACAAGCTACGATATTTATTCTAAAAAAGATCAGTATCCATCGGCAGCTATTTTATTGAATCAAACCTACGGCAGCAATGCCACAGAAGTAATTGAAAATGTAAAAGCCAAGCTGGAAGAGCTTAAAAAAGATTTTCCTGCCGGAATGGAGTACGATATAGACTATGATGTATCTACCTTTCTGGATGCCTCTATTGATGAAGTAATCCACACTTTGAGAGATGCTTTTATTTTGGTGGCCTTGGTGGTGTTTATCTTTTTGGGCGATTGGCGTTCTACCATTATCCCCATCATAGCAGTGCCTGTATCGCTAATTGGAGCATTTTTTGTGATGCAAGCTTTTGGACTTACTATCAATCTCATTACCCTTTTTGCATTGGTTTTGGCTATTGGTATTGTGGTCGATGATGCCATAGTGGTGGTCGAGGCCGTGCATGCCAAGCTGGAGGAAGACCATCATATATCTGTTTATCAGGCTGTTAAGCAAGTGTTGAGTGAAATAAGCGGTGCTATCATAGCCATCACATTGTTAATGACTTCGGTTTTTATACCCGTAGCCTTCATGTCGGGGCCGGTGGGTATTTTCTTTAGACAATTTTCTATTACCATGGCTTCTGCCATTGTCATTTCCGGTATTGTGGCTCTCACACTCACACCTGTGCTCTGTGCCATGATATTGAAGCGTACACACGGTGTAGCCAGAAAGAGAAACCTACTCAATCGCTTTTTAGACTCTTTTAATCGTGTTTTTGATAGAATAACCAATAAATATGTAAAACTACTCAGGCATATAGTAAACAGAAAAGTAGTGACTTGGGGCATACTTTTGTCTTTCGGTTTGGGGATATTTGGCATCACGGCCAAACTTCCGGCAGGGTTTGTACCCGGTGAAGACCAAGGCATGATTTACGCCATTTTGCAAACTCCGGCTGGCTCTACTTTGGAGCGAACTTTTGATGTGAGCTGTCAGTTGCAAGCCATTGCCAAAAAAGTAGAGGGTGTGAAATCTGTTTCAGCGTTGGCAGGATATGAAGTTCTTACCCAAGGAAGAGGCTCAAAATCAGGTACTTGCCTCATCAATCTAGAACCTTGGCATGAACGCAAGCACACGGCCGCTGAAATAATTTTAGAATTGGAAGAGCGTGTAAAAGACATTCCGGGGGCTAAAATAGAATTTTTCGACCCACCCGCAGTTCCCGGCTATGGTGCAGCAGGAGGTATCACTCTGCAATTGCTTGACAAAAATACTGATATAGACTATGTGAGGCTTGGCAAGATAACCGACAAGTTCATGGCGGAGCTCAAAAAAAGAGAAGAACTTACCGCTCTATTCACCTTTTACAGAACCGATTATCCGCAATATGAGCTGGAAATTGACAATAATATTGCCATGCAAAAAGGAGTTTCCATTAGCAAGGCCATGGACAATTTGAGTATCTTGATTGGTAGTTCGTTTGACCAAGGTTTTATCAAATTCGGGCGGTTCTTTTGGGTGTTTGTTCAGGCCGACCCTGCCTTTAGAAAAATGCCCTCTGATGTTCTCAATCTGCTTTATGTAAAAAACGACTATGGAGAAATGGTGCCCTATTCTGCATTTCTCAAAATGAAAAAAGTGCAAGACATATATGAAATAAACCGTTTCAATATGTACACCACAGCTTCGATCAGGTGTTCACCTGCTCCCGGATATAGCAGTGGAGAAGCCATCAAAGCCATTCAAGAAGTGGCCAAAGAAACCCTGCCTCATGGCTATGATATAGACTGGGCTGCATTGACAAAAGACGAAGTAATTCGCTCCAGTGGCAACGAAAGCATCATTATTTTTGCTATCGTATTGATATTTGTTTATCTGGTATTATCGGCTCAGTATGAGAGTTTTATACTGCCTTTCGCAGTGATTCTCTCACTGCCAGCCGGTATTTTCGGGGCATTTTTCTTTATCAAAATGATGGGCTTGGCAAACGATATTTATGCCCAAGTAGCCTTGGTGATGTTGGTGGGTTTGCTAGGTAAAAATGCCGTGCTGATAGTAGAGTATGCCATTCAAAAGCATGAAGAGGGAGCTACCATTTTCGAAGCTGCCATAGAAGGAGCAAAAGCCCGATTTAGACCCATCTTAATGACTTCTTACGCCTTCATGGCGGGTTTGATTCCTTTGGTATTGGCACACGGCCCGGGAGCAATAGCCAACAAAACCATAGGAAGCTGTGCACTGGGAGGCATGTTGTTTGGAACTGTTTTCGGGGTGATAGTGATTCCAGGCTTGTATTACATATTTGGCTCACTGGCCGATGGCAAAAAGATGATTAAACATGAAGACCATAGTCCGCTGACGGAGGAATGAGATTTTGAATGTTGGATTTTGGATTTTAAATGAGTTGAGGGCTGGGGGTAGAAACTAGAAATTCTTCTTATCTAGATGACATTGAATGAAGAATTATAAGCTTAAAGCATCATAAAATCTTAGTGGTTTTTGAATAAATCGTTGATAATGACAAATAAAAAAAACTTAATAGTTCTTAACTTCTTAATGGTTAAAAAAATAATTAACATGAAATATAAAATATCTATTCTTTTTATATCACTTTTTACAATAAGTTGCATTCCGAGCCTTGTGAAGCGAGACGTGAATAAGGCTGTGCCCAAAATGTATGATTCTACCAGAGTAGACACCACCAATGCTGCCAAGCTGAAGTGGAAGCAGTTTTTTACCGACCCCGATTTGATAGCTTTGATTGACACCGCCCTAAAACACAACCAGCAGTTTAACATCGTGCTGCAAGATGTAATCATTGCCAATAACCAAGTGAGGGCAAGAAAAGGGATGTATTTGCCATTTGTAAGGCTTTTTGCAGGAGCAGGCATAGATAAAGTACGGAAATATACTACTTTGGGAGCTTTAGAAAGCAACAGAAATGTAGAAATTCGTCCCGGTAAGCCCATCCCAGAAAATCTACCAAGTTTTTTGTTTGGAGCCAATGTATCGTGGCAAATAGACATTTGGAAACAACTCCGAAACGCTAAAAAATCTGCTTTATACAACTATTTTGCCACCACAGAAGGCAAAAACTACACGGCTACTTTGCTTATTGCTGAGATGGCACACAATTATTATGAACTTTTAGCCCTTGATAACCAGCTCACTATTTTAAAGGCTAATATCGAAATTCAAACCAATGCCTTAGAAATCATTACCTTACAGAAACAAGCAGGAACAGTAACTGAGCTTGCCGTGAGGCGTTTTGAAGCTGAGGTAGCCAAGAATAAAAGCCGCCAGTTTTCAATCCAACAAAAAATAGTAGAAACTGAAAACAGGATAAACTTTCTTTTAGGCCGTTTTCCGCAGCCCATTAAGCGAAATCCTGAGTTGTTTAATCAATTAAACCCGCTTCCACTGGCCACAGGAGTGCCTTCACAGCTTTTGCAAAACCGTCCGGATATAAAGCAAGCAGAGCAAGCCCTCACTGCCACCAAACTAGATGTGAAAGTGGCAAAAGCTAATTTCTACCCCAATTTGAACCTCACTGCCAACTTGGGATATGAAGCATTTAGTATGCGATATTTGCTTACCACGCCCGAATCTATGCTTTACAACCTAGCAGGAGGTTTGGTAGCGCCTTTAATCAACCGAAACGCCATCAAAGCCGATTACCTAAACGCCAATGCGAGACAAATACAGGCTGTCTATAATTATGAGCAAACAGTGATAAATGCTTATACAGAAGTAGTTAATAACCAAAACAATATTAAAAACCTTGCCGACAGTTATGATTTTAAATCGAAACAAGTAGCTGCACTCACTCGCTCTATTGATATTTCTATTTCACTTTTCAAATCAGCCTTGGCCGATTATGTAGAGATTCTTTTGACCCAAAGAGATGCTATTGAGGCCAAAATGGAAATGGTAGAAACCAAAAAGCAACAGATGAATGCCCAAGTGAAAATGTACCAAGTGCTGGGTGGTGGAGTGGAATAAAAAAAGGGCTTGGAGCCCTTTTTTATCAATCCATTTTACTGCCTTCTAACCTATCTTCTACTTTTACTTCTGCTTTTATAGCATCTTTTACCAATTTTTCATGGTCTTCTCTGAGCTGCTGATGATCTTTTCTAAGCTGTTCCAAGTCAGACCTTACTGCTTTTAGATCTTCTTGAACTTTAGGGTCGCTACAAGCAAATAAAAGCGAAGAAATAAACGATATTAAAATGATTTTTTTCATAAATAAAAACTTAAAAGGTTAACAATATGTCAATTAAATATTAGAACATTAAAGAAATATAAAATCAGAATTAAAAGTAGATTAAAATTGAACCAATTAACCTATTTGCCCGCCACTACTAACACAAACTCACCTTTGGGCTCTTTTGTAGAGAAGTGATTTATGAGTGAGGCCAAAGTAGAATTGATGGTCTCTTCAAATTTTTTTGATATTTCCCTAGAGGCAGATGCTTGTCGGTCGGCACCAAGATATTCGCTCAAGTCGTTTAAGGTCTTTAAAAGTTTGTAGGGCGATTCATAAAAAATCATGGTTCGCTCTTCCTGAGCCAGCTTTTTAAGCAATGTTTGGCGGCCTTTTTTTACGGGTATAAAGCCTTCAAATACAAAACTGTCACTCGGAAGGCCCGATTTTACCAATGCAGGAACAAAGGCCGTAGGGCCTGGCAGGCATTCTACTTCAATGTTGTTTTTGATACATTCTCTTACGATTAAAAAACCCGGATCGGAAATGGCCGGAGTGCCTGCATCAGAAATTTGAGCTATTTGTAAGCCACTTTTTAGTTTTGAAATGATATTTTCAAGTGTTTTGTGCTCATTATAGGCATGGTAGCTTTGCAAAGGGCGAGAAATGTCGAAATGCTTCAATAAATGACCACTTGTGCGGGTATCTTCACATAATATCAAATCGCTTTCTTTTAATATTCTTAGCGCACGAAGTGTTATGTCTTCTAAGTTTCCTATGGGTGTAGGCACCAAGTATAGCTTTCCTTCCTTTTTTTCTATCATTTCCTTTGCATTATTTCATGCCAAAAATAATGCTTCCTTCTCACAAAACTTTTAATTTGAACATCTGATTAACAAACAATGAGGGTAAATTTTTTATCACGGCTATTTAGGTCTAAATTTGTGGTTTATATACAGATGAAAAAAACAATAATAACAATTGCGGTTTTGGGATTTTTGATAAGCTGTGAAAAGCCTGAACCGGCTCAAAATGAACAGCCTTACACCCCTACTCCTGCTGCATTGGATTTGCCTCTTCATTTGAGCAATACACCCTACACCATCCCTGCCGACAATCCACTTACTAAAGAAGGAATAGAACTGGGACGGCATCTTTTTTATGAACCCAAACTATCGATAGACAATACGGTGTCTTGTGCATCGTGCCACAAGCAAGAAAATGCTTTTTCTGACCCTGAACAATTTAGTAAAGGCATTAATGGGCTTTTGGGAAAAAGGAACTCCATGTCATTGGTTAACTTGGTTTTTCAAGATTCTATATTTTTTTGGGACGGAAGAGCTCGAAATCTTGAACATCAAGTACTTTTTCCGATAGAAGATCCGGTAGAAATGAACGAAGCGTTACCGAATGTAGTCAGCAAATTGAAGGCAGACAAAAAATATCCTGACATGTTTTTTAAAGCATTTGGCACAAGAGAAATTTCCGGTGATTTGATATTCAAGGCCATAGCACAATTTGAGAGGTCGATAATTTCAGTAGATTCTAAATTCGACAAGTACATTGTGGGAAAGCTAAGCCTCAGCAGAGAAGAACTGAATGGCTTTAATCTTTTCCGAACGCACCCGGAGCCTAAGCAAAAATTGCGTGGTGGAAACTGTGGAGACTGCCACAACACAGTGACTTTCATGGAAAAACAAGCCGTGTTTAGAAACAACGGCCTCGATGAAACTTTCACGGACGAAGGCAGAAAATCTATTACAAAAAGGAGCTTTGATGCGGGCAAATTTCGTGTGCCGAGCTTGAGAAACATTGCACTCACAGCACCTTATATGCACGATGGAAGATTCAAAACACTGGAAGAAGTACTCGACCATTACAACGAACACATAAAGCAGAGTGCTACTCTCGACCCATTAATCACTGCTGCCAGCAACGAACTAGACGGCACTTCGCTTGGCCTCACAGAGAAAGAAAAGCAAGACATCATCAAATTTTTGCACACGCTCACCGATTCAAGCATGGTGTCTAACCCCAAATATTCAAAACCATTAGATTTTTAATTTTTCTAATTTGGAATTAATTTGACTGTTTCAGGTGTTGAAGTTAGAGTTTAAAAATATTGAAAAGAATATGGAGTTATTAAATATCGATAAAAAGACAATCACGGTAGACATAGTTTCTGATGTGGTATGCCCTTGGTGCTACGTAGGTAAAAAACGTGTGGAGAAGGCCATGAATGAACTACGAAATGAATATAATTTTGAAGTGAACTTTCATCCCTTTCAGCTAGACCCTACCATTCCTGAGACCGGAGTGGAACAAAAACAATATTTTATCAAAAAATTTGGCGGAGCGGATAGAATGGAAGAGATTTTCAGCCATGTTGAACATGCAGGTGCTTCTGTAGGGATAGATTTTAAATTTAGAGAAATTCCCAAAGCCATAAACACACTAGGTTTACACGCCATTTTGCATGTGGCAAAAGAAGAAGGCATACAACTCGAAGTAAAACAAGCATTGTTTGAAGCCTACATGGTAAACCCCATTGACCTTACCCTTGAAGAAAACCTTGCCAAAGTGATGGAAAAATTTGGCTGGAGTAAAGCGAAAACGGTTTCTTTTTACAAAGATGATAACTTGAAATATACCATTTCGCAAGAAATAAGACAATTTCAGCAAATGGGAATCAGCGGAGTTCCATTTTTTATTATCAACAATAAATATGGAGTATCGGGCGCACAAGCGTCTGAAACATTTAAAAACGCATTTCTTTCTTTGAAAGATGAAGATTTCCCACAAACCGAAGCAAACGCCTGTGAGATAGGTGGAAATTGCTGATAAACAGCTAGTTTAAATATCGAAAAACCATCTTTTAAAATGGCTTTTCGATTTATTTGCTGTTTTCAAACCCTGCATCTACCAACAAATTGGCTTTTTGTGAAGCCGCTACTGCCAGTTTATCGCAGCGCTCGTTCTCTGCATGCCCGTTGTGGCCTTTAATCCACCTGAACTCAATGTGCTGTTTTCTATACGACACCAAAAAACGCTTCCATAAATCGGGGTTGGCTTTATCTTTGAAATTTTTCCTTTCCCAATTAAACACCCAGCCCTTTGAAACCGCATTCACTACATACTCTGAATCTGATGTGATTCTCACTTGCAGACCTTCTTTATTCAATGCCTCCAGGCCTGCTATCACTGCCATAAGCTCCATTCTATTGTTTGTGGTAAGCCTGTAGCCTTCTGAGAGTTCTTTTTCATGTGGGCCGAAGCGCAAAATGGTACCATAACCGCCTTTGCCCGGATTGCCGGAGCAAGCACCATCAGTAAAAATTTCGACTAAAGCCATATTAATTTTATTAAAACGGGCTCAAAGATATGCCATTGTTAATTAATTGATACAATAAAAAGAAGAGAACTTGGACTATAATAAAATATGGAGACACTTTATTAGACAAATTTTTAACAGTGTAGCTGTAAATAATGCTAAGTACAATACCCACCATAAACCAAGAAAAATAATTGTAAGGTGGTATTACAGACATTTCCCATTGCCATAAATTAGCACTTACGGCAAAGGGCTCTATGGTGTAGTCAAACATCACCATAAATAGAGAAGCTACAATAATCCTAAGCACTGTGCCATGTACCATGCTGTAAGCCAATTGATTACAAGCATAAGCTGTACTTACCCACAGCACACCCAATACCAAGGGCACATCTAAAAACTTATATCCAAGCCAATCGCTGTATGAGTAATAGCCAAACAAAAGAGCTGATTTCACTCCAAACACTTCGCTAAAAAATCCTATCAAGTAAGCCGACAATGAAAATATCAGAAAATTTATGTTTAAAACACTTTTTTCAAACAATAGCACAATGGTGATTATAATCAGATGAAAAGGGGTAATCAGTTGGAAAAGAGGCTTATACTCATCAATACTAAAACCAACCAACCCTACTGTATGCAAAACAAAAAGTATTGATATTCTAATTTTTTCACTCAAACCCAAAGAATTGGTACTTTCTGTGACAGAAGCTTGAAGGCTTTTTTTATCTATAGCTTTTTTTTCTACACTTTTCTTCCTTTCCATGACACTTTGTTGTTTAAATGCAAATACATTGAGTTTAATCCTATGGCGGTGTATGCACACATCTGAAAGGGATGCAGCCACAAATTAGTCCATACTGATTGATTAGCCATTTTTGAAATCATGGCTCTTGAGATTAAAATTAATAATATGGCCGATATGGAGAAATAGATTTTTGAAAAAATAAATACGGGAAGCCACAACCAAAATATCAAAAGAAAATAAGCAAACATACCCAAAATACTTCTTCCAAAACCGGGAAACAGGTTTTTACTAAACCCCTTAAATGCCTCGTTTCCATCGCTATACATTCTACAACTTATAAGATTATTGCCAAGCAATGCCTCACCTTTTAACTCTAGTTTTTTTACGTTTTTCATGATATTAACATCATCAAGCACATTGTTTTTCACCAACTCGTGAAATTTATATTTGTGATAATCTTTGGACTTAAAAAACATAAATTGACCGTTGGCCGCTGCCAACGAAGCATCTTTTGTAGTCCTTACCAGCCTTATAGGCAATAAATTAAGCAACAAAAAGTGCATCAACGGCACTACTAATTTTTCTCCAAAACTCAGCATCTTTTGTTCAGGAAAAAGACTTAGCAATGACAAATCGTACTTTTTTACCCTTTGCAAAGCCATAGGAATTAGATTTGATGATATTTCTACATCTGCATCTAAAAACATCATATATTCGCCTTTGGCAGCTTCTGCCAACTGATGACATGCCCAGTTTTTGCCCAACCATTCTAGGGGCAGTGTTTTCGATTTTAGCAATTGTACTTTAGGATTTTTTAACGCAAAACTTTCCACAATTTTGGAAGTGTCGTCTACAGAATGGTCGTCAAGCACCAATATTTCGATTACATTGGCTTCATGAATATGTTCCAAAGTATTTTTCAGAAGACTCTTTATATTTTTTTCCTCATTTCTGGCAGGGATGAGGATGGAAACGGTACTTGTAGAATCACTTTGAATCTTTTTGCGGTACAATATAGGCCATGTAAAAAAATTAAAGACCGTTACTAAAAATCTGATTGCCAAAAAAAACAATAAAAATGCGGCTAAATAGTCAAAAAAATCCATTTCCTAGTAGTATAAAAATTATATTTTGAAGTCTGATATGTGTTTTTGCTTTGCTTCTGTATAAAACTCTTTGTATTTCGTTTCTATTGTTGTAAAAGTATCATCTTTATTGATTTCAATTGATTTGAAATAGATATCTGCATAAGGCAATTCGTTTGCGCTAAAATCTATAAAAAGGGCGTAAAATAGCAATATGCTGCTTTCGCTACAGCGTTTCAAAATGAAATCTACCCCTTTATTAAACTCAAAATTCTCATTGTAGAGGGATGAAAATTTTCCTTGAGGATAAAAAAGCAGCATATTTTTTGGGTTTTCCAAAAGTTTTGCCCCAAAAGCTAAGCTTTTTACTACCGAGCGCGAACCGGGGTCAATAGAAAAGCAGCCCACTTTTTGAAAAAACCAAAAACGTTTGAGCTGTTCTTCCAACATCATAGCATAAAAATTTCGATTTAATACCCTCCTATTG
>ERZ1066135.798-NODE-798-length-14150-cov-6.224548_pt1 | contig 14150 bp, 11 predicted proteins | sample MGYA00382782_ERZ1066135 | MGnify/ENA primary metagenome ERZ1066135 (study PRJEB33369, sample SAMEA5778365) | biofilm metagenome | biome: Industrial cooling water; feature: Water cooling tower basin; material: Biofilm | place: United Arab Emirates | collected...
ACGTATGTGACCGACCCCGAAACCGATTCAGTGCTGATCGACGTAAAGTTAGAGCCCAAGAATAAGAGCCTGAGACTTTACGTTTATTACGATCCGTCTCTTGGCAATTCGGGAATGGGTGATATCGGATCAATTTTGTCTGTGTCCGACATCAGAGAATCCGGGTTTGATGCTTCTGATGAAAGTACGAAGATCGAATCGACATTGCTTTTCTCGGTACCTATTTCGGAACAACAAGTTGAGTTTGCCGATTCCGACGCTGCTCAGCATATTCTGCGAACGTCAGAACCTGGGAAGAAAGAATGGGCGGGACCCGGCAATGTCGTTCTTTCGGCAAGAATCGAACAACCCGCGAGCTTTACTGTCGTGTTGACGTTTGACCCGCAGCCCGGCGGTGTTCCCGGTGAAGCTTTAAACTCAATACAGAAAGGGTTTTCAAAGATAAGGGCTGAATACGAAAAAGGCTGGGCGGATTATGTCAAGACGCTGCCGCGGGTCGATGCGAAGTATCAAGCTCAGTTTAACATGGCGGCGATGCAGCTTAAGGCGCATGAGGACAAGGCGAATCCGGGTGCGAATATCGCTTCGATGAGCGTGCCTTGGGGCGGCGGGGCGAATGCCAATGAACCGAACATCGGCGGCTATCATCTCGTTTGGTCGCGCGATCTTTATCAGGTCTTTACGGCCTTTATGGCGATCGGCGATACAGCGGCAGCGAATCGTGCGCTAGATTTTCTGTTCAAGGTGCAGCAGAAACCGGACGGCAGCTTCCCGCAAAATTCCTGGCTCGACGGGCGGCCATTTTGGGGTTCGCTGCAGATGGACGAGGTCGCCTACCCGCTGATAATGGCCTACGAGCTGAAACGGTTCGACAAGGCGACCTGGGAAAACCACGTAAAGAAGGCGGCGGATTTCATCGTTAAGAACGGCCCTTCGACGCCGCAGGAACGCTGGGAAGAAGAGGCGGGCTATTCGCCCTCGACCATCGCGGCGGAGATCGCGGGACTCGTTTGTGCGGCCGAGATCGCCCGCAGAAATGGCGACACTGCCTCGGCCGAGCTTTATCTCAAGACCGCGGACGAATGGGAAGCGAACATCGAAAAATGGACGGTTACAAAGACCGGCCCGCATTCCCGGGAGCCTTATTACATCCGCATTGCACAGAACGGCAAACCCGACGCCGGCGACAAGATAGAGCTGAACAACGGTGCCGGGACCTTTGATGAACGCGAGATAGTCGATGCCGGTTTCCTCGAACTTGTCCGGCTCGGCATCCGCCGTCCGGACGACCCGATCATCATCAATTCGCTAAATGTCATCGACAAAGTTATCAAGGTCGAAACGCCGAACGGCCCCGCGTTTTACCGCTATAACAACGACGGCTACGGCGAGATGGACGACGGCCGCCGCTGGAATTGGGACGGGAAATACACGGGCAAGGGAAGGCTTTGGGTGCTGCTCTCAGGCGAACGAGCTCAGTACGAGTTAGCTCTTCATCGCAGATATCTACAGTCGTATAGCAAACGCAACATGCGGCCACTTGACAAGCGTGCAAGGCCGCAACCAACTGCCAAACCATCGATCACCTATCTTCTGATGGCTCAGTCCCGCCTCGACCACATGCTCGCTTTCGCTAACGAAGGCCTTATGATCCCGGAGCAGGTCTGGGACAAAAAGGAGACTCCGAAGAACATCGACAAGCAGTTCATTCCCGAGCTGAAGTTCGGCGAAGGGACGGGCTCGGCGACGCCGCTTGCCTGGTCGATGGCTCAGTTCATTCGGCTTGCGACGAACCTGAAAGCCGGCCGAAACCTCGACACGCCCGATGTCGTTTACGAGCGCTACGCCGGCCGGCGGCGGTGATCACCCGCGGGGCATCCCCGACGCATTTGCCAAAAACACACCGCCTTCTTCTACGCGGTACTAAACCTAACCTCGATCACCTCGATGCCGCGGCCCCGAAAGCCGGGAGGTTTTGACGCGGCTGCAAAGATCCTCAAAGCGAACGAGCCGTAGGCCTCAATTACGCCCGGTCGGGAATAATAAGGCGAACTCTTGGAATTTAACCCTCGCTAGATGATTTAATGCGGAGTTCAACCGGCCTTAACCGCTCGTTCACCTCCGTGAAAGATGATAGCGGGGTGATGACCGGAGCGATCAGAGCACGAATACGAAAACCATTTTCGCGGACCGCGGCGATCTTGAAGCTCGTCCGGGCGGCGAGAAAATTTGCCATCACCGACGGCCGCTACACGGTTCGGCTTGCACGGACGAACGCCGAGGTGCGGTCGGCACTTGAACTACGCTATCAGGTCTTCAACGTCGAGATCGCCGGGCGAAATCCGCAGCCGGGCGAACAGGCGATAGATTTTGATGAATACGACCACCGCTGCCGGCATCTCGTGGTCATCGAGAACGCGACCGGAAGAACGGTCGGCACCTATCGAATAAACAGCATCGAAACCGCAAAGCGACCGGCGGGATTTTACTCATTCGGTGAATTTACCATCGAGGACCTTCCCGCCGAGGTGCTCGAACGCGGGATGGAGGTCGGGCGTGCCTGCATCGCTCCCGAGCATCGAAACACAAAGGTCCTGTTCCTTCTCTGGAAGGGCCTTGCGACATACCTTCAGGCGACGGGCAAGCGATACCTTTTCGGCTGCTGTTCGCTGTTCACAAATGATGCGGCCATTGGCCGTGCAGCTCATCAGCAGCTCGAAGCCGGAGGGCATTTTATGCCCGAGTTTCGCGTCGTGCCAAAAGCGAACGGCATTGAACCTGCCGCCGAGCCGACATTCGACTCGGTCGCCGTTGAACTTCCGCCGCTCTTCAATATGTATCTCCGGGTCGGGGCAAAGGTCTGCAGCCCGCCGATGCTCGACCGCGAATTCGGCACGATCGATTTCTTCGTCGTCTTTGACCTCGAGAAGATGAATCCCAAATACAGAAAGATGTTCTTCGGCGATGCCTAAACGTGGACTCGTTCAACGAGTTGCGGCGGGCTCTCGGCATTGAGCCGCACAACCGTCGAACAACGCGTTCCGTAGATCGGTGTTTCGATAAAGATCGGCGAGAGCAGCCGCTCGCGTTCGAGCCCGATGCCGGTATCGGGCAGTTCATCGTCGCTTGCGAGAGTTCGGTCGGAAAGAAGGTCGAAAAGGGCGTTGTCGTCGTCACCCGCTGTGGCTGAGAACATCTCCTTTGCCCGCCGAACCTTCGGCCAGGGCGTATCGAGCAGATGATTGCTGAGCCCGTAAACGCCGGGTTCGAGGTGCCTGATAAGGCCTTCGCGGTTCGAGAAAAACGCGGCCTCGATGCCGTCCGGACCGGCCGAACCGACGATCAGATTGAACCCGGAAAACTCATCGGCGAAGGAAGCAATCGTGTCGAGATAATCGCGGGTGGAAATGCCAGACGAGAGAAACCCCGAAACGAGTTCGCCACGCGTACGGGTTCCCTTCGGAGCTTTCGGGTCGCGATAGTTAGTAACGGCGGCAAACCTTCCGATTCCCGATATCCCAAGCCACGTTCCGCCGCCGACCAGGTCGCGGCCGGCGAAGATCTCAGGAGCGTCGTCCCAAGCTGCGGCGGCCAGCGTCGGGCGGTCGTAAAACTCGTCGCGGTTGGCGGCAAGCAGCAGCCCGCGGGCAGGGTCTTCGCTTATCTCAAAAACTATCAGGCACATTGCTCGGCATTTTCCCGGGGCTTGACGGCCGCCCGCTTGCCAAAAGCTAGGCGGACGAGCTCACCAACGCTGACAGGTTCGGCACCGCTCGCGATGTTCGCGAGGCCGACCTCGAACGCGATGCGCCACTGGCGAAAAAGTATCCGGTAAGCATCAAGCAAAGTGTATCGCGGGTCGTAGATGTTCGTCGATTCGCTCGTTACGCCGTTGAGTTCGATGATGCTGAACCGACCTGCCTTCAAATCCTCAAAGCTCGCGGCACGAAGGTCGAAGCGGCCGAAATTGAACCCTTCAAGCCCGCGGCAAATGGCGTCGATCCGTTGCTCGAGTTTCGGCGTCAGCAGGTGGCCGCCATCGAGGAAGACAGCACCGCGGGAGTGCGTGCCGATGTCGATCAGACGAAAGCTCTCGCCCGGGCCAAGCACTCGGGAAAGTTCGCCCGCATTTCGTTCAAAGTATTTTTCCGCCATCGCGACCGCACGCGGGTCTTTCAGGATCAGTTCCTCAAGCGTTGAGCGGCCATCGCCGATGACCTCCGGGAAACGCTTCTCGGTTATTGAGAAGATGTGGCCTCGTTCCTCGTCCGGAAAGCGATAATAGAAAACGCTCGCCTCGACCCCGGCGGCAAATTCCTGCACGATGACCGATTGCTCGGCACCTTCAAGTGCAGCTTCGAGTTCCCGGCGGTTTCGAACGATCTCGACACCCGCACCACGTTCGCCTGAATCGGGCTTGACGACGACCGGGAAATCGAGCCCGGCGGCGGACATCAAGCCTTCGGCGGCAAAGAGGCGGTCGCTCGCCGAAAGCTCGGCCGAGACGACAAAGTGACGGAGCAAATGTCCGGCGGCTTCTTCGTTGGCAGCAAGCAGGCGATAGATATCGTTCTTCGATTCGCCCTTGAATCCGCCCGCCGGAATGGCCGGGTTTGCCGAGGCGAATGCCGTCGGCCGGCCAAAACGCAGCCCAAGCCACAGCACATAGACCACGACGGGAACATAGAAGATCCAAAGCGGCCAGAACTCCCATTTGGTAATCCTGCGGAAACGGCCGACGAGCAGCCGTCGGTTTCGCCACGACGAGTATTTGTGAATGATCCGAATGGCAAAGAATAGGGCGACCAGGCCAAGCAATGCATTGCTCGAAAAGAACATCGATTGGGCAAAGGCGACCGAGCCGACAAGGATCGGGGTCCAGATCGCCGCCGCGACGAGAAAAAAGAATGCGAAGCGAGGAAAGCTGACCTTTAGCGCTCCGGCAAGGACGTATGTCGGCAGGCGAAAGCCCGTTACGAATCGGCTAAGAAAGATCGCGGCGGCACCGCGTTTCTGAAGCCAGCCGGAAGCTTTCACTATTGTGCTTTGCGAAACGAATCGCCCAAAGAGTCTCGTTTCAAAGAGCTTCGGGCCGAAGCCGCGGCCGAGCCAGTAAAGCCCGACATCGCCGACGAATATCCCAAGAAAACATGCCGAAAGAGCAAGCGGAAAACTCATTGCCCCCGAGGCGACAAGAGTTCCGGCAAGAATGCAGGCGGCGTCCTCGCTGACGAAGGTCCCGAAAAAGAGCACAGCAAAGAGGACGGACGCCGAAGCGCCCATCGCATAAAACTCAAAGAATTGCTGCACCTCGCCCATCGGCGTTTAGAGATAGCTCCCGACGACCGGCAGTTCCTTTCGGTGAAGCAGCAGCGTTACGCCGCTCAGCAAAAAGACGACGATAGCGAGGATAAAGAGCAGGCCGCCGTCATCCTTTACGACGATGCCGAGCTTTGTGAAATGGCTAAAGATCGCGCCCGTGATCGTGCCGAGAGCGAGCACGGCTCCGATCGAGGCGGTCGAAGGAATAAGCAGCAGGATCGCCGCGATCAGCTCGACGATGCCCGAGCCGATGCGCCCGATTGCCTCGTATTCCGCACCCATCACGGTCGTAAAAATGTACTTCGATTCCTCGGCACCCGTGAACTTGAAAAAGAGTGTTTGAAAAAGGATCAGTGCCACAACCACCCGGCAGATCCAGCTTATCGTCAAAGCTGTGTTGTTCATAAATGTGTTCGTTATTCCGTCTTGTTCTTGTTGTTTTCTGTTTCCCAAAAGCGTCGGGTCGTGGCGGCCACGCCGAACATCGGGTCGATGCCGACGCACATCTCACGAAGCCGCTCGGCGATCAGCGCATGATGGTGAACCGTGTGGCTTATCGCGAATTCCAGCTCACGGCCGAAGCTTGAAACAGTATCGAGCCCGGGCACCGATTCCGAGGCGACCGTAAGTGGCAGAGAGACATCGAGCGAGGCAAACCCGCGGCCGCGTTCGATCAATGCTTGCAATGCCTTGATCGCGGCAATTCGGTCAGTTTCGATCGTCCGGTCGCGGCTGCGGGCGGCGTAGTCGACCCTTCCGGTTTCGACGCCGTCATATAGAGCTTTGACGAGTTCAATGTTGTGCCGAAAATGTGCACCGATGCTGCCGTTGAGGCCGCTCGGCTCGGTGAATATCGCATCGTCGAGCCGTTCTATCAACACTATCGCGGCGGCCAGCTCACTACGGAGCTCCGCGAGCAATTGATCCGTAGCTGATATCCTTCTCTGTTCCGGTCTCATCGCAGTATCTGCCGCTAAACAGAACTGGAATTCCGGAGGCGACGAGATTTATTCCCGAACCGCCGGCGCTTACGGGAAAAAAGAAACGCCCGGCACTGCACCGGGCGAAGTTTAGTATTCTGGTTGTCGGCCTATTTCTCCCGTGAAGAACGGCGCCGGACAGTTTCGCGGCCTCCGCCGAAATAAGCAAGGATCAAAACGATCAAATGGGCGGCGAACCAGATGTTGTCCGCACCCATGTTCTGGTAGATGTAAAGAAGGATCAGAATTCGCGGGGCAAAGACGCCAAGCAGAACATCGCCCCAGAGCGGCACGGCATTCTCCGGATACCAGCCCTGGAAATAGTAGACAAGCAAAACGATCCGCGGGAAAAAGAGCGAGAAGATAAGGAAATATTCGTCCATGTTAATTTAACTCCCGGTTTTGATCTGTTGCCAAATGTCTGCTACTTCAACCGCTCGAGAACGCCTTTTCGCTTCACGAGGTTCTTGTAATCCCATTGAATCTCGTCGGCCTTCTTAAGCCAGCGTTTCAAGTCCTTTAAGTCGATCTCTTCGGCTGAAAAATACAACACCGAGGCATCTTTGAACTTTCCGGTTCCCGCTTTAAGCCCCGGCTCCTCAAAGCTCGCACCGCTCCAAAACATCAGCCGGATGCCCGCCTTCAGCTTGCTATAGCCAACGATCGGGTTGCCATCCAAAAACCAAACCGGATGCCGATGCCAGATCTTGCTTTCGGCCTCCGGCAGGCCGCTGTCGATCGCGTTCATCAGCCGGTCGCAGATCTCCCGGTCGCCCGCCGCCTGAGACGCATTGTAGTCGCTGATGCCGTTGTTCATCGCTTCCGCTTTTCGGTCATCTTGCCGTCGAATTCCTCGTCGTTGGCCTCGGCCTCTTCTTTCGTTTTGCGGACGATCTGGTCCTTGTGGTGCGGCGGCGAGTAGATCGTGTAGATCTTGAGTTCCTCGGTCGCCGACGTGTTGATGACGTTGTGCCGCGCACCGGCCGGGATGACGACCGCATCGCCGTCCTTGACCATATACTTGTTGTCGTCGATCTCAACTCGGCCCTTGCCGCCCTCGAAGCGGACGAACTGGTCGTTCTCGGCATGTGTCTCGGCACCGATCTCTTCCTTCGGTTTCAGGCTCATCAGCACAAGCTGGCAGTGCGCCGAGGTGTAAAGAACCTTACGAAAGTTCTTGTTCTTGATGGTGTCTTTCTCGATGTTTGATTTGAATCCTTTCATTTTCGTCAATTGATCCCTGCCGTTAAGACGGCGTAGAGCGTCTCCGCGTCCGATTCCGCCGAAATCATTCCGGCGAACGCGTCGGCCGTTTCTTTGTAGTGTCCGACATTATATAGCTCTTCGAGGGCATTGGCCAATTTTTCCTCTGACAGCCGCTTCATTGTGATCGCCTTCGGGCCGAGGCCTTTCTTCTCGACGATTCTTGCCCACATGAATTGATCGACCGCGTGCGGGATGATCAGGCTCGGGCATCCATACTTCGCGGCCATGTGGGTTGTGCCGGAGCCGCCGTGGTGGACGACCGCGAAAACACGCGGAAATGCCCAGTCGTATGGAATGGAATCAACGAAGAGGATATGCTCGGGGGCGTTTTCAAGCCGCTGCAGCCCGCCCCACGACGTATTGATGATCGCCGGGATGCCGAGCTTGGTCAGTGCATCGACAAAGATCCGCGTCTTCTTTTCCGGTTCCGGGTTGGTCATGCTCCCAAAGCTGATGAGTATCGGCCGTTGGTACTTCTCAAGAAACTCTTGAAGCTCTGTGGGCGGTGTCCAGTCTGCCGTCTTGTCGCGTTCGAAATAACCGACGATCTTTGCATTCTCGGGCCAATCTGCGGGCCGATCGAAAAGGCTCGGTGAGATGAGATAAACGGCAGGCTGATCGCGGACAAAGGCTTTGCGAATAGCCGAAAGTGACGTGTCAACCTCCGAGTAAGCCTCCGGGTACTTGCGGGCAAAGCTGCGTGCGGTCGCGGCCTTGATGTTATTCACGACCCAGTGCTCGAGCCGGTTCAGCAGGCGGCCGTGGTCCTTGAACACCGGCCCGAAATCTGCGAGCGGATGGGCAACGCCGGGCAGCGGGCTGACGAGCACGGCCCTGCCGGGATTTGCCATCGCCCAGATGATGTTGAAGAGGCTTTTCGGGTGATAAAGCAGAAGGTCGGGCAATTCATCGGTCAACACTCGCTGCTGAAGCTCGCCGGACTCTTTATTGAGCCGCATTCCCTTTCGGGCCAGAGCGATCCAACTTTTGATCCGGCCAAGAGGAGAACCTCCGCCGCCGATGATCCTTTGGCCATCCGCGTCCCTCAGCAGTTCAAGAAAGGCCGGGTCAAAACCGTGGAACCGATACCCGATCGCCTCGACCTCATCGCGAAACTGCTCGGGAAAAAGGCAAACGACCTCCCAACCTCGCTCGCGGAATATCTCGCCCACCGCCAAAAAAGGCTCAATATCACCGCGGGTGCCGAAGGATACAAGAAGGGCTTTCATTTGACCACCAAGGATCGTTCTCTGTTACTGATTCCAGGCGACTTGGCTTCGGAGGCGCATCAGGGTTCGTTCGAGGCCGATGACCTCGAAGACGGAGAGCATCGATGGGCCGACGGCGACTCCTGTCAGGAGTGTGCGGGCTCCGTTCATGATGACGCCGAGCTTTGTGCCTTTTTCTTCGGTGAAGGCTTTGACGACGATTTCGATGTTGGCTTCATCGAATGGCAGAGAACCACGCCGTCCGCCCGAAGCGGCGTCCACCCTTCCTTCGTAAGGAGGGGAGTTCTGGAACTCAGCTTCGAAGCGGTCGGCGAGTTCGGGCATCCATTCTTTGAGGTCCGGGAACTTCGTCAGGTTCTTGGCGATGGCCGCGGCGTCGAAGTCAAAATCCTCGCTGAAATAAGCACGACCCTGCGAGGAAAAATCCTTAAGCGTAAAGAACCGCTGGCGGATGAGATCGACGGTGTAAAGAAACCACGCGGTCGAATCGATCGGCGAATTTGCCGAATAGCTTTTAGCTATTAGCTCTAAGCCGTTTGCCGGTTCCGGGATGTCGTCGGCGTATTCATCTTTCCAGAGCTTGTTCGTTTTTAGCTCTGCCTTGACGAGCGGGTATAGGCCGTCGAGCGGCATCGTGCGGATGTATTCGGCGTTCATCCAGATGGCCTTGTCGTCGGTCCATTTGCGAGGGTCGTCTTGGCTGAAATTGAAAACGGCGTTCGAGCGGTGAATGCCGTCGAGCGAAAATTTCTCGATCAGTTCTTCCATCGAATAGATCTCTTTCTCTTCGCCGGCCGACCAACCGAGAAGGGCGAGAAAGTTGCGAAATGCCGCCGCGACGAATCCGGCATCGCGGTATGTCGTCATCGAAACGACCTCGCCGTGTTTGCGCTTTGAGAGCTTGCCCTTGTTCGGTGCCATGATCAGCGGCAGGTGAGCAAACACAGGCGGCTCGGCTCCGAGTGCTTCGTAGATCAAAACCTGCTTGTGCGTGTTCGTCAGGTGATCTTGCCCGCGGATGACGTGCGTTATCTCCATCTCGATGTCGTCGCAGACAACGGCGAGGTTATAGAGCGGATGGCCGTCCGAGCGGAGCAGGACAAGGTCTTCGGTGTCGGCATAGTCGCGCTCCTGCAGGCCATAGACCTGGTCTTCGAACGCCGTCTTGCCATCGGCCGGCACTTTCAGCCGAATGGCAAAAGGCTCTCCCGCGGAGGCCCGAGCATCGGATTCATCTTTCGCAAGCTCGCGATACGGGTTATCGCGCATGTTCTTCTCGGCACCCTGTTCGCGGGCACGCTGCTTTATCGCATCTTTTACGTTCGCGTCGGTCGGGGCTTCTTTCGGCGTAAAGTCGCGATAGGCTTTGCCTTCTTCGAGCAAACGAAGAGCCGCCGCACGGTGCTTATCCGCATTGTTTGACTGAAAGACGATCTCTTCGTCCGGCTGGAAACCGAGCCACTCTAGCCCATCAAGGATCGAGCGGGTCGATTCCTCGGTCGAACGTGCGAGGTCGGTATCTTCTATCCGAAGCAGGAACTTCCCGCCGGTGTGGCGGGCGTAGAGGTAATTGAAAAGCGCGGTCCGGGCAGAACCGATGTGAAGGTAACCCGTTGGCGACGGAGCGAAGCGAACTCGGACAGTCATATTAAACAATAACCGGTCGGCAAAGGCCTGCGGCAGAAAGTTCTGACCACTGACCACTGACGACCGGCCTCAAGATCTTAATGGCGGAGACGACAGGATTCGAACCTGTGGTACCGGATTAGGGTACAACGATTTAGCAAACCGCCGCTTTCAGCCACTCAGCCACGTCTCCGCATGGATGCTGAAAAGCAAGGTTTAATTCTAGCCCAAGGGCAAACTTTGTCAAGTTTTATGCATCGTAGAACGCGCTGACTTGTCTAATTTCGGCTTGACACTTAGTTCGAATAACTAGAAAATACGGGGGTTGTAGTGGTTCGTCCGATTTTCTCCGTTTCGATGATGCTCACGCGTTTGGCCCGCTCCCGACGTTGAAGACCTGATATGGCTCAACTCATTACCAAAGCGATCAACTCGGTTCTGCTCATTTCGCTGGCATTCGGCACCGCTGTGCCGGCCTTTGCAGCGGAAGAGTCGGCCGAATTTTCGGGCGTTGCGGGTAAGAGCAATCTGGGCCTGATCCGCGGAATCGTCCGCGATGAGGCGGGCAAACCGATCGCGGATGCGGTCGTCGCGATCTTTCGTCTTGGCACATCGAAATTGCTCCGGCAGGCACGTTCGGCCGCCGACGGCAGCTACACACTTCGCATTGTTCCCGGTAAATACACAGTTCTCGCCGTGGCTCAAGGCTTCAACCCGGCGACACTGCCGCAGGTTGAGGTCGGCAGGGCATCCGAGCAAGATTTCGGATTCAAACTAGCACGCGCCGGCAGCGGCAATACGCTTCCGGAGAAGCGGCTTGACCGCTCGAACCCGAAGTGGGTTATTCGCTCATCGCAGATGGGCCGCTCGATCTATCTGAATACCGAGGGCGACCTTCCTGTTGGCGAGAGCGTTACTGAACCGGCGGAAGTTGACGTCGCTTCGCACGAAGATGAGGCAGGATCGATCAACCTAAAGCCCGGTCAGACGATAGCTGAAACCTTTGCCGCGTCAAGTGAGCGCGGAACCTACGCCGGAGTTAACGTCGCGACCCATATCGCAGTTAATGAAAAGACCGACCTGATCCTCGCGGGCCAGGCAACGGTCGGCAGAAATGCCCCGAAGCGGCTAGATACACAGCTAACCTATCGTCCAAACGATTCTCACACGCTCAGGTTCGTCACATCGTTTGGCGAACTCGGAACGCTGACGAACGGCGAACGCGAGGAATCGCTCGGCCAGTTCTCATTCCGGGCGATCGACGAGTGGAAGGTGCGTGACGGCATCATCTTTGTTTACGGGCTCGATTATTCGCGGTTCACCGGTGCGGGCGACGACTTCGCCATCGCACCGCGGTTCGGGTTCCAATACGACATCGATTCGAAAACACGTTTCCGTTCGGCATACACAACACAGACTGACGACCGGACGTGGGCTCGCGAGATAGCGCTCGAGGACGCACAAATTTCATTCCGCGAGCCGGCTTTCATCGAAGACTTTGTTATCGAGGATGGCGAGCCGCTGCTTAACAATTCGCGTCGGCTTGAGTTCGGCATCGAACGCGTGCTTGATAATAGCTCGAGCATCGAGGCAGGAGCCTTTTTTGATGGCACCCTGGTACGCGGCGTCCGTGTGATCGGTATGCCGTTCGGCCCGGCAACGATCGAAGGCAGCGAGATCGCCGGAAATCAGCATGGAAACGCAAGCGGGCTCAGGGTCGTTTATGCACGCCGTCTGAACGGCCGGTTTAACTTGACCGGTGGCTACAGCTTCGGCACGGGCCAGCGGCTCTCGGGCGAAGGATTGCAGGACCCGGCATCACTTTTTGCGGAATCGGTCTTCCATACCGTCTTCGGCCAGCTTGATGCCAACGTGCGGACAGGAACGAACATCCGCACCATCTTCCGGCTTTCGCCGAATGCGACCGTCTTTGCGGTCGATCCGTTCCGCGGCAGGCTTGCGATCTATGATCCCGGCCTCAGCGTTGTTCTTACTCAGTCCCTCCCGACCCTCGGCCTGCCGTTTCGTGCCGAGGCGATCGTCGATGCCCGCAACATCTTCGACCTCCAGAATACGGTCACCGGTTCGGAAGGAACCCTAAGCCTGAACTCGCAACGCCGGATGGTCCGGGGCAGCATCCTCGTCCGGTTCTAGCGGCCTGCCACATTCGATCTACTCGACCTTCGGAAGGCCTTTTGGTGCAAGGGCTTAGGCCGAACGACTCCAAAATATTGGATTGAAAAGCAAAAAAATGGATGATGAACGGCGACGGACCGTAGTATCGCGATGAAGGCACAGGCTAAACCGCCTGTTTGCTTGGGCTTAGCATCGAGCGGCACGGTACCCGAGTTGGAATAAAAGTTGCCTTTTTACTTTATTTAGCCAAATGGCGGCGTTCCGATGAAGCGGAGCATCTTTACAAGTTGGAGCCTGATTTGGCTGCTCGCGACGATCTTTTTCGTCGCCGGCGGTGCACTCAACTTGTCTCAACGGGCGACCCACCAGCTTCCGCCGACCGATGGAGTTCTTTGGGTAGAAAAGGCGGACGGCATTTACGCGGAACGCGTCGAACGCGGATATGCCGCCTCAAGGGCCGGCATCTCGCCGGGCGACAAGCTTCTCTCGGTCAGCCTTGACGGAACGAATTTCGACGAGGTCGTTTCGACAGCCGACGTTCCGATGTACCTCGAAGCGGCCGGTGTCGGTGGCAGCCTGACCTACTTTTTCGAGAAGACCTCATTTTCGTTCTCGGACAACCGTTACTTCGCCGATCTGAGAAACATCGACACGGTTCCAAGGTGGCCGATGTCGTTGATCTTTCTGATGGTCGTCGGCGTCGTTTGGCTGGGCGTCGGCGTTTTTGTGCTCTTCAAGCAGGGCAGCCACGCCCCGTTCATTCTGCATTTCGCGACGGTCTGCCTCGCTGCGTTCGTTTTCCATTTTTACAGTGCCCTCGGCCTTGGACAGGATTTCGACCTCGCGATTCAGCTCGTCGATTGGCTCGCCTTTATTGCGTTCGCTCCGCTTTTCGTCCATTTTTGCTTGCGTTATCCGGTCCGAAGTGAGGTCTTCGATGAAGCTCGCTGGAAGACGATCGCGGCCTATGCGCCGGGCGTTATCATCGCCGCGGCCGTCGTTATCCTGACGCTTTTGCCTTTGGCCTTGCCAAGTTCGTCCGCGGTCGGGTTCACCACGACGCTCGCTTCGTTCAGAGTTTTCCCAATTTTGAATGGGCTGATGGTCGGCCACTTCGCGATCGGCGTCGCTGTTGGTGCAGGAATTCTCATTTGGCGTTTCCTGACGAGCACACAGGCCATTGTCCGCCAGCGGCTGAAATGGGCGATGTGGGGCACGATCACCTCGGTCGTCCCGATCATCGGACTTCAACTTACACGGCAGTTCATCTATCTGCCCGATGATGTAGTTACCTCGGCGCTTTCAACGCTTCCGCTTGCACTGATCCCGTTCAGCTTTGGCCACTCCGTTGTGCGTTATCGCCTGATGGACGTTGACGTCGTCGTCCGACGGGCACTTGTCTATGCGATGACGACCCTTGCCATCGCGATGATGATCGGTGCCGTCGCTCTCGGGCTAGTTTTCCTCGCGGTCGGCAAAGACCTTTCGACGACCGAGATCACGCTCCGTGCGGTCATCGCCGTCGTTGCAATGGCGGCCATCGTGATGCTAAGCGAGCCGCTCAAGAATTTTCTGCAGGAGCGGGCGAACC
>ERZ1066135.799-NODE-799-length-14148-cov-7.986376_pt1 | contig 14148 bp, 9 predicted proteins | sample MGYA00382782_ERZ1066135 | MGnify/ENA primary metagenome ERZ1066135 (study PRJEB33369, sample SAMEA5778365) | biofilm metagenome | biome: Industrial cooling water; feature: Water cooling tower basin; material: Biofilm | place: United Arab Emirates | collected...
CACCACCCCGACCCGTCGAAGCCCGAGAACCTGGCCGACCTGATCCGCACCGTGCAGGCGAGCGGTGCCGAGCTGGGTCTGGCCTTCGACGGCGACGGTGATCGCCTCGGTGTCGTCACCGCCGCCGGCCACAACATCTTCCCCGACCGGCAGTTGATGCTGTTCGCGCGCGACGTGCTGAGCCGCCACCCCGGCGCGCCGATCCTGTTCGACGTCAAGTGCAGCCAGCGCCTGGTGGCGGCGATCCGCGAGGCCGGCGGCCAGCCGGTGATGTGGAAGACCGGCCACTCGCTGATCAAGGCCGAGATGAAGAACCGCGCCGCGCCGCTGGCCGGCGAGATGAGCGGCCACATCTTCTTCGGCGAGCGCTGGTACGGCTTCGACGACGCCACCTACACCGCGGCGCGGCTGCTCGAGATCCTGTCGCGCAGCCAGGACCCGAGCGCGGTGCTCGACGCGCTGCCGACCAGCCACGCCACGCCCGAGATCAACGTGCCCTGCGCCGAGGGCGAGCACCACGCGGTGGTGGCCAGGCTGCGCGACAGCGCGCGCTTCCCCGGCGCGCGCGAGATCGTCACGATCGACGGCCTGCGCGCCGAGTACGACGACGGCTTCGGCCTCGTGCGCGCCTCGAACACCACGCCGGTGCTGGTGCTGCGCTTCGAGGGCCGCACGCCGGCGGCGCTGGCGCGCATCGAGGCGCAGTTCATGGCCGCGCTGCGCGCGGTCAAGCCCGACGCCCAGGTCGCCGCGGCGGCCCACTGAGGCCCACCGGGCGCTGCCGATGGCACCGAGCGCGCCCCGCGGCGCCGGCCGCGTTCCGCGCGCACTCTACACGGCGCTGCTGACGCTGCTGGCGCCGGCCTACCGCGCGCGGCTGTGGTGGCGCGGCCGTGCCGAGCCGCTGTACCGCGTGGCCGTCGGCGAGCGCTTCGGCCGCTACACCGGGGCGCCGCCGGTGCCCGGTGCGCTGTGGGTCCATGCGGTGTCGCTCGGCGAGACGCGCGCCGCGGCGGCGCTGATCGAGGCCCTGCGGGCGCAACGGCCGAGCCTGCGCATCTTGCTGACCCACGGCACGGCCACCGGCCGCGACGCCGGCCGCGCGCTGCTGGCCCCTGGCGACGCGCAGGCCTGGCTGCCCTACGACACGCCGGCGGCGGTCGGCCGCTTCCTGGCGCATTGGCGGCCGGCCGTCGGGGTGCTGATGGAAACCGAGGTCTGGCCCGGCCTGATCCTCGGTGCGGCCGAGGCCGGCGTGCCGATGCTGCTGGCGAACGCGCGCCTGAGCGAGCGCAGCCTGCGCCGCGGACGCCGTTTCGACGGCCTGCTGCGGCCGGCGGTCGCCGCGCTCGACCGCGTGCTGGCGCAGACCGGTGCCGACGCCGAGCGGCTGCGCGACGCCGGCGCCGTGCGGGTCGAGGTGATGGGCAACCTCAAGTTCGACATGACGCCCGATGCCGATCTGCTGATCCGCGGCGCCGGCTGGGCCGCGGCCGGCGAGCGGCCGCTGCTGCTGGCCGCGAGCACCCGCGAAGGCGAGGAGGCCGGGTTGCTGGCCGCCTGGCCGGCGGCGGTGCAGGCGGGTTCGCGGACGCCCCGGCTGCTGCTGGTGCCGCGCCACCCGCAGCGCTTCGACGAGGTCGCGGAGTTGGTCGTGCGCAGCAGCCTGAGCCTGTCGCGGCGCAGCGCGTGGCCCGACGGCATGCCGGACGAGCACGCGCTCGGCGCCGAGGTCTGGCTCGGCGACACCCTCGGCGAGCTGCCGGCCTACTACGCCGCGGCGCGGGTCGCGCTGCTCGGCGGCAGCTTCGCGCCGCTCGGCGGCCAGAACCTGATCGAGGCCGCGGCCTGCGGCTGCCCGCTGGTGATGGGGCCGCACACCTTCAACTTCGCCGACGCTGCCGAGCGCGCGCTGGCTGCCGGAGCGGCCGAGCGGGCCGACGACCTGCCGGCCGCGCTGGTCCGGGCCGTGGCATTGGCCGCCGATGCGGCCTTTCGCGATCGCATGGCGCGGGCCGCGCAGACCTTCTCGGCCGCGCACCGCGGCGCCGCGCAGCGCATGGCGGCGGCGATTCTCGAGACGCTCGACGCTGCCGGCGTGGCTCAGCCCGCCAGCGCCCGCGCCACCTCGGTCACCAGCGCCGGGCCCCGGTAGATCAGCCCGGTGTAGAGCTGCACCAGATCGGCGCCGGCGGCGCGCTTGGCGCGGGCGTCGGCGGCGCCCATCACGCCGCCGACGCCGATGATCGGGTAACCCGCGCCGAGCGCGGCGCGCAGCTGCGCGATCACGCGGTTGCTGGCCTGCGCCACCGGCCGGCCGCTGAGGCCACCGACCTCGGTGGCGTGCGGCAGACCCTGCACGGCCTCGCGTGCCAGCGTCGTGTTGGTGGCGATCACGCCGTCGATCGCGTTCTTCTGCAGCGTGCGCGCGATCACCTCGATCTGGTCGGTCCCGAGGTCGGGCGCGATCTTGACGAACATCGGCACGCGCCGGCCGTGCTCGGTGGCGAGCTGCCCGCGGCGCTGCTGCAGCGCGCCGAGCAGCGCGTCGAGCGCGGCGTCGCTCTGCAGGCTGCGCAGGTTCTGCGTGTTCGGGCTGGAGATGTTGACCGTCACGTAGTCGGCATGCGGGTAGACGCCGGCGAGACCCAGAAGGTAGTCGTCGGCGGCGCGCTCGATCGGCGTGGCGGCGTTCTTGCCGATGTTCAGGCCGAGCACGCCGCCGCGCTCGCGGAAGCGCGCGCGCTTCACGTTCGCGAGGAAGGCGTCGAGGCCCTCGTTGTTGAAGCCCAGCCGGTTGATCAGCGCCTCGGCCTCGGGCAGGCGGAAGATGCGCGGCTTGGGGTTGCCGGGCTGAGGCTTCGGGGTGACGGTGCCGACCTCGATGAAGCCGAAGCCCATCGCGCCCAGGCCGTCGATGCAGCGGCCGTTCTTGTCGAGGCCCGCCGCGAGGCCGACGCGGTTGGGGAAGCGCAGGCCGGCGAGCTGCACCGGGTCGTCGATGCGCGGCTGTTGCCACAGGCATTGGGCCGGCGTGTTCTGCAGCCTCGCGAGGCTGCCGAGCGTCAGCTCGTGAGCGTGCTCGGCGTCGAGGCCGAAGAGGAAGGGGCGGGTGAGCGCGTAGGGGACCAGGGCCATGCGCGGATTGTCTCCGAGGCCCCGCGATAATCCGGCGCCATGAACCAGGACGAACTCAAGACCCTCGTCGGCCGCGCAGCGCTCGAGCATGTGCCCGAGGGCGCGATCGTCGGCGTGGGCACCGGCTCGACGGTCGACCGCTTCATCGACGCGCTCGGCACGGTGAAGGGCCGCGTCCGCGGCGCGGTGTCGAGCTCGGTGCGCAGCAGCGAGCGGCTCGCGGCGCTGGGCATCCGCGTCTTCGAGGCGTCCGAGGTCGAGCGGCTGCCGGTCTACATCGACGGCGCCGACGAGATCGACGGCCGCGGCTTCATGATCAAGGGCGGCGGCGCGGCGCTGACGCGCGAGAAGATCGTCGCCGACCTGGCCGAGCGCTTCGTCTGCATCGCCGACGCGTCCAAGCGCGTCGAGGTGCTGGGCCGCTTCCCGCTGCCGGTGGAGGTGCTGCCGATGGCGGCGGCGCAGCTGACGCGGCGCTTCGCCGCGCTCGGCGGCGAGGCGCGCGTGCGTGCCGGCGTGGTCACCGACAACGGCCAGGCGATCCTCGACGTGCACGGCCTGCGCATCACCGACCCGCCGGCCTTCGAGACCGAGGTCAACCAGTGGCCCGGCGTCGTGACGGTCGGCGTGTTCGCGCGCCACAGGGCGAGCCTGTGCCTGCTCGGCACGCCCGACGGCGTGCAGACGCTGCGCTTCTAGAAGCGGATGCCGTTCGGCGCCGATTCGAGGATCGGCGGCAGCTGCGCCGGCGCGTCGGCACGCTGGGCGGGCTCCGGCCGAGGCGGCGGCGTGCCGGCCAGAGGCTTGGCCTCCCAGCCGCGGTAGCCGCTCGGCGGCAGCGCCGAGGCGGCGGGGTAGCCGGCCAGCGTCAGGTCGGCGGCCCATTGCTCGGCCGCGAAGTTGCGCAGCACCTGCTGGCCGATGCGCAGCACCGGCACTTCGCTGCCGTAGTTCAGCGCGATCCAGGCCTCGCGGTCGCGGTCGGTCGCGACCGTCATCTCGGTGTAGGGGATGCCGCGCTGGCGCAGGTAATCCCGGCCGCGGTCGCAGGGGCTGCAGTTGGGCACGGTGTAGAGCGTCACCGGGAAGCGCGCCGCCGGCTGCTGCAGCGCATAAGGCAGGTCGCTCGCCGGGGCCGGCGCGGCGGCCCCCAGACGCAGCGACTCGACCCGGGCGTTGCCGGTGACCGGCGGCCGGTCGGTGTAGGTCACGGTCCCGTCGCTGCCGATGACCTTGAACTGCGCATGCAGCGCCGGGCTGGCGCCGAGGGCGACCGTCAGGACCAGCAGGCTCGTGGTGCGTCGGCTCATACGTCCTCCCTGGGGACTGTGTTGTGCCTCTATGCTAGCTCGTCATGCCCTGGTGGCGAAGCAGCGCGTCGATGCGCGGCTCACGGCCGCGGAAGGCCTTGAAGCTCGCCATCGCCGGGCGGCTGCCGCCGGCCTCGAGGATGGCCTCGCGGTAGCGCCGGCCGACGGCCGGGTTGAAAACCCCTTCTTCCTCGAAGGCGGCGTAGGCGTCGGCGCTCAACACCTCGGCCCATTTGTAGCTGTAGTAACCGGCCGCGTAGCCGCCGGAGAAGATGTGCGAGAAGCTGTGCTGGAAGCGGTTGAAGGCCGGCGGCAGCAGCACGGCCACCTCGGCCCGCACCGCGTCGAGCGTCGCCTGGATGGCGGCGGCGCTGGTGGCCTGGCCGTGGGCGCCGGCGTGGATCAGCATGTCGAACAGCGAGAACTCGACCTGCCTCAGCGTCTGCAGCCCGCTCTGGAAGTTCTTCGCCGCCAGCATCTTGTCGAACAGCGCGCGGGGCAAGGCCTCGCCGGTGTCGACGTGGCCGGTCATGTGGCGCACCACATCCCACTCCCAGCAGAAGTTCTCCATGAACTGGCTGGGCAGCTCGACCGCGTCCCACTCGACGCCGGAGATGCCGGCCACGCCGATGTCGTCGACCTGCGTCAGCATGTGGTGCAGGCCATGGCCGAACTCGTGGAAGAGCGTGGTCACGTCGTCGTGCGACAGCAGCGCCGGCCGCTCTTTTCCATCCACGCCGACCGGCGCGGCGAAGTTGCAGACCAGCTGCGCCACCGGCGTCTGCAGGGCGCCCTCGGGCCGCGACCAGCGGCCGCGCACGTCGTCCATCCAGGCGCCGGGGCGCTTGCCGGGGCGCGCGTAGGGGTCGAGGTAGAACTGGCCGACCAGTTGCGCGCCCCGCTCGATGCGGAAGAAGCGCACATGCTCGTTCCAGACCGGCGCGGTGTCGGGCCGGATCGCGACCTCGAACAGCGTCTCGATGATGCGGAACAGCCCCGCCAGCACCTTGGGCTCGGTGAAGTACTGCTTGACCTCGTTGTCGCTGAAGGCGTAGCGCGCCTCCTTGAGCTTCTCGGACGCGTAGGCCATGTCCCAGGCCTGCAGCTCGGGCAGGCCCAGCTCGTCGCGCGCGAAGGCGCGCAGCTCGGCGAGGTCGCGCTCGGCGTGCGGGCGGGCGCGCGCCGCGAGGTCGCGCAGGAAGGCCTGCACCTGCGCGGGCGAATCGGCCATCTTCGGCACCAGCGACAGCTCGGCGTAGCTGGCGTGGCCGAGCAGCGCGGCCTCCTCCTGGCGCAGCGCGAGGATCTCGGCCATCACCGGGCCGTTGTCGCGCTCGGCCGGGCCGGCCTCGCTGGCGCGGCTGACATGGGCGCGGTAGATGCGCTCGCGCAGGCCGCGGTCCTGCGCGTACTGCATCACCGGCAGGTAGACCGGCATCTGCAGGCCGAGCTTGTGCCCGGCCTGGCCGTCGGCCGCGGCGGCGGCGCGCGTGGCGGCCTTCACATCGTCGGGCACGCCGGCCAGCTCGGCCTCGCTGGCGAGGTAGGACCAGGCGTCGGTCGCGTCGAGCACGTGCTCGGAGAAGCTCTGCCCCAGCTCGGCCAGCCGTGCCTGGATCGCCGCGAAGCGCGCCTTGGCCTCGCCCTGCAGCTCCGCGCCCGACAGCACGAAGTCGCGCACCGCGTTCGACAGCGCCTGGCGCCGGGCCGGCGCGAGCGCGGCGGTCTGCGACGCGGCGGCCAGGGCCTTGTACTTGGCGTAGAGCCGCTCGTCGGCGCCGAGGCGCGTGTAGAACTCGGTGATGCGCGGCAGGGCCTCGGTGTAGGCGGCGCGCAGCTCGGGCGTGTCGGCCACCGCATTGAGGTGGCTGACGGCGCCCCAGGCGCGACCGAGGCGCTCGGTGGCGACGTCGAGCACGGCGGAGAGCGCGTCGTAGTCGGCCGGGACCTCGGGGCCGGTGGCCTTCTCGAGCGCGGCCTCGGCCTCGGCCAGCAGCACGTCGACCGCCGGCGCCACATGCGCGGGGCGGATTTCGTCGAAGCGGGGCAGGGCAGCGGTGTCGAGGAGCGGGTTGGTCATGGGCGGCGGGTTCCGGGACGTTGCGAGAGCGTTCGACAGTGTCGCCCCGGCCGGTGTTCCCCGGCTTCGATCGTTTCGATCGCCGGCATAGCGCCCCCCGGTCGGGGGATCAGCCGGCCGAGCGCTCGGCGGACTCCAGGGTGTTGACCAGCAGCATCGTGATCGTCATCGGCCCGACGCCCCCCGGCACCGGCGTGATCCAGCCGGCCACCTTGGCGACGGCCGCGGTGTCGACGTCGCCGCAGAGGCGGCCGTGCTCGTCGCGGTTCATGCCGACATCGATGACGACGGCGCCGGGCTTGACCATCTCGGCCGTCAGCACCTTGCGCTTGCCGACCGCGGCGACCACGATGTCGGCCTGGCGGGTGTGGTGGGCGAGGTCGGGCGTGGCGCTGTGGCAGACCGTGACGGTGGCGTGGGCCTGCAGCAGCAGCATCGCCATCGGCTTGCCGACGATGTTGCTGCGGCCGATGACCACCGCGTGCTTGCCCTTGGGCTCGTAGCCGATCGACTCCAGCATCTTCATGCAGCCGTAGGGCGTGCAGGGGCGGAAGCCCGGCTGGCCGACCATCAGCGCGCCGGCGCTGGCGACGTGGAAGCCGTCGACGTCCTTCTCGGGGGCGATGCTCTCGATCACGCGGTTGGCGTCGATGTGCGCCGGCAGCGGCAGCTGCACCAGGATGCCGTGGATCGCCGGGTCGGCGTTGAGGGCCTGCACGCGCGCCAGCAGTTCGGCCTCGGTCATGCCGGCCGGGTAGTGCTCGAGCACCGAGTGCAGGCCGCTGTCGTGGCAGGCCTTGACCTTGTTGCGCACGTAGACCTGCGAGGCCGGGTTCTCGCCGACCAGGATCACCGCCAGCCCCGGGGTGATGCCGCGCTCGCGCAGCGCGGCGGCGCGCGCGGCGACCTCGTGGCGCAGGTGGCGGGACAGGGCGTTGCCGTCGATCGAGCGTGCGGTCATGGGGTTCCTTCGGAGGGTGATGTGGGGGCCGAAACGACAAGGGCCGCCACCGGCGGCCCCTCGTGCAACGCGCAAGGACTCACGCCTTGGCCTGGGCGCCGAGCGCGATCTTCAGCAGGTCGGCCACCGTGTTGGCGTTGAGCTTTTCCATGATGTTGGCGCGGTGCGCCTCCACCGTCTTGATGCTGATACCCAGGTCGTCGGCGATCTGCTTGTTCAGGCGCCCGGCGACGATGCGCTCGAGCACCTGCGATTCGCGCGTCGTCAGGCGGCTCAGCAGGGCGTCGCGGCTGGCCGCTTCCTGGTGCTGCGAGAACGCGGCGCGCGCCTGATCGAGCATGCGCTCCACCAGGCCGAGCAGTTCCTCTTCCTTGAAGGGCTTCTCGATGAAGTCCATCGCGCCTTTCTTCATCGTCGTCACCGCCATCGGCACGTCGCCGTGGCCGGTGATGAAGACGATCGGCAGCGGGCTCTTGCGCTCCATCAGCCGGTCCTGCAGCTCCAGGCCGCTCATGCCGTCCATGCGGATGTCGGCGATCAGGCAGGCGACCTCGCGCGGGTCGAAGCGCGACAGGAAGGACTCGGCGGCGTCGAAGCACTTGACGCGGTAGTCCTTGCCCTCGAGCAGCCACTGCAGCGAATCGCGCACGGCCTCGTCGTCGTCGACGACGTAGACGGTGCCCTTCTTCGGGATCAGGCTCATGCGCGCTCTTTACGAGGTCTCGGTCAGCGAGGAGGACGCCGGTTCGGCCGCTGAAGCTGCCGGTTCGACCGGCAGCGTGAAGGCGAAGCGACAACCCGTCACGGTGCTGCCATTGTAGAGGTTCTCCGCACGGATCCGGCCGCGGTGCGACTCGATGATCGAGCGGCACAGCGACAGGCCGATGCCCAGCCCGTCGGGCTTGGTCGAGAAGAAGGCCTCGTACAGCCGCGCCATGACCTCGGGCTTCACGCCCGGGCCCTGGTCGGTGACGCTGAACTCGATCACCCCGCCTTCCTCGGCGGTGTGGCGCGGCACGACGCGCAGTTCGATGTGGCGGCGCGACGACGGCAGCCGTGCGCCGTCGATCGCCTCGGCCGCGTTCTTCAGCAGGTTGAGCAGCACCTGCTCGATCAGGATCGGGTCGACCTGCAGGTCCGGCAGCCGCTGCGCGACGTAGGTGCGCAGGTGCACGTTGCGGCGCTTGAGCTCGATACCGGCGAGCTCGACCGCATCCTCGACGATGTCGCCGGCCTTCGCGGCCTGGCGCTGCGGCTCGCTGCGCTTCACGAAGGCGCGGATGCGGTGGATGATCTGGCCGGCCCGCTGCGCCTGGCGCGCGGTCTTCTCGAGCGCGGCGGTCAGGTCGGGCTTGCCGATCGCGTCGTTGCGCACGCGCGAGAGCATGCCGTTGCAGTAGTTGGTGATCGCCGTGAGCGGCTGGTTGAGCTCGTGCGCGACGCTGGAGGCCATCTCGCCCATCGTCACCAGCCGGCTGGTGACCTGGGCCTTTTCGGCCTGGTGGGCGGCCAGCTCCTCGGCGCGGCGCCGCGCGGTGATGTCGGTGGCGATCAGCATCTGCGCCAGGCGCCCGTCGGTCCACTGCACGTAGCGGGCGCGCACGTCGAACCATTTCTGCATCGAGTCGACGAAGACCTCGCGCGCGTCGCCGGTGGCCTCGGTCAGCGGCTGGGTCGGCAGGCCGCCGAGGCTGTCGACCGGGTCGTCGCCGTCGCGCAGCACCGCCAGACCGTCGGCCGAGCCGGCCAGACGCACATGGCCCTGCGAATCGGCGCCGAACCACAGCCGGTAGCTGCGGTTGGCGAACAGCAGCTCGCCCTGCGCGACCGACAGCACCGACACCGCGGCCTCCAGGCCTTCGAGCACGGTCGTGAAGCGCTCGTGCGAGGCGGTCAGCTGGTCGCGCACCCGCTTGGCCTCGGTGATGTTGGTCATCGAGGTCATCCAGCCGGTCTGCTGGCCCTTGGCGTCGACCAGCGGCGAAACGTACATGCGCGAGTCGAACATCGAGCCGTCCTTGCGCATGATCTTGATCTCGATCCCGCCGGCCGGGCTGCGGCCCTGCAGCTCCTGCTGCAGCAGGCGGGTGTTCTCCTCCATGCGGTCCGGCGGCCAGTAGGGGAAGGGAGGCTGGTGCCCGATCAGCTCGCTCTCGGTGAAGCCGGTCATCGCGCAGAAGGCCGGGTTCACGTAGCTGATGCGGCCTTCCAGGTCCATCGCCCGCATGCCGGTCAGCATGGAGTTCTCCATCGCGCGGCGGAAGTTGGTCTCCGAGATCAACGCGCTCTGCATCTGCGAGCGGCGCCGCACGTGGCGCCAGGTGCCCAGCAGCATCCAGACCGTCAGCGCGGCCAGCGCCACGACCATCCAGAACAGCGTGTTGCCGATCAGGCCGATCGAGGTGCGCCAGCCCTGGCCCCGCACCATCAGGCCGTTGTCGGCCGGCGCCAGCGGCACGTCCTCGACGAAGCTGCTGCGCCGCGACGCGGCGTCGGGCTCGCGCGAGATGCTGCTGGCCAGCACGCGGTCGTTGGCATCGACCAGGCTGACGGCGTGGCGCCGTGTCACCTCCTGCGGCACGAAGTTGCGCAGCAGCGATTCGATCGAGTACTCGATCACCAGCGTGCCGGCGAAGGCGCTGCGGTCGATCAGCGGCACCTGCAACTGGAACACCGGGATGTCGGCGCTGCCTTCGAAGGGCCGCGAATACACCGGCTGGCGCAGGTCGCGTGCGGCGGTGAAGGCCCAGGCCGGCTCGTCGAGCGCCTCCGGCAGACCGCCCGGGGGCGCCAGCGGCAGCGGGCCGACCAGCGGCGGTGGGCGCTGCGCCGGCAGGCTGGGCAGTTCGCCGGGGTGGTTGGGCGAGAGGTGACGTGTCCGCACCGACTGGTCGGGGCCGACCCAGGTGAAGCCGACGATCTCGGGCCGCTCTCGTACGAAACTGACGGCCTGGCCGAGGAGTTCGTCCTGATCGATCGCCCGGGTGACGAGCTCGCGCGCCATGCGCACGAGTTGCTCCTGGTTCTCGATCAGCCGCAGGCGCATCTGCTGCTGGGCGATCTCGGTGTCGCGGCGCACCGACTCGAGTTCGCGGTCGTTCTCCTCGTTGCGCAGGTACCAGAAGGCCGCGACGATGGCCGCCAGGAACAGCAGCACCGACAGCAGCGGCCCGAGCGTCGCGAACCGATCCTGCCGGGCCGGCGTCTGGCGCCGCCACCAGGCCCACAGCAGGCGCCGCGGGTGCGAGGTCGATGTCGGACCGAGGGTTGAATCGGGGACAGGCGCAGCCAGCATCAATGGATTATCGAACCGTGGCCCGAAAGCGCGCGTCGATCGGTCGGCGGCAGAACTCCTTTATTTCGTTAAGTGAAAATACGTAGCACTATTTGAAAATTTACCCAACCGTGTGACACTTTCTGCCGCGCCGCCTTTCATGGGTACGCCGCGCGTGCCCGCCTTGACTCAGGAGACTCACCATGTCCGCCGCTTCGAACGCGTTCGCCAGCGCCGCCAACGACCCGAGCGACACCGATTCCCAGGAAACCCGCGAGTGGCTCGAAGCGCTGGCCGCCGTCATCGACAGCGAAGGCCCCACGCGGGCCCACTACCTGCTCGAGCGCCTGATCGACGAGGCCCGACAGACCGGCATCGACATGCCGTTCTCGGCCACCACGCCCTATGTCAACACCATCCCGGCCGGTCAGGAGCAGCACAGCCCGGGGCAGATCGACGTGGAAGAGCGCCTGCGCGCCTACATGCGCTGGAACGCGATGGCGATGGTGGTGAAGGCCAACCGGCTCGACCCGTCCGACGGCGGCGACCTGGGCGGCCACATCTCGAGCTTCGCGTCGCTGGCGACCATGTTCGGCGCCGGCTTCAACCACTTCTGGCATGCCGACGACACCGATGCCGGTGGCACGCACGGCGGCGACCTGCTCTACATCCAGGGCCACAGCTCGCCCGGCATCTACGCGCGCGCCTTCCTCGAAGGGCGCATCACCGAAGAGCAGATGCTGAACTTCCGCCAGGAGGTCGACGGCAAGGGCCTCTCCAGCTACCCGCACCCGAAGCTGATGCCCGAGTTCTGGCAGTTCCCGACGGTGTCGATGGGCCTGGGCCCGCTGATGGCGATCTACCAGGCGCGCTTCCTGAAGTACCTGCACGCCCGCGGCATCGCGAACACCGAGAACCGCAAGGTCTGGGTGTTCTGCGGTGACGGCGAGATGGACGAGCCCGAGTCGCTGGGCGCGATCAGCCTGGCGGCGCGCGAGAAGCTCGACAACCTGATCTTCGTCGTCAACTGCAACCTGCAGCGCCTGGACGGCCCGGTGCGCGGCAACGGCAAGATCATCCAGGAGCTGGAGGGCGAATTCCGCGGCTCGGGCTGGAACGTGATCAAGCTGATCTGGGGCAGCAACTGGGACCCGCTGCTGGCGCGCGACAAGGAAGGCCTGCTGCGCAAGGTGATGATGGACACCGTCGACGGCGACTACCAGGCGATGAAGGCCAACGACGGCGCGTTCGTGCGCAAGCACTTCTTCGGTCAGCACCCCAAGCTGCTGGAGATGGTGGCCAAGCTCAGCGACGACGACATCTGGCGCCTGAACCGCGGCGGCCACGACCCGCACAAGGTGCACGCGGCCTACCACGCGGCGGTGCACCACAAGGGTCAGCCGACGGTCTTGCTGATCAAGACCGTCAAGGGCTACGGCATGGGCAAGATCGGCGAGGGCAAGAACACCGCCCACCAGACGAAGAAGCTGGTCGACGAGGACGTGCGGACCTTCCGCGACCGCTTCAACATCCCGATCCCGGACGACCGGCTGCACGACATCCCGTTCTACAAGCCGGCCGAGGATTCGCCCGAGATGCAGTACCTGCACGCGCGCCGCAAGGCGCTCGGCGGCTACCTGCCGAAGCGCCGCGTCAAGGCCGACGAGCAGCTCGCGGTGCCCGAGCTGTCGGCCTTCCAGGCGGTGCTGGAGGCCACGCCCGAAGGCCGCGAGATCAGCACCACGCAGGCCTTCGTGCGCTGCCTGAACGCGCTGCTGCGCGACAAGGCGCTCGGGCCGCGCACCGTGCCCATCCTCGTGGACGAGGCGCGCACCTTCGGCATGGAGGGGCTGTTCCGCCAGATCGGCATCTACAACCCCGCGGGCCAGAACTACACGCCGGTCGACAAAGACCAGGTGATGTACTACAAGGAAGACAAGGCCGGCCAGGTGCTGCAGGAAGGCATCAACGAGGCCGGCGGCATGAGCAGCTGGATCGCAGCGGCCACCAGCTACTCGACGAACAACCGGGTGATGATCCCGTTCTTCGTCTACTACTCGATGTTCGGCTTCCAGCGCATCGGCGACCTGGCGTGGGCGGCCGGCGACATGCGCGCGCGCGGTTTCCTGCTCGGCGGCACGGCCGGACGCACCACGCTCAACGGCGAGGGCCTGCAGCACGAGGACGGCCACAGCCATCTGCTCGCCTCGACCATACCCAACTGCGTATCCTACGACCCGACCTTCGCCTACGAGCTTGCGGTGATCATCCAGGACGGCCTGCGGCGCATGTACCAGGAGCAGGAGGACGTCTATTACTACATCACCGTGATGAACGAGAACTACCCGCATCCGGCGATGCCGGAAGGCGTGGAGAAGGGCATATTGCGGGGCATGTACCTGTTCAGCGAAGGCAGGGCCAGGAAGAACCAGCCGCGCGTGCAGCTGCTGGGCAGCGGCACCATCCTGCGCGAAGTCATCGCCGGCGCCGAGCTGCTGCAGAAGGACTTCGGCGTCGCCGCGGACATCTGGAGCGTCACCAGCTTCAACGAGCTGCGTCGCGACGGGCTGGAGGCGCAGCGCTGGAACATGCTGCACCCCGAATCCGAACCGCGGCTGAGCCACGTTGAGCAGTGCCTGAAGGACCGGCCGGGGCCGGTGGTGGCGGCGACCGATTACATGAAGATTTTCGCCGAGCAGATCCGCGCGTTCCTGCCCACGCACAACTATCTGGTGCTCGGCACCGACGGGTTCGGCCGCTCCGACACCCGCAAGCAGCTGCGCAGGTTCTTCGAGGTGGATCGCCACTACGTGGCGGTCGCGGCGATGAAGGCGCTCGCCGACCAGGAAGCGGTGCCGCCCGCGAAAGTCGCCGAGGCGATCCGCAAGTACGGCATCGATCCTGAAAAACCGAATCCGGCGACGGTTTGAGAAGGGTGCGGTAAGCGGCAAGCGGTGTTTTTGGTTTGCGGCTTACCGCTTGCCGCTCACTGTCCACCAGAAAGAGAATGATGGCAAAAACGATAGAAGTAAAAGTCCCCGACATCGGCGATTTCAAGGACATCCCGGTCATCGAGGTGCTGGTCAAGCCCGGCGACAGGGTCGCGGCCGAAGATTCGCTGCTGACCCTGGAATCGGACAAGGCGACGATGGAGGTGCCGGCGCCGGTCGCCGGCGTGATCGAATCGCTGGCGGTCAAGGTCGGCGACAGGCTCTCGGCCGGGATGGTGGTCGCGGTCCTCAAGGTCGCCGCCGCGCCGGCAGCGGCCGTGGCGTCGCCCGCGCCCGTGGCACCCGCTCCGGTTGCGCCGCCATCGGCCCCCGCGCCGACCGCGGCACCCGCGATCGCCGTGGCCGATGCCGACAGCTACGACGTGGTGGTGCTC
>ERZ1066135.801-NODE-801-length-14135-cov-7.051065_pt1 | contig 14135 bp, 10 predicted proteins | sample MGYA00382782_ERZ1066135 | MGnify/ENA primary metagenome ERZ1066135 (study PRJEB33369, sample SAMEA5778365) | biofilm metagenome | biome: Industrial cooling water; feature: Water cooling tower basin; material: Biofilm | place: United Arab Emirates | collected...
CACCACAACTTCTCGCAGCCCGGCTACAGCAACAGCCCGCAGCACTCGACCTACGCCAGCAACGGGTACCTCGTGTTCCAGCCCGACATGGTCTACGAGATCGGCCGTCCGGGCAGCTCTGCGCTCGACAACATGGAGGCGGCGGTCAAGAAGGTGATCGAGCTGGGCTACGCCGACCCGGCGCGCATCGGGCTGCACGGTCACAGCTGGAGCGGCTATCAGTCGGCGTTCATCCTCACGCAGTCCACGTTGTTCGCGGCCGTCGTGAGCGGGGCGCCGCCGACCAACCTGCTCTCGTTCTACAACACGCTGTACAAGAGCACGGGCACGGTGCAGCAGGGCATCACGACGGTCGGGCAAGTGCGCATGGGGCGCGATGTCACGCCCTTCAACAACACCCAGCTCTACATCGACCAGTCGCCGATCTTCCATGTCGACAAGATCCAGGCCCCGTTCATGATCCTGCACGGGACGGACGACGGGGCGGTGGACTACGTCGAGGGCCTGCAGTTCTTCAACGCGGCGCGGGCGGCGGGCAAGCGGGGCATCCTGCTGTCGTACCCGGGTGAGGCGCACAACCTCACCAACCGCGACAACCAGAAGGACTTCACCACGCGCATGAAGCAGTTCTTCGACCACTACCTCAAGGGCGAGCCGGCCCCGCAGTGGCTCAGCGAGGGGCTCCCCCAGGTCCGGAAGGGCGGCCCCATCAAGTAGCTCACGGCTGTATATTTCACCGTATAGGCGTGGCGGTCGCGATCGGTCGCGGCCGCCACGCGCGTTTCGAGACCCTCTGCTCCGCCTCCCGTGCGCCTGCTCTCGCTGCTCTTCCTCGCTGCCACCACCGTCGCCTGCGGCGCCGACTCTGCCGGCAAGGGCCCCCGCCGCCCGGCCGAGGCCTTGGTCTCGGTCGACGAGAACACGCTGTTCGCGGCGGCACCGGACTCCTTCACGGTGACCTTCGAGACCTCACAGGGCAGTTTCGACGTCCTGGTGCGCCGCGTGTGGTCGCCGCGCGGGGCGACGCGGCTGCACTTCCTGACCAAGCACGATTACTTCGGCGGCGGACGCTTCTTCCGCGTGGTGCCGGGCTTCGTCGCGCAGTTCGGACTCTCGGGGATCCCGTCGCTCGACCAAGCCTGGGAGCGGCGTGCCTTCGAGGATGATCCCCCGGTGGTGCCCAACCGCCGTGGCACCGTGGTCTTCGCCAATGCGGGGCCCAACACCCGCTCCATCCAGCTGTTCATCAACCTCGTGGACAACCCCAGCCTCGACATGATGGGCTTCGCGCCCGTCGGCGAGATCGTGCGCGGCCTCGACGTGATCGACCGCCTCTACAGCGGCTACGGGGAGGGCGTGCCCTACGGCAGCGGCCCGGACCAATTGCGGATCGTGCAGGAGGGCAACGCCTATCTTGAGGCGTCGTTCCCCAAGCTCGACAGCATCGTCCGCACCACCGTTCGCTGACGCCGCCCGTGCCCCTCGCGTTCGGACTCTGCACCTTCGGCGACATCACGGCGCAGCCGGACGGTCGGCTCAAGTCGCATGCGCAGGTCCTGCGCGAGGTCGTCGAGGAAGCGGTCGTCGCCGATGCCAGCGGGGTGGACGTCTTCGGCGCCGGTGAGCATCACCGCGACGACTTCGCGATCTCGGCGCCCGAGGTGCTGCTCGCGGCCATCGCGGCCCGCACCACCCGCCTCCGCCTCACCTCGGCGGTCACCGTGCTCAGCTCGGACGACCCGGTGCGCGTGTATCAGCGCTTCGCCACGCTCGACGCCGTCTCGGCGGGTCGTGCCGAGGTGATCCTCGGGCGCGGGAGCTTCACCGAGTCCTTCCCGCTGTTCGGCTACGACCTCGACCAGTACCACGTGCTGTTCAGCGAGAAGCTCGAGTTGTTCACGCGTCTGCGGCACGAAGGCGCCGTGAGCTGGCAGGGCAGCACGCGCGCAGCCTTGGTCGAGCAGCAGGTGTTCCCCACCGCCGAGCAGCGACCGATCCCCACGTGGATCGGTGTGGGCGGGAGCCCCGAGTCGGTCGCGCGGGCCGCGCACTACGGCTTGCCGCTGATGCTCGCGATCATCGGTGGTCCTTCGGCGCGCTTCCGGCCCTACGTGGACCTCTACCACCGCTTGTTGCGGGAGCGCGACATGGCGCCGCTGCCGGTGGGCGTGCACTCGCCCGGGCACATCGCCGAGTCCGATGCGAGCGCCCGCGCCGAGTTCTTCCCGGCGTTCAAGGCCATGCACGACCGCATCGGTGCCGAGCGGGGCTGGCCGCCGCTGACCTTCCGCCAGTTCGAGGGCGAGGTGGAGAAGGGGGCGATCTACTGTGGTGCGCCCGACACGGTCGCCCGAAAGCTCGCGGCCACGGTGCAGGCCCTGGGCCTTGAGCGCTTCGACCTCAAGTACAGCGCGGGGACGCTCGCCCACGACACCATGTTGCGGAGCATCTCGCTGTTCGGGCGCGAGGTGATCCCCCGCGTGCGGGCGCTGTTGGGCTGAGCGCTCAGCCGTCGAGGACGCGGCGGATGGTGCGCAGCAGCGTCTCGGCGGTGTAGGGCTTCTCCAGGAAGGCCTGCACCCGCGACTCCAACGCGCGCAGCACTTGGCCGTGGGTGTGCAGGCCGCTCGCCGCGATGATGCGTCCCCCGGGTGTCAAACGCGCGAGGACCTCGATCAGCGCGTTGCCGTCCATCACCGGCATCATGAGGTCGGTGAGCACCAGCGCGATCTCGTTCCGCCGCTCCGCATAGCGGGCGAGCGCGTCGGCCCCGTCGGTCGCAGTCAGTGCACGATACCCGAAGGTCTCCAGTGTCTGGCGGGTGATGTCGCGGACCGAGGCCTCGTCGTCCACGACGAGGATCAGCTCCCCGGCACCGCGCGGGATCTCTTCGCTCTGGGTGTCGATCACCTCGGCAGCGCTGCCGCTCGCCGCAGGGAAGTACACGCGGAACTGCGAGCCCACTTTGGGTTCGCTGTAAGCACGGATGAAGCCACGGTGACTCTTGACGATCGCCGCCGAGGTCGAGAGGCCCAGTCCGGTGCCCTTGCCGACCTCTTTGGTGGTGAAGAAGGGCTCGAAGATGCGGTCGAGCGTCGCCGCTGCCATGCCCATGCCGGTGTCCGCCACCGACACCACCAGGAAGCGGCCAGGGTCGGCGTCGGCGTTGCCGCCCAGGTACTGCGCATCCACCAGGCGCACACCGGCGGTGAGGCTCATCACTCCGCCGTCCGGCATCGCATCGCGGGCGTTCACGCACAGATTCATCAGCACCTGCTGGATCTGCGTGGCGTCGCCGATCACGCTCGGCAGATCGGCGTCGACCCGCAGGCGCACCTCGATGTTCCGCGGGAAGGTCTCGCGGCACAGGCGCTCGACGTCGCGCAGCACGCGATCCACCGGCACCGGCGTGCGCTGGCCGTCCGCGCCGCGGGCGAACGTGAGCACCTGGCGCACCATGTCGGCCCCGCGCCGCGTCGCGGACTCGATCCCGTCGAGCAGCTCCCGACGTTCCGCCGCGTCGTCGGTCGCGCGGAGCAGGTCCACCGACATCAACACCGGCGTCAGTACGTTGTTCAAGTCGTGCGCGATGCCGCCCGCCAGTGTGCCGACGCTCTCCATGCGCTGCGCGCGGAGGAACTGGACCTCGAGGCGCTTCTGTTCCGTGACGTCCTGCATCGCACCCTCGACCGCGACGATGCGATCGGCCTCGTCGCGGATCGCTTCGCCCAAGGCGCGGACCCAACGGCGCTCCCCGCTGGCACCGACGACCTGCGCTTCGAAGTCGAAGGGGGTGCCGTCCTGGGCACAGCGCGCGAACTTGGCGAGGATCGTGTCGCGGACCTCGGGCGCGTAGAACGCCCCCGCCTCGGCGATGCTGGGCCGCGTGCCGGGCGCGACGCCGTGGATGCGACACACCTCGTCGCTCCACGTGATCGCGCCATCGCGCACATCGTAGCGCCAGCCGCCCAGGCGCGCCATGCGTTCGGCGGTGAGCTGCAGGGTGCGGCTTTCGCGCAGCGCACGTTCCTTGGCGGCCAACTCGGCGATGTACCGGCGGCGCTCGGTGATGTTGGAGTGCGTCACCACCGCGCCGCGCACGACCCCCGCGTCGAGCACCGGGCTGATATCGGCGCGGAACCAGCGCGGCTCCAGCGGTGAATCGCAGGGGTACTCGACGGACACGGCCGTCGTCGCGCCGTCGAGGACGGCGCGCAGACTGGTCGCGACCTCGCTCGAGCCCAGGGCGGCCGGGTCGTCGGTGCGCGCACAGACCGCGAAATAACTGGTCCCCACCCCGAAGGCGGGGTCCGTCGATCCATTCGCCAACCCGAACTCCCGCCAGGCCTGATTCACCGTGAGCACGACGCCCTCGCGGTCCACCAGCGCCACATGCGCCGGGAGCGCGTCAAGGATCGCCCGCAGCTGCGAGGCCAACCCACGCGCCGACTCACGGCTCTCGAGCAACTCGGCCTGCGCATTCGGCAGCAGGTACGCCGTCCCCGTCCCGCTCACGAACGCGTCAATCTCGCCGCCGGTGAGCTGTTGCAGCTCCTCCTCGGCGTCGCGGATGCGCTGGATCAGGGCGTCGATGCGTGCGCTGGGGTCGCCCGGATCCTCGCTGGGCGTCATGCGATCAGCCATCGAGGTCCAGCGCGCGGGCGAGCGCGGCCTCGGCGGCGAGGTTGCCGACCACGCGGCGCGTGGGCGCCGGCTGTACCCGGACCAAGGTCGGCGTGAGGACCACGCGGTCCTCCAACGCCTTGGCCGGTGCGCGCAGGACGTCGATCACCTCGATCACGGGCGGGACGCTGCAGTGCTGGGCACAGAATGCCTGCAGGCGCTGCATCGCCATCTGCGAATTGGGAGAGTCGCCGGCGATGTACAGCCGGAGGTGCAACGCGGCGGGGCGGGGACTCACGCAGGCGGCTCGCTACGCGGATGGTGAGGGCGGCGGGCGGCCACCCGCTCACGGCGGTCCTTGCGACGCACGTCCTCCGCCGCGGCATCCACCGCAGTCGCGAGCTCGAGCTCGGCGGTCCGCAGCGCGAGTTCTTCCTGCAGCGAGGCGATGCGGGCGCGCAGCTCCGCGCCGACGCGCTCCGCCTGCACCGCACGCCGGGCCCGCTCGGCATCGCGCCGCACGGCCTTGGCCTGTTCCTCCGCCTCCCGCTGTGCGCGCAACGCGCCCATCAGCACCTCGCCCTCCGCCGCATACACGTCGGCCAGTCGGACCCCCCGGGCGCCGAGGGTCATCTCGCGCACCTGGTTCGAGTGTGCGGTGCCGCGCGACTTCACGATCGTCAGCGCCCGGTTCCGCTCGCCGGCCACCACATGGTAGCTCAGGTGGATCCAGGTGTCGGCGATGGTCGAGACGTGGATGCGCGACCCTTCACCGTGAGGGCTCGCATCGCCGAGCAAACTGGTGCAGAGCACGGTGATCCCGCGCGATTTCGCCAGCGCGATGAGGCGCTCGGCGACCCCGAAGCCGGTGGTCTCATTGCCCTGCTTGCTGAGGGCCGAGACAGGGTCGATGACCAGCACGGCGGGTCGGTGCGTGTCGAGCAAGCGACGGATCGCGAGGAGCTGCGACTCCGCGCTCGCCGACAACGCACTGCGCGACTCCATGAGCAGCCGGCCCTCGCGGAGATGCCGCGTGAGGCGGATGTTCACCGACGCGAGGTTGCGCACGATCTCGGCGGGCTCCGAATCGAAGCTGATGAACAGGGCGCGGTCACCGCGGGCACAGGTCGCCTGGACGAAGGCCCCGGCGAGTGTCGTCTTGGCGGTGCCCGGCGAGCCGGTGATCAAGGCGCTCGAGCCCTCGTGGTACCCGCCGGAGAGCATGTCGTCGAGGTCCGTGATGCCCGTCGACACACGGGCCGTGCTGGCCCGCGCCGGTCCGCGCACGGGCAGGTCGCCCGCCACCTCGATGCCACGCTCCCCGATGATCATGGGTGCGGCGCTCTCGGCGAAGCCCGAGCCGCGGTACTTCATCACGCGCAGGTTCCGCTGCGACACGCCGGTGACCACCGTGTGCTCGAGGCCGACCGCGCAGTCCACCAAGAAGGGGAGGAACTGCAGCACACCCGACGGCGAGGCCAGTTGGTCCGGCGCGCGGGCCGTCACGATCGCCGTGAGGCCGGATTCCAGCAGCCAGTCGTGCAGACGTCCGACCTCCCGCTGGACCAGCGTCGGGTCGCCCAGCCAGGTCAGCAGGATGTCGAGCGAATCGAAGACGATGCGCTTGGCCCGCATCGTGCGGACGCGGGCCTCGATCGCGGCAAGCAGCCCGTGGATGTCCGACTCGCCCGTGTGCACGAGGTCGGGCGAGGGCTGGGCATCGAGGAAGAACAGCTTGCGGCGCTGCAGGGCGGGCAGGTCCCAGCCGAAGCTCGCTGCGTTGCTGACGATACGGTCGGCCCGTTCCTCGAACGCCACGAAGATCCCGGGCTCGTTCTGTGTCGTCGCCCCGTGTACCAGGGCCTGCAGGCCGAGGATGGTCTTGCCCGAGCCGGGGCCTCCGGCGATCAGCGTCGTCCGGCCCTGCGGCAGCCCGCCACGGGTGATCTCGTCGAGCCCGGTGATGCCGGTCGGGGCCTTGATGAGTCCTGGGGAGCGCTGAGGCGCGCGTGCCATAGATCGGGATGGGGGGAGACCGGCGTCCTGCGGCCAGCGTTGGCGCGTGCGCACGTGAAGTATCATGCCCGCCACGTCACCACGCCAGAGTACGCTCGCGCCAGTCGGTGTGTTGGACCGCGGCGCTAGTGGTAATCCCGCCCCTTCACCCCCTCGACCCCCGGCACGGCCAGGAAGGACTTGGCCCGCACGTTGTACACGCCGCTCTCCACCTGCAGTACGCCGCGGATCAGCAAGAGCGGGCTGCGCGAGATCAACGCCGCCTCGGCCTCGAAGCGCTGCGGGGTCACCACGATGTTGATCATCCCGGTCTCGTCCTCCAGCGTCAGGAACACGAAGCCCTTGGCCGTGCCGGGGCGTTGGCGGCAGATCACCAGCCCGGCGACCGCCACCCGTGCGCCGTCGGGCAGCGCACGCAGCGCGGCCGCGGTGACCACCCCGTTGGGGCGCAGCAGGTCGCGCAGGTGCTTGAGCGGATGCCCGTGCAGGGACACGCCCATCGCCCGGTAGTCGGCGGCGGTCATCTCGGGCGCGGTGTAGGCGGGCACCGCGGCGGGGACCGCCTGCGTGTCGTAGGTCGCCAGCGGGCCGCCGCCTCCACGGATGCGCTCCAGCACGCGCCACAGGGCCACGCGTCGCCGCCGCTCCGGAGGCTCGTCGCGCACGAACACATCGAAGGCCCCCGCCTCGGCCAGGCTGCGCAGGGCGTCCACGGGGAGCGGCGCTCGGTCGAGCACATCGTCGATGCTGGTGAAGGGGCCGGTGCTGAGGGCGCGCTCCAGGGTCTCGCGGGCTTTGGCACCGAGACCCTGCACCAGTCGCACGCCGAGGCGCACCACCCAGGTGCCATCGCGCGCGCGTTCGAGCGTGTGGTCCCACTGACTGCGCGCGAGGTTCACGGGCCGCACGCGCACGCCGTGCCGTTTGGCGTCCTCGATCAAGCTCGCGGGCGAGTAGAAGCCCATGGGTTGCGCATTGAGGATCGCCGCGAGGAACTCCGCCGGGTAGTAGTGCCGCAGGTAGGCCGAGGCGTAGACGATCAGGGCGAAACTCGCGGCATGGCTCTCGGGGAATCCGTAGTCGGCGAAGGCGTTGATCTGCTGGTAGATGCGCTGCGCGATGTCGGCGGGGATGCCATTGCGTTCCATGCCCGTGATCATGCGCTGGCAGATGTCGGCCATCCGTTCGCGGCTGCGCTTGTGCCCCATCGCCTTGCGCAGCAGGTCGGCCTCACCCGGGGTGAAGCCCGCGGCGGCGATCGCGACCTGCATGCCCTGCTCCTGGAACAGCGGCACGCCCAGCGTGCGCTTGAGGATGGGTTCGAGCGTGGGGTGCGGGTAGGTGACCGGTTCGGCGCCCGCGCGGCGTCGCAGGTAGGGGTGCACCATGTCGCCTTGGATGGGGCCGGGGCGGATCAGCGCGACCTCGACCACGAGGTCGTAGAAGCAGCGCGGCTTGAGGCGGGGCAGCGTGTTCATCTGCGCGCGGCTCTCGACCTGGAACACGCCCACGGTGTCGGCGCGGCAGAGGTCGTCGTACACGGCCTGGTCGCTCATGTCGAGCTGTCCCAGGTCGAGGTGCACGCCGCGCGTGGTCTGGATGTACTTGAGGCAGTCTTGCAGCACCGTGAGCATGCCGAGGCCGAGCAGGTCGATCTTCACGAGGCCGGTGGCGTCGAGGTCGTCCTTCTCCCACTGGATCACGCTGCGCTCGGCCATCGCCGCCGGTTCGATGGGGACCACCGTGTGCAGGGGTTCGTGCGTGAGCACGAAGCCGCCGACATGGATGCCGCGGTGCCGCGGCGCTTGGTGCAGACCTGCGACGATGTGCGCGAGTTGCTGGGTGCGCGGGTCGCGGGCGTCGAGGCCCGCCTTGCTGAGGAGGGAGGGGCGTGGGGGGGGCGTTGTGCTGTCGCGGCGGCTGTCGGCCGCGCTGCTGTTCGTCGTGTTGCTGTTGGCCGCGGTACTGCCTGGGGCGGCCACCGTCAGTGTGCGGCGGTGTTCCGCGCGGACCTCGCGCAGCAGCGTGGCGGCCTCGGTGCCGGCCGTCATGTTCTGGCCGATCAAGCGGGCTTCGAGCTCCTTGTTGTAATTCGCGGGGCCTTTGGTCACCTGCATCTCGGGCGCGAGGGGTTCGGCCTCGCTCTCGCCGCGCAGCGCTTCGGCGGTGCGCTTGGCGCTCCAGCGGTCGGCCCACACGGCGAGGGCCTCGCCCTGTTGTGGTGAGAAGCCGAGGACGCGGGCCGCGTCGCGCACGGCGCTGCGGCCGCGCCAGGTGATGTGTTCGCAGACCATCGCCGCGTGGTCGCGCCCGTAGCGGGTGTACACGTACTGCAGCACGCGTTCGCGGTCGCGGTGGGCGAAGTCGATGTCGATGTCCGGGGCCTCGGCGCGTTCCTCGCTGAGGAAGCGCTCGAACAACAGCTCCAGTTTGATGGGGTCCACGGCCGTGATGCCCAGCACGTAGCACACCGCAGAGTTGGCGGCGGAGCCGCGGCCTTGGCAGAGGATGCCCTCGCGCCGCGCGAAGCGCACGATGTCCCAGACGATCAAGAAGTAGCCGGCGAGTCCGAGCTTGCCGATCAACCCCAGCTCGTGTTCGAGTTGCCGGTCGTGGCGCACGGTGCGGCGCCAGCCCCAGCGTTCCTCGGCGCCGCGCTCGACGAGCGCGCGCAGGTATTCCTCGGCGCTGACGCCCGGCGGCAGCGGGAACTGCGGCAGGGTGGGGCGCACGTCGTGCAGGCGGAACGTACAGCGTTCGGCGATGCGTACGGAGGCGCGCAGGCCCGGGCTGTCGGCGCCCCAGTGCGCCGCCATGGCCGCGGCGCTCTTGAGCTGCCATTCGGCGTTGGGGTGCAGGCGGGTGCCCATGGCGTCGAGCGGGCGGCCGTGGCGCAGAGCGGCGAGCGAGTCGTGCACGAGGCGTTCGTGCGGCTCGGCGTACTGCACGTCGTTGGCGACCACCCAGGGCACGCCGAGGGCCTTGGCGATGGGGACGAGTCGTTTGACGAGTTCGCGTTCGCCGGGGAGCAGGTGATCCCACACTTCGACGGCGAGTCGCCCGTCGAAGGCATCGCGCAGGGTGCCGGCGGCCGCGAGGGCAGCGGCGGGGTCGCCCTCGGCGAGCAGGGCGGGGACCCAGCCGCGCAGCGAGCCGGTGAGTGCGAACAGGCCGCGGCTGTGGGTGGCCACGGTGTGCAGTGGGACGGCGGGCTCACCGCGCGGGGCGTCCATGCGGGCGCGTGTGATGAGCGTGCAGAGGTTGCCGTAGCCCTCGCGCGATTCGGCGAGCAGGACGAGGCCTGTGGGGGCGTCGCGGCCGGGGACGCGCACCGTGAGTTCGGCGCCGATGATGCCGCCGACGCCGAGTTCGGTGGCGGCGGTGCTGAAGCGCACGGCGCCGCCGAGGTCGTCGTGGTCGGTGAGGGCGAGGTGGTGCATGCCCAGGGCGTGGGCGCGGGCCACGAGGCGCTCGGGGGCGGAGGCACCGCGCAGCAGGGAGAAGCTGGAGTGCGCGTGCAATTCGCAGTAGATTTCAGGGATGCCCATCGATCGTCTTCTCGGACAGGTCGACGACCTGAGCGCCGCGGAGCTGGACGAGCTGCCCTATGGGATCATCCAGCTTGACGGGCGTGGCGTGATCCTCAAGTACAACGCGACCGAATCGCAGTTGGCGCGCTTGCCGCAGCAGGAGCAGATCGGCAAGCAGTTCTTCGTCGATGTCGCGCCCTGCACCAAGGTCCGCGAGTTCTACGGGCGCTTCCGCGCCGGGGTGGCGGCGCAGGCGCTGGACGAGACCTTCCACTTCCACTTCCCCTTTTTGCACGGGCCGCGCGATGTGACGGTGCGGCTGTTCTACAGCAAGCGCACGGGCAGTGTGTGGGTGATCATCGCGGACATCGATGACGTGCCGCCGGCGGCGTAGGCAGCGCTGCCGCGCGCGGTCGGGTCACTGGGAACGAACGCACGGGGTGTGGCGCTCGTGATGGTGATGAGCGATCCGCTGCGCGAACCTGACACCATCCTCTCGGCCGCCGACGGCATGAGTCCGGGTGAGCTGGACCGCCTGCCCTACGGGATGATCCAGCTCTCCCTGACGGGGCACATCCTCAAGTTCAACGCGGTGGAGTCGCGCCTGGCCTCGCTGGACCAGGCCGCGCAGAGCGGCAAGCACTTCTTCACCGAGGTCGCGCCCTGCACCAAGGTGCAGGCGTTCTACGGGCGCTTTCGCGAGGGCGTGCTGCACGAGTCGCTGGACACGAGTTTCAGTTTCCACTTCGCGTTCAAGCAGCATCCGCGCGATGTGACGGTGCGGCTGTTCTACAGCAAGCGCACGCGCACGGTGTGGGTGATGATCAGCGATCACGAGGGGCGTCCGCTCACCGAAGATCTGCCGCCGGCCTAGTCGCGCCATCCCAGCACGAACCACTGCTCGGCCTCGTCCTGTGTTTCGCGGGCGAGGATGAGTTCGCGGTGCGGGGCACCGGCCTCGACGCAGCGCCAGTAGTCGCGCGCGGCCTGGGGCCCCATCCACCATTCGCCGGCGATGCGTTCGGGCCCGACGGCGGTGAGCAGGCGCATAGGGCCGTCGGTGAGGGTGCAGGAGACGGGGCGGCCGTGTTCGCAGTGCACGGTGGTGGGTGCGGGCGTGGGGAGCAGGCGGTGGACGGTGGGGAGGACGCTCGGGGTGACGTGCCGCTGTGTGGTGGTGCCCTGCGTGGCGGTGCCCTGTGCGGTGGTGCCCAGCGCGGTGGCCCCCTGTGCGGCTCCCGTCGCGGTGTTGCCGGGTGTTGCGCCGACCGTGCTGTCGGTCCAGGCGCCGGCGCGGTCGATGCCCCAGCGGTCGGTCGCGGTGCCGCGCCGCACGTGGACCCCGGCCGCGCGCAGGCGTTCGAGGGCCGAGTCGGCCGCGCTGGGGTCGCGCCAGGCGGGGCGCAGGAGGTCGCCCTGTTCGCCCGTGAGCGGTGCGGTGGCGGCCACGCGGATCTCGAGGGCCGCGACGGGGGCGGGGAGCGTCCAGTGATCGAGCAGGGCGCGGCAGCGTTCGAAGAGCGGGGCCACGCGGGCGAGCGGGCGGGCCGCCCGGGCTTCGCGGGTGATGGTGTGTCCGGGGCGACCGTCGTCGAGGGTGAGGGTGATGCTGAGGGCGGCGATCGCGCGCCCGTCGCGTCGGACCTCGGGGACCAGGCGTTCGAGGGCGCCGCGCACGAGGAAGAGCAGCGGTTCGGTGCTGGTGGTGCTGAGGCCGAGGTCGGCGCTGGCGCTGTGGTGCGGGTCGCCGCGCAGGAGCGCCGCGCGGCGGGCGTCGTCGCCGCGGGCGAGTCGCCAGGCCGTGACGCCCGGGTCGCCCCAGCGGCGTTCGATCTCGCTGGCGTCGAGGGTGGCGAGGGCGCCGCCCGTGGTGATGCCGAGTGCGCGGAGGGTGTCGCGCATGGTGGCGTCCATGGGGATGAGCGTGAGGGGGACGGTGGCGAGGTACTGCGCGTCGTGGCCGCGGGGGACGATGATGGGGGCCGTGCTGGGGCCGGGGGTGTGGGTGCCGCTGGCCAGGCCGGCGCCGGGGACCGTGCCGCCGCCCCCGCGGGCCCAGGTGGCGGCGTGGGCAGTGACGGCGGAGTCGGCCACGGCGACGCGTGCCTGCGGGTGCCAGACGCGGGCGATGTCGCGGAGGGCGGCGGCGAGGATCGCGTCGCCGCCGAGCGCGTCGAAGCCGTCGGCGCCGACCCACCAAAGCCCGGGCGTGTCGGGGACGGGCGTGACTTGGGGCGAGGCGGTGAGGAGCGCGGCGGTGGCGCGGGCCAGTTCGCGGGCGAGGATCGCGTCGTCGGCGGGGAGGAGTTCGAGGGTGGCGCACTTGCTGCGGGCCTGGGCGACCGTCATGCCGGTGCGGACCTGCTGGCGGGCGGCGGCGGCGCTGACGCAGGCGAGCCGGGTGCCGCGCATGAGGGCGATGGGGAGGCTGTCCCAGTGGTCGCGGTGCTGCCGCTCGAGCTGGAGCCAGTGTGCCGCGATGGGGAATCGAGGGATGCGGAGGGCGGCGAGTCGAGGCACGGGGGGGCGTGTGCGGGGGCCGAGTTCGGCCGGTGCGACGGGCAGGGAGCGGGGGAGGGAATGTACCGAATAAAAGCCGAAGTGCAAGGGTGGGGGTGCGGCGCTGCTGCCGCGGGTTGCGCCGGGTTGCGATGGAACGATGATGGGTTGCTGGGGGCCGCCGGTGACGTTGGGGCATGCTTGGGGACCCCATCCGGAACACGGGCCGCTTCTCGTTGTTGGGCCGCGTGCGCAACGCGCTGATGGTGCGGCGCCGCAGCGTGCGGACGATCGAGGCGTATACGGGGTGGATCAAACGCTATGTGAAGTTCCACGGGCTCAAGCACCCCGCGACGATGGGGGCGGCTGAGGTGAGCGCGTTCCTGACGGACCTTGCGGTGCGGCAGCGGGTGGCGGCCTCGACGCAGAACCAGGCCTTGTCGGCGCTGCTGTTCTTGTACCGGGATGTGTTGCGGGCGCCGTTACCGCTCTTGGGCGATGTCGTTCACGCCAGACGACCGCAGCGCTTACCGAACGTGCTGTCCCGGGCCGATGTGGCCGCCGTGTTGCGCGAGATGCGGGGGGTGCCACGTCTCGTCGGACTGCTGCTCTACGGCGGCGGGCTGCGATTGATGGAGGGATTGCAGTTGCGGGTCAAGGATATCGATCTCACTCGGGCCGTGGTGACTGTCCGTGGTGGCAAGGGTGACAAGGATCGCGTGACCGTGCTGCCTCGATCTGCGGTCGGCCCGTTGACCGTGCACTTGGGTCGGGTGCGCGAGCTGCACAGTCGCGATCTTCGAGCCGGTGCCGGATACGTCGAGTTGCCGACCGCCCTGCGGGCCAAGCTCCCCCGGGCCGCGCAGTCATGGGAATGGCAGTGGGTCTTCCCCGCGACCCGAACGCATATCAGCGCCGAGACGGGTGAGCGGCGTCGGCACCATCTCCATGAGAGCGTCGTGCAGCGCGAGGTGACTGCGGCCGGACGCCGACTGGCGCTGGCGCAGCGCGTCACGTCGCATACGTTCCGCCATTCTTTCGCCACGCACTTGCTCGAGGACGGCTACGACATTCGGTCCATCCAAGAACTGCTGGGGCACACCGATGTGCGCACGACGATGATCTACACCCACGTACTGAACCGTGGCGGTCGCTCGGTGAACAGCCCTGCGGATGCGCTGTCGGGGCTGTAGGAGTCTCTTGCCGAACGCTACAGACGATTTCTGAACCGAGCGGGATTATGCCGCAACGCCACGCGGCATAAACTGCTGAGTGGCAAACCTCAGTAGCGCGTAATCTCTTGCAGTGCCGCACCTTGCGGGGTCAGGCGCCGAGCCACACCTTGGGGATAGGCCGCGAGGCTTGCGAGGTTGCCGCATTTATCGGCGGATATCCTCGCTGTCTAATTTGAAGTTAGCCAGACAATGACCGGCACCGACCCTGAAAGCGATCCATCCGATCTCGGGC
>ERZ1066135.803-NODE-803-length-14115-cov-8.169061_pt1 | contig 14115 bp, 14 predicted proteins | sample MGYA00382782_ERZ1066135 | MGnify/ENA primary metagenome ERZ1066135 (study PRJEB33369, sample SAMEA5778365) | biofilm metagenome | biome: Industrial cooling water; feature: Water cooling tower basin; material: Biofilm | place: United Arab Emirates | collected...
ACGGTCGCCTTGTCGCCGGCCATCTGGGCGCGGATCTTCATCGGGTCTGCCATGTTGATCTCCTGAATTCGTGGAAGGGTCGAATGGGCCGGGGATCACCCGCCGCACCCGCCCAGCGTGACCTTCACTTCCTTCTGCGCGTACAGCACGCGGCCGTCGTTCATCATCGCCACCGCGTAGACGTTGGACGACTGGCCCATCTTCACGCGGGTGTTGACCGAGGCCTCGACCGCATCGGTCAGCTCGAACATCGAGGTCATGATGCTCGGGTTCTTCTCGACCAGGATCAGCAGGCTCTTGGCGCCGGCCAGCGTGGTCGCGGCGCCGAGCGGCACGACCGCGCCGTTCTCGGCGATGTCCGGGCCGGTGATCGTCACGTCCTTGCTTTCGGTCGGCGCGCCGGCGCCGAGGGCCTTCATCAGGTCGGCCATCGACTTGGTCTCGAAGGCGGCGGCCTTGTAGCCGCCTGCCTGGGCGCGGGCGGTGGCCGGCAGCAGGCCGGCACCCATCAGCAGCGTCGCCACCGCGGCGCCGTGCTGGAGCATGTCTCTGCGGGTCTTCATCGGGGCTCTCCTGTAAATAAGCCGATGCTAATGAATGGGGAGGGCGACGCGGTACGTGCCATCCCTGACGGGGTTTACTTGGGGGCGCCGGCGGCCAGCCAGTCGGCGATGGCTTTCGCGTCGGCTTCCGACAGCGCCTGCGGCGGCATCGCGATCGGGCCACCCCAGACGCCGCCGCCGCCGCCCTTGATCTTGCCGGCGAGGTAGGCCGATGCGTCGGCGCGTCCGGCGTACTTCTTCGCGACCTCCCGGAACGAGGGGCCGAGGCCCTTGCCGTCCATCGCGTGGCAGGCGGTGCAACCCTGGGCGCCGGCCAGCGCGATCGCCGTCGCACCGCCGCCGGTGGCCGCGGCTGCGGCAAGGGCCACCGGCTTGGCCGCCGGCTCGCCGCGCGTCGTCACCGCGCCGCGCTGGGCGCCGACCGTGCGGTTCTGCTCGGCCAGGTTGCCGTGCGCGTCGCGCGCATGCTCGGGCAGCAGCGAGGCGACCTTCGCATCGGTCGCGCAGTTCTTCATGCAGGCCGTGCCCTGAACGTCAGGCTTGGCCTGGCCGCCGAACTCCGGGCCCGGCCACAGGCCGTGGCGCGTCGTCATGCCGTTGCGGTTCGGCATGCGCTGCTGCACCTCGGCGATGTTGCGATCCGACAGCACGAAGTCGTCGGGCAGGATGCCGCCGAGATTCAGCAGGTAGGCCGTGACCGCGTAGACCTCCTCGGTGCTCAGCGTCTTGGGGTTGTTCCAGGGCATCGCACGGTTGATGTAGTCCCACAGCGTCGACACATGGGCGGCCTTCATCAGCGTGGTGCGGCCGGGGTAGCCCGGGTCGGTGAGGCGCGCGACGCGGCCGGTCTCGACATCGGCCTTGGTCGTGCCGCCGACCAGCGGATTGAACACCTCGCCCGACTCGCCGAAGATGCCATGGCAGGAGGCGCACTTGCCCTCCCACACGTCCTGGCCCTTCGCGACCGAGCCGGCGCCCTTCGGCAGGCCCTTGAAGTCGGGCCGCACGTCGATGTCCCAGGCGGCGATCTCCTTCGGCGTCGCGGCGCGGCCGATGCCTTCGAACGAGGCGCCCTGCGCCATCACGGCGCCGCCGGCCATCAGCACGGCCGCCGCCGCCGCGAATTCACGCCAGCTGGACATTCTTCACCTCGCCGCTTGCCTCTACCAACCAGGTCTGGATGGCGTTGTTGTGATAGATCGAGCGCGAGCCGCGCACGGCGCGCAGTTGCGCGTAGGTCGGCTGCACATGGCCGGTGTCGTCGGTCGCGCGGCTCATCACCAGCGCCGGCTTGCCGTCCCAGACCCAGTCGATGTTGAAGCGCGTCAGGCATTTGCTCATCACCGGGCCTTCGAGCCGCGCACGCCGCCAGTGGCGCCCGCCGTCGACCGACACGTCCACCTGCTTGACCTTGCCGCGGCCCGACCAGGCCAGGCCCGAGACGTTGTAGTAGCCCTTGTCGAGCAGCACCTGCCCGCCGGAGGGCGTGGTGACCACGCTCTTGACCTCCTGCAGCGAGCTGTACTGCCGGTGCCGGCCGTCGGGCATCAGGTCGACGTAGTGCAGCGTCTCGTCCTTGGCGCCGTAGGGCTGGTCACCGAGCTCGATGCGGCGCAGGTACTTGACCCAGCTCACGCCCTGCACGCCGGGCACGACGAGGCGCAGCGGGTAGCCGTTCTCCGGCCGCAGCATCTCGCCGTTCTGGCCGTAGGCGACGATGACCTCGCCGCTGTCGATCAGCGCGCGCGGGATCGTGCGTGTCATCGACGAGCCGTCGGCGCCCTCGGCCAGAACGAAGCGACCGCGCTTCCAGTCGGCGCCGCAGAGGTCGAGCAGCACCTTCAGCGGCACGCCGGTGAACTCGCTGCACGAGATCATGCCGTGGCTGTATTGGCAGGTCGGCACCGCGACGTTGCCCCACTCCATGCCGGTGTTGGCGCCGCACTCGATGAAGTGGAAGCGGCTCACCGACGGCAGCCGCATGATCTCGTCGAGGGTGAAGACCATAGCCCGCTTCAGCATCTTCTCGTCCGAGCCGTTGACCATCAGCCGGTGCTTGGACGGGTCGATGTCCCACCAGCCCTGGTGGTGGCGCTCGAAGTGCAGGCCGCTGGGCGTGACGATGCCGAACAGGCTCTGCAGCGGCGCGAACGACACCGAAGCCTGCGCGGTCTGCGTCAGCCCCGGGCTCTGGCGACGCTGCACGTTGGTCTCGTACCTGGAGGGCTTGCCGTAGCCGTCGGTCACGACCGGCTGGCCCAGCCCGGTGCTGTGCGCCGGCAGCGCGAGGATGTTCGGGTCGCCGTCGCCGCCGACCGGGTTGGCCTGGGCGATCGCCAGCGGCGCGGCTGCGCCGGCGGCGGCGGCGAAGGCCTGGCGGATGAAGTCGCGCCGGCCGGCCTTGCCTTCGCGGAAGACCGCACGGATGCCTTCGCGGTCGAGAAAGTTCTCCGGCGCCTTCAGCAGGCGGCCGGACGGGGTCGGTTCGGTGGACACGGTGACTCCAGGGTGAGGTTCAGGCCGGTGCGCCGGCGATGGCGAGGTCGACGCAGACCGAGCGGCAGATCGCCGACACGCCGGCGTTGCCGATGCGGTAGTACACCTGCGAGCCGTCGCGCCGGCGCGCCAGCACGCCGGCCCGGTGCAGCGCGGCGAGATGCTGCGACACGTTGGGCTGGCTCGCGCCGACATGCTCGATCAGCTGCCCGACATTGAGCTCGCGGCCGCACAGCGCGCTGACGAGCCGCAACCGGATCGGCGACGACATCAGGCCGAACAACTCGGCGGCTTGTTCGAAGACCCGGTCGGTGGCGTAGGGCGTGCTGCGAGGCACCATTCATTAAATCTGTAATTAAGCAATCATAAATATAAAGATAAACGCATGCGAAACCATAGGGACAATCACCGATCTGTCGGGGCCCGCGCCCCACCGTGTCACGGAAGCCCGAGCCGATGAGCCTGCCACTGAGCCCCGAAACCGCCACCGCCGCCGTCGTGTGGGGTGCCTTGATCCTCGGCCTGATCCTCGGCGCCGCGGGCCAGGCTTCTCGCTTCTGCGTGCGGGGCGCCATCGCCGACTGGTACCTCTTCGGCGGCCGCGGCCGCATGCTCGCCTGGGTACTGGTGGTGGCCGTGGCGGCCGCCGGCACCCAGTTGCTCATCGCGCTGGGGCTGTTCGACGCGACCCGGTCGCTGCCATGGAGCTCGCGCTTCGCGGTCCTGTCCTATGGGGTCGGCGGCCTGATGTTCGGCTACGGCATGGTGTTGGCGGCGGGCTGCCCGCAGCGCAGCCTGGTCAAGGCCGGGGCGGGCAACCTGAGGGCCATCGTCACGCTGCTCGTCGCCGCGCTGGCGGCGCAGATGACACTGCGCGGCGTCTTCGGCGAGCTGCGGTCGAACACCCTCGACCCCTGGGCACTCCAGCTCGCCACGCCGCAGGACCTGGGCACGCTGCTGTCGCGCTGGCTGCCCGGCTCGGCGGACGGTCTGCGCGCGGTCATGCTGCTGGCCTTGCTGACCTTGGCCGGTACCTGGGTCTGGCGCCACCGCCGCCACATGGCACCCGGTCAATGGGTCGGCAGCATGGTCATCGGCCTGCTGGTGCCCGCCGCATGGCTGCTGACCGGCTGGATCGGCCACCTGCCCGAGCACCCCGAGACGCTCGAGCCAGCCTGGCAAGGCACGCAGTCGAGGGCGCCCGAGGGGCTGACCTTCACCGCGCCGATGGCCCATGTCCTCGACCTGCTGACGCTGTGGTCGGACAAGAACGCCACGGCGAGCTTCGGCGTGATGCTGACGGTGGGCGTACTGTTCGGCAGCTTCCTGTCGGCGAAGTGGCGCGGCGAGTTCCGGGTCGAGTCCTTCGCGAACGCCGGCGAGCTGCGCAGCCACCTCGTCGGCGGCCTGCTGATGGGCATCGGCGGCGTCACGGCGGCGGGCTGCTCGGTCGGACAGGGCGTCACCGGACTATCGATGCTGTCGGGCGGTGCGGTGATCGCCGTCCTGGGCATCGTCGCCGGCTCGCTGCTGGCGCTGCGGGCGCAGGCCGCCCGAGCCGAGCGAGTACGGCGCGACTGCGCCGCAGACGGTGCGGTCAGCGATCGACCGCTGACCGAGCTCGCGCACCCGATCCGCTGAGGTAGCACCGGCCGCCCTTCACTCCACCGTCACGCTCTTCGCCAGATTCCTGGGCTTGTCGACGTCGGTCCCGCGCGCGCAGGCCGTGTGGTAGGCCAGCAGCTGCAGCGGCACCACGTGCAGCAGCGGGCTCAGGGCGCCGTAGTGCTCCGGCATGCGGATGACGCGCAGGCCCTCGCCGCTCTCGATGCGGGTGTCGGCGTCGGCGAAGACGAACAGCTCACCGCCGCGTGCGCGCACCTCCTGCAGGTTGCTCTTGAGCTTCTCGAGCAGCGCGTCGTTCGGCGCCACCGTCACCACCGGCATCGCGCTGGTCACCAGCGCCAGCGGGCCGTGCTTCAACTCGCCGGCCGGGTAGGCCTCGGCGTGGATGTAGCTGATCTCCTTGAGCTTGAGCGCGCCCTCCAGCGCGACGGGATAGTGCAGGCCGCGCCCGAGGAAGAGCGCGTTCTCCTTGCGCGCGAACTCCTCGGCCCAGGCGATGACCTGCGGCTCCAGCGCCAGCACCGCCTGCAATGCCGACGGCAGGTGGCGCAGCGCCTTCAGGTGCTGCGCCTCGGCGGCGGCGTCGAGCCGGCCGCGCAGCTTGGCGAGTTGCAGCGTCAGCAGGAAGAGGCCGGCGAGCTGGGTCGTGAAGGCCTTGGTCGACGCCACGCCGATCTCGACGCCGGCGCGCGTCAGGTAGGCCATGCGGCATTCGCGCACCATCGCGCTGGTGGCGACGTTGCAGACCGTCAGCGTGTGTTGCATGCCGAGCGAGCGCGCATGCTTCAGCGCCGCCAGCGTGTCGGCGGTCTCGCCGCTCTGGGTGATGGTGACGACCAGGCTGCGCGGGTTCGGCACGCTGTCGCGGTAGCGGTACTCGCTGGCCACCTCGACCTGCGTCGGGATGCCGGCGAGGGCCTCGAGCCAGTACTTGGCGGTGCAGCCGGCGTAGTAGCTGGTGCCGCAGGCCAGGATCAGCACCGAGTCGACCTGCGGCAGCAGCGCCGCGGCCTCGGCGCCGAAGAGCTCCGGCACGATGCCTTCGACGCCTTCCAGCGTGTCGGAGATCGCGCGCGGCTGCTCGAAGATTTCCTTCTGCATGTAGTGGCGGTAGGGGCCGAGCTCGGCCGCTCCGGTGTGGGCATGGACGACGCGCACCTCGCGCTCCACCGGCACGAAGCGCTCGCCGGCGCCGCGCGCGGTGATCCAGTGGCGACCGAGCTGGAGGTCGACGACGTCGCCCTCCTCGAGGTAGACGATGTGGTCGGTCACGCCGGCCAGCGCCATCGCGTCGGAGGCGAGGAAGCGCTCGCCCTCGCTGCCGCCCGAGCCCACGCCCAGCACCAGCGGCGAGCCCTCGCGCGCGCCGACGACGCGCTGCGGCTCGTCGCGGCAGAACACCGCCAGCGCGTAGGCGCCCTCGAGCCGCCGCGTGGCCTGCTGGACGGCGTCGAACAGGTCGCCGTCGTAAAGCGAGTCGACCAGGTGGGCGACGACCTCGGTGTCGGTCTGGCTCGCAAACACGTAGCCGCGCGCCTGGAGTTCGGCACGCAGTTCGTCGTGGTTTTCGATGATGCCGTTGTGGACCAGGGCCACGCGGGCCGGTCGGCCCGCCTCCGTCGCGCCCTGGGCCGGCCGGCCGGCGTCGCCGCCGGGCCCGGTGGAGAAATGCGGGTGGGCGTTGTGGACCGCCGGGGCGCCGTGGGTGGCCCAGCGGGTGTGGGCGATGCCGGTGGCGCCCGCGACACCGTCGGCGGCCACCTGGGCGTCGAGCTCGGCGACCCGCGCCGTGCTGCGGCTGCGGCGCAGCGCGCCGGCCTGGTGGACGGCCACGCCGCAGGAGTCGTAACCGCGGTACTCGAGGCGCTTCAGGCCCTCGACGAGGATGGGAACGATGTTGCGCGTGGCGACCGCGCCGACGATGCCGCACATGGGAGATCTCCCGCTTTGGACCGCGATGGCAGCCATGCTAGGGAAGGAAGCACCGAAAAGTTTTTCTCGAAACGTTTCATCACGGTATTTTTTCTCACACAACATGAGCTGAGAATGAATCTTTCTTTTGGTGCTTTGATTCAGTACAAAATTCCACCATGAACATCGATCTCGACCCGATCGACCTTCGGCTGCTGGTGCAACTGCAGCGCGACGCGTCCTTGTCCAACCAGCAGCTCGCGGCCGCGGTACAGGTATCGCCGGCCACCGCGCACCGCCGCGTGCGCCGGCTGCACGATCTCGGGCTGGTGGAACGGGTGGTCGCCCACCTGGCGCCGCAGCGGCTGGCCGACGCCGGGCTGCCGCTGCTGCAGGCGGTGGTGGAGGTGACGCTGGACCAGCAGTCCGTCGAGCGTCTCGACGCCTTCGAGGCCCGCGCGCTGGCCGACCCGGCGGTGCAGCAGTGCTGGCGCGTCTCGCCGGGGCCGGACTTCGTGCTGGTGCTGGCGATGGCCGACATGCCGGCTTACCAGGCGGTGACGGCGCGGCTCTTCACCGCCGATGCGAACGTGCGCAACGTGCGCGCGTTCTTCGCCGTCAAGCGCGCGCGCTTCGGCAGCGAGTTGCCGCTGCCGGAGCGTTGAGCACCCCGATCAGGGCAGCTTGACCAGCACCGCGAACAGCGCGTCGCTGCGGTCGGGCAGCACGCCGGCGAGGATCAGGTTGGTGGGCGACGAGTTGAAGGCCACGCCGGTGAAGCTGAAGCCGGTCAGGGCGCAGGTCGGCGCGGTGTAATTGACGACGAGGTCGAACACCCGCCTGCCACCCGGCCGCTGCACCAGGCTGCCGGTGATCGAGCAAACCCCCGAGACGGCGGTGAGAGCCCCGCCGGCCGTGATGGTCGCGGCGATGGCCTGGTCGCCGGCGAGCCGGCGCGTCGAGCCGATGTAGTTGCCGGCCACGTCGGCCAGGGGAACCGGGGTGTTGTAGGCCGGCTGGAAGGCAGCGCTGTAGGTCAGGCGCCCGAAGCTGCTGTCGGCGGCACCGATGGCGCTGATCGATGCACTGACGGCGTGGTCGACCCGCGCGGTGTAGAACGGCATGTCGGGGCCGGCCAGCGTGTCGAAGGCGCCGAACTGGAACTCCCGCCCGTTGGTGGCCGTGAACACGTTGCCGGTCACCGTTCCCTGCCCCTGCAGCATCGCGGTGATCTCGACATCGGGTGCCCCGGGGACGTCGCTGCCGACGAAGCCGTAGTAGGTGCCGTCGTCGAGCACCAGAAGGTCGAAATCGACGCTACCCGGGACGCCGACGCGGGTTGCCGTGCCGCTGAAACCGCCCTGCGGATCGGGCGGGGCGCCGCCGCCACTTCCACCGCCACCGCCACCGCCGCACGCAACGAGCGCCGCCGCCATCAGGACCGACATCCCGGTACGCAAGAGTCTTTTTGCCATCGTGGTTCCGATCAAAGCCGCGAAGCGGCTGCAACGCCGCCTCGAACAGCCTCGATTGGAAACGCCTTGCCGGCGACGTGCGTGCCGCCGCGAGCCGTGCGCGTGAACCAGCACACGCCGACCGCGGTCCATTGGTAACAAAGCGTTCGGCCGACGCCTGCGGCCCGGCGCCTCAGCGCCGCTTCGGCGGCCGCTTCCAGCCCGGAACTGTTGCCTGCCTGGCCCGCGCCACGCTGAGCTGGCCGGCCGGTGCGTCCTTGGCGATCGTGCTGCCACCGCCGATGGTGGCGCCCTCGCCCAGCGTCACCGGCGCGACGAGCACGCAGTTGCTGCCCACATGCACGTCGGCGCCGATCACGGTGCGATGCTTATTCGCGCCGTCGTAGTTGGCGGTGATGCTGCCGGCGCCGAAGTTGACGCGCTCGCCGACCGTCGCGTCACCCAGGTAGGCCAGGTGGTTGGCCTTGGCGCCGCGCGCCAGCGTGCTGTTCTTGACCTCGACGAAGTTGCCGATGTGGACCTCGGGCCCGAGTTCGGCCCCCGGCCGCAGCCGCGCGAACGGGCCGACCAGGGCCCCGGCGCCGACGCGCACGCCGAGCCCCTCGCCGTCGATGTGCGTGAACGGATGGATCACCGCGCCGGCCTCGATGCGCGCGTTGCGGATCACGCAGTTCGCGCCGATGCGCACGCCGTCGCCGAGCTGCACGCAGCCCTCGAAGACGCAGTTGACGTCGACCTCGACGTCGCGCCCGTGTTCGAGCACACCACGCAGGTCGAAGCGCGCCGGGTCGGCCAGGCGCAGGCCGGCCTCCATCAGCGCCTCGGCGCGGCTGCGCTGCAGGCGGCGCTCCAGCTCGGCGAGCTGCAGCGGGCTGTTGACGCCGAGCACCTCGGTCTCGCGGGCCGGCTGCGCCGCGACCACCGGCACGCCCTCGGCGACCGCCATCGCGACGATGTCGGTCAGGTAGAACTCGCGCTGCGCGTTGTCGTTCTTCAGCGCCGCGAGCCAGCGCGTCAGGTGGGCCGTCGGCGCGGCCATCATGCCGGTGTAGACCTCGCAGATCGCGCGCTGCGCCTCGCTCGCGTCCTTGTGCTCGACGATCGCGCGAACCTCGCGGCCTTCGCGAACGATGCGGCCGTAGCCGGTGGCGTCGGCCAGGTCGACGGTCAGCAGCGCCAGCCGTGTGCCGCCGCAGGCCTCGACCAGCGCGCGCGCGGTGGCGGCCTCGATCAGCGGCACGTCGCCGTTCAGGATCAGCGTGGTACCGCCGGCTGCGGCGCCGTCAGTGAGCAGCGGCGCGGCCTGCTGCACCGCATGCCCGGTGCCGAGCTGCGGCTGCTGGCGCACGAAGGCCAGCGGCGCCTGCGGCAGCGCCCCGCGCATCGCCGCCTCGACCTGCTCGGCGCCATGCCCCGTGACGGTGATCAGCCTTTGCGCCCCGAGCCCGCCGGCCATCGCGAGCACATGCTGCAATAGCGGCAGCCCGGCCAGCGTGTGCAGCACCTTCGGCCGGTCCGACTTCATGCGGGTCCCTTTGCCGGCGGCCATGATCACGATGTCCAGCATGCTCGAGTCCGGGTGGTGGAGAGGTGGGCGGATTATCGCGGCCGCCCTGCTGCTGGCCGCGTCGGCCGGCTGCAGCCTGCTGGGACTGGCCTACGGGCAGGCCGAGCGGCTCGCCTACGGGTGGCTCGACGGCCAGTTCGGCTTCACCGACGCGCAACAGCCCGCGGTCCGCCGGGCCGTCGCGCGATGGGCCGCGTGGCATCGAGGCTCCGAGCTGCCGCTGCTGGCCGGGCTGCTGGAACGCGCCGCCGACGAGGTGCTGCAGGACACCGCCCCGCAGCGCGTCTGCACCTGGATCGACGCGCTGCGGCAGCGCGGCCAGGCTGCCGTCGAGCAGGCGCTGCCGGAGCTCGCGGGCCTGGCGTCCGGCTTCGACGAGCCGCAGCTCGCGCGCATCGCCGCACGTCAGGCCGCCGCCGCAACCGGGTGGCGCGGCGAGTTCGCCGAGGCAACGCCCGAGGACCGGGCGCAGGTCACGCTGAAGCGCACGCTGGAGCGCTACCAGACGCTCTACGGACGCCTCGACGCGCCCCAGCGCGAGCGGCTTGCCCGCGGTCTGACGGCCTCGCCCTTCGACGCCGCACGCTGGATCGGCGAACGCGAGCGCCGCCAGCGCGACCTGATCGAGACGCTGCGCCGGCTGCGTGCCGAAGACGCCGACACGGCCGTCGAATCGCTGCGCGGCGTGGTGCGGCGTGTGCTGAGTCCGCCCGATCCGGCCTACCGCGACCACGCGGCGCGTCTTCAGGCCCACCACTGCGAATTCGCCGCCGAAATGCACAACGGCATGAGCGCCGCGCAGCGCCAGGCCGCGCGCCAGCGGCTGCTCGGCTGGCGCAAGGATCTGCTGCGCTATGCGCCCGACCCGACCTGAACGTCTCGGCCCCTCGAGGCCTCGCGCTCAGGAGCGCCGCGGCAGCGGCACGACCACGGTGCGCGGGCTCAGGGCCTGCTGCGGAAAATCCTTCATCGCCGCGTCGAACAACACCGGCAGCAGCGCGTCCGACGACCAGCGGGTGACGAGCGTGGCACGGGTCTCGTAGACGATGCGCTGGCCGCGGCGGTCGCGGATCAGGATCGCCGCCTCGCGCTGGACGTCGGGGAAGTCGGCAACGTGGCCGTAACCCAGCCCCGGCCCGTGGAAGAAAGGCCGGTGGCCGCCGTAGAACCACCAGTCGCTGCGCCAGTAGAACGGACCGTAGGGGTCGCGGCGCGCCAGTTCGAAGCGGCGCGCGCCGACCTGGACGACGAAGTCGGCCTCGTCCAGCGGGGCCGGCACGAAGCCGGCCGCGGCGAGCGCCGGCAGCGCGGCCGCCTCGATGCGCTCCTGCTCGACGGTCTGGGACTGCTGCGAGGGCAGTCGCTCGATCGCGTAGCGGCCCGGCTTGCGCCCGGCCGGCCAGTCGCCCTGGCTCGAGACTTCGACCGCGACGGTGTCGAGGCCGGCGCAACCCGCGGCCGCGAGCAGCGCCGTGGCCCCGGCGATCAGTGTTCTTCGTTGCATGGCGGCTCCTCTTCGTGGTGGCGCCGTGACGGCATCGTGGCGGCGCCTTGGCGACCCGCGGCTTCAGTCGCTGCCGAGCCAGCGCACCGCGGCGGTGGGCGGCGGGCCGTCCGGCGGCGCACAAGGCGCCTCGTCGGCATCGAAGGCCTTGTCGCCCTCCGGATCGGCCACGCCGCCGGCTTGGAGGCTCTGGAAAGGGTAGAGGTTCCGGTCCTGCAGGTGCGAGGGCACGACATTGCCGAGCGCCCGCGCCATGTTCTCGACGCGGCCCGGGTGCTTGCGCTCCCATTCGCGCAGCATCAAGGCGACCTGCTTGCGCTGCAGGTTCTCCTGGCTGCCGCACAGCGTGCAGGGGATGATCGGGAAGGCGCGGTGCACGGCCCAGGCCGCGAGGTCGCGCTCGGGCACGTAGGCCAGCGGGCGGATGACGACGTGCCTGCCGTCGTCGCTGACCAGCTTGGGCGGCATGCCCTTCAGCTTGGCGCCGAAGAACATGTTGAGGAAGAAGGTCTGGAGCATGTCGTCGCGGTGGTGGCCGAGCGCGATCTTGCTCGCACCCAGCTCGCCGGCGACGCGGTAGAGGATGCCGCGGCGCAGCCGCGAGCACAGGCTGCACATCGTCTTGCCCTCGGGCACCAGGCGCTTGACGATCGAGTAGGTGTCCTGGTTCTCGATGTGGAAGGGCACGCCGCGCGCGGCCAGGTACTCCGGCAGCACATGCTCGGGGAAGCCCGGCTGCTTCTGGTCGAGGTTGACCGCGACGAGCGAGAAGTCCACCGGCGCGCGCCGCTGCAGCTCGAGCAGGATGTCGAGCAGCGCGTAGCTGTCCTTGCCGCCCGAGACGCAGACCATCACCTTGTCGCCCGGCTCGATCATCGCGAAGTCGCCGATCGCCTGGCCGACCAGCCGGTGCAGACGCTTGGCGAGCTTGTTGGCCTCGACGCTGCGCCTGGCCTCGCCGCCGGCGACGGGTTCGATGACGACGGCGCTCATGCGGCCGGCTCCTGCTTGAGGTGGAAGACCTCGACGCCGACCGCGGCGCAATCGGGGTAGACGTCGGGCTTCTCGGTCGCGACGCGCACCGCGCGCACCTGCGGATGGGCCAGCAGCCGCGCCGCGATCGCGTCGCACAGCGTCTCCTGCAGCCCGACCTGCTGCCGACCGGCGCAGGCGGCGATCGCGTCGCGGACGAAGTCGTAGTCGACCACCTCGGCCAGCCGGTCGCTGCGCGGCGTGCTGGCGGCCAGCGGCACGAACAGCTCGACGTTGAAGACGACGCGCTGCGCCGCATGCTGCTCGAAGTCGTGCACGCCGATGCGCACCGGCAGCACATGGTCGCGCAGGAAGAGGCGCCGGCAGTCGCGCAGCTCGGGCAGCGCGAGGAGCATGCTCATGACGACACCCCGTCCGCGGGGTACGGCGGCCACCCCTCCGCGAGGGGAGCGCCTTGCTTGGGGCGGCCCGGCGCGGCGGCGCTCACGTCGACATCTCCTGGCGCGCCAGGTAGAGCACGTCGCGCGGCTGGGCGGCGAGGTGCTGTCCGCCGTCGACCAGCAGCGTGGTGCCGGTGACCGCCGGCGATTCGATCAGGAAGCGCACCGCATGGGCGATGTCGTCGGGCGTGGCGCCGCGGCCCAGCGGCGTCATCGCGTGGGCGCGGGCGAACTCGGCCTCGTCCATCGGGCCCGACGGCAGCGTGATGCCGGGCGCGACGCCGACCACCCGCACCCGCGGCGCCAGCGCCTGGGCGAGCAGCGTCGTGGCCGCCTCCAGCGCCGCCTTCGACAGCGTGTACGAGAGGTGGTCGGGGTTGGGGTTCCAGAGCTTCTGGTCGAGCAGGTTGACCACGCAGCCGCGGCGCGCCCGGCCCTCGAGGTGGCGGTGCAGGGCCTGCGCCAGCAGGACCGGCGCCGCGACATTGACCTGCCAGTGCATCGCCATCGCCGCGTGGCCGAAGCTCGCCACATCGTCATGCTCGAACAAGGACGCGTTGTTGACCACGGCGTCCACGCGCCCCAGCCCGCCCACCACCGCGGGCAGCAGCGCGCGGCAGGCCGCCTCGTCGGCGAGGTCGGCGACGAAGACCTGCGCCCGCGCGCCGAGCGCCCGCAGCTCGCGCAGCGTGTCGGCCGCCTCCTCGGCGTGGCGGTGGGTGTGCAGGGCCAGGTCGTGGCCGTGCGCGGCAAGGTCGAGCGCGATCGCCCGGCCGACGCGACGCGCCGAGCCGGTGACCAGGACGACAGGGCGGGGATCGGCGCTCATCGCTGCGGGACAATCGGGGCGTGCAACACGCCGCCGCCAGTGTAGCCAGCGCCCCCCTCGCCCACCCGCCCGGGGCCTTGGCGGCGCGCCTCGCCGCCGAGATCGCCGCGGCCGGCGGCTGGCTGGGCTTCGAGCGCTGGATGGAGCTCGCGCTGTACGCGCCGGGCCTGGGCTACTACGCCCGCGGCGACCGCCAGTTCGGCACGCTGCCGGCCTCGGGCAGCGACTTCGTCACCGCGCCCGAGCTCACGCCGCTGTTCGGCCGCGCGCTGGCGCGCCAGATCGCGCAGGCGCTCGAGGCCACCGGCACGCGCGAGATCTGGGAGTTCGGCGCCGGCTCGGGCGCGCTGGCCGCCGCGCTGCTGGGCGAGCTGGGCGGGCGCATCGAGCGCTACGTGATCGTCGACCTCTCCGGCGCGCTGCGCGAGCGTCAGCGCGCCACGCTCGCCGCGCGGGTGCCGGCGCACGCCGCCAAGGCGCAGTGGCTCGACGCATTGCCCCCGGCGATCGAGGGCGTGGTGGTCGGCAACGAGTTGCTCGACGCGATGCCGGTCGCGCTGCTGCATTTCGACGGCGCGCGGTGGTTCGAGCGCGGCGTGGCGCTGCAAAGCGGCCGCTTCGTCTTCGCCGACCGCCCGACCGGCCTGCGCCCGCCACGCGCCGCGCAGGCCCTGCCCGGCACGACGACCGAGCTGCCGCGGCAGGCCGAGG
>ERZ1066135.804-NODE-804-length-14115-cov-6.497795_pt1 | contig 14115 bp, 8 predicted proteins | sample MGYA00382782_ERZ1066135 | MGnify/ENA primary metagenome ERZ1066135 (study PRJEB33369, sample SAMEA5778365) | biofilm metagenome | biome: Industrial cooling water; feature: Water cooling tower basin; material: Biofilm | place: United Arab Emirates | collected...
CGGTCCGCGCGGTCCGCCGTCGGGCGGCGGGCCGCGGCGCTCGCCGCGACCGCGGCCCGGCCCACCCATCGGCGCGTCGCCGCCGTGCGGATTGAGGTACTCCCACACGACCTTCTGCTCGGGCGTCACTTCGACCACGCGGCCCGTCTCGCCGGCGCAGATCAACGTGTTGCCGTTCGCCAAACGCTGCGCGCCGCTGATGTGCCCGCAAAAATCTGGCGAGCGGTAGCTGGCGACGAGCTTCACCTCGAGCTTGGCGAAGTCCGCCAGCGCTTCGGGCGTGAAGGGAATGGCGAACTCGTCGACGCTCGAGTGCTCGCGCTCGCCGCGTTCGCCGTTGTTGAACACCAGGATGTGGCCGGCGCCCGGAAGTCCCGCGGAAATCCACTGCGCATCGTGCTGGTAGAACAGCGTGCGTTCGCCAAGCGCCTTGCTCCAGCGCGGATTGCCGAAGCGGAACACGAGGTCGCCGCCGACGCCCCAGCGGCCGCCGCTCGAACCCTTGGCCTCTTCCGTGGTGGTCGAGTGGTCGATGAACCACAGCTCGGAGAGCTCGCGCGAGCCGAGCACGACAAGATCAAGTTCGGGCGAGTAGTCGATCGAGTTGCAGTGGTGCCAGTCGGCGCCGCGCCCCGGTCCGCCGCGCCCGCCATCGCGCCCACCGCGCGGCGCACTGTCGTCGACGTAGCCGAGTTTCTTCAGCTTCTCGAGCTCCTCGAGCTCTTCCTTGGTCGGCTCCGCTTCGCGTTCGGTCGCGTTGACGTCGATGCGCCGCGGGGACTCCGCGATCGAACCGTAGCTCGCGAGCTTGGGATCGCGGTCCTGCACGAGATGGTCCCAGGCGTGCCATTCCCACACGACCTTGCCGCCGCTGGGCCGCGTGGGCTCGACCTCGAGCACCATGTCGGGCCACAACTCGCCGGCGCCGAGCAGACCCGGGTTGCGCCCGGCCGCGAGCGCCTTCCCGCGCCCCACACGCTCCCAGGCGATGAGCAGCACGTTGCCGTTGGGCAGCGGCTCGATGTCGTGGTGGTGCAACTTGGTGTCGTCGGCGCAGACGTACTCCCACACGATCTTGCTGTCCCAGTCGTACTCGCGGATGCGGCCGCCCTGGCCGCCGCCTTCGAACACGTCGCTGGGAACGCGCTCACAGCGCAGCAGGTTGCCGTTCGGCAACAGGTAGACCGACTGGCCCGGCGTCGCATCGCTGGTCCACTGGTGCGCGACCTCGCCCGCGGCGTCGATCAGGTACGTCGAGGTCGAACGCAGCGGCGTGAACAACTTGAAGCCGGGGCGCGCGCCGTCGCTCGCCTGGAGAAGTCCGCGCTTTTCGGTGGGCGCGGCAGCGTCGGGCGGAGTGGACGGAGCTTGGAGCGTGAGGAGCAGTGCGTAGGTGAGCAGCATGGCCCTGCAAGAACCCATAAAGATGCGCGCGGCGCCGCACGAAGCTGTCCGCCGCCTTGCGCAGTGTGGCGCCGCATTCTCGCGGCGTGCTCCAATCTCCGCCCGCTTGAGTCCCAAATCCAACATGCGTCGCAAGGCCGAACCCAAATCCAAGGCTCGTACGGCGGCGTCCGACACCGCGTTGCTCGCCGACATCGGCCGCGAGCTTGCGGAACTGCGAAGCGAGATGCTGCGTTTCGAGGAGGCCGGGCTGGCGAACCATCCCAAGATCCATTCCTCCTACGAGCTGAGCGCGCGCAACCTGCTGCACTACCTCGCGCTGCGCTCGCGCGACTTGCGCAGCCTGCAAGGGCAGCTCGTGCGCCTGGGACTGTCGTCGCTGGGGCGCTGCGAAGCGCACGCGATGGCGTCCGTCGAAGCGGTGCTCTCGATCGTCGAGCGGCTGACGCACCACAGCTTCGAACTCAGCGGCGTCGCGCGTCGCCACGTCGGCATGGGCGAGGGCGAGCGCATCCTCGAACGCCACGCCGATGCGCTGCTCGGGCCGGCGCGCGTCGAGCGCCGCGTGCGCATGTTGCTCACGATGCCGGACGAGGCCGCGGACAAGCCCGAACTCGCCGAGCGTTGGATCGCCTGCGGCATGGACCTCGCGCGCATCAACTGCGCGCACGGTTCTCCGCAGCAGTGGGAGCGCATCCGCGCCAACGTGCAGCGCGCCGCGCGGCGCGCCGGGCGCGAGTGCCGCATCTTCATGGACCTCGCCGGTCCCAAGTTGCGCACCGGCCCGATCGAACCCGGTCTCGCGGTGCTCAAGCTGCGCCCCGAGCGCGACACGCTGGGCCGCACGGTCGCGCCCGCGCGGGCCTGGCTCACGAGCGCGAGCTCCCCGAGCCCGGCGCCGGCCGGTTGCAGCGCCGCGTTGCCCGTCGACGGCGCGTGGTTGGCGCGGCTCGAAGCTGGCGACGAGCTCAACTTCCACGACGCGCGCGGCGCCGAACGTTCGCTCGCGGTCGTCAAGCGCACGCGCGGCGGCGCGATCGTGGAGCTGCACTCGACGAGCTACTTCGTGCCGGGGCTGGCGCTGCGCAAGCGCGGCGCGCGCGGCGCGGCGGCCCAGACTTCGATCGGCGCGTTGCCGCGCCAGCCCGGCGCGCTCGAACTCGAGCACGGCGACCGGCTGGTGCTGACGCGCTCGCTCGAACCGGGGCGTCCGGCGCAACGCGACGCGCGCGGCCGCTTGCTCGCGCCCGCGCGCGTCGGCTGCACGCTTCCCGAAGTGTTCGAGCACGCGCGCGCCGGCGAGAGCGTGTGGCTCGACGACGGCAAGATCGGCGGGCGCATCGTGGGCGTCAGCCCCGAACAACTCGAAGTGGAGATCACTTCGGCGCGCTCGGGCGGCGCGAAGTTGCGCGCCGACAAGGGCATCAACCTGCCCGACACGGACCTCGCCGCGCCCGCGCTGACGGCCAAGGACCTCGCCGACCTGCCGTTCGTGGTCGAACACGCCGACGCGGTGGCGCTCTCGTTCGTGCACGCGCCCGAAGACGTCGCCGAGCTCGAGCAGCGCCTCGCGGAACTGGGCCGCCCCGACCTGGGCATCGTGCTCAAGATCGAAACGCGCCGCGCCTTCGAGCGCCTTCCGCAGCTGCTGCTCGCGTCGATGCAGAGCCCCTGTGACGGCGTGATGATCGCGCGCGGCGACCTGGCGGTCGAATGCGGCTTCGAGCGCCTCGCCGAAGTGCAGGAGGAGATCCTGTGGATCTGCGAGGCCGCCCACGTGCCCGTGATCTGGGCCACGCAGGTGCTCGAAACGCTCGCACGCGAAGGCCGTCCGTCGCGCGCCGAAATCACCGACGCAGCGATGAGCGAGCGCGCCGAGTGCGTGATGCTCAACAAGGGCCCGCACATCGACCAGGCGCTGAGCGCGCTCGACGACATCCTGCGCCGCATGCAGGGCCACCAGCGCAAGAAGAGCGCCATGCTGCGGCCGCTGGGCCTGGCGCGGCGGCCGTTCGCCTGAGCCTGGCTCGCGTCCACTTCATTCGCGCGTAACCGTCGGCTTCGCACCATCGCGCAAGCGAAGGTGACGGAGCCGTGCCTGGCTCAGTACGCCCCGCGCGCCGTGGCCGCGGCTGTTCGTGACGGAGACTGGAGTGGGCTACCGACTGCGCACGCCGGAGTCGTGAGCGCGAGGGAGCTGCGCTCGCACGCGAGCGCAGCACGTCGGTCCGACTCGTGGGCGGCCGCGGACGTTCAGGGCGCGCGGTCGAAGCGCACGTTGGCGCGGCGGCCGCGCAGCTTGGTGTTGCGCAGCGCGTCGATGATCGTCTCGGCGACTTCGGCGGGCACTTCGACCAGCGCGAAGCGGTCGGCGATTTCGATGCCGCCGATGGCGTGGCCCGGCAGGCCGGTTTCGTTGGCGATGGCGCCGACGAGGTCGCCGGGGCGCAGGCCGTCCATGCGGCCGACGCCGACGAACAGGCGCGCGGTGTCCCACTGCGGGCGGCGCTGCTGGCGCCGCGGTCCGCGCTCGCCTTGGAACTCGGGCGGCGGGCCACGGTGCTCGTCGCGCGGTCCGCGGAAATCGTCGCGTCCGCCGCGTTGTTCGCGCCCCGGACGGCCTTCGCGGAAGTCGCGCTGCTGCGGGAGCTCGACCGTCAGATCCTCTTCGGCGGCGCGGGCGCTGACCTCGCGCCGTGAAGCTTCGTGGAACAACTTGACCGCCGCCGCGGCGACGTCGAGCGGATCGGATTCGGTCGAGAGCTCTTCGACGAGCGCGCGGAAGGACTCGAGTTCGCCGGCGACGAGCGCCTCGCGCACGTTGGCGCGCGTCATCGCCAAGCGCTGGCGGCGCAGGTCCTCGACGGTCGGGATCGTCTCGACGTTGATGTTGAGGCCCGTGGCGCGCTGGATGTTGCGCAGCAACCGGTGCTCGCGCGGCTCGACGAAGGTGATCGCGACGCCGTCGCGCCCGGCGCGGCCCGTGCGCCCGATGCGGTGCACGTAGGCCTCGGGCTCGGAGGGCACGTCGAAGTTCACCACGTGGCTCACGTGGTCGATGTCCAGTCCGCGCGCGGCGACGTCGGTGGCGATCAGCAGGTCGGCCTTCTCGCCGCGGAAGCGCTTCATCACGCGGTCGCGCTGGTCCTGGCTGAAACCGCCGTGCAGCGCTTCGGCGCGGTAGCCGTGCGCGTTCATCGCCTCGGTGAGCTCGTCGACCTCGTTGCGCGTGCGGCAGAACACGATCGCCGAGGTCGGCGTCTCGATGTCGAGCACGCGCGCGAGCGCGGTCGCCTTCTGCGGGCGACGCACGACGTACGCGACTTGGCGCACGCGCGGCATCTCGCCGTCGGCGGGTCGTTCGCGCTCGATCGAGATGCGCGCCGGATCGTTCAAACCGCGCTCGGCGATGTCGAGGATGCGCGGCGGCAGCGTGGCGGAGAACAACGCGGTCTGCTTGACCTTCGGCGTGCGCTCGAGGATCGCCTCGAGGTCCTCGGCGAAACCCATGTCGAGCATCTCGTCGGCTTCGTCGAGCACGACCATCTTGAGGTCCTCGAGCACCAGCGTGCCGCGCTCGAGGTGGTCGAGCGCGCGGCCCGGCGTCGCCACGACGACGGACACGCCGCGTTCGAGCGCGCGCAGCTGCAGACCGAAGCTCTGCCCGCCGTAGATCGGTAGCACGTACACACGTTGCTCCTTGCCGTACTTGTGCACCGCCTCGGCGACCTGCATCGCGAGTTCGCGCGTCGGCACGAGCACGAGCGCCAGCGGCCGGTTGGGCTCGGGCTCGACGCCCGCGACGCGCTGCAGCATCGGCAGCGCGAAGGCCGCGGTCTTGCCGGTTCCCGTCGCCGCCTGTCCGAGCAGGTCGCGCCCCGCGAGCAGCGCCGGGATGGCCTCACGCTGGATCGGCGTGGGCTCCTCGTAGCCCAGCCCGACCAGAGCGGAGACCAGTTGCGGCGCGAGGCCGAGGGCGGAGAAGGCGTTGGGCGGCGTGGCGTCGGTGCTCATGGGACTTTCGGCAGGGAGTGCGAACCGCGCATTGTCGCATGAAAAGGGCTGCGGCGAGAAGCCCGGCCACGGGCCACCGGGCCTGGCGGCGGGCCCAAACCCCGCATGCGGCGCAATTTCGCGCGCTCGAGCGGATTTCGCTGATGGAGTCCGGCCGCCGTTCTCGTGTAGCCGGCCGGAGGAACATCCATGCAACGGATCGAACTGTACGCACCTGTTCACAAGGGCCTGCGGGCCGAGGCCTTCGAACTCGCGCGCGAGCTGGCGCGCACCGACTGGAGCGACGACGCCCAGGCCGCCGCCGTCGCCGGCCGCGTGACGCGGCTGGTGGAATTCCTCGACGAACACGCGCAACACGAGGACGCGCACGTGATGCCGCTCGTCGCCCGCGCCGCTCCCGCGCTCGCGCGGGAGTTGGAGTCCGAACACACGCGCCTCGACGCGGCGCTGCGCGGACTGGCGAGCCTCGCCTCGCGCATCGGCGCCGCCCGCAACGGCGGACGGACGGCGCTGGGGCGCGAACTCGAACGCTGCTTCCAGCTCGCGCTGGCCGAACAGCTCGTGCACCTCCAGCGCGAGGAGCACGAAGCCGAGCCGGCCCTGCACGCTCAGCTCGAGCCGGCGGAGCTGCTGCTCGCGCACGAGCGCATCCTCGCCGCCATCCCGCCGCCGCGCCTCGCGCAGTGGTTCGAACTGATCCTGCCTGCGCTCGGCGATGAAGAGTGCGCCCGCATGCTCGCCGGCCTCTACGCCAGCGCTCCGCACGACGTGTTCGAGGCGCTCACCACTCCGGCGCGGATGCGCCTTGGCGTTCAAGCCTGGACGAGTGCGTGCGTGCGCGCGGCGCTTCCCGCCGAGCGCCTGCGCGTCGAACGTTTGCCGCGCGCCTGACGCGCGAGAGGCTCGCCATGGACCACCAACGACTTCTCGGCGCGGCGCTGTTCGCGCTCGTCACGCTCGGAACGCCGATCTGGATCGCGCTCAACGCGCCGCGCTGGACGACGCATGCGAGCTCGTCGCCGCCGGCGACGCTCGCGGAGACCGGCCTGTACGCCGACGCCCGCACGCTCACGCTCGCCGACGTTCTGCTCGAGTACGCGCCGCAGTACCCGCTGTGGACCGACGGCGCGCGCAAGCGGCGCTGGATCGCGCTGCCGCCGGGCAGCGCAATCGACGCGAGCGACGCCGACGCGTGGCGCTTTCCGATCGGCACGAAGCTGTGGAAGGAGTTCGCCTTCGGGCGCCGCGTCGAGACGCGCTACATGGAGCTCGGCGGCGACGGACGCTGGAGCTACGCGACCTACGCGTGGCAACCCGACGAGTCGAGCGCGACTCTCGCGCCCGAAGGCGGCGTGGCCGCGGCCTGCGAGAGCTCGCGCGGCGCACTGCACGATATCCCCGGGCGTTTCGACTGCCTGGCGTGCCACGAAGCGAGTCCTTCGCCGGTGCTGGGCTTCAGCGCGCTGCAGCTCTCGAGCGAGCGCGATCCACGCGCGCCGCACGCCGACGCTCGCGAGTCGGGCGTGACGCTCGACGAACTCGTGGCGCGCGGCCTAGTGCGCAACCTCCCGGCGGAGCTCCTGGACAACGCGCCGCGCATCGCAGCGCGCTCCAGCGTGGAACGCGCAGCCCTGGGTTACCTGCACGGCAACTGCGGCGGCTGCCACAACTCGCGCGGAGCGCTCGCCGAGCTCGGCCTCGATCTCGCCTGGTCCTTCGAACACGGCTCGCGCGCGCTCGCGACCACGCTCGACACGCCCGCAAAGCTGCAAGGCCGCGGATTGGCGCGCCAACGCCTCGTCGCCGGCGCGCCCGCCGAAAGCTTGCTGTTCCAACGACTCGCGACGCGCGATCCGTACCTGCAGATGCCGGCGCTGGGAACCCACCTCGTCGACGAACAAGCGCGCGAGCTGATGGCTGCGTGGATCGCCGAGCTCGGGCGGCGCGAGCGCAACTCCCTGGCCCACGGAGCGGCTGGAACGCGCCGCTGAATCGCAAGTCCCCTGTGCAACCGACCTCACCAACCCTCACTTCCTTCGAGAAAAACGCCATGTTGCTCAAAACCCTCTCCGTCCTCGCCGTCGCGGGCTGCGCGCTCGCCCTGTTCTCGCTCGAGCGTTCCCCCGCCGCGAAGTCCGCTGCGGCTCCGGACGTCGAACGCGGCAAGTACCTCGTCAGCTTCGGCTCGTGCAACGACTGCCACACGCCGCTGGTCATGGGTCCGAACGGCCCGGCGCCGGACATGACCCGCATGCTCTCCGGACATCCCAGCGACCTCGTGCTCACGCAGGGTCCCGCGCTCGAAGGTCCTTGGGGCGCAGCCGCCACGCACACGCTGACCGGTTGGTCGGGCCCGTGGGGTTTGAGCTTCGCGGCCAACCTGACGCCCGACAAAGAGACCGGCCTGGGCGCGTGGACCGCGGAGGACTTCATCGCGACGATCCGCACCGGCCGTCACCTCGGCCGCGGCCGTCCGCTGCTCCCGCCGATGCCTGTGCACTACGTCAACACGCTCACCGACGAGGATCTGCGCAACGTGTTCGCGTACCTGCAGAGGATCCCGGCCGTCTCCAACCGCGTCCCGCAGCCGGTCGCTCCCGCCCAAGCGCGCTGAGCGCCGCGGAGCACGAGCGCGCCGCCGCAGGCCGCACTACGCTGCAGCGGCGCGGTCTCGGCCCCGCGCACAACACCCGATGAGCGCGACGCGCGAACGCTGGAAACAAGTGCGAGAGCTGCTCGAAGCGGCGCTGCTCGAGCCGCGTGAGCAGCGCTCCGCGTTCGTGCGCGCCCGTGCGAACGGCGACGGAGCGCTCGAGGCCGAAGTCCTGCGCCTGCTCGCGCGCGACGAAGCGCTGGGCGAGTACCTCGAACCTCCGCAAGCGCTCGTCGAGGTCGCGCGCGAGCTGCGGCCGCTCGACGAGCAGCGCGTCGGCGCGCGCATCGGCGCCTGGCGCCTCGAGCGACGGCTCGGCAGCGGCGGCATGGGCACGGTGTACCTGGCGCGGCGCGAAGGCGGCGATTTCGAACAGCGCGCCGCGCTCAAGCTGCTGCGCGCCGGGCTCGACAGCCCGCAGATGCTGCAGCGCTTCCGGCGCGAGCGCCGGCTGCTCGCGCAGATCGAGCATCCCAACGTGGCGCGTGTGCTCGACGGCGGCGCCAGCGAGGACGGCGCGCCGTACCTCGTGATGGAGTACGTCGAAGGCGCGCCGATCGACGTGCACTGCGCCGAGCGCAAGATGTCGATCAACGAGCGGCTGCGCCTGTTCGTCAAGGTCTGCCGCGCGGTCGAGCACGCGCACCAGCACCTGGTCGTGCACCGCGACCTCAAGCCCGGCAACATCCTCGTCGACGCGCAGGGCGAGCCCAAACTGCTCGACTTCGGCCTGGCGAAGCTGCTCAACGACGAAGGTTACGACGCGCACGCGACGCAGACCGGCGCGCAGGCGCTCACTCCGGCGTACGCGAGCCCGGAGCAAGTGCGCGGCGAGAGCGTGACGACGGCGACCGACGTGTACTCGCTGGGCGTGGTGCTGTACGAGCTGCTCACTGGACGGCTGCCGCACAAGGTCGAGACGACGTCGATCAACGAGCTCACGCGCCGCATTTGCGAGGTCGCGCCGCTGCCGCCGAGCGAAGCCGTCGACACGCTCGACGCCGCGCGCTCGGGCGCACGCACGCCCGAGCTCGCGCGCCGGCGCCTGCAGGGCGATCTGGACACGATCGTGCTCAAGGCGCTGCACAAGGAGCCCGCGCGGCGCTACGCCTCGGCGCTCCACCTCGCCGAGGACATCCAGCGGCACCTCGAAGGCTGGCCGGTGTTCGCGCGCCAGGACGGTTTCGCGTACCGCACGCGCAAATTCGTCGGACGCCATCGCGCGCTGGTCGCCGCCTGCTCGCTCGCGCTCGCCGTGCTGCTCGCCGGAGTCGCGGTTTCCACGCGCCTGTGGCTGCTCGCGCAACGCCGCGCGGACGAAGTCACGCGCCTGTCGGATGTGCACACCGTGCTCTCCCTGGGCGCCGACGCCGACCGCATCTGGCCGGCGCAGCCCGAGAACGCGCCGCGCATGGAGCGCTGGATCCGCCAAGCCGAGGCGTTGCTCGCACGCCGGCCGCTGCACCAGGCGCGGCTCGCGGCGCTGCGCACGAGCGGGCGCGAGAGCGAAGGCGTGTGGAGCTTCGACTCGGCCGAGTTGAGCTGGGAGCACGAGGTGCTGACCAAGCTGCTGGGCGCGCTCGATCTGCTCGAAGGCGAACGGCCGCGCGTCGGCACGCTGCGCGAGATGCGCCGGAGGCTCGAGTTCGCGCGCGGCGTGGTCGCACAAACCCTCGAGAGCCCGGAGGCGGCGCGCGCCTGGCTCGAGGCGCGCGACGAGATCGCGCGCTCGCCGCTTTACGGCGGATTGGACCTGCCCAAACAGCTCGGGCTCCTTCCGCTCGGGCGCAACGAGGTCACCGGGCTGTGGGAGTTCTGGCGCCCGCAGACCGGCGCGCAGCCGAAGCCGGACGAACGCGGCGGGTTCAAGGTCGAAGCGGACTCGGCGCTCGTGTTCGTGTTGCTCCCCGGCGGCGAGTTCGAGATGGGCTCGCCCGCGAGCGAGGCCGGCCGCACGCCCGACGAAGGCCCCGTGCACCGCGTGGTGCTCGACCCGTTCTTCGCCTCGAAGTTCGAGCTCACCCAGGGGCAGTTCGAGCGGCTCGCCGGCATGAATCCGTCGGTGATTTCCGCTCAGCGCAGCGGACCCAAGAACGCCACGGCCACCCCCGCGCATCCGGTCGAGGGCCTGAATTGGACCGAAGGGCGCGAGTGGCTCACACGCGCCGGACTGGACTACCCGACCGAGGCGCAGTGGGAGTACTTGGCGCGCGCCGGAACACGTTCGGCCTGGTGGACCGGCGCCGAGCGCGAGTCGCTGCGCGGCGCGGCGAACCTCGCCGACCAACGCGCCGCGCAGTTCGAGCAGGACTGGCTGCAGATCGCCGACTGGCCCGAGCTCGACGACGGTTTCGCGTTCCACGCGCCCGTCGGCAGCTACCGCGCCAACGCCTTCGGCCTGTACGACGTGCTCGGCAACGTGTGCGAGTGGTGCGACGACGCGTTCGGCGACTACGCGACGCCGCCCGCGCGCGGCGACGGCCGCCGCACGAGCGGCTACGTGCTCAACCGGCCGCTGCGCGGCGGCGGCTTCAGCAACGACGCGAACGAGCTGCGCTGCGCCAAACGCGTCGTGCTCAGCCCCGAAGTGGCCGCGCCGCAGATCGGCCTGCGGCCGATCGCCAAGATCGCGCGCTGAACGCCGCGCTCAGCCGAGCGCGTCCGGGCCGATGCGTTCGTGCAGCCACAGCCGCGCCGTGCGCCAGGAGCGCTCGACCGTCGCCGTCGAAACGCCGAGCACCTGGGCGGTCTCTTCGATCGTCAGGCCGCCGAAGAAACGCAGCTCCACGAGCCGCGCGAGGTCTTGGTCGAGCTCGCCGAGCGCGGCCAGCGCGTCGTCGAGCGCCACCAGATCGGAACCGGACTGTTCGAGTTCATCGACCAGCGCGTCGAGCGGAACGCGTTCGAGTTCGCCGCCGCGCTTGCGCGCGTTGCGCGCGCGCACGTGGTCGACGAGCACGCTGCGCATCGCTTTCGCCGCCACGCCCAGGAAGTGCGCGCGGCTGGACCACTCCTGGCCGCCGGGCGCGTCGATCATGCGCAGGTACGCCTCGTGAACGAGCACCGTCGGTTGCAGCGTGCGCGCCGCAGCGCCGCGCAGGTAGCCGCCCGCGAGCTCGCGCAACTCGCCGTACACGAGCTGGAACAGATCGTCGGCCGCGCGCGCGTCGCCGGCGGAAAGCGCCTTGAGACAGCGTGTGGCGTCGTCGTTGCGCGCGGCCATGCCCCTGATTGTGCTTCGGCGCGCGCGCAGGGCAATCGCGGCCCCTCGCCCGCGCGCCCCGCGTGCGTGCCGCACCCGCAGATTTCCGCAGCCGTCGTGTCCAGCCGCGCGCCCCGGCGTCACTTGGAGCTCGTAGCGCCCCACGGGCGCGTTGCTCACCCTCGAAATCGACGCCCAAGGAGATTCGTCATGTTCCGCTCCCTCGCCCCCCTCGATCTCGCGCTCGGCCTGGTCGCCGGCGCGCTCACGTCCTCGGCCGCCGCACAGTGCGGCCTGCCCGACAACCTCGACGGCGGCCCGTGCTGCGCGCCCGCGGCCGTCAACCTGCCGCAGTTCCCCGCCATGCCGCTCGACGGCCTGTGGATCTGCTTCGACAACTGCGCGCCGGTGCTGCAAAAGCCGTACTGCGGCGCGATCGGCGCGCCCAAGGCCGTGGTCGGCGGCGGCGGGATCGTGTGCGGCGAATACACCATCCGCTACCAGCTGCGCGACTGCGCGACGGGCCAGCTCAACTGGACCGGCGGCGTGCGCGGGACGTACTCGCGCACCTGGCAGGAGTTCGTGCCCGGCACGAACCTGAACTTCACCGTGTGGCGCTTCCTGATCAACGGCGACCTGGTGCCGACCAACGCCGTGCCCAACACGCCCTGCGAGCGCCCGGCCTCGCTCAACGTCTACTCGCGCCTGTACGTGACGGGCCACATCGACTACGCGCTCGACTGCACGACGAACACCTGGTCGGTGGCCTGGTCGCTCAACCACGAGTGCGACGCGGTCCACCACGCGCCGGGCACCGCGCGCCCCGCGCCGGCGGGCGGCTTCGATCCGGGCAAGACCTTCTCGATCGTCGGCCCCGGCTCGACCTTCGCGGTCGCGCCCAGCGCCACGCTGATCAGCGACGGCCCGATCACCTCGGGCACGATCCGGCACAACAACTGGGCGACCTTGCCGGCGATCTGCCGGATGCGCGAGCCCGTGCAGCAGGGCAACTTCATCGCCAACAACCCCTTCTGCCTGTGCGGCCCGGCCGCGGCGGCGCCGCAGAACGTCGACTCGACGGTGTTCGCCGGCGGACAGTGCGCCAGCGCGATCAGCCCGGCCCCCGCGCCCGGCCGCTTCACCCAGAAGCGCATCGGCGTGTGGACCAGCGCCACGCAGTTCCCCGGCGTCGAGCACCTCTTGTTCGACTTCGGCGACCTGCGCGCGGTGAACGGCTGCAACGGCAACCAGGCCGTCGAGTGGTTCGAAGGCCCCGAGACGATCGGCGGATTCCCGGCCGTCGACAGCACGGGTGTGGTGCTCGGCCGCCAGTTCGAGGACCTCGGCAGCTGCAACACCTCGCCGACGAACCCGGCGCGCCGCATCGGCGCCCCGCACATCGTCAACCGCATCCTGAACTTCAACTTGCCCTGATCGGCGGGGGCCCGACGGCCCCGCCCGTCCCCCACGCTCGCTCCTGACCGACGCCCGAGGGACCCCGCGCGCCCCGTCCGCAGCCGTGCTGCGGGCGGGGCGCCGGGCTTGGTGCGTCTCCGGACGTAGGGCGGAAAAATGCGCTGCGCGCGCGACTTTTCGGTCCAGGGCGGCCCGCTCGCGCCACTTGGTCGCTGTCCGGTGGCGCGCTGAGCGCCCGCAACGCCTCGAAGACCATCCAACCTCCTCCGCTCACCATGTTCTCCTTCCTCTCGCGATTCGCCCTTGCCGCCGGCCTGGTCGTCGGCGCCGCCAGCAGCACCCAGGCCCAGGTCTGCGCCCCCGACAACCTCGACGGCACGGCGTGCTGCGCTCCGGCGCTGCTCAACCTCCCCGCCTTCCCGCAGATGCCCGGCCAGACCGGCCTGTGGATCTGCTTCGACAACTGCCAGCCCGCGCTGCAACGCCAGTTCTGCGTGGCGCTGGGCAAGCCGCAGCCGATCGTCGGCGGCGGCGGCCAGATCTGCGGTGAGTACAACGTCCGCTTCCAGCTGCGCGACTGCGGAACCGGCCTGCTGCACTGGACGGGCGGCATGCGCGCCACCTACTCGCGCAACTGGCTCGAGTCGGCGGGCGCGGCCGGCACGGTCCCCAACCTCACGGTCTACCGCTTCATCGTGAACGGCGACCTGGTGCCGACGATCAACGTCCCCAACAACGTCTGCGAGCGTCCGGCGAGCCTGAACGTCTACTCGCGCGTGTACTTCTCCGGACACATCGACTACGCGCTGGACTGCACCACCAACCAGTGGAGCGTCGCCTGGTCGCTCAACCACGAGTGCGACCAGGTCCACCACACCGCGGCCTCGGCGCGCCCGGCGCCGGCCATCGGTTTCGACCCGGCGAAGTCGTACTCCTTCGTCGGCCCCGCCGCCGGCTTCGTCGTCGCGCCCAACAACACGCTCGTCAGCAACGGCCCGATCACGCAGGGCTCGATCCGCTGGAACAACTGGGGCGCGCTGCCGGCGATCTGCACGCTGCGCCAGAAGACGCAGGGCAACTTCCAAGCGAACGCGTCGTTCTGCCTGTGCGGCAACACGACGGCTGCGAACTCGCAGAACGTCGACACGACGATCACCGCGCAGTCGGTGTGCGGCAGCTCGGTCAACAACTTCGCCGGCATGCGCTTCACGCAGAAGCGCATCGGCGTGTGGACCAACCCCAACGTGTTCCCGGGCGTCGAACACCTGCTGTTCGATTTCGGTGATCAGACCTACGTGAACGGCTGCACCGGCACGACCTCGGTCGAGTGGTTCGAAGGTTCGGAGACGATCGGCGGCTACCCGGCCTTCGACTTCAACCTCAACCCGCTCGGCCGCCAGTTCGAGGACCTCGGCAGCTGCAACAC
>ERZ1066135.805-NODE-805-length-14114-cov-7.370581_pt1 | contig 14114 bp, 12 predicted proteins | sample MGYA00382782_ERZ1066135 | MGnify/ENA primary metagenome ERZ1066135 (study PRJEB33369, sample SAMEA5778365) | biofilm metagenome | biome: Industrial cooling water; feature: Water cooling tower basin; material: Biofilm | place: United Arab Emirates | collected...
TGAGGAGGCCGGTCATGCGCAAGACGATGTGCCCCGCAGGGGCACGCCCCTTCCTCTCGGAGGGAGGGGAGCGAAGCGGGGCGGGAGCGATCCTGTCCCGCAGGGGGGCGGCATGAGTGCCGCCCCCCTGCTGAATGTGAATGGCATCGAGGTCATCTACAGCCATGTGATCCTGGTGTTGAAGGGCGTGTCGCTGCAGGTGCCCGAGGGCGGCATCGTCGCGCTGCTGGGCGGCAACGGGGCGGGCAAGACGACGACGCTGCGCGCGGTGTCGAACCTGCTCGCCGGCGAGCGCGGCAACGTGACCAAGGGCTCGATCGAGCTGCGCGGCGAGCGCATCGAGAAGCTGACCACCGCCGACATGGTCGAGCGCGGCGTGATCCAGGTGATGGAAGGCCGCCACTGCTTCGGCCACCTGACGATCGAGGAGAACCTGCTGACCGGCGCCTACACGCGCAAGGATGGCAAGGCCGCGGTCGCTGCCACGCTGGAGAAGGTCTACGACTACTTCCCGCGCCTGAAGACGCGGCGCGGCTCGCAGGCCGCCTACACCTCGGGCGGCGAGCAGCAGATGTGCGCGATCGGCCGCGCGCTGATGGCCAACCCCAAGATGGTGCTGCTCGACGAGCCGTCGATGGGCCTGGCGCCGCAGATCGTCGAGGAGGTGTTCGAGATCGTGAAGGATCTGAACCAGCGCGAGAAAGTCACCTTCCTGCTCGCCGAGCAGAACACCTTCATGGCGCTGCGCTACGCCGACGTCGGCTACATCCTCGAGAACGGCCGCATCGTGATGGACGGCACCGCCAAGGATCTGGCCGACAACGAGGACGTGAAGGAGTTCTACCTCGGCACCGGCGGGAGCAAGGACCGCGCCGACCGCAGGAGCTTCCGCGACGTCAAGAGCTACAAGCGCCGCAAGCGCTGGCTGGCCTGAGCATGGGCGACGACACCTTCGCGCCGCCGCCCTTCAAGGCCGACGAGGCGCTGGCCACGCTGAAGCGCCACCTGCGCGACCTGCGGCTGCTGGAACGCGCAGGCCGCTTCGAGTGGAAGGGCGAGCCGCTGGTGGAGCTGGCGCTGGACGGCGCGACGATCGTCGCGCGCACGGTCAAGCGGCCGGCGCGCACGCCCGAGTGGGTCGCCCAGACGCTGAGGAACGGCGCCGACGTGCGCCGCTTCACCGAGGACTTCAAGCGCCAGTTCGCGCGCTGGAAAGAACGCGATGACTGAATGCTTCGATACGCTGGAGACGCGTGACCCGGCCGTGCGCGAGGCCGCGCAGATGGCCGCCCTGCCCGGCCAGGTGGCGCATGCCCAGGCCGCCACGGCCGCCTACGCCGAGATCCTGCGCGGCGTCGACGCCGCCGCCGTGACGAGCCGCGCGGCGCTGGCCGCGCTGCCGGTGACGCGCAAGCATGCGCTGCTGGAGCGCCAGCAGGCCGCGCGCGCCGCTGGTGGCGACCCCTTCGGCGGCTTCTCGACGATCGGCTGGCGCGCGCTGGCGCGGCCGGCCGACGCGCGGCACGTCTACCAGTCGCCCGGGCCGATCTACGAACCCGAAGGTGCCGGCAGCGACTACTGGCGTCTGGCCCGCGCGCTGCACGCGGCGGGCTTTCGCGCCGGCGACCTGGTGCACAACTGCTTCAGCTACCACCTCACGCCCGGCGGGCTGATGATGGACGGCGGCGCCACGGCGCTCGGCTGCACCGTGTTCCCCGGCGGCGTCGGCAACACCGAGCTGCAGCTGCAGGCCATGGCCGAGCTGCAGCCGCAGGCCTACCTCGGCACGCCGAGCTTCCTGCGCATCCTGGTCGAGAAGGCGGCCGAGACGGGTGTGGCGCTGTCGCTGCGGCGTGCGCTGGTCGGCGGCGAGGCGCTGCCGCCGTCGCTGCGCGACTGGCTGCGCGAGCGCGGCATCGACGCCTTCCAGTCCTACGCCACCGCCGACCTCGGCCTGATCGCCTACGAGACCGCGGCGCGCGAAGGCCTGCTGCTCGACGAAGGCGTGATCGTCGAGATCGTGCGCCCCGGCACCGGCGACCCGGTGCCCGAAGGCGAGGTCGGCGAGGTCGTCGTGACGACGCTCAACCGCGACTACCCGCTGGTGCGCTTCGGCACCGGCGACCTCAGCGCGACCCTGCCCGGCCCCTGCCCCACGGGCCGCACCGCACCGCGCATCAAGGGCTGGATGGGCCGCGCCGACCAGACCACCAAGGTGCGCGGCATGTTCGTCCATCCGCAGCAGGTCGCCGAGGTGCTGCGCCGCTGCCCCGAGGCCGGCCGCGGCCGGCTGGTGGTCAGCGGCGAGATGGCCGACGACCGCATGACGCTGCAGGTCGAGGTCGGCGGCGCGCCCGAGGGTCTGGCGGCGCGCCTGGCCGAGTCGCTGCGCGACGTGACCCAGCTGCGCGGCGAGGTCGAGCTGGTGGCGCCGGGCCGGCTGCCGAACGACGGCAAGGTGATCGAGGACGCGCGGCGCCACGGGTGAGCCCACCGTCCCGCGGTCGCGGGGGGCGGCCGGTTCGGGCCCCGTGCCGTCTTGCGGGTGCCGCGCGCCCGGGCTTACATTCGGGCCTTCGTGCCGGCTCCCCCGGCCACGGGACGACGCGATGGATGCCGTACCACCCGCCCACGCCCTGTTCCATGAAATCGTCGCGTCGTCCAACGATGCGATCGCCACCAAGACGCTCGACGGCGTGGTGACGAGCTGGAACCCGGCCGCCGCGCGCATGTTCGGCTGGAGCGCCGCCGAGATGATCGGCCGGCCGATGACGACGATCTTCCCGCCCGACCGGCTCGACGAGGAGGCCGCGATCCTGGCGCACATCCGGGGCGGCCGCAGGGTCGAGCACTTCGAGACGGTGCGCCTGCGCAAGGACGGCTCGCCGGTCCACGTGTCGGTGACGATCTCGCCGCTGCGCGACGAACAGGGCCTCATCGTCGGCGCGTCCAAGATCGCGCGCGACATCTCCGAGAGCGTGCAGGGACGCGAGCGCGAGGCGCTGCTGCTGCGCGCCGCCCGGCTCTACGAGTCGCTGGTGGTCTCGACCGACGACGCCATCGTCACCAAGACGCTGCAGGGCATCGTGACGAGCTGGAACCCGGCGGCCGAGCGCATCTTCGGCTACCGCGCGGCCGAGATGATCGGCGAGCCGATGCTGCGCGTCTTCCCGCCGGAACGCTGGGCGGAGGAGGTCGACATCCTCGCCCGGATCGCGCGCGGCGAGCGCGTCGACCACTTCGAGACGGTGCGCCTGCGCAAGGACGGCACGCGGGTCGAGGTGTCGGTATCGATCTCGCCGCTGCGCGACGAGCAGGGCCGCCTCGTCGGGGCGTCCAAGATCGCCCGCGACATCTCCGAGCGCCTGCGTGCCGAGCGTCTGCTCGCGTCCGAGCGCGAGGCCGCCGCGCGCGAACGGCAGGCGCTGCAGGCCCAGCTGCACGAGACGCAGAAGCTCGACGCGATCGGCACGCTGGCCGGCGGCATCGCGCACGACTTCAACAACGTGCTCGCGGGCATCCTGGGCCTGGCCTCGCTGGCGCGCAGCGACCTCGAAGCCGGCATCTCGCCGGTCGAGCGGCTGGCGCAGATCGAGACGGCGGCCAAGCGCTCGCGCTCGCTGGTCCAGCAGATCCTCACCTTCGGCCGCCGCAGCGTGGCGCGCCCCGGCCCGCTCGACCTGGGCCAGGTGGTCGACGAGGCCGCGCGGCTGCTGCGCACCACGCTGCCGGCCCAGCTCGATCTGCACTGCCGGCGGCCCGGGGAAGCGGTCTGGGTGCTGGGCGACGCGACGCAGCTCTTCCAGGTCGTGATGAACCTCGCGACCAACGCCGCCCACGCCATCGGCGATCGCGCCGGGCGCATCGCGCTGGAGGTGTCGGCGGCGCACGCCCGGGCATCGCCGCCCCGCACCACGCCGGAGCTGCCGCCGGGGGCCTACGCAGTGCTGGCGGTCGCCGACGACGGCGCCGGCATGTCCGCGGAGGTGCTGGCGAAGATCTTCGAGCCCTTCTTCACCACCAAGCCGGCCGGCCGCGGCACCGGCCTGGGGCTGGCGGTAGTGCACGGCATCGTCGCGTCGCACCGGGGCGGCATCGCGGTCAGCAGCCGGCCGGGCGGGGGCAGCCGCTTCGAGATCTACCTGCCGTCGGCCGCAGGAGCCGGCACCGAGGTCGCCGCCGTGGCGTCGGCCGCCGCCGGGGCGCCGCGCCGCGTGCTGCTGGTCGACGACGACGAACTCGCCGGCCTGGTGAGCGAGCAGATCCTCGCGCGCGCCGGCCACGCGGTCGAGCGCCTCGACGACCCGCGCGCGGCGCTGCGGCGTCTGGCGCAGGGCGACGCCGCCTTCGACGTGCTCGTCACCGACCACCAGATGCCGACGATGAGCGGCATCGAGCTGTGCACGGCGGTGCGCGCGCTGCGGCCGGCGCTGCCGGTGGTGCTGTGCTCGGGCTTCATCGACGCGACGGTCGAGTCGCGCAGCCGCGCGGCGGGCGTCGACCGGATGGTGCTGAAGGAAAGGGTGGTCGAGGACCTCGTCGCCGCGGTGGACGAGGCGGCGCCGGCCGCGGCCGCAGGGCCGGCAGCGCTTACGTAGTTCCCGGCATGCCGCGGCGCGGGACGGCTCTTAGCATGCGCCACCGTCCCGCATCCGAGCAGGAGCCGCCCCATGAGAAAGTTCGTTCTCGCCGCCGCGGCCGCGTTCGCCGCGGCCGCCGGCCCGGCGTCGGCGGAGTACCCCGAGAAGCCGATCGAGATCGTCGTGCCTTTCGACAGCGGCGGCCCGACCGACAAGGTGGCACGCGACCTCGCCGAGGCGCTGCGCAAGCCGCTCGGCGACGCCGCCATCGTGGTGGTGAACGTCAAGGGCGCCGGTGGGACCCTGGGCGCCACGAAAGTCGCCGAGGCCAAGCCCGACGGCCACACCCTGCTGCTCTACCACGTCGGCATGGCGACCTCGCCGGCGCTGTACCGCAAGCTGCGCTTCAAGCCCGAGCAGTTCGAGCACCTCGGGCTGGTCAACGAGGTGCCGATGACCCTGGTCGGGCGCTCGACGCTGCCGGCCACCTCCTACGACGAGCTGATCCGGTGGATCCGCGACGACAAAGGCGGCATCCATCTCGCGCACGCCGGGCTGGGGTCCGCGTCGCACCTTTGCGGGCTGCTGATCCAGAGCGCGCTCCAGGTCGACATGCGGCCGATCCCCTTCGGCGGCACCTCGCAGGCCATGACCGCGCTGGTCGGCGGGCACGTCGACCTGATGTGCGACCAGACCACCAACACCAGCGCGCAGATCGAGGGCGGCAGGATCAAGGCCTACGCGGTCACCACGCCGAAGCGCTTGTCGACGCCGCTGCTGTCCAGGCTGCCCACGCTCGACGAGTCGGGCATGAAGGGCTTCAACGTCACGATCTGGCACGGCCTGTACGCGCCCAAGGGCACGCCCCGGGCCGCGCTCGACAAGCTCAACGCGGCGCTGAAGGTCGCGCTGAAGGATCCGGCGTTCGTCAAGCGCCAGGAGGCCCTGGGCGCGGTGATCGTGAACGACGCGCGCGTCAACCCGGCCGAGCACCGGAAGTGGGTGATGTCCGAAATCGACAAATGGGGGCCGGTCATCCGGGCCGCCGGCCAGTACGCCGATTGAGCGCGCGGCCGCCTCAGCCGAAGCGGCAGAGGAAGGTCCGGGCCGGCGTGGTGGCGACCCAGGCCGCGCCCTGGGAGGGCAGCACCTCGGCATGCAGCGTGAAGCGCGTGCCGTCCAGGCTCAGGCCCTGGCGCTGCAGCGCGGCGATCGCGGCGTCGGAATCGTCGAAGGCCAGCGGCAGGTCCCCCTGGCGCTTGCGTTCGTCGCGCCACAGGACGGCGAGCTGGCCGTAGGCCAGCGTGCCGGCCGCGACACGGCGCGCCGCATCGCTGTCGGGCGGCGGGAACGGCGTGGCGCGCGTCTCCAGGCACTCGCGGCCGAAGCGGCCGGCGGCGGCATCGCCGTCAAGGTACCAGTCGCAGCGCATCGTCGCGCGCGAACGCGGCAGCTCGAACTGGAACAGCCAGCGCCGCGCCGCGCCGTCGGCGGCCACGCCCTGGGACGCGACGATGCGCTTGAGCCGCGCGTCCGGGTCGAGCCGCTGCGCCTGCTGGACCGCGCGTTCGAGCGCCTGCGAAGCCAGGCAGGGCACGCCGCCGCCGCGCAGCTTCTCGGCATGGCCCAGCGGCTCGCGCAGGCTGCCGCGGTCGAGCCAGCGCTCGATGCGGTTGTGGAGGCGGCGCAACGGGGTCATGTCGCGACGGACCCCGTCAGCGGGATCGTCACCGGACCGTCGTCGACCAGATGCGGCTGCATGTCGGCACCGAAGATACCCGAGGCGACCGCCGGGTGGGCGATCCATGCACGGGCCGGCACGTGCTCCCCGAGCACGCGGCCCGGGTGCTCAGGGTTTCGGGGCGAGATCGAGCCCGGGCCCGGCGTCTCCCGACGCGGCCCGGATCGCGATGCCCCAGGCCAGCGCACCGGCAAGCGCCTGCGGCAGCACCGCCAGGCCGTAGAGCAGCGCCACGGCCATCGCCGCGGGCGCGGCGACCCCGAATCCACCCAGGACCAGCACGGCGGCCGCCTCCCGGGTTCCCCATCCGCCCGGGCTGAGCGGCAGGCTCGCGACCAGGAAGATCGGCATCGCCGCCACCGCCCAGGCCCAGGCCGGCAGCACCACCCCGAGCGCCATGCCGCCGCAGGCGAAGGCGCCGATCGACAGGATCTGCACCACCACCGAACCCAGCGCCTGCCGGCCGAGCTGCCGCAGCACGCCGGGCCGCCGGGCCAGACCGGCGATGCGCGCCGGCCAGGCGGCGGCCGGATCGTCGGCGGCCCGGGCCGCCGCCACGGCCCGCACGAGCCCCAGCGGAAGCAGCAGGGCGAGCCCCGCCAGCGCCAGCCAGGCCGCGGGGCCCAGCGGCGGCAGCCCGAGCGCCTGCAGCATGCGGGCGCCTTCGGCACCCGAGGCGCCCGCCGCCGCGCCCGCCAGCCCCAACACCACGAGCACGCCGAAGCCGCCGAGCCGGTCGACCAGCACCGACAGCGCCGCCTCGGCGGCCGGCAGGCCGCGCCGCTGCAAGGCATGGGCGCGGTACAGGTCGCCGCCGACCACGGCCCCCGGCAGCAAGGCGTTGACCGCGACGGCACGGAAGTAGACGCCGACCGCCGCATGCGGGCCGAGCCCGGCGCCGAGCCAGCGCGCCAGCCCCTGCCAGCGCAGCGCCGACGCCAGGTTGGCGGTGACCGCGGCGGCCAGGCCCAGCGCCAGCCAGCGCGGGTCGGCCCCTGCGGCGGCGGCGGCGAGCAGGCGCGGATCGACCCACTGCAGCAGGGCGGCCAGCAGCACCAGCGCGAGCAGGACGCGCGCGGCGGCGACCCGCCGTCGGTTCATGCCGGGTCCGGCGCGCAGGGCGGCGCGACGGCGTCGGCGCCATCGTCCCGCAGATGGCAGCTGGGCCGCCCGCGGCCTTCGTGGTAGATGCGCGTGAGCATCTCGCCGATCAGCCCGGCGACGACCAACTGCACGCCCATCATCAGCAGCAGCACGCCCGCAAGCAGCATCGGCCGGCCGCCGACCTCGGCACCGCCGAGCTTGAGCACCAGCAGGTGACCGAGCATCGCCAGCCCCGGCATGGCCAGCCACAGCCCGAGCCCGCCGAAGGCGTGCAACGGCCGCTGGCGGTAGCGCATGAAGAAGACCACGAGCACCAGGTCGAGGAGGACGCGGAAGGTGCGGTCGATGCCGTACTTGCTGCGCCCGCGGGTGCGCGCATGGTGACGCACCGGCACCTCGGCGATGCGCGCACCGGCGTCGCGCGCCAGCGAGGGGATGAAACGGTGCAGTTCGCCGTACAGCCGGATGCGGTCGACGATCCCGCGCCGGTAGGCCTTCAGCGCACAGCCGTAGTCGTGCAGGTGCACGCCGGTGGCGCGCGAGATCAGCGCATTGGCGATGCGGCTCGGCAAGCGGCGCGACAGGGCCGCGTCCTGACGGTGGCGACGCCAGCCGGAGATCATGTCGACCTCGGGATCGCGGTCGAGCCGGTCGAGCAGCGCCGGGATGTCGAGCGGGTCGTTCTGCAGGTCGGCGTCGAGCGTCACGACGTAGCGGCCGCGCACGCGATCGAAGCCGGCCTGCAGGGCGCCGCTCTGGCCGTAGTTGCGCGCCAGCCGCAGCGGCCGCAGCCAGGGGCGGGTCGCGGCGAGTTCGAGCAGGCGCGCGCCGCTGCCGTCGCGCGAGCCGTCGTCCACCGCGATCAGCTCGAAGCCGCGGCCGGTGGGCCGCATCGCGGCCTCGACGCGCGCGACGAGCTCGGCGAGGTTGTCGACCTCGTCGTAGACCGGCACGACGATCGAGACCTCGGGCGGGGCGCACTGAGGCTCCGTCGCCACCGACGGGGCGGGACGCAGGAAGGCGGCGGGCAGGGCGGACAAGGGCGAGCTTTCGGAGTCTCGCCATTCTTGCGCCCCGCCGGCCGCAGCGCGGCCACGCCCCCGCGGCCGGCTCACCCTTCACACGGTCTTCATCGAGGGCCGCTACAAACGCGGGCTTTGCCTGTGCGCCCCCCGCCCGCGTCCGCCCCTTCGCAACGTGCCCTTTCCTGCCGCCGCCCCTGAGGTCGCCGCCCCGCCTCCCGGCGACCACGGGCCGACCGCCCCCACCCGGGTCGGGGCCGCCTGGATGCCGGCACTGCTGCTGGCGCTGCTCTACTTCGGCGCCCAGGTGGCGATGCGGGTCGGCGTCTCGACCGCGCTCGAACTCGACGAAGCCGAACAGGCGCTGTGGACCCAGTCCTGGGCGCTCGGCTACGGGCCGCAGCCGCCGCTCTACACCTGGCTGCAGAAGGCCGTGTTCGTCCTCACCGGACCGTCCGTCCTCGGCCTGGCGCTGCTGAAGAACACCCTGCTGGCAACGACCTACGCGAGCCTGTGGCTGGCCGGGCGGCGGCTGATGCCCGCGCCGCTGGCGGCCACCGCGGCGCTGTGCCCGCTGCTGATGCTGCAGGTGGGCTGGGAATCGCAGCGCGACCTGACGCATTCGGTGCTGGTCACGACGATGGCGGCGCTGTCGTTCTGGCTCGCGCTCAGGCTGATCGAACAGCCGCGGCAGCCGATCCGCTGGATCGCGCTCGGGGCCGCGGTCGGTGCCGGCCTGCTGTCGAAGTACAGCTTCGCCGGGGTCGCCGTGGTGTTCGCCGCCGCCTTCCTGGGCACCGCCGAAGGCCGGGCGGCGCTGCGCGGCGCGCGCCCGTTCACCGGTCCGGTGCTGCTGCTCGTGACCGCCGCGGTGGTCGTCGCGCCGCACGCCGTCTGGCTGGCCGAGCATGCCGAGGCGGCCCGCCAGCACGCCACCGGCAAGCTCGCGGGCGGCAATCTGTCGTGGCTGGCCGGCAGGGCGCGCGGTCTGGCCACGGCCCTGCTGGCGGCGGTCGCGGGACTTTCGCCGCTGTGGCTGCTGCTGCTCGCCGTGTTCGGCCCGCGCCCCTGGCGCGCAGCGCCGGCCGCCGACGGCGACCCGGCGGCCTGGCGGCGCTGCGATTTCGCACGCCGGCTCGGCCGCGGCCACGCGCTGGCCCTCGCGGGGGTGTTCGCGGCGCTGGTGCTGGTCGGAGGGGCCACCCATTTCAAGGACCGCTGGCTGATGCCTTTTCTGATCGTCGTGCCGGTGCTGCTGTTCGCCGCGGCGCCGTCGCTGCTGCACCATCCGCGGCGGCGGCACTGGCACCGCCTCTGCGCGGTGGCGGCGCTGCTGTGGCTGGGGCTGGTCGGGCTGCGCGTGGTGGCCGACGGCCAGCGCGGCCGGCCCGACGAGCTCAACGAGCCGGCTGCCGCACTGACTTCGGCGCTGCGCGCATCGGGGGCCGTGCCCGACGGGCCCTTCACGCTGCTGAGCAACGACCGCGTGCTCGGGGGCGCGCTGCGCCTGGCTTTTCCGCAGGCGGCCGTGCGGATCGAGCGCAGGCCCGACGCGGCAGCGCGGCCGGCTGCCGCCGGCCCGGTGCTCGCCGTCGTGCGGGGCGACGACGCGCAGGCACGCGCCCTGCATCTGGCCTGGGCGTCCCGCCTGGGACGCACGGTCGGATCGTCCTCGGCCGACGGTGCGTGGCGCCTGCCGCCGCTGTACGCCCGCCACGATGCGGCGCCGTTGGTCTACCACGTCAGCCGCTCGCGCTGAGCGGCCGGCCGCTCAGGCCAACGTCACGCGCGCGAACCTGCGCTTGCCGACCTGCAGCACGCGGGTGCCGGCGTCGAGCTTGAGGCCCTTGTCGGCGATCACCACGCCGTCGATGCGCACGCCGCCGCCGTCGATCAGGCGGTTGGCCTCGCTGGTCGAAGGCGCCAGGCCGGCGGCCTTCAGCAGCGCGGCGATGCCGATCGGCGCGCCGGCGAGCGCCACCTCGGGCACCTCGTCGGGGATGCCGCCGCGGGCGCGCAGCTCGAAGTCCTGCTCGGCCGCGTCGGCCGCCGCCGCGCCGTGGAAGCGCGCGGTGACCTCCTTGGCCAGCGCCACCTTGGCGTCCTTGGGGTTGCGGCCGGCCGCGACCTCGGCCTGCAGCGCCGCGATCTCGGCCTCGGGGCGGAAGCTCAGCAGCGTGTAGTACTTCCACATCAGCGTGTCGCTGATCGACAGCAGCTTGGCGAACATGCTGTTGGCGGGCTCGGTCACGCCGATGGTGTTGCCCTTGCTCTTGGACATCTTCTCGACGCCGTCCAGGCCCTCGAGCAGCGGCATCGTCAGGATGCACTGCGGCTCCTGGCCGTACTCGGCCTGCAGCGCGCGGCCGACGAGGAGGTTGAACTTCTGGTCGGTGCCGCCGAGCTCGAGGTCGGCCTTCAAGGCCACCGAGTCGTAGCCCTGCATCAGCGGGTAGAGGAACTCGTGCACGCCGATCGGCGTGCCGGCCTGGAAGCGCTGGTGGAAGTCGTTGCGCTCCATCATCCGCGCCACCGTGTAGCGCGAGGCGAGCTGGATCAGGCCGCGCGCGCCGAGCGGGTCGCACCACTCGGAGTTCCAGCGGGTCTCGGTGCGCTCGGGGTCGAGGACCAGGCTGGCCTGCCGGTAGTAGGTCTGGGCGTTGGCCTCGATCTGCTCGCGCGAGAGCGGCGGGCGGGTGGTGTTGCGGCCCGAGGGGTCGCCGATCATCGAGGTGAAGTCGCCGATCAGGAAGACCACCTGGTGCCCCAGGTCCTGGAGCTGGCGCAGCTTGTTCAGCACCACGGTGTGGCCGAGGTGGATGTCGGGCGCGGTCGGGTCCAGGCCGAGCTTGATGCGCAGTGGCACGCCGGTTGCATCGGATCGGGCGAGCTTGTGCAGCCAGTCGTCGTGCGGCAACAGCTCGTCGCAGCCACGCAGGCTGACCGCCATCGCCGCCCGGACCCGGTCGGTGACCGGATGTTTCGGCTCCGCGGCGGCGGGAAGCGTGAAGGGTTGGGCGACGGGGGCCTGGTCGGCGGGTAGGGTCATGGGCCGGGGTCGGGGTTTCCACGACGCCCGTCCGGGGGGTCGTCGTTACAATCGCGTGGCAGTCGTGCGGCAGGAATTCTAGAGGACGGCCCCCGCCTCGAACGCCGCCGCGGCCCCAGCGAGGAACCTTTGGGTTACGCCTTCGAGCGTGCCGGGGATAGGTCGAGTCATTTTTCGGGAAGCCAGGTTTTGAGCCAGTCCACCCTCCAGCAGGCGCTCGCGCGCGCCGACCGGCTGCTGCAGCGCCACCCACGGCAGCTGACCGCGGCCGTCGTCGTGCTGCTGCTCGGCAGCGCCGTCACCGCCTTCGGCGTGGCCCCGCTGGCCCCGGACGCGGCCGACCTGCCGCGCAGCATCGTGACCGAAAGCGTCACGCCGCCGGCGCTCGGCGCCCAGTTGCAAGCGCTGGAAACGCACACGCCGGAGCTGTTCCGCAGCGAGCTGACCCGCACCGGCGACACCGCCGACAGCCTGCTGCGCCGCCTCGGCATCGACGACCCCGAGGCCGCCGCCTTCCTGCGCAGTGACCGCACCGCGCGCCGCGTGCTCGAAGGCCGCGCCGGCAAGATGGTGCGCGCGCTGGCCCGTGAGGGCCGCCTGACCGAGCTGGTGGCGCGCTCGCCGGCCGAATCGAGCGCGCAGTTCGGCAGCCACTTCACCCGCCTGACGATCGCGCGCGACGCGCTGGGCTTCACCGCCCGCACCGAGCAGGCGCCGCTGGACCATGAAACGCGACTGGGCTCGGGCACGATCGAGAGCTCGCTGTTCGCCGCCGCCGACGCCTCGCGGCTGCCCGACGCGGTGACGGTGCAGCTCGCCGAGCTGTTCGGCACCGACATCGACTTCCGCCGCGAGCTGCGCCGCGGCGACCGCTTCCCCGGGATCGACGAGGGCCTCACCGCCGACAGCGAGCCGGTGGCATGGAACCAGGCCTCGGGCCGGGTGCTGGCGGCGCAGTTCGTCAACGGCGGCAAGACCCACGACGCGGTCTGGTACCAGCCCGAGCCCGGCGCCGACGGCAAGCCGGCGCGCGGCGCCTACTTCGGCCTCGACGGGCGCAGCAAGAACCGCCTGTTCCTCGCATCGCCGATGGCCTTCTCGCGCGTGACCTCGGGCTTCGCGATGCGGCTGCACCCTATCCTCAAGACCTGGCGGCGGCACCTCGGCGTCGACTACGGTGCGCCGACCGGCACGCCGGTGCGCACCGTCGGTGACGGCGTGGTCGATTTCGCCGGCTGGAAAAACGGCTACGGCAACGTCGTCATCGTCCGCCACGCCGGCAACCGCGAAACCCGCTACGCCCACCTGAGCCGCATGGACGTGCGGCGCGGCCAGCGCGTCGAGCAGGGCGAGCGCATCGGCGCCGTCGGCGCCACCGGCTGGGCCACCGGACCGCACCTGCATTTCGAGTTCCTCGCCGGCGGCAAGCATGTCGACCCGATGGTGATCGCGCGCGCCTCCGAGGCGATGACGATCCAGCCGGCGATGCGCAGCCGCTTCGACGCCGTCGCCGCGGGCGCGCGCGAGCAGCTCGCGGCGGCCTCGACCACGCTGCGCGTCGAGTAGCTCGCCCCCGCACGCCGCATCGAGCCCGCTCCGGCGGGCTTTTTCATGCCCTAGCATCGGCGCATGGACGCGCTCTACATCGGCCTGATGTCCGGCACCTCGGTCGACGGCGCCGACGGCGTGCTGGCCGAGGTCGGCCCTGGTGGCCTGCGCATCGTCGCGCATGCCCACCGCCCCTTCGAGCCGCCGCTGCGCCAGGAGTTGCTGGCGCTCAACGCGCCGGGCGCCGACGAGCTGCACCGCGCCGCGCTGGCAGCCAACGCGCTGGCGCGGGTCTACGCGGAGGTCGTGGCGGTGCTGCGCCGCGAGGCGCCGGGCCGTGCCGTGCGGGCGGTCGCGGCGCACGGCCAGACCGTGCGCCACCGCCCCGGCCAGTTCGACGGCAGCGGCTACACGCTGCAGATCAATGCGCCGGCGCTGCTGGCCGAGCTGACCGGGCTGGCGGTCGTGGCCGATCTGCGCAGCCGCGACCTGGCCGCCGGCGGCCAGGCCGCGCCGCTGGTGCCGGCCTTCCACCGGGCGGTCTTCGCGCGCGCCGGCGAAGACCTTGCCGTCGCCAACCTCGGCGGCATCGCCAACCTCAGCCTGCTGGCCGCCGACGGCCGCGTGCGGGGCTTCGACTGCGGCCCGGCCAATGCGCTGATGGACGGCTGGAGCCAGCGCCACACCGGTGCGCCCTTCGACGACCGCGGCGCCTGGGCCGCCAGCGGCCGCGTGCTGCCCGGGCTGCTGGCCGCGGCACGCCAGGCGCCGTATTTCGCGCTGCCGCCGCCGAAGAGCACCGGCCGCGACGACTTCCACCTCGGCTGGCTCGACGCCCTGCTCGCCGCCCAGCCGCCGGCGCTGCCGCGCGACGTCCAGGCCACGCTGTGCGAGCTGACCGCCTGCACGGTCGCCTCCGACCTGCGGCGCCACCTGCCGGCCGCCCGCGAGCTGCTGGTCTGCGGCGGCGGAGCGCTCAACGACGAGCTGATGCGGCGCCTGGCGCTGGCGCTGCCCGGCGTGGCGGTGCGCTCGACGGCCGAGCGCGGCCTGCCGCCGCTGCAGGTCGA
>ERZ1066135.806-NODE-806-length-14105-cov-5.836655_pt1 | contig 14105 bp, 8 predicted proteins | sample MGYA00382782_ERZ1066135 | MGnify/ENA primary metagenome ERZ1066135 (study PRJEB33369, sample SAMEA5778365) | biofilm metagenome | biome: Industrial cooling water; feature: Water cooling tower basin; material: Biofilm | place: United Arab Emirates | collected...
TCGAATGCCGAAAAAGCCATCGAAAATCAGGACCCGCCGGTTGTTCGGCTCAACCTCTCGGACCTCCGCGAGGCTAAGGTAGATTGGGAAAAGCTTGAGAAAGGCATTCACGGCGAGAAAGCACGTGAAGAGAAAAAGCAGGTCCGGACTCATCAGAAAGAAGCCATCGAAAAGGCGGTCGCGCATTTTGCCGCAAATGATCGCGGCAAATTGATAATGGCCTGCGGCACCGGAAAAACATATACCGCGCTAAAGATCGCCGAGACACTTACGAAAGGAACGGGCACAGTTCTTTTCCTTGTTCCTTCGATCGCATTGCTCGGCCAAACGCTTCGGGAATGGTTCGGTGACGCAGACGAAAGATTGAACGCTGTTTGCGTTTGTTCGGATGCCGAGGTTTCGCGGCAGCGAAGCCGGAGCGAGGACGGCGAGTTTGATAACGTTGTTGACCTCGCTTATCCGGCTTCGACGAACCCCCAGTCCGTTGTCAAACAATTCAGATACTTTGGCAATCGAAAAGGAAAAGGCCTGACCGTTGTCTTTTCTACTTATCAGTCCATCGATGTAGTTTCGAAAGCTCAGGAAAAACTGATCGCGAACGGTTTCCCGGAATTTGACCTCATAATCTGCGACGAAGCTCATCGGACGACAGGCGTAACCCTTGCGGGTGAGGATGAATCGGCATTTACCAAGGTCCACGACAACACCTTCATTAAAGCAAAGAAGCGGCTCTATATGACCGCAACACCGCGGCTCTATAGTGACGATGCCAAAGGCAAAGCCGCTCAAGCCGACGCCATACTTTGCTCGATGGATAATGCAGACCTTTATGGCGAAGAGTTTTATCGTATCGGCTTTGGCGAGGCAGTTGAAAGAGACCTTTTGACCGATTACAAGGTCCTGATCCTGACACTTAGCGACAGCGACGTTCCGCCCGCGATCCAGGACATGATCGCCAACCGCTCAGACGAGATAAATGCGGACGACGCTTCCAAGCTGATCGGCTGCATCAACGCCCTTTCAAAGCAGATTCTCGGTGACGATGGCGAGTTGCAGAGAGACGACCCAAGTTTTATGAAACGGGCCGTCGCGTTTTGTCCAAAGATAACGGCGTCCAAGAAGATAACCGGCATTTTCAATGCCGCTTCGGATGTTTACACAAATTCGCTTCCCGAGACCAAAAGAAGCCTGATGGTCAATGTTGCCTCCGAGCACGTTGATGGAACTATGTCCGCGCCCGAGCGTGACCGATTACTTAGTTGGTTAAAACAAGAAACGCCTCACGGCGATTGCCGAATTCTTACTAATGTCCGCTGCCTGAGCGAAGGCGTCGATGTTCCGTCGCTTGATGCCGTTATGTTCCTTGCGGCCCGAAACTCTCAGGTTGATGTTGTTCAATCTGTCGGCCGGGTAATGCGGAAAGCACCCGGAAAGAAATACGGCTACATCATTATCCCGGTCGTCATCCCTTCGGACGTAGAACCCGAAAAGGCACTTGATAATAACGAACGCTATAAGGTCGTCTGGACCGTCCTAAATGCTCTTCGTGCGCATGATGACAGGTTCAATGCGACCGTAAACAAGATCGAGCTGAATAAGAACCGGCCGACGCAGATACTGGTCGGCCAGCCGGAGGTCAAGTTCCAGAACGGGCAGGCAATTGTTCCCGGCCCGGGCGAGGCAAATAAAGCTAACAAAGAGATAAGCCAGCAGCTATCTCTGCAATTCGTCGAACTTCAGAATGCCGTCTTTGCAAAGATGGTCCAGAAGGTCGGAGACCGCAGATATTGGGAACAATGGGCTTCGAATGTTGCCGAGATCGCCGAAAGGCAGGTCGAGCGGATCAAGCGGCTGATCGCGGACGAAGGAAAGCACCGAAAGGCGTTCGATAAATTCCTTAAGGGCTTGCAAAAGAACATCAACCCCTCTATCACCGAGCAGGAAGCCATCGAAATGCTTTCGCAGCATGTGATCACCAAACCGGTATTTGAGGCCCTGTTCGAAAACTACTCGTTTGTCCAGAACAATCCTGTTTCAAGGTCAATGCAATCTATGCTTGACCTGCTTGAGGCACAGGCAATTGAGAAAGATACCGAGACTCTCCAGAAATTCTACGACTCCGTAAAAATGCGGGCCAGCGGCATTGATAATGCCGAAGGAAAACAGAGGATCATCCTTGAACTCTACGATAAGTTTTTCAAGACCGCGTTTCCGAAGATGGTTGACCGTCTCGGCATTGTCTATACACCGGTCGAGGTAGTTGATTTCATCGTCAATTCTGTTAACGACATTCTCAAACAAGAATTTGGCTGCTCGCTTTCCGATGAGAACGTAAATATCCTTGATCCTTTTACCGGTACGGGAACATTTATCACCCGGCTGATACAGAGCGGGCACATAAAACCCGACGACCTTGAAAGAAAGTACCGAAAAGAGATATTCGCCAATGAGATAGTCCTGCTTGCCTATTACATCGCCGCCGTAAACATCGAGAATACTTTTCACGATGCCGCACAAGGGGAAGACTACATTCCCTTTGAGGGAATTTGCCTGACCGATACTTTTCAGCTTGGCGAATCGGCAAAGGAAGAGGATCTTTACTCCGAACAGTTTCCGCAGAACTCAAAGCGTGTTCAGCGACAGAAGAAAGCCCCGCTTCGGGTTATCTTCGGCAATCCGCCTTATTCGGTTGGCCAGAAATCGGCGAACGATAACGCTCAAAATCAGAAATACGAAAGGCTTGACGGGCGGATTGCCGATACCTATGCGAAAGCTACAAAGGCGACGAATAAGAACTCACTTTACGATTCCTACATTAAAGCTTTCCGCTGGAGCGCCGACAGGATCGATCCCCAAGCCGGTGGCGTAATCGCATTCGTAACGAACGGCTCGTGGATAGACGGAAACGCTCAGGATGGTTTCCGAAAGACTCTGGAAAAGGAATTTTCTAGTATTTGGGTTTTCAATCTTCGCGGAAACCAGCGGACAAGTGGAGAGCTAAGCCGCAAAGAAGGTGGAAAGATATTTGGCAGCGGTTCACGAACACCGATCGCCTTAACATTTCTTGTTAAGAACCCGAACGACAAGACCGGAAACGCAGAGATCCACTATCGCGATATTGGCGACTACCTCACCCGGGAAGAGAAGCTAGCCAAGATAGGGAAGCTTGCATCGGTCTCCAATTCAGAAATTCGATGGGAGACCTTGGAACCTAATGAGCATGGCGATTGGATTACCCTTCGAAATGACGCATTTCAGTCCTTTATTCCGATCGCAACGGAAACTCAATTCGATACCAAGACCGAGAGCATATTTGTATTGCATTCTCCAGGTAGCCAGTCCAATCGTGATCCCTGGGTCTACAATTCGTCGCGTGCGGAATTGTTGCGGAACATTGAGCGAACAATCTCCTCCTATAACGAATTGGTAAGTAAATACGTTGCCATTCGAGAAACGAATCCCAATGCCACAGTTGATTCCGTAATCGAGAGAGATGAACAAAGGATTAAGTGGACACCCAGTTTGTTGCTCCAGCTTGAACGCCAGAACAATGTGGCCTTCCAACCTGAGTCGGTACGGGTAGGACTTTACCGTCCCTACTTTAAACAACAGCTCTATTTAGGGGAGAAGCTAATTCATCGTCCTGCGAAGTCAGAAACTTTCTTTCCGCCGGGCGATTTTCACAACCGCGTGATATGTATATCTGGCGTTGGCGACACAAAATCATTTTCGACCTTAGTCGCAGACGTGACGCCGGATGTTCAGCTTCAATCGAACGGACAGTGTTTTCCTCTGTATTACTACGAGGAAACGAAGAAAGCGAACCCGACCTTATTCGATCGAAACGGACAGCCCGAATATATTCGCCGCGACGGCATCAGCGATTTTATTCTTGGCCGGGCGAGGGAACAGTATGGGAACAAGGTAACAAAGGAAGATATCTTTTATTACGTTTACGGTTTTCTTCACAGCCCCGAATATCGCGAGAAATTTGCAAACGATCTCAAGAAGATGCTTCCCCGGCTTCCGCTGGTAGATCGGGCAGAAGACTTTTGGGCATTTAGCCGTGCGGGCCGGAAACTCGCCGATCTGCATATCAACTACGAATCCGTCCCGCCGCATCCGGAACTGGAAGTGACCGGAGTAGACTCTGGCAACTTCCGCGTCGGCAAAATGCGCTTTCCCGATAAGAAGCAGAAAGACACCATCAGCTTCAACAGCTCCATCACAGTCAAAAATATTCCGCAAAAAGCTTACGACTACGTCGTCAATGGAAAAAGCGCAATTGAATGGATAATGGACCGCTATCAGGTCAAGCAAGACAAACCCAGCGGCATTATCAACGACCCAAACGATTGGTCAGAAGAAGTCGGAAACCCAAGATACATCCTCGACCTCCTTCTCTCCATAGTAAACGTCAGCACCCAAACCGTGGATATTGTTGGATCACTTCCAAAGCTCGAGTTTGAATAAACCGAAATAAGGAGGTTCTCCCAATGGCGTATTTCTTGAAAGTTGTCGGATCAGGCAAGGAACCCTGTCCCGAACCATACGATTTCGATTTCGTTGACTTTTCGCCGCGAAGCCGCCCTGATCGGACAATCAATATCGGCGATTCGATGATTCTCTATGCAGCCGGTGGACGTAAGAAGATATTTGCGGAAGCAACAGTCGTAAGTGATACCTGTCAAAGTGGAAACCCAGAGTGGCCTTATCGGATCCATATCGACTACTCAGTGAATATGATGCCCGGCGACGGGATCGATCTTTCAGATATTTCGGTCAATCGAAACCTTTCGAACTCCATAGGTCAGCAATCATATATCCGGCTGACGGAGGAGGAGTTCTTTCTTGCGTCAAAGAGTCTTAGCGAAAAAAGTTCACAAGAAAGGCCTCGGCGGAGTTTTACGGTTTATTGGCTTAACGAAACTTGGGATGAAGTATCCGAGGAAACCGGTCCTGGGGAACCACTTGGCTACGCCGGAAGCGAGATATTTAGACGTAATGGTGTCTCGCCGGGTGATTCCATTTACGTAGTCACGATCAAAAAGGGCAAGCTCCTTGTCGCTGCAAAGATGGTTGTCGGAGCAATACTCAACCGAAAAGAAGCCGCCGCTGTTTGCGGGGCAGAGAACATCTGGGACAGTTCCGAACATATCATCGCCTCGCAATCCACCCCGGCTTTCTGGGACAGGCGAATTGCGGACGATGTAACGGAACGATTACGGTTTGTTACCCCAGACGATGGCGAAAAGCCTTTGAAGTTTCGAAAAAGGGGAGAACTTGACGGTCAAACACTTCGGACAATTAGGCGACTCACAGAAGATTCGGCTCGGGAGTTGGATGCCTTGCTTGGAAATCTTCGGAAGATCGGTGAAACGCTCCCGTTTGTAGTTAACAAAACGTCCGTAGCGCTCGGAGAGTTTGAATCGTATCCTGAGGGCAAACGGGAACAGAAGTTTGTCACAGTTTATGAGCGTGACCCAAAGAATCGGGCTGCCGCATTGAAGATACACGGCTTCACTTGCAAAGCTTGTGATCTCAATTTCGAGGAGTTTTACGGGCCGCACGGAAAAGATTTTATCCACGTTCACCATATCAAGCCGATTTCCGAATTTGCAAAGCCAACAGCCGTTGACCCGGCTGTCGACCTTACCGTTCTCTGTCCCAATTGTCACGCAATGGTACACAAGAACAAGAAAAAGACGCTCACGGTCGATGAACTGCGCTTGATCATCAGGGAAAACGGAATGCGAAGTTGCTAATTCACCGGGAGAGGAGTTAAAGAACATGGACGCGAACACAATTGCCGTTATCGCCGCATTCGTGGCGTTAATATTTGGAGCCGTGGTCGGCTACCTGTTCGCGATTCGGAAATTATCTGCCGCAGAGAATCGCGCAACTCAATATGAAACGATGGCGGCCGGATTACGGGAACAGATATCGACGAGCTCGGCCGAGATCAAGCGTCTTAATGACCTCGACGCGGGTCGGCAACGGCAGCTTTTGGCCGCCGAGAGCTTGAAAGCAAAAGCCGAAACGGAGTTGGCAGAGGCACAGGAGAGCCTTAACTCGCTGAACGAAGAAATCGATTCGTACAAACTTGAAATAAAGTCATTCACGAACAAGACCCAAGAACTTAAGGAAGCGAATGCAACGCTGAAAGCGAATTATGAGGCGAGCATTGCGGCGTTAGCCGAACAAAAGCAATTTCTTGCCGAAGCCGATCAGAAGCTTCGCGAAGCTTTCGAGGCTCTTTCCTCGGAAGCTCTCCGACGGAACAGCGCTTCATTTCTTGAAACTGCAAAAGAGACGCTTGAATCGAAGGTCAAGGAATCGGCAAGCGAGCTTGAGACGCGAAAGGCCGCTATTGAAACCCTTGTAAAACCGCTCAGCGAAAGCCTAAAAAACTTTGACGGCAAGATCTCCGAGATAGAGCTTAAACGCGAGGGCGCGTATTCCGAGATGAAGACGCTGCTCTCTGCAATGAAAGACACAGCGACGAACCTCGACCTCGGGACAAAGCAATTGGTCTCCGCACTCAAGACCTCACACGTCCGCGGCAAATATGGCGAAATCAGTTTGCGTCGCGTGGTCGAGGTTGCGGGCCTTTCACCACACTGCGACTTTGCCGAACAGGTATCGGTAAATACCGAAGCCGGAAAGCTGCGTCCGGATATGACGATCGAGCTTCCGGGGCACCGTCGATTGATCCTTGATGCAAAAGTTCCGCTTGCGGCCTACATGCGGGCATTTGAAACTGACGATGAAGCAGTTCGGGCCGCATGTATGAAGGAACATGCTGAAGCGGTTCGAAAGCACCTTAAGGAACTAAGCCAGAAAACGTATTGGGATCAATTTGATGATGCTCCCGACTTCGTCATCATGTATCTGCAGATCGAATCATCCTTCGGAGCAGCCCTGATGGCCCAGCCAACCTTGATCGAAGAAGGTATAAACAACCAGATAGTGATGGCCACTCCGTCAACCCTGATAACAATGCTCAGGACGGTTGGCTTTATGTGGCAGCAAGAAAAAATGGCCGAGGGCGTCAAGGAAATGCAATTCGCCGCTCTCGAGCTCTACAAGCGCGCTAACACAATGCTTACGCATTTTTCGAAGATCGGTAACGGACTTAACTCGGTCGTCGGAAGCTATAATGACGCGGTCGCATCGATGGAGAAACGCGTTGTGGTCCAAATGGAAAGGATCAAAGAAATTGGCGGCACGCTCGCAAAGGACGATATCCCCGCGATGAAGCCGGTCGAAAAAGCTATCAGGTCAGTCACAAAAGAACTTCCCTCCGGCAACGAGATCGAAACCGATATCGTAAACCGTCGGCATGATTCGTAAACCCCAGTCAATCGGCTCCGCCCCCCGGCACAATAGCCCATTGGCGATTTCTTGATCACATTTACATCCCAGCACCAACTTTCGCATCACGCACCATGACGGAGACCCCAAAAGAAAAAATAGAAACCTCGCTTCGTGAGGCTCTATCGGGTGAGGCTATCCAGGTAGTTCTTGCTGTCATTAACGTGCAGAGAAACCCACATCGGCTTGTGGTCTGAGAATTGATAAGTACGCCATTCTTTGAAATAGTCTGCAAGGTCGGCCGCTGATCGACCATTTGTAGTTTCCAACATTGCGGCACGGTAACGTTCGACATTCTCATCTGTCAGCGCGTAAGCGCTTTCGAAAAGCTCGAAAACTCCGCCGTTCGGCCGATTCCCGCTTGTGGAGTTGATGAATTCAACAACTTCGTCCTTTGCCTTAAAAGCGATCTGGTCGTAATATTTGTCGCCGCCGATGTTCGCAGGCTTTTTGATCGGTTCTGGAATAACGAACCCTTCGTCGGTCAGCTTTGTCATCGTTTCATGCTCCGGGTGAACGATATTGAAATCTCCGAGCAAGATCAGCGCTCGGTTCTGTCTAAGCGCCGTTTCGGACCGGCTGCCGAAATACTTTGCGACTCGCTCGATCTCCTCAATACGCTCCTGAAGTTTAGGGCCGGAAGCGGCGCCGTAATAGAGATGAACCGTGCAGATATCGAACTTGAACCAGTTGGATTGAAACGACGAGAGAAATGGACTTCTGCGAAACTGCTTTCCCGCTACAAGTTCCCTTTCATCGTCGTTTGGGTCCGGTACCTCGACTTTGCTTATTAGCATATCGGCAGGAAGAACGATCTCTCCGGCGATGTTCTTGAATTGAACCTTTCGGCGGTCGTAAACATAAAGCAATCGCTCGCCGTTCCCGCCGAGTTTAGGGTCGGTGACATCGGTTGCGATGTAACTCCAGCTTGGCCCAAGGATGTCCATTATGAACTCCCACTCTTCGATCTCGTTGACCTCTTGTATCGCCACAAAATCAAATCGTGAAATAACCTCCGCGATGTAGAAAAAACTCTCCACCATGCGGTCTCCAAACCCTCGGCGGTTGGTTTTTCCAAGATCGCGTATATTCCAGGTCGCAAGCAAAAGGCGGCTTTCGGCATCTTTTGAAGGGATGTCGCGATCAAGTTGCTCTCGTAGACTGACAAGAGTTTCAATTACAGGCCTGCGGGCTGAAACATCTCTAAATCGGCTGCGCAAAAGGTAATAGGACGGCATGGGTGTTTCCTCCTAGAAACTAGACAATGGGCTCCGTTAAGATCTGATCTGGGCGATCGGATAGTGCGATGATTCTCTTCCAGAACCGCAGATTAGTCAAGTTAATTTTTTCCTACTAATTGTCGAGTGTTACCTAGGCCTGCATGCGGCGAAAAGAGCGCCCAAGTTTTTCCAAGAAAGCTCGAACTTGCCAGTCCAAGATTGCCAATGTCTAAAATCGTTGGGGCTTCATTCGTAGTTTCGGTCATTTTGATCGGATTTGGGCGGGAATGGGGAGAAATGGGCGTTTGGGAATGAGTTCTGAACGTGTAGGAATGAAATATAGCTGTTCAGAAATGAATTATAGCTTTGTAGGAATGAGTTATAGCTTTGTAGAAATGGATCTGAGCTTTGTAGAAATGAGTTATAGCTTTGTGGGAATTAAATATAGCTCTTCAGAAATGGTTCTGAGCTTTTTAGGAATGAAATATAGCTCTTCAGAAATGATTCCTGGCTTTGTAGAAATGAAAAAAAGTTGTTGAAGATCGGTTCATAATTTTGACGGATCGTTTACGGGCGTTTGGGGTTTTGGCATGGAGAGCGCGTTTTGGGGGACGAAAGAAAAGATCTTTGCCACAGAGAGCACAGAGGGGATGAGGGAAGAAGAGGGACGAGGGATTAGGGACATTTTTTAGGGACGAGGGACCAGGGACGAGGGGTGAGTTTCAAGGGGCGAGGGTAAAGTGACGAGTGACGAGTGGCGAGTGACGAGAATCTTGCCACAGAGGGCGCGATTTTAGGGACGAGGGAAGAGGGACGAGGGAGGAATTTCTAGGGACGAGGGGTGAGTTTCAAGGGGCGAGAAATGAGGGACGTTTTTGAGGGGAAAGTGGCGAGAGATGAAGGTTGAGAGGTGAGAGATCGGAGGAAAATTTGGGGTAGTTTGAAAGTTTTTTTCGGGGGTTTTTGGGGTGATTTTGGGGCCGGATCTGGGGCCGGTTTTTGAGTTTTGGGCAATGGTCGGGAAACACAATTTGTTGTATTAGTAATTTTTGGCGGGCTCAACTTATTGTGTTTGGGCGAGAGATGCGGACGGGCAATTTCGGGCCCGTTTTTTTGCGCCGGGTTTCGGGCCGCGGCCGGCGATGGAAAGCAGGCGCACGAAAAAAGTTGTTGACAGATTTTTGCGACTTATGCAAATAATCGCATTGGGTCTGCCGGAGGCTCCCTATCTCCTGCCAGCGGCGACCGAAGTTCTCCTTCTGCCATCGTTTTCGGGTGATGTAGTCTCCTGCGGCTCCAAAAATAAAAAGTTGGAGGTAATTTAGTTATGGCCAAAAAATTCTGGTGGCCTACATCACTAGCGGATCAACTCGTGTTGGTCCAGAACTTTCAGAACAAGATAGACGGTTACGCCGTTCCTCTCGGGCTTACACCCGCACAGGTTTCGGCGGCACAGGACCTCTGCGACGGCTTCGTTACGGCCTTTACGTTTCACGAATCGGCCAAGACGACGATGCAATCGGTCACACAGTGGCGCGACGAAGTTTTCTACGGTACCCCTACGGGCGATCCGGCAGGAGCTCCGCCCGTGTTCGCTGTGGCCGGTGCTCCGGCGATCAGCCGGGGAGTTGTAACGCAGCTTTTCGAACTCCGCGACCTGATAGTCGCCGCTCCCGGTTACACCGAAGCGATCGGCGAAGATCTGGGGATCGTTGGCGCCGAAAAGGCTGATGTTATTCCCGAATTGGTCGCTCCGGACCTCAAGCCTTCGGTCGCATCGGGCTATACGGTAAATCTTAAGGGCAGTATGCAGGGAATGACCGGCATGCGGGTCGAATACCGACGCGCGGGCGGCGATTTCACGCCTGTTGCTTTTCTGACGAACCTTCCGGGCTCGGTCCAGATCTCTCCGGCGGCTCCCGGGCAACCGGAATCCGGCGAGATCAGGGCGGTATTTATCCGTAAGAACGCCGAGTTTGGCAATTGGTCGCCAAATTATCCCGTGACCGTCTCCTAAACCCCGACCTCACCTTCCAAAAACCACTTCCCAAGCGCAAAAGGCCACATTCCACCCCCGATAATCCGCCTCCCATTTGCCGAAAGGCAGCTCCCGCAAGCGGTAGAGGTGTGTCTGTGGCCTAAATGTTTTTCCTTCAGGCGGCGGCCCGCGGCGGGAGCTTCATCCGGGCCTGGAGGATGGCGGCGGAGAGAATTGTGAGGATGGCGATGACGACGACGGAGGCCGAGAGGCCAAAGGCATCGGCGACGAGCCCGGTCAGGATGGCCCCGAAGGCATAACCGAGGTCGCGCCAGAGCCGAAAGACACCGACGCTTTTTGGGCGGTCCTCGGGATGCGTTATCTCGGCAATGGCGGCGAGAAATGTAGGATAAACCATTGCCGTCCCCCAGCCGAGAACGGATGCGAGGACGACGAAAGCGGCCATCGTCTCGGCAAAAGGCATTATGAGAAGCGCGATGCCCTGGATCAGCATCCCGGCGAAGAGCATACGCTTTTTATCGAAGTGGTCGGCCATCTTGCCGGTAAACAGCTGGCCGAAACCCCAAACGGCGGGGTAGATGGCAGTTATGGCACCGATCTCCGAAAGCGAGAACCGCTTTGCGGCAAGTATCACCGGCAGAAGGCCCCAGACCATTCCGTCATTAAGGTTATTGACCAGCCCGGCCTGCGTTATCGAGCCGAGATTTCGGTTGCGGAGCGTTGTATCCCAAAAAATGCTGCGGAGTTTTTCAGCCGGGCTCGTCTCGCTCTCCTTGGCGACGTGGTGCCGGGTATCGCGGATAAGAAAGATGGACATCGCCAGCCCGACGGCCGCCATTGCGATGCCTATATAAAAAGGATAGGGCCGGAGGCCGTATTCACCCGCGACCCATCCGGTAACGAAGGCAATAGCCCCGACCGAGATGTAGCCGGCGAATTCGTTGAGCCCCATTGCCAGCCCTCGGTTGCGTTCGCCGATCAGGTCGATCTTCATCACTACCGTGCTCGACCAGGCAAGGCCCTGATTGATGCCGAGCAAAACATTGGCGGCAATTATCCAGTTCCAGCTCGGGGCATACATTAATATAAGCGGGACAGGAAGCCCGAAGAGCCAGCCGAGGATCAGCAGGTTACGGCGGCCGAACCTATTTGCCAGAGCTCCGGTAAAGTAGTTGGTAAATGCCTTTACAAAGCCGAAAACTACGATAAAGGAGAAAAGTGCGGTCTTTGCGGCGATGGCAAATTCGGCCTCGGCTATCTGGGGCAGAATGGAGCGTTCGAGCCCGACCATGCCGCCGACGAAAGCATTAACGACGACCAGAAGTGTGAATTGGCCGATGTTTTCCCTGAGGCCGAGCCGGACGGCGGATTCGCTCACGCGAAGAAATCTATCACCGCCCGCGGAGAATAAAAAGCTGCGGTGCGTTTTTGTTTTATTGGCGGCTTTCGGAGGTTAATCGTCGGCGGGATTATTTTCCTCGGGCTTAAAGCGGCGTACGCGCGAAATGGGAATGAGTGCGTCGGTCGGGCTTTCGCTTCCGCGGCGGACGAACTCATCGGCATGGAGCCGGAGGTAGTCAAAGAAGCGTTCGAACTCCCGCTGCATCGCGTCCATCTTTTCCCGCATATTGAGGATGATCTCAACGCCCGCGAGGTTTACGCCGAGGTCGCGGGTCAAGGATAGGATCACCTCAAGGCGTTCCAGGTCGCTATCTTCAAAAAGGCGCGTGTTGCCCTCGGACCGCGAGGGCTTCAAGAGCCCCTCGCGCTCATACATCCGAAGCGTCTGCGGATGTATCTCGTACATCTCCGCCACGGCACTTATTGTGTATGTCTTGACGCGCTTCTTCATTGTTCTTAGAGTTGCGAAAGTTTCGAAAGTTGCGAAGTTTCGAAGTTCCGAACCTTCAAAGTTACGATGTTTTCGAAAGTTTCCAGAGTTGCGAAGCTCTGTCCTTCAGTTACTTTCGCTTTGCTTCGGTTTCCCTGAGGTACTTTGCGAGGGCTAATGTCATCTTCGATACCTCTGCGATCGATCTGTACAAACCATCGAAATCCTCATCGCTAACGTAATCAAGCCCGCGAGCTATATGTAAATGGCTTTGAACCTCGTGTGCCGATCCGCGGGCTAAATTCAGAAAGTTCGCAAACTCTGTATTGCTCCTACGCCCATGGCCTTCGGCAATGTTTGCCATTATCGATACCGATGCCCTTCGAATCTGGTCTTTCAAGCCGAAGTCCTTTGCAAAGCTCCCATTCTCGGTAATCCGATAGACACGAAGTGTTACTTCGTATGCCTTCTGCCAGGCCTGTATCTCTTCAAAACCACCGAATGTCGCCATAAGTTACTGCTCAAACAAAACTTTGATCTAATTACTCCCGAAACCTCGCAACCATTCACAAATCTGCGAATTCGCAACGCCTCCCAACTTCGCAACTTCTCGCAACTTCGAAACTTCGCAACTATTCGAAACTCCCAACTCACTCCAATCCCATCGCTTTTCTCGGATTTTCCGGATTTAGCTTTTCAAATTGGCGTAGCAGCTCTTTTGTTTCTTCCGAAATGATCCGCGGCATGGATATCTTTACCTCGACGAACTGATCGCCCCTGAGGCTCGGATTCCTGAGCGACGGGAAACCTCTTTCGCGGAGCCGGAACTTTTGTCCGGATTCCGTTCCCGGCGGTATTTTTAGCTGCGCCTTTCCCTCAACCGTCGGGACCTCGATCTTGGTGCCAAGGGCCGCTTCTGCGATCGTGATCGGGACGGTGACGTAAACATTGTCGCCCTTGCGTGTCAGGAAAGGGTGTTTCCCGACGTTGGTGACGATAAAGAGGTCGCCGGGCTCGGCCCCGAGCCGCCCGCCGTGGCCCTTCTTAGGAATTCTCACCCGCGAGCCCGTATCAACTCCGGCCGGGATGCGGATCTTTACCTGCTCGGTCTTCGGAGTAGTTCCCTTGCCGTTGCAAAGCGAGCACGGGGTTCGGCGCCTTCCTGTTCCGGCGCAATCCGGGCAATCTTGGGCAAACTGAAGCCTTCCGCCGCTTTTTGTTACCTGTCCTGTGCCTTTGCAGGTCGGGCATTGGACGAGCGGGCCGCCCGTATCGCCCGCACCCTGACATCGGGAGCACTGCTCGCTGCGGTTGACGGTGATATTTGTCGTCAGGCCGGAAAATGCTTCCTCAAAGCTGAGCGCAAGAGGTATCTCGATATCGCGGCCTCGCTTTGGTATCGCCCGCGGAGGTTCGGGCTGTGGGCGGGCTCCTGCACCGCCTCCGCCAAAAAGATCTGAGAAGATATCGCGGAAACTCGAGCCGCCGCCGGAAGTAGAACCCTGCGAAAAATCGAACCCGGAGAAATCAAAACCCGGCGATGGCCCGCCACCGCCGGTTGCTCCGGATGCAAAGGGCGAATCGGCGTCGAGATTTTCGTGGTAATAACCAAAGCGGTCAAAGACCTTCCGCTTTTTCTCGTCCGAAAGAACGTCGTAGGCCTCCTGTACCTCCTTGAACT
>ERZ1066135.807-NODE-807-length-14099-cov-13.259897_pt1 | contig 14099 bp, 14 predicted proteins | sample MGYA00382782_ERZ1066135 | MGnify/ENA primary metagenome ERZ1066135 (study PRJEB33369, sample SAMEA5778365) | biofilm metagenome | biome: Industrial cooling water; feature: Water cooling tower basin; material: Biofilm | place: United Arab Emirates | collected...
GATGACCGGGAAGTACTAGATCAGACAAAGCTGATTGGATCCTGTCGGCTATATTGACCATCGTGATGTTTCCACGGAAACAGCCTAGTTGTCACAATGTTGAGCTTGAGTCTTTTATCGATTTTGGTCGTCTTCATCATCGGGGCTCATGGGCGAGTCCAGAAGGTAGCACTCCATCGGCTCAAGGGCCATGGCTTCCATGGATACGAATACACTAGAAAGGGTTTATTCTCAGTCTTTTTCCCCAAATCTGGTATACAGTACACCGAGGACAATTTTCACATCCCTTTGTCAAATTACTACGATTCCCAATTTTACGGTATCATCGAAGTAGGCTCGCCACCGCAGAGATTTGATGTCATTTTTGATACTGCCACTGCCAACATGTGGATCCCTTCGAAAAAGTGCAAATCGGCAGCATGTGAAGTCAAGCAAGGTTTTAACGCATCACAGTCAAGTAGCTACATTCCTGATGGTGCCCCATTCAGCGTGCACTACGGCACATCGGTGGTCCAGGGAGTCGTATCCAAAGACACTATAAACATTGCCGGAATACAGATTCTGGAGCAAGACTTTGGAGAAGCCACAAAAGTCTTTGGTGCGGTCTTCAGGGAGGCACAATTTGATGGAGTCTTTGGCTTGGCATTCGATAACATTGCTGCGGGTGGAATGGCTTCACCATTATCAAACATGATCGCTGACAAGTCTTTATATCGACCAATGTTCTCCTTGTGGCTGAATGGCACTGATGAGGGTGATCGGGCAGGAGAATTGATATTGGGTGGTGTAGATAGAACAAGATTTGAAGGAAATGTTGCATTCGCTCCTGTGATACGCAAAGGATATTGGGAAGTCACTTTGCAGAGGGTCTTTGTTGGACAAGAGAAATTGCAGATACGTCGTCCGGTCGCGATTGCCACTGGGTCAACCCTCATCATCGCCCCGGAAGATGATGCTCACCGCATCCATCGAGAGCTAAGAATGGCCAAAACAGACGATGGCCGCCATGTCATTCCGTGTGGAGAGGTGGCATCTCTTCCGTCAATATCGTTCATGATCGGTGCTGCAAATTTAACATTGACGCCTCAAGACTACATCATAAATTGGCATGGAGAGTGCATGAGCGCCATCATCGGACATGACATACATTCGCCTACCGGACCTATTTGGGTTTTGGGCACTACATTTCTGAGACCGTTCTATACCATTTTCGATATTGCTAGAAACCGGATGGGCTTTGCTAGGGCTCGTTGATGAGAAAGAAATAAACGAGAAATTACATTCTAAATCAGTATAAATTCCTTTGAACCCTAGATTACTCGCGCCATATCATGAATCCTCCCCATCCTTCAAGTAGCACAAATTTTGACCCTCAGGCAAGTCAGCCAGACCGACCCTCTAGCTTCCTCCCTCAGCAAACGCCACCATCTACTGAGCATCTTTTCAGTTCGTCCGCCTTTAACCTTTCGTCTTCCCAAATTGATATCAATCCTCATGGCCGTAGATTAAGAGGCAGAAATGAATTGGGTGATGGGAATAGGTACCTTGAAGGCGTTGACGAGCTTCTCTCTGAGAATGAAATATCAGGAAATCAAGCTGCCGCTTCCGAGCCAGTTAAGGTTATATGGGGAACGAATATTGTGATTACTGAAGCCATTTCCAGTTTTAAGAGCTTCTTGGCTAATTTCTCCATCGCGCAGAGACATCTTTATAATAATCAAAATGATGCTAATAGCAACAACAATGTTCCTTTATTGGATGAAGATATGATGGCTGCTGATTTAGAGCCGTATTATCCAAAACTACTACAAAAGGTAAAATATCGCAATTGATAATTTAGATCCGTGATACGGAACATCACACTTTGAATCTTGACTGTATCAATTTGTTGGCCTACCATGAAACTCGCCAACTATATCGCCAACTAGTCAACTTCCCTCAAGAAATTATTCCCCTCATGGACATGGTAGCAAATGAATATTTTACAGAGCTTTTTCCCGGTATTGAAATATCATCGGATCCGATTCAAATTCGCCCATTTAATGCAGGTAAAAGTGTGAACATGCGTCTTCTCAATCCGGAGGACATCGATAAAATGATAACAATCAAGGGACTGATTATTCGCGTGTCCAACATTATTCCTGACATGCGTGTCGCATTTTTCTCTTGCTGCAAATGTTCGACTGTAGCGACAAGTGAAAATATTAAGGGACGCATCAACGAGCCTGCGGTTTGCCCCAATCCAGAATGTGGTGCTCATCACACCATGAACATCATCCATAATCGGTGCCTTTTCAGTGATAAGCAGATCATAAAAATTCAAGAAACTCCCGATTCAATCCCCGATGGCCAGACACCCCATTCTGTAACACTCTGCGTTTATGATTCGCTTGTTGATAAGGTCCGACCAGGTGATCGTGTTCAGATTACCGGAATATATCGGTCCGCACCGGTTAGAGTTAATCCGCGCCAGAGACGGATCAAGTCTATTTTTAGAACGTACATCGATGTCGTGCACATTAAAAATGCAGAAACCTTGGACGCCGGCGTTGAAATGTCGACTCTAAGTGGCGAAATGAGTGAAGCAGACATGCCACAATCTGCTACAGAGATGAGTGAAATTACCACTTTGTCGCAATCCCCAGATCTGTATGAAATCTTGAGCAACTCAATAGGTATCTAAACTAATTTGATTAATTCTTAGCTCCAAATGTCTGGAAGTTGGAAAATGTTAAGAAAAGCCTACTTCTTCAATTATTCGGCGGCGTTGGCAAAACGCTGAGAAAGTCGGCTACGAACAGATTCAGAGGAGACATCAATATACTTCTTGCAGGTGATCCTGGTGTTAGCAAGTCTCAGCTTCTTCAGGTACTTTGATCTGCCTCACATTTAGTATATCCATAAACTGGCTCCTCGAGGAATATATACTTCTGGAAAGGGATCTTCAGCCGTAGGCTTGACTGCATATGTTGTACGCGATAATGAATCGGGTCAATTAGTTTTGGAAAGGTATTTTTCTTGAAGTAATCCATAGTGGTGCACTGGTGCTGTCTGATGGAGGTATTTGCTGCATAGACGAGTTCGATAAAATGAACGATAACACAAGAACTATTCTTCACGAAGTGATGGAGCAGCAAACAGTTTCTATTGCCAAGGCCGGAATCATTACTTCGCTGAACGCTAGGACTTCAATTTTAGCTTCTGCAAACCCCATCGACTCGAAATACAATCCTTCCAAGTCAATTGTCGATAACCTGAATCTTCCGCCTACCATTCTTTCACGTTTCGATATAATCTGCCTCTTACTCGACACAATTAACATTGAATCTGATCAGAGATTAGCAAGACACATCACCAGATTGTATTCAGTCAATCCTGGGCGCTCTGAAAATTCCATTGTTGTACTATCTGAATATTGATCCATAGAGTCAAAAAATCCTATCGAAGTACATTTCACATGCGCGCACCTTACAGCCTTCCTTGACTGAGGACGCGATGCGTGACTTGTCGAAAGGATATGTGGATATGAGAAAGGTGAATGGGCAGTCGACAAAAACGATCAGTGCAACAACTCGTCAACTTGAGAGTTTAATAAGATTATCTGAAGCTCATGCGAAAATGCGGTACTCTAAATGTGCTTAAATTTAGTCTGTCAAATTTAGTTGAAAGCCAAGATGTTCAAGAGGCGATCAGGTTAGTTAGAGAGGCACTCCTAACTTATGCGATTGATCCGCTAACTGGAAAAATTGACATGGATCTTATCAATACAGGTAAAAGTGGGGCTTTGAGAGAGAAAATGGAACACATTAAGAGCATTATTGTGGACATCTTGAATAAGAAGTCTCCGACGGCTGAATATAATTCGTTGGTTGTCGATATACGGATTGCCGCAGGAATGGTACTAGCAAGCATCTTTTGCTTAATATTTGTAGACTGTCGAAGACAAATGGATCAAAAATGCACTCGAAGAGCTTTACGAAGAAGAAGTCATCTCATTTACTGGAAGCATAAGAAAAGGATCGGGAATATGCACTTTGCTCCAAATATAAGATGCAGATTTATAAATTTGACAGGGATGGATATTTCTTCTCAACTTGAACAGCTTTCATTAAATGATGAATTTTACCTTCAAGTGGATGACTCTCTTTGTAATTTTTGGGTTCAGATAGGTTGTTCCAAGAAATTGAATCTTGCTACAGGCGATTTCTTGAAATTACTGTCACGCGAAAAGGTTATGATCTGCCGCTTAAAGGGTTTTAAACCATCTATTTCGAACAAACCAATCGTATATACTTCCCCCACCACTTTTCATCTTTTTGACTCGAAAGAAAAGTACCTTGTTGAATTTTTCAGACCTTCAAAAATGATTCATTTGAAATCAGTCCGACTGGGAGTGAATGTAGGTCAAAAGTCTGAACATATTTCAGCTCACCAAATCTTCGTACAAGAAAGCCTAAGAAGTTTATCAATATCGCTGCCAGAGCACAATTTCAGTGATGATGACCTTTTAATTATCGATCAGAATACTGTCCAAAAAAGGACTCAGGAAATATTGAAAGACGAGATTCATGGCGAATATCACAAGAGAAGTTGGATTACAAATGGGTCATTGTATCATTCAAAAAATACGTCATCCGGAAATTTTCTCTTGACGTCAAATATTAATGGCTGCCATGCACTGGAATCTTCCATTCTCGCTGCCGAGGATCCGATAATAGTATTGGATGATGTAGGTTCTTATAGAGATCGATGTATTTCATCTATTATAAAGAGGCATGGATTTCGCCTCATCGATGAGCCTAAATCCACAACTTCAAAAACCAAAAAGTTCCCTCAAGAATCTGGTTGGGATAATATCGGAGGATATAGTGAACTGATCAAAAACATCAAAGATAACATTCTCTGTCTTCTAGATTCTGATTCGTATTACGGAGATCTTGGGATCGATCCTCCAAAGGGTATATTACTGTATGGGCCGCCTGGTTGCAGCAAAACTATGATAGCTCGCGCTGTTGCTTCCAGTGCTGGGTTAGGATTCATATCGATAAAAGGGCCTGAAATTTTTAGCAAGTGGGTAGGTGACTCAGAAAAGGCAATATCTGAAGTATTCGGGAAAGCCCGCTCATTGTCACCATGTGTTGTCTTTTTTGATGAATTCGATTCTGTTGGTAGCGTCAGATCTTCCGAGAATTCAGGAGTGGAATCAAGAGTGATAAGTCAGATACTGTGTGAAATGGACGGAATTAGTAGCAGAAGCCGAATTCTTGTTATCGCTGCTACTAACAGACCTGACGTGCTAGACCCCGCGCTGCTGCGACCTGGACGGTTTGATCTGCATTTTAATGTCCCTCTTCCTGATTTTGCTTCTAGAAAAGAAATAATATCACTGAAATTATCAAAATCGAATGCAGCACATGACATGAAACTAATCGAAGAGCTGGCTGAGAAATCTGAAGGTAAATCTGGAGCTGAGATCACACAAGCCTGCAAGCAGTTGATACTGTTGACCATCAAAAATCCCGAAAGTAAGGTCTACATTGAAACTTTATTGAGTAAGCGCGATTAAGCCAGGATAGCCTCCAGATACCGCTTGTGACAGTTATTTCCATGGTGAACTGATTTCGTTGCATCACACTGGCAATTAACTTGCATGGACGGATTGACAGGGCAGTTTCTAAAAGGATTGTGGAAGTATCCTATATCTTCAAACCAGTGAATTTTTTCTTTCGGTAACATCATGGCTGCCGCAATAGAATGCACTGGTGCGTCACCCCATCTTTCATAAAAAAAGCCTCCCTTTTTGTCCAAGTAATCGAAAAACTTGAGATATTTCTCTGATCTGAAAAAATTCAAGTTTCCAATTTCAAAGTTAGACCAGAAATGGCATAAGTTATATTGCTCCGAACCGTCATCAAATATCCTCATCATATTTTTTGGATGTACAACGTCTGGATGTTCTTTCATGAATTGCTTGACTGTCTGCCATAGAGTTGGGATCGTCTCGATATATTCTGGTAGCATGATTGTAAAGCCATAATCAATCTCTTTCTCCTTCATATAGAGGAACGGATCATAGTACATGTCACAGTAAAATTCAACCCATGGTTCCACTCTCCAGTAATAGTCGTAACCATCCAATAGAGGGTGTCTAAAGAAAAATCCCGAGTTGAATCTGCACATGTGTCTGTATGGAAGAGAATCACCGTATATGATGTTTCTCCTCCTCATGTCTTCCCGCACTTCAGCCGCTCTGGTTTGGTTAATCCAGCTAGGAAAGCTCCAATGTTCGTGCGGAATGGTGCCAAAACTCATTTTAGATCCAGAAAGCGACCTCATTTCCTTCTTGAACCTTTCATTGAATGGAACATCATTGAGGAAGACATACGGATATTCATATCGTGAATTAAATCTCGCCTCCAACTGAGGAATGGTCTTTTTCAAACCATCGATGTCACTGTTCCTCGCAAGAATAACGATGGCAGCTTTCACTCTGGGGGTCTGTGCCACTTTTGGGGGAAGAACTGAGGTATCATTAAAGGCAAATTGGCTTAGGGGCGATACGTGTTGAGATATTTTGCAGTCCGCAGATTGCTTCTTCTGGTTTTGGAACGATAATAAATTGAATCCAATCAAGCCCAGAAAGATCAATACAACCAACACTGCCGATGGACGGACTTTGAACATTGTATGCGTGTTTAGTCAAACAAATGATGAGTGGTGTTTTGTATTCATGCATTTTTATAACTATGTCTTAAAATGGAGAGTGAAATGCCTTTTGTGGTTAAATGGACTCTTTACCCAAATGTGAGTCTATAAGAAGATCCTATATCCAAAAATGACCGTTGAATTTTCTTGAAATATTCCACGTCACTTTTCAATGAGCTTATCATGTGAATATCTTTCATGGTGAGAGATAAGCATTTAAGGGCTTCAATTATTGTGGGATTGAGAAGAGATTTAACAGAGAATCGTTTCAAGCGGCGCAATAGCTGCAACCTATCAGATATTTCCAATCCTTCTATGGCCGTTTTCAAGAATCCATTATAATTGAGCATTGTCAAAACATTCAAAAGGAGAGCTGGAGAGCTGCATTCAATGCATTTTTGCAAAGCACTTCTGAATTTAAACTTTCTCAGCGATGACGTAACGGATTTAAAAACCGAAGGCCCAGCAACTTTATCAGCAGCCTCTTCTAGCCTTTTCTCGCAAGAATATACCCTAAATTTCCCATCTGAAGACACAACACCGATACAATTTAAGCCATTAAGAACGGTTTTCAAAATGCCACTGGAAACGTCTATAAGGCTTTTTGATTTTCCTGAAAGTATTGAAGTCAGCTTAACAAAACCATCCAAAGATGCAGATATAGCAAATTTTCCCTCTTTTGCTACATTAATAGAAGTAATAGCTTTGGAGTGTACAATAAACGACTTGATGTCAGTAGGGCAGTCTATATCTTGCAAAAATATCTGACCACCGCAGGAGAAAAAAACATGATTCTCGTATAAAGTCAAAAAATCGAATTCGGCCACAGGAATGACTATATCGTGAAATAGCAAGGAGGAGCATTCCAACAGGCTGAATCTACCATTAAATTCAAGCAAAATAAATTCAGGACTATATTTGATGGCAAGGCGGGCTGTTTCCTCGAATTCCTGAGTTCGCAGAACACATCCTAAATTATCAAATAACATGCATTTCGTTTCAGTTACGAGCATAAGCGAATTATTTTCAATATACTTCATGAAAATCACCTTCTCAGTTGAAGTAGAATCAAATGAAGAGATGACCTTTCTCTTGAGGCAGTCAGCGATTTCGATGTGCCCATTTTCCAGAGCTATGGCCATAACCTTTTCGTCCTTTCTTAAACAGGCGTACGAAATTTTTGATTTTGACTTGATTTTTATATTCGTCTTTTGAAAGTCTTTGCCCACTTGTGCGATAGATTCATCAGAAACAACGTAAAAAGTTCCAAGAGACTCTGAAAATAGCAGGTCCAGAATAGAACCTTCAAAATCAACGGTGGCCTTCAGTCCATATCGACGCCTGGCAAATCCCCTAGGGGCTGTTACTGCCAAGGCCGAGCGCTTCGTTCGAGCGATTCTGTCCATCAAATGACCAGGGTCTCCATAATGATGACAATCTCTAATTACTACGCTTCTGATTATCCAAGTGATAAAATATTCGAGTGGCTTGGAAGCCATGGCGGTAAATAAGTGAATCTAATGAATAGATATTTCAAAGCGGGAATTTTCCTTTACGTTGGAAAATGGGGCGTACCTCAGGTTCTTATCGTTCAACAATGTCCATGAATTTAAAGAGAATCTGAAAAAGCTCAAACCAGTCAAGATCGACATCGGTGCCGTCTACAATATAAAACCATCTGAAAGAAAATCGTTTGAACCAAGCTCATTCATCCCGATCGAAAAAGAATTGGTTTTTGATATTGATGTCAGTGACTATGATGACGTCCGGACTTGTTGTAAAGAAAAAAATATCTGCCAAAAATGCTGGAAATATTGTGTTTTCGCTGCAAGATTGATCGAGACCACACTTACAGGTTTCTAATATGATGATGTAATGTTTAGAGGACTTTGGCTATACAAACTTTCTTTGGGTATTTAGTGGTCGCAGAGGGCTTCATGGCTGGATTTGCGACAAGGAAGTCATGGGGCTGAAAAATAATCAAAGGCAAGCCCTACTGTCTTACTTGGAACTTCCCAACACAGCCGATAACTCGGGACGAAAATCTATCGCCAACTCAAGTCATCGCTATGTCGAAAGGTTGCTAAACTCTGTAAAGGATGTATTTGAAACTATTGTACTTGAAGATCAAGATCTCTTAAATGACATCATGTTCAAAGAAAAATTGTTGAAAATGATACCCCAAGAAGGTAAAACTTATTCAAAATTTAATATCAGACTTGAGGTCATCTCTACAGAACTGTTGGAAGACTGCAGGAGATATAAATTCTAAAGATCAATGGCATATTCTGGAGACTATGTGTAAAAAGCATCTCGGGAAAGAAACAGGTGATAAACTGCTCAATGAAATTATGGTTACAATAATCGCCCCCAGAATCGACGTTAATGTGACCAGCCAGATAAATCATTTGATCAAAAGTCCATTTAGTATACACCCTGACACTGGAAAAATTAGCGTCCCTTTTGAGCTTTCCAACAAGGAATTCAGTCCAGATATTGCCCAACGCTACAACCAAGCTTCAAGCTGACGAAAGTGACCAAAATTGAGGTTTGCAGTCATGATATTGTATTTCATCAATGGCGGAAATACTGGAAAATATGTATTCCGCAATTTTGTTCTGGACTTGGGACTGAAATTCAACCAGTGAAAAACGGTCATTAACAATACTTATAGCTTTGGCATATTCTATTGAATCAACATCGTCAAAATATTCCTGTCTAACTCTTTTGTAATAGCGAGGCATTTCAAGAGCTTCTTCAAAAACATTGGCCTCATCGCTCATGAGCTTTCCGAGATTTGATGATTTTTGTCAGGGGGTCTTCTCTAATCTTAGCTTCAATATCCCATCTCTTCTTGCCAACAACTGAAGCTTTTTCAGCACAAATTTCTTTTTCCTTAGGTTTGTCCTTGCTTGATATCTTTTTATCTGGAGCAGACTGATTGGAAAAGGAAGTCGAATACATCCAATCTATTCTGTCTGTGTGTTTTTGTATTATTCCCGCAGCTTCCTTGATTTTCCTTATCTCCAAGAGCTCGCGCTCACGTCGCTTTTCTTTTTGGAGTTCTTCGATCTTTTTTTGCTCTTTTTGTGCATCTATTTCAGCCAAATAAACCTTTTCTAGGTTGGCCCTTGTCGAAGGGTGCCATCTTTTCTTGAGATTTAGATCTCCTCCTCCCATTTCGAAAACAGCGGCCGGGGTGTACGAACCAGAGGTTTGATGAACGTTCTAGCCTTGCCTTCTGGAGCAAGCATAGACACCAGAGAACTTCCTGCTGAATCTAACACAGTAATAAGCATAGAGAGGACCGAATATTTTTGTCAACACGAATATAAATTGTGCCATATTCTGAAGACAAGCATTGAGGGTGTTTTTCGTCCTTACCGAGAAGCCTTGCGTGTTCCATTTTCTACCAGTTCAGATGATCTAGTGGTTTTAGACGATTCTAATGCCTCTGTTAAGTGTGATAATTCTTGTCAATTATCAGATATTTTGAATCGGTCCATAGATCTTAAGAAATTCAGCAGAGTCATATTCTACGGTGATAACGAGTCACCATCCTTTGATCTGTTTCTCCTCTACGTATACCCTCATCCTGCGTTTACTTTCAGGGACAATGCAATCATCGATGTCTCGTCTGAATCTGTCAAACTTCTTAGTTATAGATATTCTATGTCCTCTTTGTCTCAAAATCGAAGCAAAATCGGCTGCCTGATCGATTCGAATATGGGTATCAACGCAAAAATTATGAACCATCTGTATTTTTTGGGTAGTCGGTTTGGCTATAAAGTATATCCGATTGCTGTTGGGAAAATTGAGGATTACAAACTTGGCAATTTCCCTGGGATCGACATCTTTGTTAACTTGCAATGTCAGTTTTGCTTTCAGCTTCGTCAAAAATTCAGCATTCCGGTTTTAAATTATTTTGAATTCGTCTCGGGCATACTTGAATGTTTTTGGGATTATCCTTACGGAGATTACATGTCATTATTACTTAGAGAGCAGAATGAATTGATTGAAAGCGCACGTATAAGCGGCTTCATAGAAAACTGCGCGTCTGATTTCTCCACTGAATTTGCAGCCCCTCAGAATATCTCGCCGAACACCAGTTGTACTATAGAACAAGGACTTTTTGGAACTCCAAAAACATATAATTCTTTACTATAGCTTCTTATTGTTCTCCTGGCTGAGTGTTGCTGCTCACGGGGAAAGGCTCACCATTGTTATCGTATTGTTGTTGAGCAGCCTACGTGTTACAAGTCGTTGTATATACCTGACTTTGATACACTGAATTCTGATCAAGCGACACTTGCTGATAGGCTAGTCCACCGAGAGAATTTGCAAAAAAGTACGGATCAGCGATCATTTGTCCCCTGAATGCCTGAATGTAAGATTAAACGCATGTACATCATTTCTTCGAAGTTTTGGGTCGTCTCTGGGGATGATGTCAATTAGAAAGTCAAACATGTCATTTTTGGCCACTGCTATGGCGACATCATTTTTCTGAAGAGTTCTTCTTTTGTTCTCCTCGGTGTGAATCCAGGAACGGAGAGTCAAATCCAAAATAAAAACCTTGCAAGCTTCAGCAAACAGAACAGCCACCTAGAACATTATTACCATCAAGGAATCCTACTTCTGCACTAATCATCTAAAAATAAATCTCCCAAAATGTTGTTGTACCATTTGCCGCACATCCTCGTCGGTTCTCATGACCTTTTTGATTCTGGCTAGCGGCAAGGGATGATTTTTAAAGTCGGGATCATTGCCTTCCAGCATTTGGTATTGTGACTGCCAAAAGGTAGTCAAGAGAGCCATGTCCGACTTGACCATTGTGTTTCTTTGTTCCATTCGTCCGGGGGCTCAAATGTAAACAAAATACCCGCCAATGAAACGGATCTGTTTAAGACAATTTAATTATGAATATTCCGGATTTTCGGCTGCAGTGTAGGCGTCGATGACTTTCTGAGCAGTTTCCCTCGCCTCGTTGAACATGTCAAGATTATCGGCGAAAATAGAATGCCGTCTGTATTGATCCAAGAATGCATTTCTCTTCCTCAATCTATCATACTGCTCACAGCCTCTTTTAAAAACCTAAAATAGTCAATATTTGAGTAGAGTTGGTACTTGTGATATGCCTGTATTGTTGGCCAGTAAGAAGCCCCTTATCTGGCTATCTGTTGAGCCAGTATTTTTAGTTATGGCAAACTGAAGATTTGCTGGAAGCCAAGGGACAAAGCTAAGGGTTTTGGCTTCTTTGACCCGAATGATTGTTTTTTGGATCTACAGAATGAATTAAATGATTTTGTACATCTGTCGGGTCAATGTCTCCACTAAAGCAGGTCCACAAAGCCAAAAAGCTACTGAGCTTGCTCTGATTCATGGAAGCCATCAAGTTTTTAGGCATCACCAACTTTCTAAAAACATCCAAAACAGAACTTTTTCGGCCGAAAACAGGCTAAAAGTAAAAGGAAGTAAGATTCGAGATGAGCTGTACCTTTTCACTCAACAATTCTGTAATGGGATTGTAAGAGGATACCAAGAAATGATGCTGGTGCATGGGAATCAAAGAAGACAGTATAGACTGCATGCTGTTGTAGCAATATGAAGAAAATCTAATAGGTGACGTGCAAGCCGAAATAGTCATCGAGATCTAAATATGAAAACGATGGAGGAATGTGTACCAATTGATTGGTCTGAGCAAAGGTTGGATTGGGCACATGAAGCCTCTGAGCGGCTATTCTGTTAAGAGCAGCATTATCAAGAACCACCTAGGATTGGTCAAGGGAGATTAAGTACGGTAGCATCAGCGTATTCAGCAAGTCTGTGAAGTGACAACATCGAATTGTATGGCTGAACTACGACATCACTGACCTCTTCTGAATTGGGGAACACAGAAAAGGTCGTCAGCAATTTGGATGAATATCGGTCAGCAAGCTGCTCCAGGAGCAAAGATCCCAGGCCAGATCCAGTGCCACCTGCTACCGAGTGGAATAGCATAAATCCTTCTAATGAATCAGATGCTTCAACTTCTCTGTCAATAATCTCAAACAAATCCTCCTTTATGGTCAGGCCTGTAGAGTAGCCATAAGCCCAATTATTTCCCGCACCACCACCTTCATTGGAAAGAAATATATTCTCCGGGCTGTATAGACCTCCGTATGGTGACTGCATTATTCCCGTGATTACTCGAGGCTCCAAGTCAATCATGATGGTTCGAGGAGTGTAGTGGGAATTGTCGGCCTGATAGAAAAACTTGTCACGACGATCGTTGAAATTCTCTCTTCCCTCCATTATGGAGCCATCTTTATCGATACCGTGCTCAGCGCACAGCAGCTTCCAATATTCATTGCCCACTACGGAATTAGTGATCGCAAATGTGAATGAATACTTTGGTTCCCGCATTGGCCAACCTGTAGAGTGATGATTTCTGACATGGCGGGAAAACCAGAGAAAACTACAATATAAATCTATTGTTTAATAATTTCACATTTTATTAAAGCTGCCTTTTCTCTCGAGGAAACTGTGCACACAATGCATCGTTCCGAAACAACTGTTTGAGCGTTCATGCCTGCGCAGAGCGTCCTGCCGAGAAAACTTTTTGTTACACTGATGGCACTCAAAGTCCCTCTCTGGATTATGTATGCGCTCATGCCGACGAAGATCGTGGTTCCTCGAAAACGACAACCCGCAAACTGAACATTGGAATGGTTTCTCGCCAGTGTGGGTTCGAACGTGCGTCTCCAGATTATACTTGCGGGAGAAGACCCTATCGCATCCCTCCCACGGGCACCTGTATATGTCCATAGAGGACGCAGCGACTGAATGACGCCGCATCGGAGATGAACCGAGGGCAGGCAAATCTTCAGAGCTTGATATTGGCGTGACACGGAGAGACTCTGGAATGAGCGACGAGTTGCTCGACACGGACAAGCGCCTAGGTTTAGGCGCCTGGGGCGAAGAAAATGTAGGCTGCTCGGGGCCACTCGAGGTTATACTGATGCTTGATCTTCGCGACGCAGCGGGCAAGGAGGCTGCTACTGAGATGGGCGGACTGTACACATGGCTCATATGAATATGGTTCGAGTCTAAAGATTCGATCAGTCCACTAGGCACACTTCTAGCTCCATCTTCGACCGAATAAAACGCCAAGCTGTGACTTCTCGAACGATAGTTGGAAAAAGACGCAACACTGCTCAACTCATAGTCATCTTCGTAAGATGAACCGCATATGAACGGGTCATTACCGAGGAATCCAGATGACCCGGGTAGAGATGATCTCCCACTTGCCATTCCCTCGTCTTCTTCAACATGCTCTACCATCGATTCCTCATTATTTATCGGAGTCGGTATGCGAAAGTCTGAGAAATCAAAGCCTTCAAAGTTCATGATATTAC
>ERZ1066135.809-NODE-809-length-14089-cov-6.553940_pt1 | contig 14089 bp, 8 predicted proteins | sample MGYA00382782_ERZ1066135 | MGnify/ENA primary metagenome ERZ1066135 (study PRJEB33369, sample SAMEA5778365) | biofilm metagenome | biome: Industrial cooling water; feature: Water cooling tower basin; material: Biofilm | place: United Arab Emirates | collected...
GCTGATAGAGCAAAACGAATTAGCCCAGTTTCCCAATTTTGCGAAGGACCATGAGTTTGCGGCCGCGCTCAAAGCCGCAGGCCGGCTGAGCGAAGAGCAATTGAACGAAGCTGCGAAGGCGATCGTCCGGCAGATCGTGCTCGACAGCCTTTCGTGGATCAAGGGCGATTTCACATTCACGCCGCTCGCCCGCGTCCGAGACGACCTGAAGCTCGACGTCGAGATCGGCGATCTGCTGATGAACTATGGCCGGTGTTTTGACAGCGGTTGGGTAATAAATCGCTTCCGCAGCTTCGACGAAATGTTCGACCCGATCGGTAACGTGCCCGTTCCGGACGGCATCCGAGAGAATGAAAAGATCCTCCTCGATGCCTTTGTCGGCCAGGCGCTTTCGGCCGAGGCACTTCGGGCGGCGACGCGAATGCCGGAATCTCTGCTTTTCTCCGGGCTCTACACGATCTGGCTTGGCGGATACGTGAAAAGGGCGAATTGGAACCCGGCTTTCTCCGACCTGGACCTTAAGAACCTCTCGTCGGCAAAGCTCCACCTCGTCAAAAAGGCCGAGGACGTCCCCGTTGCCCGGCCGGCTGCTCAGAACGGCGACGGTACGGTCGACGAAGCCGCACCGCCCGAAGATAACGTCGAACCCGCCGTTGAACTTTCGGCCGAGGAATAACTTGCCCGGTTCGCGAACTACGAGAGCCTTTACGACCTGCTCGCCATCGATCAAAAAGCACCGGCCCGCGTGGTCCGCGAGAAATACTTGGCTCTTGCGCGCAGCTTTCACCCCGACCGCTACCGCCGCGAGGGCGCGGAACTCTTCAAGAAAATGCAGGCGGCCTTCACTGAGCTTTCCTTCGCCCACGAAACTCTCCGCGACGAGCGGTTGCGGCGAAATTACGACCAGAAACTCGAATCGGAGCGTGCCTTCAAAAAACGCGTCGCCGAACGGGGCGATTCGGGCGAGACACTTACGCACGGAGAAGAATCCGGCCTCCAGAACTTCGAAGCGGCACTTGCCTGCATCCGCGAAGGCGACCTGGCCGGAGCGGCGACGCATCTCTCTCGCGCGGTTCATTACAGCCCGCAAAATGCTCTCTATCACGCCCATTACGGGAAAGTGCTCTCGGAAAGTGCACAATTCAAGTTCAAGGCCGAGGGCGAACTGCAGACCGCCGTCCGGCTCGACGCGAAGAACTGGAAGGTCCGCGAAATGCTCATCGAGTTCTATACCGACTACGATATGAACAAACGCGCCGAGGGCGAGATACGCCGCTTCCTGGAACTCGTGCCAAACCACAAGGACGCAATGACGGCTCTCATGCGGTTGGCACCCTGAAACCTTTTTGTCACGGGAGACTGCTGTTATACTCACGTTTTCGGCGGGCAAAAAGATGCAAACAGCAGAACAGGAAAGCAGGCTTGAACAAAAGCTGATAGACCTTTCGGTCGGGATCGACCGCTTCGAAGGCTATACGCGTCCGCACGGCCAACTTATCGCCTCGATCGCAGACCGCATCGGCACTCGGCTCGGCATGGCCGCCCACGACCGCTTTTATATGCAGCAGGCCGCGCTCGTCCACGACATCGGCGAGGCGACGATGGACCGCAGCTATATCCGCGAGAACCGATCGCTTTCTGAGGACGAACGCTTCGACCTGCAACGGCACCCGGTCATTGGCGAACAGGAAGCCGCCAAGATCGGGCTTGCCCGCGGCGTCCAGCTCCTGGTCCGCTGGCACCACGAATGGTGGAACGGCGGCGGCTATCCGGACGCTCTTTCCGGCGAGCAGATCCCGCTCGCGGCCCGCATACTCCGAGCCTCGGACTCCTTCGCCGCGATGATGGAAACACGCCCCGGGCGGCCGAACCTTACGCCCGATGCCGCACGCAAAGAGATCGCCGGCCTTGCAGCGATCGAATTCGACCCGACCATTGCAAAACTTTTGCTCGAACCCGAGCTTCTCCGCGATATTCTTGAGTGGCACGCGACCGCCCAATTGCCTTCCTGATCCGCAACTCGATCGATTTTTTTTCCGAAATTCACCTTCGCTATTGAAAATACGTTCGAAGCGGTGTATCTTTGGGTTTGTTTGTTTATCGAACAAACTATTAAGTCCCGATTCGGCCGCAAAATCGGCCACCGGCGAGACCGAAATTCCGTTTGATGAAGAAGATATACCTCGCAAAGGCCAAATCGCAGATCGCCAGGCATAACACGATCCGCGATATCAACAAACAGATCGTGCTGAACTACGTCCGCGTAAAGTCGCCGATCTCAAGGGCAGATATCGCCCGCGAGACCTCGCTGCAGCGGTCAACGGTTTCAGCGATCGTGGACGAACTGCAAAACGAGGGGTTTATTGAAGAGATCGGGGCCGGAACCTCCACCGGCGGACGGCGGCCGACGCTTTTGCAGCTCAAAACCGGAATCCCGGTCGCCATCGGCGTTGATGTAACCCCGCGGCTGACCACCATCGCACTTGCCGACCTCGGCGGAAACGTGCTCGACAAAAGGGTATTTCCTACATCAGGCGATCTCGGCTACATGAATGAGCAGATCCTGACGAATGTCGGGGCCTTTGCCGAACAGCACCGCAACGCAAATCTTGAGGTCGGGATAAGCATTCCCGGCATTGCCGATCCCGAGGCCGGGACCATCGTTTATATCCCTTATTTTGGCTGGAGCAATTGGGACATCGGCTCACAAATAGAAAGGAAATTTGGGCTTCCGGTAACGATAGATAACGACGCCAATGCCGTTGCGGTCGCCGAGCTCTGGTTCGGCGACGAACGCATCCGCCGGACGCGCAACTTTGTGATGATCATGGTCGCCGAGGGCATCGGAACCGGGATCATTATCGACGGGCAGGTTTATCGCGGCGAATTCGGGGCGGCCGGCGAGTTCGGCCATATGTTCGTCGGCGAGAATGCACCGGTACCCTGCTCCTGCGGCCGTTACGATTGCTGGGAGGCTCATGCATCTGAAAAAGCGATCGTTGCCCGCTATGCATCCGCATTGAACGGAGCGGCGAATCCATCTATCGATATAGACCGTCTGATCGAGCTGGCCCGCAATGGCGAGACAAACGCCGTAGAAACGCTGAAAGCAAGTGCCCATTATTTAGGTATCGGCATCTCGAATCTGATCGTAGGGTTCAGCCCACAGGCCGTTGTCATTAGTGGACGCATCGTTCGTGCCTGGGAACTGATCCGCGACGAGCTTCAGGTCCTTGCCGGGCGAAGTATAAGAAATGAACTCGAAACGCCCGCTATTGTGCCATCAGCGCTCGGGGATGATCCGACCGTTCTCGGCTCGGTCGGGCTCGTTCTGGCCAATAAATTTGCTTCGGCGGGCAACTAGTTTTTGTCAATTTTTGCTTGACAGCAGGTTAAGGAATATTTAATACTTTGTTTGTTTCGGAAACAAACAATCTTTCCCACGGTTTTCGATAAGCGGCGCAGCCGGCCCTTCAGGAGCTGCGAACCACCCGAAAAGAACCGCAGAGATCGCTGGCACCGATAACTGCAATTTTGAATTGAGGAACACCAAGAATATGAAACAAAAAATCTTTACTGGAACGCGACGATTCCTTTGCATGGCGTTCTCGGTTGCGGTTCTTGCTGCCGCGGGCTTTGCCCAGACCGAGACTGCCCGCATTTCGGGAACGGTCGCGGATGCGGCGGGAGCCGCCGTTGCCGGTGCGACCGTTAAGGCTCGCGACCTCGGCACCGGACGCGAAGTTTCGGCTACGACGAACGGCGAGGGCTTTTACTCGATCCTCTCGCTCCAGCCGGGCCGTTACCAGATCGAGGTAACGCAGTCGAGCTTTAAGACGACCCAACAGGAAGTGACACTTGCGGTTGCCCAGAACGCAACGGCAAACTTCACGCTCGAAGCGGGTGAGGTCAATGAGACCGTCACCGTAACGCTCGATATCCCGCAGGTCGATACGGGCACTTCGGCACTAGGCGAAGTGATCGGCGGCCGCGAGGCGGTCGAGCTTCCGCTCAATGGCCGCAACGTGCTCGAGCTTGCGCGGCTTACGCCGGGCGTAACGCAGGGCGTTCCCGCAGGTTTTGCAACGGGCGTCAGCGGAAACGCAGAGACCTACCGCGGCCGCAACACCGGCGGTGCCGCCCTTTCGGTGAACGGGCAGCGGACGCAGGCGAACAACTTCTTGCTTGACGGCGTCGATAACAACGAATCGCTCGTCAACACCATCAACGTTTTCCCGTCGGCCGAGGCCGTTCAGGAATTCCGCGTACAGACCAGCGTTGCGACGGCCGAGTTCGGCCGCGGCGGTGGTGCCATCGTTAACTCGGTGGTGAAGTCGGGACGCAATGACTTTTACGGCAGTGCATTCCTCTTCATCCGCAACGACAACCTGGACGCACGCCCGACCTTTAACAACACCCGTAACGAATTCCGCCGCGGACAGTACGGCGGCTCGCTCGGCGGCCCGATCTGGAAGAACAAGGTGTTCTTCTTCGGTAACTACGAAGGACTTCGTCAGTTCCTTCCGCTCAACCAGGAGACCGCGACGGTCCCGACCGCTCTGATGCGGACCGGAAACTTCTCGGAACTCCTTGCTAACAACATCCAGCTTACGGACATCCTTACGGGGCAGCCGATCGCCGGAAACCGCATCGATCAGCTTCCGGGCAACCGTATGAATCCGGTCGCCCTGCGGTATCTGCAGGCATTCCCGCTGCCGAACCGGTCCGGCATCTTCAACAACTACATAACTACCCGTAACGAGACGCTCGACCAGGACACCTACGATATCCGTATCGATTCGAACCTGAACTCGAAGAACCAGATCTTTGGTCGCTACAGCTACGGAATGTTTGACCAGACGACCTCCTCGCGGCTTCCGGCTCTTCCGGCCGGCTTCGGTTCGGGAACCAACCCGATCCGTACGCGTGGCGCGGTTGTCGGCCTGAACACGGCGCTTTCGCCTTCGCTCTTTAACGAATTCCGCATTCAGGTCAACCGCATTCGCTACGGCTACACGCCGCCGTTCTTTGATCAGACGATCTCGGCGGACCTTGGCATCCCGAACGCGAACCGCGATGCTAACCTCGGCGGCGGAGCACTCATCGGCGGCTACAATGGCCAGCTTGAGTACACCGGCGACTTCGGCCCGTATCTCGTACCGCAAACGACCTATCAGATCGTTGACAGTATGAGCTACATCACCGGCAACCATACCTTCAAGTTCGGCGGAACGCTGCTTCGCCGCGACGTTGCCCTTTATCGGCCGAACCGCGGCAAGGGATACTTCTTCCTGATCGGCAACAGCGACCCGTCGCAGTGCGGCGGTGCTCCGGCGACCGGTTGGGAACAGGCTGACCTTCTCATCGGTTTTGTCTGCAACTACCAGATCGGCCCGCCGTTCGGAACGGTCGGAACCCGCAACTGGGAAAATGCCCTGTTCGTACAGGACGACTGGCGTGTGACGAACCGCCTGACGCTCAACCTCGGACTTCGTTACGAGTACTTCACCAACCCGACCGAGATGTACGGCCGTCAGGCAAACTTTGACATCAACACCGGACGGTTGATCGTTGCAGGAGATTCGGATGATTCGCTGACCGAGACGGATACGAACAACTTCGGCCCGCGGCTCGGCTTTGCTTATGACCTGACCGGCGACGGCAAGACGGTCATTCGCGGCGGCTATGGACTCTTCTACTTCCTCGACCGCGGCGGCATCGACAACCAGCTTGCGCAGAACCCGCCCTACAGCGGCTTCTCGCAGTTCAACTACGGCGACGGCGTTCGCATCACGCTCTCGGGCCGTGCCCCGAACGGCACGCTCGATTCGCGTCTTGCTACCGGCCCGCTCCCGATCGGTTCGGTCGATAGCGTCAACCTCAACAATCCGCAGAACGTTAGCGTGCTTGCTTGGCTGCCCGACAACAAGACGTCGAACATCCACCAGTACAACTTCCAGGTTCAGCATCAGCTAACGAGCAACACTGCTCTCAGCGTCGGCTACGTCGGAACGACCGGCCGCAACATGATCCTCTACTACAACCTCAACGGCCGCATCGTTCAGGACGGAACGCAGGTCGCTTGCCCGCGTCCGCTGGTCAACGGGCTTTGCTACCCGTCGCTCAACGGCCCGGCACGCGTCCGCGACGACCTGGGCAAGTCGCAGTACGACTCGCTCCAGATCCAGCTTGAACGCCGCTTCTCGGAAGGTTGGCAGTATCGCGTCGCTTATACGCTTTCGAAGACGAAAGACAATGGCGAAGGCGCGTTCGACTCGGTCGGCGATACGAACATCAACTTCATCGAACCGTTCTCGCGGTCGAGGGTTGATTTCCCGCACGTGTTCTCGTTCGAATCGGTCTATGACCTTCCCTTCGGCCGCGGCCGCAAGTACGGCAGCGATATGCCGAAGGCACTCGATGCGATCATCGGCGGATGGCAGGTCAACGGCATCTACCGCCTCCAGAGCGGACAGCCGTTCGACGTTCGCCGCAACGGCGTCCTGGTCGACCTCAATGGCGACCCGTACACCGGCAACGAGGACCTTTACCTCAACCGCAGTGCGTTCTCGGAAGCTCCTTCGGGACGCTTTGGAACGCTTAAGCGAAATGGCCTCCGCGGCCCGATCGCGAACCAACTGAACATGGGCCTGACGAAGAACTTTGCCTGGGGAGAACTGTTCAAGATCCAGTTCCGCACGGAGTTCTTCAACCTGTTCAACACACCGCAGCTCACGCCGCCGAACACGGACCTTGGCAACACGGATCCGGTATTCGGATTCGGAACGATCCGTTCGACCTACGGGTTCACGAATCGCCAGATCCAGTTCGGACTCAGGCTTGAGTTCTAAAGCCCTGGCCCGGAGCGGAGGCTGACCAGCGGCTTTTCTCGGTTGCCCATCTCGGGACAAGCGAAACAAAGCCGAACCTCCGGGCCCGGAACAACTTTGTTCTTTCAAGGGGCGTGAACGATAATCGTTCCCACGCCCCTTTTCTTTTACGATGCTCCGATCCGCGTTAAATGCCCTGGTCCTTGCCGCCGTTCTCGCCGGTGCCGCTCTTGCGGCCGCACCGAGGGTCGAGAAGGCCGAGCCGCCGAACTGGTGGGCGGGGCATTCGGTCGCGACGGTCAGGATGCTCATTCGCGGCAGCGGGTTTGCGGGTGCTCGGGTCATCTCGCCTTCGGCAGGCTTGAAGGTGGGCGGTGTGCGGGCAAATGTTGCAGGCGACCATTTGTTCTTTGATATCGCGATCGCAAAGGACGCCCGGCCGGGAAAATATGAGTTCAGGATCGAGACGGCCGCGGGCTCGACGGCCTTTGAATGGGAACTCCTTCCGGAGCTTTCACCCCGCGACCCGAAGGACGAGGTCACGAGCGACGACATCATCTATCTGATAATGACCGACCGCTTTGTAGACGGCGACGAGCGGAACAACAAGGACGTTGACCGACGGAACCCTCGCGGCTGGCACGGCGGAGACATCCGCGGCGTCATCTCGCGGCTCGACTATCTCAAGGAACTCGGCATCACTGCCATCTGGCTTACGCCCTGGTACGACAACCCGGACGAGCCGAATACATGTGCCCAGCCCTGGTGCCCATATACGAATTATCACGGCTATCACGCTATCGATTATTACGGCGTTGAGAACCACTTCGGCACAATGGCCGACCTTCGCGAGCTTGTAAGCGAGGCTCGCAAACGCGGGATCAAGGTGATACAGGACCAGGTCGCGAACCACGTCGGCGTGCAGCACGAATGGGTCAAGCGGCCGCCGCTCCCGAATTGGTTCTCGCCTTTCAAGCAGAACACGTTCAACGATTCTGTCCTCTTTTCGCCCAACGCTTCGCCGGCCGAACGCGACATTTTGCTCCGCGGCTGGTTCAATGAATTTCTGCCGGACCTCAATCAGGACGAACCCGAAGTTTCGCGATATTTGATACAGAACGCGCTCTGGTGGATCGGGATGACCGGCATCGACGGCATCCGGCAGGACACGATCCAATACATGCCGCGGACGTTCATCCGCGATTGGTCAACGGCGATACTCAGGCAATATCCGAACTTCTATCTGGTCGGTGAAGTGCTTGAAATGGACTCGGCACACCTCGCCTTTTTTCAGGGCGGCAAGACGGGTTGGGACGGCATCGACACAAAGCTCCCGAGCGTTTTCGATTTCAATCTTTGGGAAGCATCGCGTGATGTTTTTACCGGCAAAAAGCCGGCATCCGCACTCCGCGATGTGCTGAAATATGACGGGCTCTATCCGAACCAGTACCGGCTAACGACGCTGACCGCGAACCACGACATCGACCGGTTCATGTCAACGCCCGGAGCAACGCTCGAAGGGGCGATGATGCACATCGCTTTCGCTCTGGCCGTACGCGGGATCCCGCAGATCTATTACGGCGATGAACTCGCGATGACCGGCGGGCACGATCCCGAGAATCGAAAAGACTTCCCCGGCGGCTTCCGCGGCGATGAAAAAAACGCCTTCACGCGAGAAGGCCGGACCGCCGACGAGCAGCGGATGTTTTTCGATGTACGTGAATGGATCGAATTGCGGAAAAAGTCGCCGGCACTTCGACAGGGCCGAACGGTCGATATCGAGTACGGAAACGATGTTTATGTTTTTGCCCGGATCGCCGCGGGCCAGATCTACGTCGTTGGGGTTAACCGCTCCGCCGAAACAAAGCAGACGAAATTTGATGCCGGCGTGATCGGCCTCGATACCGAGAGCAACCGCTGCCGTCCTAACGGCGGGGCAAACACGATCCCTTTGAGCAACCAGGGCGGGACCGATGGAGCGATCAGCCTATCGCTGCCGGGTCGAACGGTCATCGCGTACGAGTGCTTCGCGGTCGAGCGTTAGGTAGCGGAGCACCGGACGTGTGCCGCGGCAAGCAGGGATGCTTGTCCTCCAATCAGATATGAAGTTTCCAAGAGCATCGGGGATATTGCTTCATCCGACGAGCCTGCCGGGCGATTACGGCATCGGCGACCTCGGGCCGGAGGCGTATTCTTTCGTAAATTTTCTTGAGGCCGCGGGGCAGACGTATTGGCAGATATTGCCGCTCGGGCCGACCGGTTACGGCGATTCGCCGTATCAATGCTTTTCGGCATTCGCGGGCAATCCGCTTTTGATCTCGCCGGAGAAGCTGGTCGAGGACGAATTCCTCGTTCCGGCCCAGCTTGCCGATCGGCCCGAGTTCCCGGCTCACAAGGTCGATTTCGGTGCGGTCTATCAATGGAAGTCCCGGCTTCTGCCGCTCGCCTACGAAGGCTTTCAGCACACGACGAGCACCGACATCCGCGGTAAATTCGAGAAGTTTCAGCACGAGAACGATTGGTGGCTGGAAGATTACGCGACCTACAAAGCGGTAAAGGCCTCGCAGGATCAGAAAGCATGGTATGAATGGCCGACGCCGCTTAAGCTCCGCGAACCCGGTGCGATGGCCGCCATCCGCGAGCAGCTTTTCGACAAGATACAGGCCGAGAAGTTTTACCAGTTTCTCTTTTTCCGCCAGTGGGGCCTGCTTAAGGAATATGCCAACAAGCACGGCGTAAAGATCATCGGCGATGTGCCGATCTTTGTCGCGCTCGATTCGGCAGATGTTTGGTGTAATCAGGCGAAGTTCAAGCTGAACCCGGACGGCAGCCCGCGTGTCGTCGCCGGTGTGCCGCCGGATTATTTCTCGGAGACGGGACAGCTCTGGGGCAACCCGATCTACGATTGGGAACGGATGCGAGCCGATGGCTTCAAGTGGTGGGTCGCTCGAGTCGAGTTCACTTTGAGGACCGTCGACGTCGTCCGCGTCGATCACTTTCGCGGGTTTGCCGCCTCGTGGGAAGTGCCGGGCGGCGACAAGACGGCCGAGAACGGCCGCTGGGTCGATGTTCCGGGCAAGGAGCTTTTCCAAACGCTCCGCGAAAGCCTCGTCCGGCTGCCGGTGATCGCCGAGGACCTTGGGGTAATCACGCCGGATGTAGAAGAGCTCCGGGATATGTACAGCTTCCCGGGAATGAAGATCCTTCAGTTCGCCTTTGGCGGCGATGCGAAAAATCACGACCTTCCGCACAACTACACGCAGAACTGCGTCGCTTACACCGGCACACACGACAACGATACGACCGTCGGCTGGTGGCTCTCGCAGGCCGGTGCGGGTTCGACCCGTGATGCGGAGGACATCACCCGCGAGCATGAATACTGCCTCAAATATCTTTGCACGGACGGGAGCGAGATCCACTGGGACTTCATCCGGGCCGTTTGGGCAAGCGTTGCCGACACGGCGATAACGCCGGTGCAGGACCTGCTCGGGATTGGGACCGAAGGCCGGATGAACCTGCCGGCATCTGATTCGGGCAACTGGTACTGGCGGTTCGAACGCGGTGTGCTGACCGACGAGATCACCGCACGGCTGCGGGAATTGACGGAAACTTACGGACGAGCGAATTGACATCAAGGAGAACTAACAGGATGGACAGGATTTTCAGGATGGTTGATCGGAATGACACATTTGAGCACGGGCGACGATTTTTATCGTTTTCATCCTGTATATCCTGTTTGAAATTACTCGTTTCAGTTGCAGTTCTTTTCGCGGTTGCCGCCGCGGCGCAGGCTCCGGCGTTTGAGAAGATCGATCCGCCGAGTTGGTGGGTCGGGAGCACTATCAATCCAGTCCGCGTTCTTATCAAGGGCAAGAACCTCGGCGGTGCCCGCATCGAATCCGCGACTCCCGGCATCACGGCCGACAACTTTATGGCGAGCGAGAACGGCAATTACCTCTTCGCCGATGTGCGGCTTGCGGAGACCGTTCGGCCGGGCAATTACCAGCTTCGAATAGTTACATCCCGAGGCTCGGTCAACGCTCCGTTCGAGGTCTTCACACCGCAGCAGCGGCTCGGGAATTACAACGGCTTTACGGTCGATGACGTGATCTATTTCGTCTTCACCGACCGCTTTGCCGACGGCGACCCGACGAACAACGACCCGCTCAAGTCCAAGGGGCTTTACGACCGAAAGAAAGGCCGGCACTATCACGGCGGCGATCTTCAAGGGATCATCGACAAGCTGCCTTACATCAAATCGCTCGGCGCGAGTGCCATCTGGACGACGCCAGTTTATGACAACGCCGACCGCGAAGACACGCTCGAGGTTTATCCGCCGGAGATGCCGACGACTACCGGATTTCATGGTTACGGAGCGATCGACTTTTACGCCGTTGACGAGCATCTCGGCGATATGGCAAAGCTCAAGGAGTTTGTCCGCAAGGCGCATTTGGCAGGCTTTGTGGTCCTGCAGGATCAGGTAGTGAACCACACCGGGCCATATCACCCTTGGGCAAACGACCCGCCGACGCCGAATTGGTTCAACGGCACGGTCGAGAAGCACGACTCGAACAACTGGCAGAAATGGACGGCGATGAACCCGCGTGGGACCTATCAGACCCAGCGGCGGAACATCGACGGCTGGTTCATCGACATCCTTCCCGACCTGAATCAGAACAACCCCGAGGTCGAGAAATACCTGATCCAGAATTCGCTCTGGTGGCTGGCACAGGCCGGCTTTGATTCGATCCGGATGGACACGCTGCCGCACGTGCCGAGGAGCTTTTGGGCAAAATGGGGAGCGGCGGTTCATCGCGAGTTCCCGAAGGTGAACATCCTCGGCGAGCTTTACGATAGCGATCCGGTCCTGCTTTCTTTCTTCCAGAAAGGCCGCAGGGGCTGGGACGGGCTCGACCCCGAGATCGACACGCTTTACGACTTTGGGCTTTTCTACCCGATCCGCAACGCCTTCGCACAGGGCAAGCCGATCCGCGAGGTGCACCAGATGGTTGCCCGCGCTTGGCTCTACCCGCGGGCCGATGTGCTCGTCACGTTCCTCGGGCTCCACGATATGCCGCGGTTCATGAACGAACCCGGTGCGACGACGACCGGGCTGAAGCTCGCCCAGACGCTGATAATGACCTCCCGCGGAACGCCGCTGCTTTATTACGGCGACGAGATCGCGATGCCCGGCGGAGCCGACCCGGACAACCGGCGTGACTTCCCGGGCGGATTTCCGGGCGACACGCGCAATGCCTTCACCGCCGCAGGCCGCACCGCCGAGGAAAACGACGTTTGGAATCATCTTGCAAAGCTCGGTGCTCTCAGGAAAGAGCTTGAGCCGCTCCGACGCGGCCGCTCGCTCGACCTGCTTGATGAGGAGCAGCAGTACGCCTACGCACGGCTGACGGACAAGGCCGCCGTCGTCGTTATCTTTAACAACGACACGAAACCGGCCGAGGTCAGCTTCGACATCACATTTATCAACAAACAGATCCCGATCGAAGCGACGCTGCGTGACGCTCTCGGCAACCTTGCGGAAATTAAAGTGAACGACGGAAAAGTCAAAGCAATGATCCCGGCCCGGTCAGCGGGAATTTATGTGATCAAGTAGATGGCTGACGAATAGAAAAGAATTCAACGCAAAGACGCAATGGAGCAAAGCCGCCAAGAATTTTCCTTTGCGTCATAGCGTCCTTGCGACGTTGCGTTGAAAAACAGTTCCCTATTGCAGCAAATTGCGGATATAAGTGTCCGCGTTGGGAGAAATGATGCAGAACAAACCACGTCTTTCGTTCTTTCAGATCTGGAACATGAGTTTCGGGTTCCTCGGTATTCAGTTCGGCTGGGGATTGCAGATCGCGAATATGTCGCCGATCTACAAATACCTTGGCGCAGACGAGGCGAACCTGCCTTACCTTTGGCTGGCCGGGCCGATAACGGGCCTGCTCGTTCAGCCGATCGTCGGGGCCTTGAGCGACCGGACGTGGACGGGCCTTGGCCGGCGGCGGCCGTTCTTCCTGATCGGTGCGATCCTGGCGAGCCTTGCATTGATCGCGATGCCGAACTCAAGCGCGCTTTGGATGGCGGCGGGATTGCTATGGGTGCTCGATGCCTCGATCAACATCACGATGGAGCCCTTCCGTGCCTTCGTCGCGGATAACCTTCCTGAAGAGCAGCGGACGCTCGGCTTCGTGATGCAGTCGTTCTTCATCGGCATCGGGCAGACTCTGGCGAATGCGCTTCCGTTCATCCTGACGGCGATGGGCGTCGTAGGCATTATGGCGAGCGGCATTCCCTATTCGACGTTGATCGCGTTCACGGTCGGCGGTGTCTTCTTCCTCGCGGCGGTGCTCTGGACCGTCTTCACATCGCACGAATATCCGCCCGAAGATATGGAAGCCTTCCGTGCGAAACAGAAGGAAGGCAACCTTGTGGGCTCGATCTTCAAAGAGATCGGCGAAGCCATCAAGGACATGCCGCCGACGATGAAGCAGCTTGCCATCGTGCAGTTCTTTACTTGGTTCGCACTGCCATGTATGTGGCAGTTCTATGGGCTCAGCGTGGCGAAAGGCGTTTTCGGTGCGATCGATGAAAAGGCGACACCGGAGCTGTTCAAGGCCGGGACCGAATGGGGCGGGTTGATGTTCGCCTTCTATAACGTGGTCTGCTTCCTGATCGCATTCGTCATTCCCTGGCTTGCCGAAAAGACGAGCCGCAAGACGGTGCATTTTATCTGTCTCGCTCTTGGCGGATTCGGACTTATTTCGACCGCGTTCGCGACCGACCGCTACCTCTTGATGCTCGGAATGGCGGGGCTCGGTATCGCATGGGCATCGATCCTCGCGATGCCGTACGTGATCCTCGCCGGAGCGATCAAGCCCGAGCGGATGGGCGTTTACATGGGCGTCTTCAACCTCTTTATCGTTATCCCGCAGGTCGTTATGTCATTCCTCATCCCGCAGATCTACGACGGACTGCTCGGCGGCAAGCCGATCAATGTCGTCATTCTCGGCGGTATCTCGATGCTGATCGCGGCGGCGACGGTGTTCATCGTAAAGGACGTCGGGGCGGCAAAGATCGAGGGAGCCGCAGCCGGCGGCGGGCATTAATAGTGTTCAACCGCAGAGACGCGGAGGAAATTAATAACAGGATGGGCAGGATGAAAAGGATGATTGCGAGAAGATCGGCGGACAATATGTTTGGGTTCAGAAAAACTCTGCGTCTCTGCGTCTTTGCGGTTCTGTTATGCGTAACGG
>ERZ1066135.813-NODE-813-length-14049-cov-6.812491_pt1 | contig 14049 bp, 12 predicted proteins | sample MGYA00382782_ERZ1066135 | MGnify/ENA primary metagenome ERZ1066135 (study PRJEB33369, sample SAMEA5778365) | biofilm metagenome | biome: Industrial cooling water; feature: Water cooling tower basin; material: Biofilm | place: United Arab Emirates | collected...
CCGCCAGTGCGGCGCGCAGCTCACCTGGGACCCGGGCAGCGACTCGCTGAGCTGCCAGCACTGCGGCGCGAAGCAACCGGTGCCTCGCGCCGACGGCGAGATCGTCGAGCGCGCGCTCGAGGACGCCGGCGCCGCCGCGCGGGGCATGGGCGTCGAACAACGCGCGGCGCGCTGCTCGAACTGCGGCGCGACGGTCGAGTTCGCGGAGGTGCGCACGGCGCAGACCTGTCCGTTCTGCGGCTCCGCGAGCGTCTTGCCGCAGAGCGCCAACCGCCAGCTCATCCGCCCGGAATCGATCGTTCCGCTCGACGTCGAGCGCACGCTGGTCGACAAGAACTTCCGCACTTGGCTCGCGGGCCTGTGGTTTCGCCCCAACGCGCTGCGGCAGGTCCGAACGCACGAAGCGCGCGGCGTGTACGTCCCCTACTGGACCTTCGACGCGCACGTGCGCTCGGAGTGGTCCGCCGACGCCGGCTACTACTACTACGTCACGGTGATGGTTCCGGTGACGCGCAACGGCCGCACGAGCATGCAGCCGCGGCAGGTGCGCAAGATCCGTTGGGTGCCCAAGTGGGGCCAGCGCGAGGACCGCTACGACGACTTGCTCGTGCACGCCTCGCGCGGCGTGAGCGAAGAGCTCGCGCGCAAGCTCGGCGGCTTCGACACGCGCCAGCTCGTGCCCTACCGGCCGGAGTACTTGGCGGGTTTCCTGGCCGAGGAGTACACCGTCGACCTCGAAGCGGGCTGGGCCGTGGCGCGCGAGGCGATCGCGGCGCAGCAGCGCGTGCGCTGCGCCGGCGACGTGCCGGGCGACACACAGCGCAACCTGCGCGTGCACAACGAGCTGAGCGATGTGCGCTGGAAGCACGTGCTGCTGCCGATGTGGTCGGTCAGCTACCAGTTCCAAGGCAAAACTTGGCCCGTGCTCGTGCACGGCGTGACCGGCAAGGTGTACGGCAAGGCGCCGCTGTCGTGGGTCAAGGTCACGCTCGCCGTGCTCGGCGTCGCATCCGTCGGCGCCGCGTTGCTCGCGCTCGCCGCACAGCACTGAGCGCGGCTACGCGGCGCGGCGGCCGGTCAAGACGCTCCAGCGCTGCTCCAGCGCTCCGACGTCGTCGAGCGTCAACGCGCCGCGACGCGCGTGGTGCGAAAGCCACTCGTCGGCGGGAGTGCGCGCGCTGAGCGTGTAGCGCTGTCCGAAGGCGACGAACTCCGCCGCCATCGCAGGCGAGGCGTACACGCCCGGGCGCGCGAGGAGCCGGTCGGCGACGAGCGCGAACACGCGCCGCGCACGCGAGGCGAGCAGCGGATCCGACAACCCGCCCTGCGCCGCAGCTTGCCACAGCGCGCGCGGGGCCGATTCCCAGGCGGAGAGTTCCTGCACGCAGGACGGATCGTCGAGCAACGTCGCGAACACGATCAGCGGCACACGCTGGAACGCGCTCGGCGGTCCGTCGAAGCAGCGCAGCGCGAGGCCGCGCGAGGGAAGCACGCCGGCGCTCAACGCGGCGACGTGGCGCTGGAAATCCGCCGCGTCGGGAAACACGCCGCGCACGCCGTGGCGCGCCCAGATGCCGAAGGCGATGGAGCGCGGCGCGGCCCCCGCGCTCGTCTCGAGCGCCCAGTCGAGGAAACCCTCGAGCGGCGTGCGGCTGCCGAGTTCGAGTTCGGGATGCGTGCGCCGCTGCTGGCGCTGCTGGGCGCCGTACGAGCGCACACCGCTGCTCGCCAGGGCGCGCAGCGGCGAGAAGGCGAACAGCGCCTCGCTCACCACGCACAGGTTCGCGGCCGCGCGCCAACGCAGCGACGCCGTGGCCGGCGAGCCGAAGGGCACGCGCACGCACCACTCCAGCGGCGTGGGGTCGGCGCTCCAGGGATCGGCGCCGCACGACACGAGCGCGAGATCCCAGTCGGCGAGTCGCCCGGCGAGCGCGGTGCAGTCGGCGTGGAACGCCTCGCCGGCGGCGACGGCGGTCGAGTGCGCACCGCTGTCGAGGCGCACGCGACCCTGCTCGAGCACGCGCACGTGCTCGAGTGCGCCGAGCGAGAGGCGGACCTGCTCGAGTTGAGCGGGGTCCGCGCCCCAGGCGCGCTCGACGCGTCCGTCGCGCTCGCGCACGACCAGCAACTCGCCCTCGAGCCCGTAGCCCTCGTCGCGACGCGAGAACAACCCGGCCTCCAGCGCGGCGCGCAGGTCGGAGCGGTCCAGCGAGGGGTACGAAGTCGTCACAACGTTGGTGGCTGATCGGCACGGCGGGCACGCGGCTGAAGGCCCGCGCGTTGGCCCCTCCCGAGGTTGCGCTCGACGCCCGCGGCGCCGGAGACGTTCGGCCAGCGCTGCGCACGGCAAAGCGTGGCGGGGCCTGGCGATCGCGCGCAGCGGCGGCGCGGGGACGCACGCGAACCTCGGGCGGTTCCTCGCAGCCCGAGCAGCGCGCGAACGGCCCCTGGGCGCGGCGCATCGTGAGTTGACGCCTGGGCGCGACAGGCGGCGGCCGCAGCTCCGCGCCGGCCACGCCGCCGCCGCAGGCGCCCGACCGACGAAAATCGGCGCGCCGAACACTACTGTCCTGACCTCGACGTTCCGCCGCGTCCGCCCCGCGCCGCGGCGCCGCACCGCCTCCGAACGTCCGCACCGCCTCCGCAACCTGCGCCGTGAGCCCCTCCGCCCGCCCTTCCCCCACCGGAACGCACTCGGCAGCCGACGAGTTGCCGCGCCGCGCCGCCCGCGTTGCGGCGCACGCCGCGCGGCCGCGCCTGGAAGTGTGCGGAGCGCAACTCGCGCTCGAGAGCACGCCGTTGGGCCTGCTCGACGTCGCCCTGGGGCCGTTCACGCCCGTGCGTGCGCTCGAGGTGTGCCTGCGCTCCCAGAGCACGCACCGCGGCCGCGACGCGGCGCGCGCCTGGGCGGAGCAACCCGACCAACTCGAGTTCGAATACGTATTCCCCGGCGCCCGCGTGCTGCAGCGCGTGCACGTGGCGCGCGAGCGCGCCGCGGCCTGGATGGAACTCGACGTCGCCTGCCAAGGCGCGCTCGAGCTCGAGTTGCGCTTCGCCGTCGCCTCGCACGCCGACGCGCTCGACGGCGCGCTCGAGCCGCGGCTCGAGCGCGATGACCACACCGGCGCCGCCGCGCTGCTGCACCGCTCGCAAGGCTGGGCGCTGCTGGTCGGCAGTCCGGAGGCCGAGCCCTTCGAGCTGCGCTCCGCCTCGGAAGGCGAGCGCATCGCGGTGCTCCGTTTGCCCTGCAGTCCGGCGCGCGCCGCCCTCGGACCGCTCGTGGTGTTGCTCGCCGGCGCGCTCGGCGGCGTCGAGCCGCTGGAGCAGGCGCGCGAAACGCAGCGCTGGATCGCCCGGCACTGGAGCAGCGAACGCACGGCGCTGGCGAACGCCTGGCGCGCGTGGCTCGCCGCGCCGATGCAGCTGAGCAGCAGCTCGGCGGAGTTGCAGCAACGCATGCTGTGGGCCAAGGTCGAAGCGCGGCGCGCAGCTCTGCGCACGGCGCAGCTGGCGCAAAGCGCCGACGCGACTGGGAAGGCGAACGCGATGCAGCCCGACCTGCGCGCGCAGTGCGAGCGGGCGGCCCGACGCGCGCTCGAACTGTGCTCGCAGGCGCCGGAGGCGAGCGAGCTCGCGAGCACAGACTCGGGCGGCGTTGGCGGCCTGCTCGGTCGCCTGCAGCGCGCGCAGGCGGAGCTGCGCGCCGTGCTGCAGGAAGCCTGCGCGCCGGCGGCGAGCGCCGCCGACGGCGTGCTCGTGCTGCGGCCGCACTTCACGCGCGGCCCCGACGCGACACGTCTGGATGGCGTGCAGGTCGGCGCGACACGCTTCGACCTCGAACTGCGCCGCGAGCGCACGGCCGAGGGTCGCAGCACGCTCACGCTGGCGCTCGAGAACTGGAGCGGGCCGCCGCTGAAGGTCCTGTTCCGTCCGTCGCTGCCGCCGCTGAGCCGCGCGGCGCTCGAAGATGGGCGTCCGGTCGAGTTGCGCGAACACGACGGAGAACTCGTGGCTCAGGTGCTCGCGCGCTCCGTGCAAGGCCCCGTCGAGTGGCGCCTGAGCGCCGAGTGCGGCCCCGAGCTGAACCCGCGCGGGGCCGAGCTCGCGGTGCAGCAGCTCGAGTGCGGCGCGCAGCACGTGACCTGGCGCCTGAGCGTTCCGGCCGGCAACGACCTGCGCCTGCCTTGGCGTTCCGACCGCGCGGTGCGCTTCGAGGGCGACGCGTCCTCGCACGGCGCCGAGTTGCACCTGCATGTTCCTCGCCCGGGCCGCGACGGCCTGAGCACGCTCACCCTGCGCGCCCTCGCGCTCGACTGACACATTTCGCCTGAGACTCTCGCCATGCCTCCGCGCTCTCGCCGACTCACGCCCCACGAAGGACTTGGATCGCTGGCCCAGTTCCCGCTCGACGGAGCGGGCGTGCAGCGCGTCGAGTGCTTCAGCGCCGCGCTCGCCGCCAAGGACGTTCGCGCGCTCGTCTTCCGCCCCACGCTCGAGGGCGGCGCACGTCCCGGCGCTTCGCTCACGCTGGCGCACACGCCCGAGCTCACGCCGCACAAGCTCGCCGAGGACGCGCCGCTGCGCGCGCAGTTCGAAGCCGACTCGAGCGCCGTGCGCGCGCAGATCGCGTTCAAGGAAGCGGCGAGTCTGTACGGCGGCGGACCGAGCGCCGGGGGCTTGCTGCGCAACGGGCGCCGCGTCGAGTTCTGGAACAGCGACGCCTGGCGCTACGGCGAGAGCGACGCCGCGCTGTACTCGTCGCACCCGCTCGCGCTCGCGCTGTTCGTCGACGGCTCCTGCGCCGCGCTGATCGCCGACTCGCCGCGCCGCGGCTCGCTGAGCTTCGCGAGCGACGGCCTCGAGTTCGCCTTCGAAAGCGAACCCTTCGACGTGTGGGTGCTGCAGGCCGCCAGCCTCGCGCAGTTGTTCGAAGGACTGACGGAGCTGATCGGACGCGCCGAACTTCCGCCGCTGTGGGCGCTGGGCTACCAGCAGTCGCGCTGGGGCTACACGAACGCCGAGCAGCTGCGCGAAATCGCCGCGAAGCTGCGCTCCAAGCGCATGCCCTGCGACGCGCTGTGGCTCGACCTCGACCACATGAAGGAGCAGCGTTCGTTCACCTGGGACAGCGAACGTTTCCCCGAGCCCGAGAAGCTGATCGCGCAGCTGCGCGAGCAAGGCCTGCGCGTGGTCACGATCCTCGATCCCGGCATCGCGATCGCCAAGCGCTACCCCACGCACAAGAGCGGCGCGGAAGGTGAACACTTCGTGCTCGACGAACACGGTCGCGCGCTCGTGGCGCGGGTGTGGCCCGGCGCCTGCAATTTCCCGGACTTCACGCAGGAATCGACGCGCGCGTGGTGGGCCGCGCAGGTCGAGAAGTTCGCCGAGTGCGGCGTGGGCGGGCTGTGGCTCGACATGTGCGAGCCCGCGGTGTTCCGCTCGCCGACGCGCACGCTGCCGTTGAGCGCGCGGCACCGCGGCCTGGGCGGCGGCGACCACGCCAAGTTCCACAACCTCTACGGCCAACTCGCGGCGCAAGCCACGCGCGAAGGCCTGCTCGACGCACGGCCCGAGGAGCGTCCCTTCGTGCTCGCGCGCGCGAGCCACCTCAGCGGCGCGCGCTTCGCGGCGCAGTGGACGGGCGACAACCAGGCGACCTGGGACGACCTGCGCTGGTCGCTGTCGATGACGCTCGCACTGGGACTGGTCGGCCAACCCTTCGCCGGCGCCGACGTCGGCGGCTTCGAAGGCGACCCCAGCCCCGAGTTGTTCGCACGCTGGTTCGAACTCGGCGCGTTCTTGCCGTTCTTCCGCGGCCACAGCCACAAGGACGCGTGCCGCAAGGAGCCGTGGTCCTTCGGCGGCGAGACCGACCGCGCGGTGAAGCTCGCGCTCGAGCGCCGCATGCAGTTCCTGCCGACGCTGTACACGTTGTTCGAGGAGGCGCACCGCACCGGGCTGCCGATCGTGCGGCCCATGTTCTTCGCCGATCCCAGCGACCGCGCGCTGCGCGACATCGACGACCAGTTCCTGCTCGGGCCCGACTTGATCGTCGCGCCCGTGCTCGAGGAAGGCGCGCGCAAGCGCACCGTGGTCCTGCCCGCAGCGGGCGCCGAGGGCTGGTACCTGTACCCCACCGACCTCGAAGGGCACTCCAAGGATCTGCTCCCGCCGGGCCGCTACGCGGTCGACGCGCCGCTAGGCCAAACGCCGCTGTTCGCGCGCGCCGGGCGCATCATCGTCAACAAGCCCTCGAAGCTGCACACCGGCGCCCAGGCGGACGAAGAGCCCGTGCTGCACGTGTTCTTCGACTCCGCGATGCGCGCCACCGGCCAGCTCTACGAAGACGACGGGATCTCGCGCAACGCGGAGGGTCGCCTGACGACGTTGTCGGCGCGCATCCTGCGCGGCCGCGTGGTGATCGACGCGTTCGTCGACGGCGAAGAGGTGCTCGATCGCGCTTGGCGCGTCATCGCGCACGGAGTGAAGACGCCGGCCAAGACCTGAGCCGCGCGCTCGCGTCGGCGACGCACCGCTCCGTGGCCCGCTCCGTGGCCAGCTTCAGGGCGCGCTCGGCGGCTCCGTGGGGATCGCCGGCAACATCAGCAGCAGCTCGAAGCTCGGGAAGCTGTGCAGTTTGACCTTAGCGCGGCACACGATCAGTTCCACGCCGCTGACGCGCTCGAACGCTGGCGCGGCGCCCGGCCGCATGCCCTGGCAACCTTCCGAGCGGGCCGACACGCGCTTTTGGAACATGTCGCGCAACGCGCCGTCGATCGAACCTCCCACCAGGTTGCAGACCTCGACCATCGCGTCCTTTTGCGCGCGGTCGAGCTCCTTCTCCTTGCGGCGCGAGGTGACGACCTCGTCGGTCATCATCATCAGGTAGCAGGCGAACGAAATGGAGTCCGCCAGCGGCACGAGCATCGCGCCGTGCTGCGCGACGCCGTCGATGGTCACGCCGAACTTGAACGCGATGTGCACGCTGCGCTCGCCCGCGACCTTGTTCACGCTGCGCGCCGCTTGCACGCTCTCGATCGCCAGCGGGCGGTCGAGGAACATCCCCAAGTCGTCGCAGATGCGGCGCACCAGCCCCTCGCACAGCGCGGCGTCCTGCTCGGCAGCTTGATCCTTGGTGGAGGCCATGGCGTTCAGCTCGACGGGAGCAGCGGGGTGTGCGATGGCGTTCGACGCCAGAGCTCGATCGCGAACTCTCCGCCGCGGGTGGAGTAGATCAGCGTTCCCGCGGGCGCTCCGACGAGCTCGCGCGGCGCGTCCTTGATGAACGGCACGCTCATGCTGAAGGCGCCGAGCGGATCGAGCGCTTTGCTCTTGAGCCAGCCGGTCAACATGTTGGCGCATTCCTTGAGCGCGTCGTTGACCTCCTCGAGGGCGAGCGCGTCGTCCTCTTCGCTCATCAGCAGACCGCGCGCGATGGCCGTGGCGCAGGCCGCGTTGGCGCGGATCGCGACGCGGCCGTCGAGGGCGCCGCGGAACTCGACCACCGCCTCGCGGTCCACGCGCAGCAGCGCGCCGCCGTTGAGCAGCAGCTCCAGTTCGGCGCCGCTCGAGCGTTCGGTCAAGCCGGCGCCGTCGACGCGCGCGCGCCGCTCGCACGCGCCGATCATCGTCGCGAAGACCTCGTCGACGGCGCGCTCGAGGTGACCGAGAAGTTCGGCGTCGCTGGGCAGCGCGGTGGCTGCCGGCGTCGCGGAGCTCTCAGCCAAGGTACGCCTCCAAGGCGCGCCGGATGCTCTCCGGCGTGAACGGCTTGGTGACGTAGCCGTTGGCGCCCAGGTCCAGGGCCGACTTCATCATCGCCTCGCCGCCTTCGGTCGTGACCATGATCATCGGCAGCTTCTCCTTGTCGTGGCTGGTGCGCACCGCCTTGACGAAGTCGACGCCGTTCATCTCCGGCATGTTCACGTCGGAGAGGATCAAATCGATGTCGGGCTCGCTCTGCAGTTTGGCGAGCCCCTCCACCCCGTTGCCGGCCTCGACCACGGCGTTGACCGGGATCTCGGCTTGGCGCAGCACGCGGGTGATGATCTTGCGCATGGTGGCGGAGTCGTCGACGATCAAGACCTTGTTCATCGCAGGAATGCCCTGGTTCTTCGGGGTGTGGCGCGGAAACGTCCGAGGCGCCCGCCACGCGGGGCGCACGCTCGAACGCGCGGGATGTTTCGAGCCGGCAACGCGCGATTCTTGAGCGCCGGCCGCGGAATCGCCGCCCGCTTTGCTCAGTCGCCGTCGCGCGCGTCGGACACCAGCAGCACGCACGGCCAACCGCCGAACTCGAGCTCGCGTCGCACGCCGGCGCGCAGCACAGCGCCCTGGGAATCCTGCGCAGCGGCGCGGCCCGAGCGCAGTTCACTGCGCCCCGGCAGCGCGCCCTTGAGGTTGCCCGCCAGGATGTTCGCGAGTTCGTCGACGACGCTCTGCAAGTCGTCCTGCGCCAATGAATGCGACGGCTTGCGCAGGAACGCGGCCGCCAGCGCCTGGGCGGTCGAATGCGGGCACTCCAGCCGCACGTCGAGGCTGCGCTCGCCGCGCACGCTCAGCGTCGAAGCGATCAGCGGTTCCGTCGCAGCGGGTCGCAGCTTGCTCGGATTGGTTCGCAGTCCGGCGCCGAGCGCTTCGCGCCAGACGCTGTGAAACATCGCGTCGATCAATTGCTCGAGGTCGAGCCGCGCCTTGCCGTGTCCCATCGCCGCCTCGCCTCAGGCCGCCCTCACGCGGTAACACGAGCTCTGCGCCTGCTCGGACTGGAAACGCTCGTCGATGTTGAGCGTCGTCTCGGCCGTCCCGAGGAACAGGTAACCGTCGGGGCGCAGCACCTTGCGCATGTTGGCCAGGATCGAGCGCTTGGTCTGCAGGTCGAAGTAGATCATCACGTTGCGCAGCATGATCAGGTCGAAGGACGGCAGCCCCGTCCAGGCGCGCCCGGCGAGGTTGAACTCGCGCCACTCGATCGCGGTGCGCAAGCGCTCGTCGATCTGCCAGTCGATGCCGCGCTTGGTGAAGTACTTGACCAGCAGCGGCGCGGGCAAGCCGCGGTTGACCTCGAGTTGGCTGTAGGCGCCCGTGCGACAACGCTGCAACATCTCCTGCGAGATGTCCGTGGCGAGGAAGCGCACGTTCCAGTTCGCCAGCTGCGGGAACTCCTCGCGCATCAGCATCAGCATCGAGTACGGCTCCTGACCGCTCGAGGCCGCGGCGCACCAGATGCTCAGCGCGCGCTCGTTGCGCCGCGCCTCGATCAAGGACGGCAGAACCGACTTGCGCAGGTGCTGGTAGGGCGCGGCGTCGCGGAAGAAGGAGGTCTCGTTGGTGGTCATCGCGTCGATGACCTTTTGCGCCAGCGGTCCGTGGCTGCTGCGGCGCAGTTCCTGCACGAGGGCCGAGATGCCGTTGAACCCGGCCTGCGCAGCCACGGGCGCGAGACGCGAGTCGACGAGGTACTCCTTGCCCGGTTCGAGCACGATCGCTGCGGCGTCGCGCATGAAGTCGGCGAGGAAGCGGAAGTCGGAGGCTTGGACGGTCATGGGCAGGTCAGGGGATCGACGCTCAGGCGCCCTTGGCAAGACGTTGGGAGAAAACACGGCGCAAGATCTCGGGGGCGATCTCCGACAACGGCAACACGGCGTCGGCCAGGCCGGCGCGGGCGACGGCGCCCGGCATGCCCCACACGACGCTGGTCTGTTCATCCTGGACCAACACCTGCGCGCCGAGCGCGCGCAGTTGCTGCACGCCGAGCAGTCCGTCCTGACCCATGCCGGTCAGGATCACGGCGAGCACCTCGCCGCCGAAGGTCTCGGCGACCGAGCGCAGCATCACGTCGACCGCGGGCCGGCAGAAGTTCTCCTGCGGACCTTGGTGCAGCACGATGCGGACGGAGTCGGCGCGGCGCGCGAGCGCCAGGTGATGGTCGCCCGGCGCGAGCAACGCCAAGCCGGGCTCGAGCACATCGCCCTCGACCGCCTCGCGCACGCGCACGCGGCACGTCGACTGCAGGCTGCTCGCCAGATTGTGAGTGAACACCGGCGGCATGTGCTGGACGATCAGGATCGGCAGCGGGAAATCCTCGGGCAACGCGGGCAGCAGAGCGGCCAGCGCGTTGGGACCGCCCGTCGAGACTCCGATCGCCAAGCACGCCGGACGTCCCGCGCGAGGCGCGCGGACGCGCGGCGCGGATTCGCTCGCTCGTTCGAGGACGGGCGCGCGGCGCACGGCCGTCGAAGCGAGCGCGCGGAACTTGCGCGCGCCATCGCGCACGCGCGCGGCCAGCGTCGCCGCGAACTCACCGGATTCTTCGCGCGCCAGCCAGTCGACGGCGCCGGCGGCCAGCGCCTCCGCGCCCGAACGCACGGTGTCGGCGCCGCGCCCCACGACGGCGATCACCGCGCTGCCGGGCGCCGCCGCGGACAACTCTTGGATCGCCTGCGGCCACGGCGGACCGGCCACGCCCTGCTCGACCACCACGACGTCGGGGCGCGTGGCCTCGACACGCACCAGCGCGGCCGGGTGAGCGCCGACCACGGCGAGCAGTTCGAGTTCGTCGCCCGTCAACGCCTCGCGCAACTCGCGCCGCGTGACCGCTGTGGCGCCGAGCACAAGCACCCGAATCCGTTCCACCTGCAACTCAGCCCTGTGCGATCCCGAGAATGGCCAGCTTTTCTTGCACCATCTCCGGCGTGAACGGCTTCATCAGGTATTCGTTCGCACCGGCGGCCAGCGCGCGCACGACCTGCTCCATCTCGGTCTCGGTCGTCACCATCATGATCGGCATGTCGCGCCAGCGAGCGTCGGCGCGCACCGCGCGGATGAACTCGTAGCCGTTCATCTCGGGCATGTTCCAGTCCACCAAGGTCAGATCCGGCCGCCGCCCGACCTCGAGCTTGGTGAGCGCCTCCTTGCCGTTCACGGCGGAGACGACTTCGAAACCCATACCGGCGAGGATGCGGGTGAGAACGGTGCGGATCACCGCGGAGTCGTCGACAACCAATGCGCGCACGGAAGGGATCCTTGGAAACGGGACGAAGAAAGGGGGCGGGAGTGCCGGATCGGGGCGGCTATCGGGCGACGTGAACCCCGAACTGAATCGAGAGTGCGCGGAATGCGCGCTGCGGCCGGCGGTGCGCGGGCCGACGTCGAAGGACGTCGAGCCTGCGCCGGGCTTCAACTGGCGACGGCGAGCGTCCGGTCGATGTCGAGCACGAGCAGCAGGTCGCGCTCGCGCTGGATCACGCCGCGGAGCAATTCGCGGCTGCGGGACGAGATGTTCTCCGGCGGGCGCTCGAGCACGTCGCCGGCGACTTCGAGCACGTCGCCGATGTCGTCGACCAGCATGCTCACCGCGCCTTCGTCGGAGCGCACGACCACGTTCATCGGCCGCGCGCCGTCGGCGAGCGGAGCGCGGCCCAGGCGCCGGCGCAAGTCGATCGCGGTGACGATCTGACCGCGCAGGTTGATCAGGCCGCGCACGACGTCCGGAGCGAGCGGCCCCGGCGTCATCTCCTGGTCGCGGAGCACTTCTTGGACGTGCCCCACCTCGACGCCGAACAGGCTCCCGTCGAGATGGAACGTGCAGTACTGGCGGGTTGTGTTGCTCACGCGAGCACCTCCTGCGGCTGGGCGGCTTCGTTCGCGCTCGGGTCGAGTTGGCGGACGGCCGCGGCGATGTCGATCATGTCGGTGACTTTGGACTGGATCACGCTCGTGCCGCACACCACGCCGCGCCGGCTGCGCGGGTCGAGCTTCAACTCCTGCTCGACGATGTCGAGGATGCGCTCGACAACCAGCGCGTAGTTGCGCCCGCCGACGCGCGCGACCACCGCCTGCACCGAGGCGCGCTCGGGTTGCCCCAGCGAACTGGTGCGTCCGAACGCCTCGGCCAGGGGCAGCAGCGGAAGGATCTCGCCGCGGTACTGCACGACGCGCAGATCCCCGGAATTCTCGATGTCGCTGCGCCGGAACTCCTCCAGCCGCGCCGCGGACTCGAGCGGCGCCGCCATGCGCAGATCCTCGCCAACTTGGAACAGCAGCAGCCGCTTGCGTTGCGCGTTGGCGCGCAGCCGATCGGCTTCCGCGGCGGAGGTCGCACGCTCGTGCCCGTCGCCGAGCACGCGCGCGCGCTGCGCCACGCCGAGCACGTCGAGGATCAACGCCACCCGACCGTCGCCCATGATCGTCGCACCGGCGAACACGGGGATCGACTTGAGCCACTTGGTCAGCGGCTTGACCACGATCTCCTCGGTGTCGCAGATGCGGTGCACGACCAGGCCGAACTGACGTCCGTCCGCCTGAAGGATCACGATGTTGATCGTGTCGTCCGCCTGCGGCGGCGCGAGCCCCAGTTCGCGGTCGAGGTGCACCAGCGGGAGCAAGCGGCCGCGCAGCCGGTAGACCGGCGCGCCCTCGATCGCGTCGATGGCCTTGGCGCGCGCATCGCCTTCGAGGCGCACCAGTTCGATCAGCGACACCTGCGGAATGGCGAAACGCTCGCCCCCGGCGGTGACGATCAGCGCGGGAATGATCGCCAAGGTCAGCGGAATCTTGATGCGCAGCGTCAAGCCGCGCTGGAAGCGATTGGCGATGTCGATCTGGCCGCCGATCTTCTCGATGTTCGACTTGACCACGTCCATGCCCACGCCGCGGCCGGAGATGTTGGTCACCTGCTGCGCGGTCGAGAGCCCGGCGGCGAAGATCAAACTGCAGGCGTCGCGCTCGCTCATGCGCGCGGCTTGCTCCTGCGTGATCAGTCCGTTGGACACCGCCTTGCGCTTGACGCGCTCGACATCGATGCCGCCGCCGTCGTCCTCGATCTCGAGGATCACCTGGCCGCCCTCGTGGAACGCGCGCAACGTCAAGCGGCCTTCCGCCGGCTTGCCGCGCTCGGCGCGCACCGCCGGAGTTTCGATGCCGTGGTCGCACGAGTTGCGCACGATGTGCGTGAGCGGATCCTTGATCGCCTCGAGGATCGTCTTGTCGAGCTCGGTCTCCTTGCCGTACATCTCGACCTGGATCTGCTTGCCGAGCGCCGCCGAGACGTCGCGCACCACGCGCGGCAGCTTGCCCCACACGGTCATGATCGGCTGCATGCGCGTCTTCATCACGCTTTCCTGCAACTCGGTCGTGATCAAGTTGAGGCGCTGCGTGGTCGCGACGAAGGCGTTGTCGTTGGACTGCGACGAGAGCTGCAGGACCTGATTGCGCGCGAGCACCAGTTCGCCGACGAGGTTCATCAGCTTGTCGAGCTGACCGACGTCGACGCGGATCGAGTTGTCCGCGACGCTCGCGCCGCCGTCCTTGGCGTGCGCCGCAGGCTTGGATTGCGCGGGCTCTTTGGTCGCCGGCGGCGTGGACGCCAGCGCAGCGGCGAGTTCATCGGAAGGTGCGGCAGGCGTCGCAGGCGCCGCTTCGGGCGCACTCGGCGCCGCCGCGACCGGGGCCGCAGCAGCGGGCGCCGCCGTGACGACAGGCGCTGCTGGCGCCGCGGGCGCAGCCGGCGTCACCGCAGCGGCGGGCGCCGCTGGCTTCTTCGCCGCGGCCGCGTGTCCGCCCTGCAGCAGGGTCAACTGCGCCTTGAGCGCGGCGAAGTCCTCGTCGCCTTCCGCGCCGTTGTTCTCGATGTTGGCGAGCAGCTTGCGCACCGCGTCGACCATCTGCAGCAGGCCGGTCGTGATCTGCGCGTCGACGCCGAGCTTTCCGTCGCGCAGCAGCGACAGCAGGCTCTCCCCCACATGCGCGAGCGACTCCAGCCGCGCGAAGCCCAAGAAGCCGCAGGTGCCTTTGATGGTGTGGATCGTGCGGAAGATGCTGGCGAGCATCTCGCGCGCCTGCGGGTTGGTCTCCAGCGCGAGCAAGTCGCTGTCGAGGCGGTCGAGATTCTCGTAGCTCTCGACCAGGAACTCCTTGACGACGTCGTCCATCTCTCCCATCGGGGCCTCTCCACTGCGGACTGCGCGCCGCGGCAGCGTTGTGCCGCCCGGACGCGTGGGGCCTGTCGGCGCGCACCGGCGCGGGCTGGAACCGAGGCTCGCCGAG
>ERZ1066135.814-NODE-814-length-13991-cov-13.405497_pt1 | contig 13991 bp, 16 predicted proteins | sample MGYA00382782_ERZ1066135 | MGnify/ENA primary metagenome ERZ1066135 (study PRJEB33369, sample SAMEA5778365) | biofilm metagenome | biome: Industrial cooling water; feature: Water cooling tower basin; material: Biofilm | place: United Arab Emirates | collected...
AACGTTCACAGCTTTGCGGTCGGCGGGGCAATTCTTTTACGTCGCCCCGGGCGACGAGTGATGAACGATGATACTAAAGATAAAATTTTATTCAAAAGCTTAATAGATAAATGTCAGCCGTTACAAAAGCTAAATAGAATTACAGGTGATGACCGACGCTTTGCGTCGCCCCCCGCTGCCGCAAAACTGAATGTTGCCTGCTGGCTTTTGTTGTCAGTAAAGTTGTACTTCAATTTCTTTTTTTGATGTGTCAATCTTAAACCAACTTTTGAAATCTGTCTGCGGAATACATTCAACTATGCTCAAATGTCTTGCGTACCTGCTTAATGCTTTGTTTCCGAACTTTAATGTCAAACTATAAATGCCTTGTCCATCTTTGCCAACATACGCTTGCATTTGCACTTGCCTTTTATCATTGATGAACTTTTGTGAATAGTAATTATCTGGCTCTGTTAGCAAAACTCCGTCACACCAAAATCCTATTACATTTTCGTCATTAATATTTTCAAGTACTTCAGAAGTCTTGTACTCAAGCGTTTCACAAAAATTTTGGTCGAGCATTGTCAAAACAGTTTACAATATTGCATTATCGTCAAATTTCTCTTCCACGTTAACCAAGACTTCACAATCGCAATATCCACCGTTTTCACCGAGCCATTTAGTGATTTCTTCAATGTTGTCAAGCTTTAGAGATTGCAAAAAAAATACAGAGAGTTTAAGTGTATCGTCACAAGGATTGTCAGTAAGTTGTTCGTCCAAATAATCAAATAAAGCTTTAAAATTTTCACGGCTTGTCGGCAAACTATTTTCAAATTCTTGTCGTGCTTTGAGCTTTAAATCTCTTGAGATTTGTTTGCGTCTTTCAATTTCGTTTTTGTCAGGCATAAATTATTGGAAGGTGTCAGTTTAAGCTTGCAGGCAACGTTTTGCGGCTTTGCGAAGAAGCGGAGTTCGGAGCTCAAAACTGTCAACATAGCACAAAAGTAGATGCGAGGTAGAATGCTCAATTAACCACTGAACCCGCTTTTTTGCAAAACCGCTGTTACCTGCTGGCCTTCTGTCCACCGTGTCGTTGTAAACCTTGTCAATATTGAGTTTTAGTGTCATTGTCTGCTGTGTTTGTCGGGCTGTGTGTCGGTGTATTTTTATTTTTTTTGAAGCGTTGGGAAATTTTTTTAAGTACAATTTTTTGTCTGCATTGGCAAAGCAAGCTCTTTTGCAATTTTTGGTCTGTGCGTTGGCTTGTGCGAATTGCAAATGTGCTTGCTTTTAGGGTTGGCTTTCTCTTGGTTTCATAAATATTGAAATTAAAAGTCCTATTCCTACAATTACGTCAACTATATTCCACATTTGTCTGCCAAGTGCGATTTTGAAAAACGGTTGAAATAGCAAAGCAAGTCCACCGTAAATTATCATTTCTGTCTGTCTGCCTTGTTGGTTTGCCTGATAAGCTAAAATTGCAAATCCAATTAGTCCTGCAAACCTTACAAACTGATAAAAACCATAAGGCATATCCGCCAAACAGAGAAAGAATAAAATCGCTAAGACGATTTTTATGACACTATTCAAATTTAAGCTCATCTGTAAATTCTTCGTGAAGTCCATAATTATGGAAGTCTATTAAATAATTCATTTGCTTTGGAAATTTAGTGATAATGGTTTCTTCACTTGTTTTCAGTTTTGATTTTACCATTTGAAGAAACTTAACTTCATTTGGCTCAACCTTTTCGTCCGATTCAATTGCTCTTATCAAAACTTCAATCAAAAGCAATTCTTGATTGTCGTTTAGATTAGCACTTGTTAACTCTTTCAGGTAGTCGTTAATAGCTGATTTTCCCCTTTCTTTTATTGTTTGAAGATTTGCTTCAAGTGGTTCTTCAAAATCATAACCCATAAAGTAAATTTCATTTTCAGCCATATTTCTGATTTCTGAAATTTCTGCTTCGTCTATACTGCCATCACAGGCAATTACAGAAACTGCTGATTTAAGCAGTAAATTTTGGAATGCTTCTGTTTTCATAATCCAAATCCAATTTTAGTTGTTATTTGTTCTTTTGCACCTCTTGGTAGTAAATCAAGCAAACCAAAGTTTATTTCCCTAAGTCTGTCCCAATTTTGACTTTCAACAGCAAATTTCCCTGCATCAACCAGACTTTTGGCTTGTGTTTGGTCATTCATTTTTGGTTGTTCCCCTTTAAGCCAATTGAAAATACCAGTGAGAAAATCAGGTGTTCGCCATCTAATTTGACCAATGATGCTTTGTAATTCATCCGATTTTTCTTGAATCTTGATAGGGCTATTTGTTGACATAAATGCTTGTTCCTGCGAAACAATATCATTGTATGTTTTTCTTTCGTGGTCATTTCCACTATCATCTAGTAACTTTAAGCACTCTGCTTTTATTTCAAAATAATGTTCTTTTACTTTTTGAATTCTTTTATGCTTAGTGGCACTATCTATTTCTTGAGCAATTTTTCGTTTTTTATCTTCAAGTTGATAGCGTTTGTCAGTAACATCATCAGAGGTAAGACCTTCTGTTTCTTCTGCAACAACCTCCATTTCCTTCTTCAATTTTGATAATGCACTAGCTGTTTCATAGTCCTCCTTTTCTGTTGCTTGTTCAATTTCTTCTTCCAATTTTTCAGACAATTCCTCTACTTGCTCTTTTAGCATTTCAACGGGTGTATGTCTTTCCTTTGGATTAAATGTTTCCTTAAATTCTTGGTCGGCCATATTTAAGTAGGCAGCAACAGTCAAGTCCTGTGATTCGGACAATGAAATTGTAATTTCAATATCTGAACCTTTTGAAATATCCCTCTTAAGATTCTTACCTGTAATACCAATAAAACCAATGCTCTTATTTGCTTCCGGTAAAGCAAGATGAGAACCCTGAAGAATATTAATGCGAATGTCATTTTCTTCGCTACCCTTTAAAATTGTCTTGTTAATAGGGAAAGTCAAAGTGCGTTTAGTGGGTAAAATCGTATTTCGTTGGAAAATTAATGCAAGACGTGTATGTCCAGGATTATCATAATCATCTACTTCTAAGCAAATGTCCTCTGGTAATGGTTGACCACTAATACCAAACCCGCTGTTTATACCAATTGGTTCGATGTCGGTTTCCACAACATTATTTAAGCTATCATAAACAGTTAATGAAAAGAAATTATAGGCATTTTCAACTAATGGCAAATCTTCGCTGATTCTCTCAGTAAGTTTCTTCAATCCTGAATCAAAACCACCATCTTGTCTGACAATTTTATAAAATAGCCCTTCGGTTTCTCCTGTTACTCTTGCAGCGAATAATTCGTCCTTTTCTTTAGATGCTTTATTATAACTAGCTTTTATTGATAAAGCAGTTTTCTTTTGCTGTTTATCAGATTTGGAAATCTCCTTTTGTTTAGTGGCTGCATAATATGCGGCACCAACTGCCACTGCGGTTGTGGGGTCTATTTCACAATTTACTGGGATTTGTAAAATTTCTTCTACTCGTTGTCTTACATAAGGAATATATGTTGAGCCGCCCACCATTAATGTAAATTGAATGTCTTTTGAACCAAGTGAATTTCTTGTCAAAATGGTTTTAATCATTTCAATAGTTCCATCAACAGACGGTTTTATAAGCTCATTAAATTCAGAACGTGTGATTGTTATTTCAAAATCTACTTCGTTACCTTCTTCGTCTTCAAATCCATCTACTACAATTTCGGCAGATGTGACTGCGGATAAACGAATCTTTGCTTCTTCCGCTCTACTTAATAGGACATAGTATTTTGAATTGTATTTACCAGAAGCACTTTTCATTTCGTCTTCTAAGTTTTCAAAAGAAAATTCAGCATTTATTTTAGGGATTACAAGTTTGTCTACTATCATCTGGTCAATATCTGCACCGCCTAAAAAGTTGTTGCCTTCGTGGTCGATAACTTTCATTTCACCGTCTTTAATTTTAATTAAAGCAACATCAAATGTTCCGCCTCCAAAGTCATAAACTAACCATTGGCCATCGGTAAGCTCCTTTGATTTCTTCATATTGGCATAAGCCAAACTTGCTGCAATGGGTTCTTGTAATAAAACTACTTGTTTGAATCCTGCTTGATAACCTGCTTCTTTGGTTGCATTTGATTGTATTAGGTCAAATGAAGCAGGAATAGTAATGACTACTGATTCTAATGTATCGCCAGTATTTACAAATGTTTTAAGTTCTTTAAGAACTTGGGCTGATAGCTCTATTGGTGTAATAGAACGATTCTGAGATTTGATTGGGAAACTTTCAGAAGTTCCCATTTTGCGTTTAAAAAACGCTTGCGTAAATGAGTCTTTCTTTTGTTTGCCAAACATTACTTTGGCTTGGCTGCCAACAATAATTTTATCTTTTTGATAGCACACCACCGATGGTAGTGTAGCCCTGCCATAATCCAAAGGATTATTGAAAACGATAACTTCGCCTTTTACAAATTTGGCAATTGCCGAATTTGTTGTTCCTAGGTCAATTCCGAAATTGATTGTATTTTCCATTGTGATAATGATTTAAAAGTTAAGATTTAGATTCTGCGACAACAATGCCTTTTCTTGCAATGAGTGTAATACCGCCTTTGCGATACCTTACTATTGGTTTAATAACTTCTGTGATAATTAAATTGTCAGCAGAATTACCCGCAATACTCGCTTCAATATCAGTTCTTGTCTCGTTATATGACTCTCCAATGGGGTTGTGATAAAACAATCCACCATCAGTTTCCAATTGTTCAAATATTTCTTTTAACCTACTAACATTTCGGCTAATTGAATTTGATTCTGTAAGGGCTTCGACCTTTTTTTCAATTTCAAAAACTTGGTCTAACAAGTCAATGTAAATTTTCGGCACTTTTATTTGTTCATTCATATTTTTTGATTTTTATGCACTTGGTTTTGAAAATGTCCAACCTTCTCTCATTCTATCAATTAGTAAAGGATGTTTTGAGAGTGTAGATTCTGATGCGTCTTTAATTCCACTGTTACTAACTTGATTCCCTTCCATAATCTTACCCACAATCCAACCTGCCACAGCTCCAATAATACCACCTATTATAAAATGTTCGCCTTCGGTCATTGCACCGATTATTACACCTAAAACAAGTGCTACAAAGAAAACCAAAGAAAACTTTTGACTTCCCTTAGAGTGGATTTCCTTACAATTCTTACATCTCGGAATTGTTACATCTGTATATGAAAACTGCACACGTCTTGGAAAATAGCTTCGATATGTCTCTTTATATATGGTTTGAGAAATACCACAATTATCGTCAGGCGGATTCTTTTCGCAAAAGTGACAAACTAAAATACCCTTGTATTTTTTTTCTAATTCTTCAAGTTCTGCTTTGTCTTGTTTGAATTTTACTTTTGCTTCCTCATTAACATTAATTTGTAATGCGAAAGCTATCAAGGAAAGCGATGTTTTTATATCATTTTGTTTATTCCAGCAAGAAATTGAGAGGCTTCTAATAGAATATCCAATCTGAGTTCTTATTTCGTTAGCAAATGAAGGCAAAGAATTTAGTTCTGAAACTGCTACCAACTGTTTAATTTTATCTAAAGCATCGGTAGCTTGAATTGATTTATTCTCAACGTTCTTTATTTGAGCTTGTATTGTCAATAAAATTGTAGCCCACTTTTTTAATGTTGGGGCATTTTTTTCTTGTTCAATTCTTTCTTCGTGTTTTTTTCTAACTATGTCATAATTTTTTTGGAAAGTAGGCTTGCTAACACTTTCAATGTTTAACTCTAGCAAATGCTCAAGTAGATGCAATGATACAGATGTCGTGTTAAACTCATTCCAAATTGCAAGCTGTAAGAAGTTGATGGAAGCAGCTATTTTATTTATCTGACTTTGAAAATATGCTGGTAATTGATTAAGTAGTTCTGTGGGAAACACATCTTTTACTAAATCTATAACTTCATCAATGTCATCATCAGAATATTCAGACTCTTCATTTTTAATGTCTTTAGTTATTGCGTCAATCTGCTGTAATCTATTTTGAATTTCAATACTAAGCCCCTTGAATGCAATATTTAGGTCTGCTGTGCTTATTAGGTTTTGAGTTCTTAATATGCTTCTAAGTTTTTCTTCATCCGCATCAGCAAATGCTTTTAATATGGCCTTGTCAAATTTGGGAGCAAAAAACGGACTTATAAATTTTATAAACTCAGGTAACTTGTAAATACTTTCCTGTTTGAATGATGTAAAAAGTTTATCATTGCCATTCACTAGAAAATCATTCAAAAGTTTGTTTGAGGATAGATGAGAATAAAATTCTAATGCATTATTGTTTTCTAAATCGTCAATGACTTTTTCGCAATCTGTTTTAGTTAGCGAAATCCCCTTATAATCAAAATGTCCATTGTCTGAAAGGTCAATTTCCGCAAATAGTTTGCGTTTTGCCTTTTTGATAACTGAATTGTCTATTGCCGCTACATCAGCATTTTCTAATTCTAGTAATTCTATTGGGTTAAGAAATTGCATAACGTTTATCTTCTTTCGGTTACTATATAAAATTGCCAAGTATAGCCCATATTACTCTCCATATATTCAGTGCCTATGTTTGGAATAACGCCTGGTGCAGAAGCACGATAATTATATGTTCCTGGGCTTAATGTTATTGTTCGTTTTTGCTTTGGCGAAAAAGTGTATATTTCACTATTGAGTTTCAATGTTAAGGTTAATGAAGTATTGTTGAATATTTCAATTTCAGGATTGTAAGTAGATGTTTTGCCACTCGGGGTGAACATACCCCTTTCATTTTTCTCAACAACGTCTCCAAGTTTTACAAACGACTTGTGTATATAACCTTCTTTGTCGGTTGCAATATCAATTATATTGTAAAAATCATTTTCCGTTTCAAGGGAGACAATAAAGATTTGTGTTCCCGGTTTCAATGATGAAATTACTCCGTAGTCAGTCCCGGGTCCTTGTCTAAAGTTGACCTGTTTTGTCACCCAGCCCAAATAAGACTGACTGAAGCCGATTGAAGCTGTCAAAAGTAAAAGAGTTAAAAAGATTAGTTTTTTCATCTGCTACAAGTTTATTGAATTAATCATTTGTTCTGTTGGTGCGTTGGCAAAAAATGGCTCTTTTGGTTTTGCGAAGGGTTGGCTTGTGTGTCGGGCAAAACCAAATGTGCCATTTGTGCGGCTGGCTAAAATTGTTTTTAAAAAATGTGCGGTGGGAAAAAATAAAAATACATAAGCGTTGGATTTTGGGTCGGCTGTCTGTTGGTTCATTTGTCCCGTTACTTTATGTTTATTTCTGTCGTTCATTCTTGCTGTGTCGTCTTTTAGGCTTGCAGGTAACGAGCAGGTATTGCCGAAGTGCAGGGAATAGAATTCCGTCCGCCCCGGCTGACCGCTGCTGAGTAAAGATAAAAAAGATGATGATATGCACATAGCTAAATAGATAAGGTCAGGCTGGATATGAAGCTAAATTGAAATACAAAAGTTGAAACACGGCTTCCGTCAGCCTGCATTTTGGCAATACATTTGTTGTAAGCAGCCCTGTCGTCTGTCAGAACGTTAACTGTTACGTAATGTTCTCTGTCGCCATAAAGCTGCCTGCCCTGCTTGGGAGAAAGACAGGCTCTTACCGCAGCTTTGCCTTTGTGTGTGGGCTTTGAGCGGCTGCGGTATGTGCCTGTCTTTGCAGCTTGGCCGGTTACGAACTTACCCTACCATGTCGGCCCAGTAGCGGCTGTATAAATTGTCAGATTGCAGGAGAGTGTCATGATTACCCGTTGAGGCAATAGAACCCCTGTCCAGCAAGTAGATACGGTCGCAAAAGGATTTAAGAACATGCAGCCTGTGGGTGATGAGGATGATTGCCATTTGTGATTTCAGTCGTTGCAGCAATTGTAATACAAAGAGTTCACTTTCCCTGTCCATAGCCGCTGTCGCTTCGTCTAAGAGTAACAGTTGCGGTCGGTGGTATAATGCCCTTGCCAGCGCAATCATTTGTTTTTGTCCGCCGGAAAGGTTAATACCTTCTTCACCTACCAGTGTCATTACAGATTGAGGTAATGTGTCCATAAAAGAGGCAAAACCATAACCATGTAAAAACTCAACAACTGTTTGTGGATTTTTAGCAGCATCCTCAAAAGCAATGTTTTCCAAAACAGTTCCGTTAAAAATATGCACCTGCTGCGGCACTACGGCGGCAACTTTTTTCCAGTTAGAAATTTGAATGTTAGATAAACTTATTCTATCATTAATCAGAACGTCTCCGTTTTCAGGAGTGTAATGCTGCATTAGTAATTGAACCAATGTGCTTTTGCCACATCCGTTTTCACCCATTAGGGCGATGATTTCACCTTTTTTAACTTCAAAAGATACATTTTGCAGCACAGGACTTCTGCCGGGATAGCGAAAGGAAATATTCTTTACCTCAAGTTGTTTGAAATCCGATAGTTCCAACTGCCCGTTTTCTTGTGGATTTATTCCTGCAAACTCATACATACGGTTAAAGGCTATACGGGCTTCGTTGATGGGTATGCTTAACAAGGCAAGATTCGCTACCGAAGGCAACAGCGAACCTACCATACCCATTACAGCCATTAGTTCACCCGCCTTTAATTGGTTGTGCAAGACCTTATAACTTAAAAAGAGCAACAAACCACATAACAAAAACGCTGCAAATACATTGGCAACAAAGGATAGTCGCATTTGTATTTGTCCTAAACGGAATATAGCCGATTGGTATTGATTGTAAATAGCATTGTTTGTTTCTGAAAACAGATTTTCCTTATTATGATTTTTTACAGGCTCAATGCCCTGCAGCGTAGAAATATAGTTGCTCTCAGCCATAGCATAACCAGCCATTGTGTTACGCTGTGCTTCAATGATTTTTTTATTGCTTCTGTAAATGAGTAAGAAGAAAACAGGCAAAGCGGCTAAAGTAATTAGGCCGCTGCTTAAAGAATACGAAAAAACAAATACCAGCGTAACCAATACTACAATGCTATCCAATAATGTGTTACCTGCAATCTGGCTCACTACCCGTTGAATGCGGTTAGTATCGTGGAGACGGGCGGTAAGTTCACCAATTTTACGGGTGTCAAAAAAAGGTTTGGGTAAATAAAGCAGTTTGGAAAAGAACTCTTTTACAATACGGAGGTTAAATTCTTTGGATTGGCGAAGCAATAGTTGTGTGCGTACAAGGCTAATGGCTTCCTTTGCCAGTAAGAGCAGAAAAACAAATCCAATACCAGTATAAAGTTTGTTGTACAGTTTATTGGGTAAAAATTCATCAATCAACCGTTGGGAAAAGACGGCCATGGTTAGACCAAGCGCTGCAATAGCAATACCCATCGCTGCTGCAATAAGCAGAAGCGGCACATCTGGTTTTACAAGTTCTCCGAACCATTGTTTTTTTAAATGATTGATGTCTTTCTTTTTTTGAAATGTTTCATTGGGAGTAAGTATCAGGCAGGCTTTTGACTGCCAGATGTTTTCCAGTTCAGCAGGTGTCATATAAACAATTCCCTTTGCTGGGTCACCAATAATCAAAAGAAGGTTACCATTGTCTTCTTTCTTACCAAAATATACCACATAGTGTTGTAAATTGTTTGCTAAAAGCACATGTAAAATGCAGGGCGAAGGGTGAGCCAGTAAAGCATCCATATCTGCCTCACAACCTTCTGCATCAAAACCTGTCGCCCTTGCTGCCTGATATAAACCTAACATTGTGGTGCCAGTTATGGTAGCACCACTAAGGCGGTGCAAGTTTTCAAAATCATTATAGCCGCCGTAGTAGCGAATAAGTGAAAGCAGGCAGGCAACGCCGCAGTCTTTTTGGTCTTGCTGCTGTATAACAGAGGGCGTAAGATTTGCTGTTTTTTTTAAAGACAAAAGCATAGAAAATATGTATTAGCTAAGGTTGTAGAAGGTAAGCAATGCTACACTCACCGCTGTGTTTGCGTAGTAAAGTTCCATTATTATACACATAAAAAGAAGGAACGGAAACCGTTCCAAATGCCTTAATGAATTGTAAAGCAGTATCGTTCAATACTGTTACCCCAGGTAACTTCGAAAGATTCATACTGTCGGCAAAACGCTTTGTTTTCTCCCTTGTATTTGAGGTAATCATAAGCCAGTTTACATCTTTTAAAATAGCCCGCTCACGGAACATATCATGCACCATATTTTGGCAATGATCGCAATCTGGATTAAAATAGTTGATCACTAAAAGTTTTTTAGTTTTTTTAAAACTATCAGTTTGAAAAATGCTACCATCAATTTTACGGAGTTCAATCGAGGGCAAGTATTGCTTAGATGTATTAAGCTTTTCCTTAGACTGTGCTGCCCTTAATATTTTATAGACGAGATAAACAGACGCCAAAAGAAATATGATCTGCATGAAAATTACAACTACTTTACGACGATTCATTTAATTATATATTATGGTTGAAATACTACTGACAAATAGCTAACCAGCAAAATCCAAAGTGCAAGCCCCGGCAGATAAGAAGATGCCACAAATTTTAAAGAAGGGAAAAACTCTTTTTTTGATTCTCCGGCAATCATCCATGATAGAAAGAAAACGTAGCTTAATTCAAATACATTGAGTGTATTAAAAAAGTAACTGCTCCACTTGGGCATATTATTTGATGAAAATACTTGCAATGAAAACGGATTCAAAGATAATTGCTCTAATGAATGTATATCAACAAAAAATTCGTTATAAAGAAGTCCAGCCACTGCACTAACAGTAAAAATAATTTCTGCCTGAATACTTATTTTCCAGAAAGGGATATCTATAAAACGATCTGCAACAAAGCTACCAGCCTTTAAACATAACCATGTAAAACTAATGCGAAGTATTAGAGTTAGTGGAATTAATAAATAACTTACCCATTGCCACTTGCGTACAAAATTCAAATAATCTTCAAATTGCTGATCTGTCATTTCTACGCCAACAAGTAAACGGTATAAATCATCGGTCAAAAAGTATGTTTGGCTGTAAAAGGTAATTATCAGTTGTACAAAAAATAGGCACAGAAATAATATAAAGGTTGAATTACGCATATAAATTTTATTTCTATAGGTTTAAGCAAGAAAATAAACTAAAAATCAAATTTGGTTTTTATCAATTTAGTAATGAGTGGAAAATGATATTCATTTGTTAAACTTTTAAAAAACATATCATTTCTATTCTAGGATGGATAAAAACTATTTATTGAAATAGTTTAATATTGTCTGTTTAGAATTTAAAATATCAGTAGAATTTTGAATAATTGCACCGTTCTCTAGTAATATTACTTGATCTGCAATTTCAAACGAATGATCGATATTATGACTAGATAAAAGAATTGTAACGCTTTGAGATTTTTTATTTTCCTTAAAAAAAGATAATAATATATTTTGTGAAGAAGGGTCAATGTTTGCAAAAGGTTCATCTAAAATAAGAAGTGGTTTGTTTTGAAGAATAGCCGATAAGATTCCAACTTTATTTCTGTTCCCAACAGATAAATTTGATATAAGAACATTTTTATTTTTTTGATAATCGAAAAAAGCCTCCCAAATTTTCAAAGAATTTTTGAATTTTATTTTGTCTAAATCATTAATAGAAATGATTAATTCAAAATATTCAGATACAGTCAAATATTCAAATAAAAATGATTCGTCTAGAAATGCTGCAACTTTTCTAGAATCAAAAATTTTGTTTGCAAAATCAGTATAATTTACATAGCCCTCGGTTGGTGAAAGCAAATTACAAATTAATCTAAGCAGAGTTGTTTTCCCTGCACCATTATTGCCCATAATGCATACATTCGCATTAGTCATAAAATGTGCAGAAGGGATATTTACTGCTATTTTATCTTTGAAGAGTTTTTTTAAGTTGTGTATTTCAATCATATTGAAATTAGTTTTTCAAATAATATTTGTTTCTTTTTTAATATTTTAAGAACAAGAAATTTTACTAAAGAGTGTTTAATAGAAAGTGTAACAAGTGATAATATTAAGAAAAATACATATGCATAATCGGCTGTGTTTGTCAAATCAAAAATAAAATAAGTCAAGCACGTAAAAGCAATAAATATTAAAAATGAAAGTTGCGGTATGGAAGATTTGTCATCCCAGTGTGAGAGTATAGATTTTTCTCTAAGGTTAATTTTAAAATTATTAGACAGGCCGAAGTATAAGTATAAAGGTGGTAGACAAATGGTAGAATAAATATACAAGATTGTAAGTTTTATAAGTTCGATATTTAATGATAGCCTAATTATGTTGATAATTAGCAAAACAATAAAGCTTATTGAAGTCAGAAGTGCCATTGTTAGATATTTCCCATTGATATATTTATTTATTTTGATTTTGTCATTTGTAAAAAGAACAATTGACAAACTTGAGCTATCCCATGAAATATAGTTTTGACCGTAGTAAGATGTCAAAAAAATAAGACTAAAAAGAGTATAAAAAAAAGGATAAGTAGAATTCTCGTTATAGGATCGATTTGTGTATGACGTATAAATAAAAATGATAAGGCTGAAACCAATCCATAGACTTTTCATTCTGTTAACCCTGAGAATAAGCAGAAAGTCCTTAATAGTCCAAGACCAAGTAAGGCTCTTTGGCATTTGAAAGAGTTTACGTTGTGGATCATAAGTGCTATAATAATCATAAGAAAGCGTGTATCTGTGACATTTTAAAACAAGTATATTAAGTGCAATGAAGCCTGAAGAAAACAGTAGTACATAGAACTTTAAATACTTTTCATAATAAAAACTTATATGACCTAAGTAAGTTATAGCAAGGATGGGTATAGAAATAAATATCAGGAAAATTATAAAATATTTCGGGATTAAATATTTTATAATGATGTTAATCAAATTGGTACTTAAGACTGTTAAGAGAAGCATAAGAATATCAACTGTTAATTGATATTCCTTCCACTCGATTAAAATCGCCGAACCTATTACTGCAAAAAAAACATTATAAAGATTAATTTGTGACACGATTGGGAAAACACTATTAATATGGTTTTCACTGATACCAAGTTTTTTTAAGGTGAACAAATCAAAGTTTGGTGGATTCTGAAAAAATATCCGTAATAATAGAATACCAATAAAACTGTAACACAAAAATGAACCGTTGGATACTAATTCAGTAAAGTTGTTTTTGTTTATAACAAAACTTGCAGTATATATTGAAAAATAGCAGACAAGACTACTAAAAGTGAATAAAATTAACTTAACGTATTTATTTTTTGTTACTGACCGTATTTCTTTTTTTAAGTATAAACTAATCAAATCGGTTTTTGTCATTGAACTGCTAAATATTTACTTAAAATGAATAATAGAGGCTATCTAAATTTAGAAAGATAGCCTCTATAAGTTTACTTAGATTAAATCACATGCTTTCAAGGCATTTCTAAGAGTAAAAGGCAATAAAACCAAGCCCCATCCTCCTGTAATTATACCAACTGCGAGAGATGCGGCATATTCTGCAGCAGCCCATCCGCAATCTGCGTCACCGCCAGCAGTAAGATTTTCAAGCTCAGCCATTTGAAGTTGTCTCATAGTTTTGTTTTTTGTTTAATTTTTTCTCGTCTTGAGTTCAGCTTTATCCTGAACAGGGCTTACAGTAATTATTCCCTCATAGCTTATGCTAATCCTTGCAGTATACTATGCAGCTGCAATGCAGTACTTCGTTGTTTTTCTTTGGGTCAACAAAGACATAATGTCCCGCAATTCATAGCTACTGAATTTTTTTTAAAAAGTTCTTTTGTTCATGTTTTGCACAGCTGTTGATAGATAATTGTTAGCTCAGTTGTGCGATGGCCTTGCAGCTCTTAACGCAGCTTTGTTTTGTGTCTGGCTTTGTGCTGCTGCGGTATGTGCTGCAACGAAGCGTAGATTAAAATAAAGTTGAAAAATTCATAATTCCAAAATAAATATTGTAAAATGTCGGTAGGGTTGCTTACAACGCATAAATATACGAAAGTTTACAAGTCCTGAAACTTTCGC
>ERZ1066135.816-NODE-816-length-13968-cov-5.989003_pt1 | contig 13968 bp, 10 predicted proteins | sample MGYA00382782_ERZ1066135 | MGnify/ENA primary metagenome ERZ1066135 (study PRJEB33369, sample SAMEA5778365) | biofilm metagenome | biome: Industrial cooling water; feature: Water cooling tower basin; material: Biofilm | place: United Arab Emirates | collected...
CTGTTATAGAGTGTATATTGATCTTTGTAGTAACGGTTAACTGTAACGATCTGCGACGTGCCGCCCGATTCCAATACTAGGACATTCACCCGCTCGTCATCTCGCTGAATGCCCGTTGTTACCCGAAGTACGTACTCCCGGCCCGCAAAATTGAAAATCCGGCGGTACCCAACATCAAGCGATTCGGTCTCGCTGTTTTTGGTACGCGTTCGAAGGAAAATGGTGGCCACGTTGCTCGGTTTCAGTTCCCCTATTCCTTTAACAATAAACAGCAACTGACCCTTTCGCTCATAATGTAACCAGTCGTAGAGTTCATCACCGGGGCCTATATAACCGTGACGAGGCGAACGTCTTACTTTGGTTTCGGCCAAACTCACCTTTCCGCCAGATTCATATAGGCCGAGCCAATTCTCTCCAGACTTAGCTTCAAGTTCCGTCCTGCTGTAGCTTGGCCACGTTTCGTCGGGAGATTTGAACTCGGAAATGTCGATCAACTTTCTTGCTACCCGACCGGAATTTTCTTTGGTAGCCGCCATCTCATCGAACGTAGGAAGATCGCGAAACTCCGGAACGAAATCGTCAATTACAGGCGGACGAAGCGGTGCTGCGTTTGAATTAGTCTGAACGTTGGAATCAGTTCGCACTGTCTGGGCATCGGTTAGCCATGAAACGAGAATCGAGATCGCAAACACGATTACAAACGCTAGAGGAAGAAACTTGCTGAATATTTGATTCATGCTATGGCCTCGGCGGATCGCCCGTGACTTTCGTATCTTTCGCTTGATCAACATCCGCCGTAAGTAAAGCTCGCTACATAACGAACGTGCTCGTGCTCCGAAGCTTGCGATGAAAGATAGAGCATCGTGTAGCTACTTTCTTCGGCAGCTGAGTTCTCCAAATAGAGGTCTAGTTTTCCATCGTTATCTAGGTCGCCAGCCAACAGAACATCGCCAAGATCAATACCGGTCTGTTCCCAATAGCCGGAGTAATCAACGATCCTTTCACTTCCACCGTCACTAAGAGCCAGGACCCCGACCCGGACACCTGATCTTGTTTGTCCCGTTGTCACGCGAAGTCGCCAAATCTTGCCATTCAGGTTAAATTCCCGAGCGGTGCCAAGTGTCAGCAAGCCCTTTTTTAACTGCGCCTCTTCGATCTCGCCTGCGCGCGGCCGTCGGAAGGCAACATTCACGGGGCCGGGCTTGAGGCCGGGGACCCTTTTTGTAGCAAGCACCTCACGACCGCCTACTCTGAAGCGGATGTCGAACATGCCGCTGTCGAAGCCCTCTTTTGACTTTTTCTTAATGCGTTGAGCTGCCGCGTATTTGAAACCGTACCTCTCTTTGTTCTTGGCAAGGACAAGCCATCTTTCGCCGGTCTTTATGTCGTAATCGATGTCCGAAATGGAACCCTCGGTATCCCAAAGATCCAGTAGATTTGGCTTCCATTCCGGGAAAGTACGTTCATCGAGTTCGGGCAGATCGGAGAATTCGGCGACGAAGTCGTTGGGCGTCGGTGGTTTTTCGGTAACGATCTCGAGGCGTTCGGTCTGGGCCTTGCGGGCGGCATCTGCTTCGAGTTCCCACATTAAGGCTGCCAAAAGGCTGAAGCCGTAGGCGGTCACTCCGATCGCGAAGGCTGAGAAAAAGACAACAAGAAACTTCAGTTTTCTTTCCATATGGGAACCTCCGTCGGACTGTTGGGTGATTTTAGCACGGAGGCGGTTCGGAATTGTAGTAGAATCTTTTGTAATTGAGATGATAATTGAGAGGTAAGAGATTCGGGTGTGCGAGAGCCCTTACTTACGTGCGGGCTACAGACACGGGCTGCTGCCGGGGCCATAGATGCTATGGGTCAATATCGAATAGGTTTAGGTGTGAGCGGGGGGATCGCGGCTTATAAGGCTGTTGAGGTCATGCGGCTGCTTCAGAAGGCTGGCTGCGAGGTCTCTGTTGCGATGACGCGGCACGCGACGGAGTTCGTCCAGCCGCTGACGTTTCGTGCATTGACGGGCGGGCATGTGATCGTGGATGACTACGACCCGGCGAACCCGGACCCGATCGCACATATCAATTTTTCGCAGGAGATCGATCTGCTGCTGATAGTCCCGGCGACGGCGAACATTATCGGCAAGTTCGCCAATGGCATCGCCGACGATTTTCTGAGCTCGACCTATCTTGCTTGCGCGGCCCCGGTGATGATCGCACCGGCGATGAACACGACGATGTGGGAGCAGCCCGCGACGCAGCGGAACATCGAGCGGCTGCGGGCCGATGGCGTCCAATTTGTCGAGCCGGTGGCAGGTGAACTCGCCTGCAAGACGGTCGGGACGGGGAAGCTTGAGGATGTCGAGAATATCGTGTCTCAGGCTTTGAAGATTCTTAACGCAAAGACGCAAAGACGCAAAGAAAACGAACAAAAGACATCGCGACTTGGCGACCTTGCGTTGAAAAATGATCTGAGCTCAGAGCGGTTTTTGATCACCGTTGGCGGGACGCGGGAGGCGATCGATCCGGTTCGGTTCATCCCGAACCATTCGTCGGGAAAGATGGGCTTTGCTTTGGCCGAGGCGGCTCGCGACCGAGGGGCTGAGGTCACGGTCGTTGCGGGCGTTACGACCGCCGAACCGCCCGAAGGTGTAAGGGTTTTGCGGGGCGTTTCGGCCGAAGAAATGCACACCGCGGTCAAAGGCGAACTCGAGCGAGCCACAGTTTTCGTCGGTGCGGCGGCGGTCGCGGATTATGCCCCGGTCAACGCGGCGGATGCGAAGATCAAAAAAGAGGGAAACGAGCAGCTAACGCTCGAGCTAAAGAAGACTCCGGACATTCTCGCCGAGGTCTCGCGTAACCGAACCAACGGCCTGCTCGTCGTCGGCTTTGCAGCGGAGACAAATGATGTTGTCGGCTACGCCCGTTCTAAGATGGAAAAAAAGGGGCTCGATATGGTCGTTGCGAATGACATCACCCGCGAGGGTGCGGGCTTCAATTCCGATACGAACATCGCGACCATCCTGACCTGCGGCGGCGAGGCTATCGACCTGCCAAAGATGCCGAAAAGAGAATTGGCTGATAGAATCCTCGATGAAATCGTAAAACTGAGGTAACCCCGTTCGAAATGCAAGAGGAAGCAAAAGCGCTCATCCGCGATGTTCGCGAACAGGTTCTTTATTTGAAGGAACTCGGCGTTGATTCTCTTGCGGTCGATTGGAAACCGGCAGAGAATCGGGCGGTTTCGAAGCCGGTTCCGGCGGCAACCGTTTCGCCGGCACCTGCGGTCGTAAAGGAATCACCGCCGCCGGATATCGCAATTCCCGTACGAAAGCCCGAGACAACAAAGGGCGATCAGAGGCCGGCGGGTTCGCGGATGGCGGCTTTGCCTTCGCTGGCCAATCGAAAGCCCGCGGCACGCACTGAGACTCAGATAAAGGAGCAAGAGGTTATAAAGAAGGAAAAGCTGATCGAGCCGATGATCGAGGAACAGGCCGGAACAATTGCGCAGTCCGTCCGGAGTGGCGAAGGCGCAGAGACCATCGAGGCAATCCGTGCCGAGATCGGCAATTGCACACGGTGCCCGCTTCACGCTCAGGGCCGGACGCAGATCGTCCACAGCACAGGCAACTTCAATGCGGAGCTGATGTTCGTCGGTGAAGCACCGGGAGCGGACGAAGATATCAAAGGCGAGCCGTTCGTCGGGCGTGCGGGGCAATTGCTGACGAAGATAATCGAGGCGATCGGGCTAAAACGCGAAGAGGTTTTTATCGGCAATATCAATCGCTGCCGGCCGCCGGGCAATCGGCAGCCGCTGCCCGAAGAAGCGAGCGTCTGCCGGCCATACTTGCTGCGTGAGGTCGAGGTGATCAAGCCAAAGGTCATCGTCGTGCTCGGCGCACACGCGGCCCACAATCTTTTGGAAGTGAAAACGCCGATATCGAAACTGCGAGGCCACTTCCACGACTATTTCGGCACCAAAGTGATGCCCACTTTTCATCCTGCATACCTGCTCCGAGACCCGCACAAGAAAAAAGAGGTCTGGGAAGACATGAAGATGGTCCGCGACCTGCTGCGGACGATGTGACCGAAGGGGCCGCGGGCCCTTGAATCCGAAACTAGGAGTTCCTCGAAACCGCTGTTATGAAACACTTTAGAGCCAGAGTGGCCGCTGTCGGTGCCGCGATCGGCTCTCTTCCAATGCTAAGATCGAGCGATGAAACAGCGGTGAACGGTGACGCAACGGCCGAGGCTCGGGCGGGTATCGAGGAGTGCCGGGCGATCACGAAACGCTACGGTACAAGCTTCTATTTTGCGACGCAATTCTTTCCTCGAGAGGTGCGTGAGGGCATCTATGCGATCTATGCATTTGCCCGGATACCGGATGAGATAGTTGACGACCCGAACTGCTCGGACCACGCCCTTGCGACCCGAAGGCTCGAGGATTGGTACGCGGAATTTAAGCAGGCGTATCATCAGGGCAATTCGTCCGACGCGGTGCTCGACGCGATCGTAAAGCAGTTTCATAAGTACGGAATTCCCGAGGCGGATTGCGACGCCTTCATCCGCTCGATGTTCATGGATGAAGAGAAGTTCTCATACGCGAATTACGCAGAGCTTGAGGACTATATGTACGGCTCGGCCTCGGTTATCGGGTTGATGGTGACGCGGGTCGTCGGATATTCCAGTGACGAGGCTTTTGAGTACGCAAAGAAGCTTGGCAATGCGTTTCAGCTAACGAATTTCCTCCGCGATATCCGTGAGGATTATGAGAACCTCGGCCGTGTCTATATGCCCGAGGACGAGATGGCGCGGTTCGGGCTGACACGGGACGACATCGCCGGGCGCGTCCGCGATGAGCGGTTCGAGCGCTTTATGCGGTTCCAGATCGAACGAAATCGCGAGGTCTATCGCGAAGCGTTTCCGGGCATCCGGATGCTCCATTGGCGCGGTCGGCTCGCGGTCAAGATCTCTTACGTACTTTACAAAGCGATCCTCGGCGAGATCGAGCGTGCTAACTACAACGTTTACGCCGGACGCGTTCGCACCAACCGGCAGCAGAAGATAGTTCTATCCCTCAAAGCCCTTGCGGGTGTCTATGAATAAGAAAGTAGTGATAATCGGGGCCGGCATAGGCGGCCTCGGCACCGCCGGCCTCTTTGCAAAGAAAGGCTACGACGTAACCGTGCTTGAAAAGAACGAGCACGCCGGCGGCCGGGCAAATATCTTTGAGGCAAATGGCTTTCGCTTCGACATGGGGCCGTCGTGGTACCTCGCCCCGGACCTTTTCGAACATTATTTTCGCCTTTTGGGCGAGCGAGTCGAGGACCATTTGGACCTGGTACGGCTGACGCCCTCATACCGCATTTTTTTTCAGGGCGACCCGGAAACTCTCGAGATCCATTCGGACATTGAAAAGGACGGCCGGACCTTCGATGCCATCGAGCCCGGCTCATCGGAGAAGCTAAAGAAGTATCTGGCACAGTCGGAGTATCAATATGAGGTGGCGACGCAGCACTTCATGTACAAGAACTACGACACCGTCTTCGATTTCTTTAACAAGCGTGTGATGACGGAAGGGCAGAAGCTTTCGGTCTTTTCGAAGATGCACAATTTCGTCACGAGGTTCTTTAAGACGAGAAAGCTGCAGCAGGTGATGGAATACACGATGGTCTTTCTCGGCACCTCGCCGTACGAGGCTCCGGCCATCTATAACCTGATGTCGCACATGGACTTCAATCAGGGCGTTTTCTATCCGCAGGGCGGGTTTTACGAGCTGATCAAGGCGCTGGTTCGCGTTGCGGAAAAGAACGGAGCAAGGGTGCGGACGAATGCGGCGGTCGCCGAGATCCTAATCAAGAACGGCAATGCGAGCGGCGTGCGGCTTGAGAACGGCGAGGTCGTTGAGGCGGATATTGTCATCTCGAACGCCGACTATCAATTCACCGAAACGCGGCTTTTGCCGGAATCGTTTCAGACCTACAAGAAGAAATACTGGGACAAAAAAGTGCTCGCTCCTTCGGCGTTCATTCTTTACCTCGGCGTAAAGGAAAAGATGCCGCAGCTTATCCATCACAATTTGCTTTTCAGCGACGACTGGCGGAAGAACTTTGACGAGATCTATAAAGACCCGAAGCTGCCGAACGAGCCTTCGCTTTACGTTTGTGCTCCTTCGGTGACGGACCCCAACGTCGCTCCTGAAGGCAAAGAGAATCTCTTTGTCCTGGTTCCGATCGCGTCCGGGCTTGATATCGGCGAGGAGCGCAAGCAGGAATATGCCGACCACGTTCTCGATCGGATGGAACGCGAGATGGGGCTCGAGGGTTTAAGGGAAAAGATCGAGTATATGCGGATCTATACGGTCGAGGATTTCCTGAAGGATTACAACAGTTTCAAGGGGACTGCGCTTGGCCTTGCTCATACGATCTGGCAGACGGCTATCTTCCGGCCGAACAACCGCTCAAAGAAGGTGAGTAATTTGTTTTACGTCGGTGCGGGAACTAATCCGGGAATCGGGACGCAGATCTGCCTGATCAGTGCGGAGCTCGTCTATAAGCGGGTACACGGGATAAAAACGGCGGAACCGCTCACTTCGATCTAAAAAGCCTTTGGGCCGAAGATGTACCAAAAGAGCAGGAATCCGGCGGCCGCATTTACAAGCGGAAACCGTCGGTAAACGTTGAAAATGCCGCCGTCTTCGCTCGATGCTAATGAGATAACGATCATCGCGGCAAAGATCGCTCCGAGCACGACGGCTGCCCAGCCGATGAACGAGAACGCAAGTGCAGCCGAGGCGAGATACATCGCGAGGCAGAAGAGAAGCGTTCCATTGCGGCCGAGGAGCGTGGCAACGGTCGCGATCCCGGCTTCGCGGTCGGCGGAGATGTCCGGAATAGCGGAATAGGCGTGCATAGCCATTGTCCAAAGGCCGCCGGCGACGATGGCCGCAACGGGAGGGAATTCGCCGGTGACAAGTTGGTAAGCGACGGCACCGGGGAAAACATAAAGGACGTTGAATGCCGAGTCGAGTATCGGTTTCGTCTTTGCCCGGATGGGCGGGGCGGAGTAAAAGACCGAAAAAAAGATGAACAGGCTCATTGCGAGCATAGCGGCCGGCCAAAGGATCGGTAGCACTGCGAGGAATGGCAGATTCGTCGCGAGGATCGCAACCGCAAGCGGCCGCCGTTTTTCGGGTGTAACAAGGGCCTCGTAATCGGTCTTTTTAGGATTGCGGCGGTCGGTTTCGTAATCGAAAATGTCGTTGATCCCGTAAATAAGCAAATTTGCGGGAAGAAGAAAATAGAGCCCGTAAACGACTGCGGGAACGGTCAGCAACTGGCCCGGCGATATGATCGCGGCGGCCAGGCCAACGAGAAACGGGCCGAATACGTATATCCAAAACCGGGGACGGCTGATACGTAGAAGGTCGGCGATTTCGAGTGTTTTCGGCACAGGGCGAGTATATCTCAGCGGTGAGCAACTTTCACAAACAAACCATCTGGGCATTGGCGGTGGCGGTATTTCTGGCCATCGGGGCGTTCTTTATGGCGAACGTGCCGATGCCGCCGTGGTCGAAGTACATCTCGCCAATAAACATCGTCCTGTTTGCCCTCCCGAGCCTTTGGGCGGTGCGAAGGTGGCTCGGCTGGCGGGACGGAGCGATCTTTTTTGGCGTGCTTGGGCTTTATGCTCTCGCGATCGAGACCTCGGCGATCATCACCGGTTTCCCATACGGACATTTCGCTTACGCCGAGCACCTCGGCTATCGGCTTTTTGGCTACGCACCATGGACGGTGGCATTTGCATGGACGCCGCTTGCACTCGGCGCGTATGCGATCGCGAGAAACATATCCGGTTCGCGAATAGCCCGGCTGATTCTTATTCCGGTGCTGCTGACACTTTTCGATGTCGTCCTCGACCCCGGCGCGGTCTATCTCGGATTCTGGAAGTATCCTGAGGGCGGTTGGTTCTACGGCGTCCCTTGGTCCAATTTTGCCGGATGGCTGCTTTCGGGATTTATCGGCGCTGTGCTTATCGAGGTAATGGTCGCACGTTTCCGGCCGCTATTGCCGACGCCGGTCCAGCTTTCGATCAGTTCGATCTTCACGGTCTTTTTCTGGGCGGTTTTCGCGTTTTTCGCCTCGATGGAGGAACCAGCCTTGCTCGGAACGCTTCTAGTTTTCGGGATGGTGGTCATCTATCGCCGGTTCCATTACCGGTTTGACGACATGGTCGTCTTGGTCGATGAGGACAATAACCCGATACGGACCGAGCAAAAGCTGATCGCTCACAATGGTTACACGCAACTCCACCGAGCATTTTCGGTGTTTCTATTCAATTCAAAGGGCGAGCTGCTGCTCCAGCAGAGAGCTTTTGGGAAGAAGACCTGGCCGGGCATTTGGTCAAACTCTTGCTGCGGCCACGTAATGCTTCACGAGACGGTTGCGGCCGCGGCGAAGCGGCGGGTGAGGTATGAACTCGGGCTTTCCGGTATCGGTTTGATACTTGCCCTACCGGATTTCAGATACATCGCCGAGATGAACGGCATCGTCGAGAACGAGATCTGCCCGGTCTTCATCGGCTTCACGGACAAAGAGCCGCAGCCGAATCCGGAGGAAGTCGCGGCCGTCCGCTGGCAGCCGTGGGACGAGTTCCTGGCCGATGCCCGCCGGCCAGACACAGAGCTTTCGCCTTGGTGCATCCTAGAGGCCGAACAACTTGCCGAACTTCCGGAGCTCGAGGGAAAGTTGCGCAGATGATGTGGTAATCTGAGTGCACTTTAACTTTCGAGGAAGATCAAAATGAAAAGACTCATTGGCTACCTGTTCGTCGCAGTTCTCTTACTCAATCCAACCATTCTTCTTGCACAGAAATCAGCGGGAACCGAAGTGAAACAACTTCAAGGCCCGCAGAATCCGAGGCTCGGGTTCGTGATCCACGGCGGCGCCGGCGTTATCTCGCGAGGTTCGCTTTCGCCTGAACGCGAGAAGGAATATCGGGCAAAGCTTGAGGAAGCAGTTTTGGCCGGTTACAAGGCGTTGCAGGCGGGAAGATCGAGCCTTGACGCGGTCGAGATCGCGATCCGGATACTCGAGGATTCGCCGCTATTCAATGCGGGCAAAGGAGCGGTTTTTACGAACGAGGGTAAGAATGAACTCGATGCCTCGATAATGGACGGCAAGACGCTCGGTGCAGGTGCGGTCGCGGGCCTGACGCGGGTTCGAAATCCGATCACGCTCGCCCGGGCCGTAATGGAAAAGAGCGAGCACGTGATGATGGTCGGGGCCGGTGCGGAAAAGTTTGCCGAGCAGCAGAAAATGGAACTGGTCGATCCGAAGTATTTCTGGACCGAATCGCGGTGGAACGCACTCCAAAAGATCTTGAAAGAAGAAAAGGAGAAAGAAGAGAAAAGCAAAGACCACGGCAAGCTGATCGAGGCCGAGAAACCGGCGAACAAATTTGGGACGGTCGGTGCTGTTGCTCTCGATAAGGACGGTAACCTGGCGGCGGGAACCTCGACCGGCGGGATGACAAACAAGCGCTTTGGCCGGGTCGGCGACGCACCGATCATTGGTGCAGGAACCTATGCGAACAACGCGACCTGTGCGGTCTCGGCGACAGGCTGGGGCGAGTTCTTCATTCGGCTTTCGGTCGCCCGTGACATCTCTTCGCTGATGGAGTACCGGGCGATGACCGTTCAGCAGGCGGCCGATCTAGTGATCAAGACGAAGCTGCAGAACCTTGGCGGCGACGGCGGCGTGATCGCGATCGATAAATTCGGCAATATCGGCGTCTCTTTCAATTCTGAAGGGATGTATCGAGCGTATATCAACGCCGAAGGCAAGCCGGTCGTGGAAATCTATAAGGACTAGCAAGAGATGCGTAGCGCGGAGATCATAGCCGTTGGGTCGGAGCTTCTGACGCCTGAGAAAACGGACACCAACAGCCTTTGGCTGACAGAAAAGCTAGGCGAGATCGGCATCAGCGTGATGCTGAAAACGATCGTCGGCGACGATGAACCGCGCCTTAAGGAGGCTATCCAGGACGCCCTGAAGCGTTCGGATGTAGTGATCACGACCGGCGGGCTCGGGCCGACCGAGGACGATATCACCAGGCAGGTCGCCGCAAAAGCACTTGGCCGCGAACTTGTTCACCGGCCGGAGCTTGAGGCGGAGCTCCGTGAGCGGTTCCGGCGGTTCGGCCGCGAGATGCCGGAGATAAATGTCCGGCAGGCTTTTGTGATCGAAGGTGCAGAGCCGCTGGCGAACCCGAACGGGTCGGCTCCGGGGCTTTTTGTTGAGGACGCGGGCCGTACGCTCGTCGTGCTTCCCGGGCCGCCTCGGGAACTTCAACCGATGTTTGAGACGCACGTCCGGCCGCGGCTTGAAAGGCTTGGCGACGGAATGATCGTGCGGCGGCGGGTGCTGATGGTCGCAGGACTGGGCGAATCTGCGGTGGATGAAAAGATCGCTCCGATCTATCAGAAATACGAGAGCGTGCGGACCGCGCTTCTTTTTACAAAGACCGAGGTGCAGGTCCATTTCTATGCTCGTGCCGAGGACGCCGCATCTGCAGAAGAGGTGCTGGACGAACTCGTTGACAGAAGCGTTGCCGAGCTCGGCGATGCGGTGTTCTCGACGAACGGCGAGTCGATGGAAGAGGTCGTCGGCCGGATGCTGCGGGAGCGTAATGAGACGCTGGCACTTGCCGAGAGCTGCACCGGCGGGTTGATCGGCCGCCGCGTAACGGAGGTCGCCGGTTCTTCGGATTATTTTCTTGAAGGGGCGGTCACGTATTCCAACGCCGCCAAGACGCGGGTGCTTGGTGTCCCGGCTGACACGATCGACACCCACGGCGCAGTAAGCGCGGAAACGGCGGAAGCGATGGCGGCGGGAATGCTTGAGCGATCGGGGGCCGACCATGCGGTTTCTGTTACCGGGATAGCCGGGCCCGGCGGCGGCACGGAAGAAAAGCCGGTTGGGACGGTGTTTATCGGAATCGCAAATGCGGGCGGCGTGCGCTCGGTGAGAATTGTACTGCCGGGCGACCGATACATTATTCGCTGGCGTGCAAGCCAGGCAGCACTTGACGTTCTGCGGCGGTCACTTCTGCGAGCGGACAGGGCCTCGGGAGGTCGCGATTACAGCCTTACTTAGTCGAATAAAGAAGGTTCTCAAGGAACTGGGGCATCTGACGCCGATGGCATTCGTCGCGGCGTTTCTGCCCGTGCTCGGAAGCACACTCCTTATCGCTTTCCTTGTGCCCGTAGGTAACTGGCTCAAGGCAGAGTCGATCGGCGGAATTGCCCTTTACCTCCTGGGCGTTGTAGCCTTTTGTGGGCTTTCGCTTCTTCCGACCAATGTCATCGGGATCGTCGGCGGGTTCGCCTTTGGTTTTCTCCCGGGAATCACGGTACTGATCTGCGGAATTCTCGGGGCAGGGTTCTTGTCGTTTCTTGTTTACAGAAGGATCGGTTCGCGGCGATTTGCGGACATCATTGAAAAGCACCCGCGTTCCGCGGCCGTGTATCACGCGTTGCTCCGGGAAAGCCCGGCTCGGACGCTCTCGATCATTTTCCTGCTGAGGCTCTCCGTGGTAATGCCTTTCTCGCTCACGAATTTCTTGATGGCTTCGGCTCGAGTTCCGGTCTATGCGTATCTGATCGGTACCTTTTTTGGAATGCTTCCTCGGTCGGCGGCGGTTGTTTTTGTCGGGTCCGGCCTTTCCGAACTCGACCTTCAGGACCGCGGTGATGTTCTTTTTCTCGCCTTTGGGATCGCCGCGACGATAGCGGCGATGATCGTCATAACGGTCATCAGTCGGCGGGCACTTGATAGCCTGACCACCGAGCGGACGGCCGTCAGTGCCGACATTCAAACCACTTAACTCTTGCATTTTCGGGCATTAAAGCAGAAAATCTCGGGAAGGGCATTTCACCGGCCGTGCCCGAAAATGGAACTTTTTCCGTTCGCTTTCGTGTAAACAGGACGGCCGCACTTTCGGCGGCTTGTTCGAGGAACAAAAGATGAGAAGAATCAGTGCTTTAGCTCGCCTTCGTGCACCTATTACATTACTGCTGCTGCTTGCCTTGCTTGCACCTGTTCCGGCTCTTGCCTCAGGTAACGGGAAGAAGAAATTCAAAGAAGGCATGAGGCACGAGGTGGCCGAGGAATGGGACAAGGCGGCGGAAGCGTTCGCTTTGGCAGTTGCCGATAGCCCGAAGAACCCTGAATATCGCCTTCATCTTGTGCGAGCGCTGTTTAACGCCTCGCAGATGTATATGAAGCGCGGCCGTCTTTTGGCAGAGCAAAAGGATTACGAAGGGGCGTATATCGCGTTTCGAAAGGCTTACGGGTTTGACCCGGTGAATGAGCTTGCGCGTTCCGAAATGGCACGGATGGTTCGGCTTCAGGAGGAAGCCATGGGCGGGCCGAAGAAGCCGGCCGAAGGCGATGTGAGGCTGGTTCAGACCGGCGGCGACCCGACGATGCCGCAAGGGTTCCAGTTGCCGCAACAGATGGAGAAGCTGCGTGACTTGCCTTTCCCGAGCGGCGTTAATCTTCAGTTCATCATTCGCGAACTCGCGAAGGACCTTGACCTTAACGTGCTTTTCGATACCGGATCGCAGCAGCTTGCAACGCGGACGGTTCGCATCGAGCTTAAGAACGTGACTGCGGCTCGTGCTCTTGACTACATTTTTTTGCAGGAGAATCTTTTCTTTCAGAAGGTCGGGCCGCGGACGATCCTCGTTGCGGATAATGCTCGGCGAGCCTTGCTCCAGCAGCTTGTCTTAAGAACATTTTTCCTTGCGAATGCGAGCCCGAAAGATATAAAGGCTGTTATCCAGACCGCGATCCCGGCTCAACAGGGCCGCACGCAGACCATCGTCCTCGAGGATGCGGCGACGAACAGCGTTACCGTCCGAGATACGGCCGAGAACGTCGCGCTGATCGGAAAGCTGATCCAGTCGCTCGATAAAGACCGTGCCGAGGTCGTTATGGACGTTGCGATCTACGAGGTCAATAAGAATGACCTTCTTCAGTTCGGTAACCAGATCGGAACCGCGGGCGACAATGCGACCCTGCTGAATCTTGGTGGCATTGGCTTACCATTCGCCCGAACCGGAACGACCGGAAATATCACGAATGGAATGAGGTTTCCGAACATTGGATCGGCAAGCCTTGCGATCGGCCTTCCGGTAAGTACGATCGCCGCCTTACAGACGAAAACTAATACTAAACTGCTTGCTTCAACACAGATACACGCGTTCAACAACGAGGATTCCTCGGCCCGGATCGGACAGCGGGTGCCGGTACGTACGGCCTCTTTTGCTCCGATACAGAGCACAGGCGGCCAGAATCCGAACAACAACTTTGTCGGCGACGTGATCAACTATGAGCAGGTCGGCCTGACGCTTAAGTTCAAGCCTATCGTTTTCCCGAATCAGGACGTTCAGGTCGCGATGGAGATCGAGTCCAAGGACGTTGCCGGCGGCACGTTCGATAATCCGGTCTTTACCGAGCGGACGATCAAGGGAACTGCACGAGTGCAGAACAACAAGACCTTGCTGCTGGCGAGCGTTGCACAGGGCGTGGAGTCGCGCGGGCGTTCGGGCCTGCCGCTGGTCGGTCTGATTCCGATCCTCGGACGGCTTTTCACCGCCCCGACCAAAGAGAACCGGCAGGTGGATATCGTCATCGCGGTCACACCGCGTGTAATTCGTGCTCCTGCCATCGTGCCGGACGACGAGGTCGAACGGCCGACAGGAAGTGTTGCGACGCCGACGGGCGGCTCGCTTGAGGCGATGCTAATTCAGGAAGAGCGGGATGAGTATCTCGCGTCGGTCAGGCGGCTGCCGAAAAATTCGGACGTACAGCTTGCGGATCAGGCTGTGACCGATGCTCCGAACTATGTCCGCTCGGCATTGCCCGAACCGGCTGGGGAAAAGGCTTCGACGGCCGTTGCCGTTGACACCCCGCGG
>ERZ1066135.821-NODE-821-length-13897-cov-6.588138_pt1 | contig 13897 bp, 12 predicted proteins | sample MGYA00382782_ERZ1066135 | MGnify/ENA primary metagenome ERZ1066135 (study PRJEB33369, sample SAMEA5778365) | biofilm metagenome | biome: Industrial cooling water; feature: Water cooling tower basin; material: Biofilm | place: United Arab Emirates | collected...
GTGCCGGTGTTCGCCTCGGGGCTCGATGCGCGGCCCGCGATCTCGGCCTACTTCCGCGGCGCGGTCAGCGGGACCGCGACGCGTCCGCCGGCCCGCGGTGACGCCCCGGCGCCGCTCGATGCGCTGCTGAACCTCACCGGGTTCTCGTTGGTCGGCGGTCCGGCGTACAATGACAGCGAGGCGGCCCGTGCGGTGCTCGCGACGCTCGACGTGCCGTACGTGGTGGCGCCGTCGCTGGAGTTCCAGCGCATCGACGAATGGCGGGACGACGCACGCGGGCTCAACCCGCTGCAGGCCACGCTGCAGGTCGCGATCCCGGAGCTGGATGGCGCGACGAACCCGGTGGTGTTCGGCGGGCGCACGGTGGGCAAGGCGGGTGAGGCCGAGGGCGAGTCCGCGCCGATCCCGGAGCGCATCGAGCGCTTGGCCGACCGCGTGGCGCGCTTGGCGCGGCTCCGGCGCACGCCGCACCGGGACCGCAAGGTCGCGATCATCCTCTTCAATTTCCCGCCGAACGCCGGCAACACGGGGAGCGCGGCGTACCTGGGGGTGTTCGAGTCGCTGCAGCGCACGCTCGCGGGCATGGCCGAGGCGGGCTACACGGTGGAGCTGCCGGCCTCGCCCGCCGCGCTGCGGCTGCGTATCACCGAGGGCAATGCACAACGCTACGGCGCCCCGGCGAATGTGGCGACGCGCATCCCCGTGGACGATCATGTGCGCCGCGAGCCGTATCTGGCCGAGATCGAACGGACCTGGGGGCCCGCGCCGGGCCGACAGTTGAGCGATGGCCGCTCGCTGTTCGTCATGGGCGAGCACTTCGGCAACGTGTTCGTGGGCGTACAGCCGGCCTTCGGTTGGGAAGGCGATCCGATGCGCTTGCTGTTCGAAGGCAACTTCGCGCCGACGCATGCGTTCAGCGCGTTCTACCGCTGGCTGCGGGAGGACTACGACGCGGACGTCGTGCTGCACTTCGGGACGCACGGGGCACTGGAGTTCATGCCGGGCAAGCAGGTCGGCCTCTCGGACAAGTGCTGGCCCGAGCGATTGATCGGCGATCTGCCCAATGTGTACCTGTATGCCTCGAACAACTCGTCCGAGGGTACGATGGCCAAGCGGCGCGGCCTCGCGACGCTGGTGTCGTACCTGACGCCGCCGATCGCCAACGCCGGCCTGTACAAGGAGCTCGCGGCACTGAAGGCGTCGGTCGACCGGTTCCGGCAGCGCGATGCGGGCGCGGAGGCCAGCGATCCGTTGGTGCGCATGATCCAGGAGCAGGGGGCGGCCCTGGCGCTCTGCGCGGGGGCGCCCACCTGGCCTGCGGACGCGGTCGTGGCGGAGGTGGACCGGCTGCGCGAGCGGCTGCTGGAGCTGGAACAGTCGCTGATCCCCATCGGGTTGCATGTCGTGGGCGAGGGGATGTCCCCGGCCGCGCGGGTCGACACGTTGTCCGAGATCGCGCGGTTGCCGCGCCCGGAGCTCGGGCTCCCGTCGCTCCTCGAGGCGATCGGCGGCGAGTCGCCGCGCGGTGAGCGGCTCGAGATCGCCGAACGCGGCGCGCGCAAGGTGGTCGAGACCATCGTCGAGAAGGGCTCGTCGGCCTGGGCACGCGATGCGTTGGCACGCGACGGCTGGGTCCGGCACACGCTGGCCTTCGAGAGCCGCGACCTGAAGGTCCTCAAGCAGGTCATCGACGAGCTCGCGCGGCTCGATGCGTTGCTCCGGGAGGATCACGAGTTGCCGGGGCTGCTGCGCGCGCTCGATGCCCGCTATGTGCTGCCGGCGCCGGGGGGCGATCTGCTGCGGTCACCGAACGTGCTCCCGACGGGCCGCAACATCTACGGGTTCGATCCCTACAAGGTGCCGAGCGCGTTCGCGATGCTGGAGGGCCGTGCGCGAGCGGAGTTGCTGCTCGCGCGCCATATGGAGGCGGGCAACGCGCTCCCGGAGACCGTGGCGTTCGTGCTCTGGGGCACCGACAACATGAAGAGCGAGGGGGTCCCGCTCGCGGAGTGTCTCGCCTTGATGGGCGCGGCGCCGCGCTTCGATGCCGTGGGGCGACTCTGCGGGGCGCGCCTCATCCCGCTCGAACAGCTCGGGCGGCCGCGCGTGGATGTCGTGATCACGCTGTCGGGGATCTTCCGCGATCTGTTGCCCTTGCAGGTCAAGCTCCTGGCCGAGGCCGCGCTGCTGGCGTCGCGGGCGGACGAGCCCGAGGACCGGAACTTCCTGCGCAAGCACACGCTGGCGCATATGGCGGCGCTGGGCGTGGACCTCGAGACCGCCGCGCTGCGCGTGTTCTCGAACGCCGACGGCGCGTACGGCTCGAACGTGAACCTGCTGATCGACACGGGCACCTGGCAGGACAAGGACGAGCTCGCCGAGCAGTTCGTGCGTCGCAAGTCGTTCGCCTATGGGGCGGATGGGCGCACCGCGCCCCAGGCGGCCGTGTTCACACGGGCGCTCGGCACCGCGGCGCTGAGCTTCCAGAACCTGGACTCGGTCGAGCTCGGTGCCACCGACATCGACCAGTATGTCGAGTCGCTGGGGGGGATGCATCGTGTGATCGAGCGGGAGCGCGGCGCGACGGTGGCCTGCTATGTGGGCGACCACACGGGGGCGTCGGGCAAGGTGCGGACCCTCGACGAGCAGGTCGCGTTGGAGACCCGGACCAAGTTGCTCAATCCGAAGTGGTTCGAGGCCCAGATCGCCTGCGGCTACGAAGGGGTGCGCAACATCGCCGGGCACGTGACGACGACGATGGGCTGGTCGGCGACGACCGAGTCGGTGCCGGCCTGGGTGTATCAGGACGTGACCAAGCAGTTCGTGCTGGACGCGGCGATGCGTGAGCGGCTCGCCGCGTTGAACGCCAATGCCGCGTCGGGGATCGCGCAGCGGCTGCTGGAGGCCAGCGACCGCGGGTTCTGGCAGCCCGATGCCGAGACGCTGGCGGCGTTGCGGGCGGCCAGTGCGGAGTTGGAGGATCGGTTGGAAGGGGTATTCGCGAAGGCGTCGTAGGTGTGCAGGACTGACTCCACAGAGGTGTGATGTGACGATCGGTACCCGATTGCCGGTATTGTCCGGCCGAGAGGACGGCGAGGGTTCGCTGCAGGTGCATCTGGATCCCAACGAGAAGATCGATGGGACGCTGGTCCTCGCCGTGTACGGCAAGGGCGGCATCGGCAAGAGCACGACATCATCGAATCTGTCGGCGGCGCTCTCGCACCTGGGCAAGCGCGTGTTGCAGATCGGCTGCGACCCCAAGCACGACTCGACCTTCACGCTGACCAAACGGATGGTGCCGACGGTCATCGACACGCTCGAGACCGTGGACTTCCACAGCGAGGAGCTGCGGGTCGAGGACTTCGTGTACGAGGGCTACAACGGCGTGATGTGCGTGGAGGCCGGCGGGCCGCCGGCGGGCACCGGCTGCGGCGGCTACGTCGTCGGGCAGACGGTCAAGCTGCTCAAGGAACACCATCTGCTGGAAGAGACCGATGTGGTCATCTTCGACGTGCTCGGCGATGTGGTCTGCGGCGGATTCGCCGCACCGCTGCAGCACGCGCATCGCTGCCTGATCGTCACCGCGAACGACTTCGACTCGATCTTCGCGATGAACCGCATCGTGGCGGCCATCCAGGCCAAGGCGCGGAACTACAAGGTGCGGATCGGCGGCGTGGTCGCGAACCGCTCGGCGGACACGGACCAGATCGATCGGTTCAATGACCGGGTGGGCCTGACCTTGGCGGCGCACTTCCCCGACCTGGACGCGATCCGCCGTTCACGCCTCAAGAAGTGCACGATCTTCGAGATGGAGGCGACCCCGGGGGTGGCCGAGGTGCAGCAGGAGTATCTCAAGTTGGCGCAGCGTATGATCGATGGCGTGGATCCGCTGCTGGTGGAGCCGCTCAAGGACCGCGAGATCTTCGACCTGTTGGGCTACGATTGATGACGCCACCGGCTGAGCAGATGTCCGCGCCCGTGACGGGCCAGGGAGCGGCGTCGAGCTACGTGGACCGACGGGCGTGGCTCCAGCGGTATTTCGACCGCACGGCGGCGGATGCCTGGGCGGCGCTGACCTCGGATGCGCCCGTCAGCGGCGTGCGGCAGAAGGTGCGGCAGGGACGGGCGCAGATGGCGGAGCTGCTGCTCGGTTGGTTGCCGTCGAACCTGACCGGGCGCCGGGTGCTCGACGCGGGCTGTGGCACCGGGTTGCTGGCGGTCGAGTTGGCGCGCCGGGGCGCGGACGTCTGCGCAATCGATCTCTCGCCCACGCTGGTGGACTTGGCCAAGCAGCGGCTCGGGGACAGCCAGCTGCGTGGGCGCATCGACTTCCGCGCCGGCGACATGCTCGACGATGCGCTGGGATCCTTCGACCACGTCGTGGCGATGGATTCGCTGATCCACTACGACGCGCCGGACATCGCGGGGTCGTTGGGACGCCTGGCCGCGCGCACCCGGACGTCGATGGTCGTGACCTTCGCGCCCCGGACGCCGGTGCTCGCCACGATGCACGCGCTCGGGGGACTGTTCCCGCGACGCGACCGGGCGCCCCGGATCGTGCCCGTAGCGCCCGCGACGCTCCAGCGACAGATTCGCTCCAGTGCGGCGTGCGCCGACTGGGTCTGGCAGCGGAGCCAGCGCGTGGCCACGGGATTCTATGTCTCGCAGGGCCTTGAGCTCGTGCGGGGGGGAGCGAAGGGATGAACGGATGGATGGTCGGTGGGATCGCGCTGGTGTTGCTCGCCGTCTGGATCGGATGGCGGCGCCGGGTGACCGTGCCGTGCGAGCTCGATCTCGCGGCGACCGAGGACACGTTCCACGCGCACGTGTCGCTGAATGGGGTGCAGGTGAATGAGGGCGACTCGGTGCTGGTGCATCGGGCGCCGACGCGGATCGCCTTGGGGAGCACGCAGCGGCTCAGCTCGACGGCCACCGTGTCCCAGGCCAGCTGGCCACGACGGGTGCTGGTGCGGGTGCTCGGCACCAGTGGCATCACGGATCTCTACGAGGTGGGTTTCGAGGGATGATGTACGAATCGACGATGAAGGCGAACGTCAACGAGACGACGCGCATGGCCCAGGAGGAGACCGTCCTGAGCCCGCGGTTCTACACGACCGACTTCGCCGAGCTGGACCGACTCGATGTGAGCGCGATGCGGGCCAAATGGGACGAACTGATCGCGGAGTTCCGGCGTGATCCCAACAAGGATCACTTCAAGCGGAATGCGGAGTTCGACCTCGATCTCTCGGGCTGGGACCCGGAGATCCGCAAGCATTTCGTGGACTTCCTGGTCTCGTCGGTGACCGCGGAGTTCTCAGGGTGCATCCTGTACGCGGAGATCAAGAAGCGGGTGAAGAACCCGGATATCCGCGAGCTGTTCGGCTTCATGAGCCGCGACGAGGGGCGCCACGCGGGCTTCATCAACCACACGCTGAACGACTTCAAGGTCGGGGTGGACCTGTCCTTCCTCACCAAGGCCAAGAAGTACACGTACTTCAAGCCGAAGTACATCTACTACGCGACCTATCTGTCCGAGAAGATCGGGTATGCGCGGTACGTGACGATCTACCGGCATCTCGAGCGACACCCGGAGTACCGCATCCATCCCATCTTCAAGTGGTTCGAGGATTGGTGCCTGGACGAGTTCCGGCACGGCGAGGCCTTCGCGGTGCTGATGCGCGCGAATCCGGAGACCCTGCAGGGCATGAACAAGCGCTGGATCCGCTTCTTCCTGCTGGCGGTGTTCGCCACGATGTACGTGCGCGACCACGCGCGCACCGGGTTCTTCGATGCGCTGGGCATGGACGTCGACGCGTTCGACCGTCGCGTGATCGCGTTGACCTCGGAGATCTCGAAGCAGGTCTTCCCCTTGGCGATCGACGTCGAGCATCCGCGGTTCTGGGCCTTGCTCGAGGCGATGCACCAGAACAATCAGCGCATCCAGGCGGCGGTGGCCGCCGGGGGCCTCGGCGGGTCGCTGCGCAGCAGCTTCTACAAGCTGGCCAACGGCGTGAACTTCCTGCGGCTGTGGTTGCTGCCGCCGAAGCCGAACGCGTTGCCGGCCGACGTCCGGCTCGAGCCGGTGTGGTGAGCCGATGACACGCGTGGGACGGGCGATGCAGCGGGGCTGGCAGCAGCTCGGGACGGCGTGGATGCCGTTCGCGGACGTCGCGACGGCGGAGCTGCCGTTGTCGCGTCTGTTGCGCTTGTCGCTGTTCCAGGTGTCGGTCGGGATGGCGACGACCCTGTTCGTCGGCACGCTCAACCGGGTGATGATCGTCGAGATGGGCATCGCGGCGACCATCGTCGCGGTGATGGTCGCGATCCCCTTGCTGGTCGCGCCCTTCCGGGCGCTCATCGGGTTCCGGTCCGACACGTACAAGTGCGTGCTCGGCTGGCGGCGCGTGCCGTTCATCTGGTTCGGCACGATGATGCAGTTCGGGGGACTCGCGATCATGCCCTTCGCGCTGATCGTGCTCAGCCCGGCGGAGCTGGATCAGCCGCACTGGGCCGGATACGTGGGGTCGGCACTGGCGTTCTTCCTCGTCGGGCTCGGCGCGGCCACGACGCAGACGGCGGGGCTGGCCCTGGCCACCGATCTGGTGCCGGAGGAGCGCCGACCCCGCGTCGTGGCCCTCATGTACCTGATGATGCTGGTGGGGACCGTGTTGGCCGCGTTCGCGCTGGGGATCGCGTTGCGCGATTACTCGCCGATCCTGCTTATCAAGGTGATCCAGGGCGCGGGGTTGTTCACGCTGATCATCAACACGATCTCGCTGTGGAAACAGGAAGTCCGCGTGCGTGGCGTGGTGCCGTACGGCAAGACGGAGCGCCGACCGGTGTTCCGCGAGGCGTGGCAGACGTTCATCGCCGGCGGCGATGCGGTGCGGCTGTTGGTCGCGACGGGGTTCGGCTTCTTCGCCTTCAATCTCCAGGATGTGCTGCTGGAGCCCTATGGGGGCGAGATCCTGCGGCTGAGCGTCGGGGCGACCACGGCGCTGACGGGGATCGCGGCCCTCGGGGCGATCGCGTCGTTCGCGCTGGCGGCCCGCAGCCTGGAGCGCGGCGGTGACCCGATCCGTCTCGCCGCCCTCGGGTGCGGTGCGGGGATCATGTCCTTCGCGGTGATCATCTTCGCGGCGCCGTTGGATTCCGGCCTGATGTTCCGGATCGGGACCGCCGGGATCGGGTTCGGCGAGGGGCTCTTCGCCGTGGCGACCCTCACGGCGGCGATGGGGCTGCGGGATCAGGCCCAGCACGGGATCGCGCTCGGCGCCTGGGGCGCGGTGTACGCGACCTCGGAGGGGCTCGCCTTCGCGGTGAGCGGCGTGATGAAAGATGTCGTATCGTATGTCGTAGCCAGCGGACGGCTGGGCGATGGATTGGCCCTGGCGTCCGTGCCGTACAGCGTCGTGTACCACGTTGAGATCCTGATGTTGTTCGCGACCTTCGTCGCGCTCGGCCCGTTGGCCGCGCGCTCGCGAGCGGTCGTCCGCCAGGAGCGGGCGGTCTTCGGACTGGCCGACCTCCCGGCATAGCAGGTCGTCGTTCCCCTTCCTCATTTCGGAGAGTCGCATGGAATACATCGATGCCGCCCAGATCACGCTCTATGCGTTCTGGCTGTTCTTCGCCGGCCTCATCATCTATCTCCGGCGTGAGGACAAGCGCGAGGGATATCCGCTCGACTCGCCGCAGGGTCCGCGCGAGGGGTGGCCCACGGTCCCGGCCCAGAAGACCTACCTGCACGTCGACTCCCACACCAGCGGCGAGGGGCACTGATGAGTGACATCAAAGCGGTTCCGGCGGACAATTACAACGGCTCGCCGATCATTCCGACGGGGGATCCCATGCGGGATGGCCTCGGCGCGGCCGCGTGGGCGGAGCGCAAGGACGTCCCGGACCTCACGGTGCACGGCAAGCCGAAGATCGTGCCGATGCGCTTGGTGGAGGGGTGGTCGATCGCCAAGGGGGACCCGGATCCTCGCGGTCTGCCCGTCAAGGCGGTGGACGGGGCGGTGGCCGGGACGATCGTCGACTGCTGGGTCGATCGGTCGGAGCCGCAGGTGCGCTACTACGAGGTGGAGCTCGCGAACGGCGGTCGGCGCGTGTTGCTGCCGGTGCCCTTCGTGCAGTGGCCGAACTTCGGTCTGTGGGGGTGCGATCACGTGCGGGTGAAGGCGATCACCGCCGCCCAGTTCGCTGGGGTGCCGGCCACGAAGCGCGACGATCAGGTCACCTTTCTCGAAGAGGACAAGATCTCGGCGTACTTCGCGGGCGGGCACCTGTACGCGACCCCGGAGCGTTCGCAGCCGTGGATCTGATGCAGGCCGAGGGCCCGGCGCGCTCGCGGAGCGCGCCGGGCTCCTCATCGCCCGACGCGGGGCCGGGACCGGAGGTGGGGCGTTCCATTCCGGGGATCTCGCAGGTACTCCCGCCCGGCGAGCGGCTGTTGTGGTGGGGTAAGCCCGCCCGTGGGCCGGTGGCCCGCCACGTCTTCCACACCACACCGATCTCCGTGTACTTCGTGGTGATGCTCCTGGTGTGGGGCATCAATCGCGCCGGCGCGGAGGACTTCGTGCGCACGGGGATCGCGGTGACGGCGCTCTCGGTCGCCGCGGTGGGCCTGCTCTGGTTCTACGCGCATCTCGTGGCCGCGACGACGGTGTATGCGATCACCGACAAGCGCGTGGTCATGAAGATCGGCGTTGCCCTGGATCTCACGCTGAACATCCCGCTGAGCTATGTGCAGTCGGCGGATCTCCGCACCTTTCGCGACGGCAGCGGGCAGATCGCGGTGTCGCTGCCCAAGTCGCAGCGCCTCGGGTACGCCGTGCTGTGGCCACACGCCCGGGCGTGGCGCCTGCGTCATCCCGAACCGATGATGCGCGGCTTGGCCGACCCCGCGGCGGTCGCCAGCATCCTGACGAAGGCGCTGGCCCCATGAGTGGGACCTACGTCGAGATCGAATCCGAGCCCGGCAGCCGGCTTCCGCCCGGCACGATGCACGCGCCGCGGCTCCCACTGCGTTTGGCGGCGGTGATGGCGGTACTGGTGTTCGCCCTCGCGACCGGTGCCTCGCAGTTCGGGTGGTTCAAGGATCGCACGCCCCCGTCCCCCGTGCTGTTCGCGCGGACCTTCTCGTTCACCGATCGAGCGGATGGCGGCGTGGACGTACGCGATGTGGAGCGCGGCGGCGCCGTGGTGTTCGTACTGCCGAACACCGAGAATGGGTTCGTGCGCGGGGCGTTGCGGGCGCTGGCGCGCCAGCGGCGCCTGGCGGGGATCGGAGCGGACGCGCCGTTCACGCTCACCCGCTACGAGGACGGACGATTCACGCTCGCCGATCCCAGCACCGGTGGGGTGGTCGAGATCGGCAGTTTCGGCCCGACGCAGGTCCAGTCATTCGAGGCGTTGCTCGCGGCGGGGATCGAGCCGCCGGCGGCGCCATCCTCCGGATCCGTCCCCGCGCGCTAGGCGCGAGGACGGCGTCTGTCACGGTCCCCTGCGCTGGCAGGCCGACCACGCTCGTCCAGGAGATGCCCCATGATCACGCGTTCTTCATTGCGCCACGCGGCGGTCCTTTGCGTCGCCCTCGTCGTCGCCTCGTGTGGAGGCGGAGATGCTGGCACCGATAACTCCGGCCCACCGGAGGTCGGCGTGGTGTCGTATCCGCAGGAATCCTACCTGATGGAGATCGGCACGTCGCGCGTCATGAACCCGACGATCACCACCGCGACCGGCCTGCCGATCAGCGGGGTGCCGGTGACCTATACGGCCTCGCCGCCGGGCATCGTGACCATCGACGCGAACGGATTCGCGCGCGGTGTGGCGTCGGGGACCGCCACGATCACCGCGACCGCCGGGGGGCGTTCGGGGAGCACGACGTTGATCGTCCACGCGGCGCTGGCCGAGCTACGGCTGGAACAGGTGCAGATCACGCTCAATGTCACGGAGTCGCAGTCGCTGACGCCCGTGCGATTGGACGCGACCGGCGCGGTCATCACCGCTCCTCTGCCGATCGTGTGGAGTGTGGCCAACAACTCGGTCGCGCTGGTGTCGAGCACCGGGACGGTCACGGCGGTCGCGCGAGGGACGACCGTCGTGACCGCCACCTCGGGCACGAGGACCGCGACCACGCAGGTGCGTGTGATCAATCTGGCTGACGTCACACGGGTGAGTTTCCAGCAGCCGCTCTACTCGCTGTTGGTCGGGCAGTCGCGCGATGTCACGGCACAGGGCTTTGACGAGTTCGACGTGCTGGTGCCAAGGGCGCCATCGTACAGCACGGGAGCGCCCGCAGTCGTGTCGGCGACCAACACGGGTACGATCACGGGCGTCGGCGCGGGCACGGGGAGCGTCGTGGCGTCACTCGGCACGCGGACCGGCACGGCGACCGTGCGCGTCTTCGCGAATACGCCGGCCGGGAACCTCGGTGCGGCGATCACCGACGACCAGTTCGTCCTCGTCCCGGCTGGCGGCGGCGTCGCGAACCCACTGCGCGTGCAGCGCACCGAGGTGACGCAGGCACAGTGGCAGTCCACGGGCGTCGCGTTGCCGGCAGGACAGTCGCGGCTCTGCGCACTGTGCCCGGTGGAGAACGTGACGCCGACGAACGCGGCAACGTTCCTCGCGGCGTTGAACGCCGCGCAGCCGGGACGCAATTATCGCATTCCCACGCCGGTGGAGTGGGAGTACGCGGCGCGCGCGGGCAGCACGCATCCGAGTCACTACGACGAGCAGGAGCTCATCGCGTGGTATGTGGCGACCCGCGACGCCGAGCGAACGTCACTGGTCGGCCTGCGCGTCCCGAATGCGTTCGGGTTGTACGATGTCCTCGGGAACGTGGCGGAGTTGACCACGTCGGGCGAGTCGCGGGGCGGCTCGTGGAACCTGCTCGCCTTCGGGGTCGCCTTCGTGAATCCCACGGGCCTCCCGCTCACCCCGATCGTCGGGCTTCGTCTGGTCCGCGATCCCTGAGCGGGGGGCGTCCGCGCGCGCGGGTGGGGGCCGCGACCCCTGCCCGGCAGCGTGTGGTGGCGTGTCAGCGTGCCGCCGCGTCGAGGATCGAGTAGCAGGTCACGTCGCCGCCACCGCGCACCCGGCGATAGCCAATGATGTGCACCGACGCGTCGAAGCCGCCGGCGACGAAGCGGCCGGAGAGCCGCGTCGTGACGGCGGTGCTCGAGAACGCCTGGTCCGGCACGATCACGAAGCTCGAGTTGAACAGCCCGTCACGATCGACGATTGCGCGAAAGGTGGTCCCGCGGTCGAAGGTCAGCGCCAGGGTATCCTGCCCGGCGACATGCCGCACCGTGACCGAGTCGTCGGGCGGGACCTCACGCCACAGCGACTCGCACACGGCACTGCCCTGCACCTCGCGACGGGCGTAGCGCACCGCGTAACGGCCGGCGAGTCCGCGCGCGATCCGCGCGCGGACCTCCGGCGGGGCGGCGACCTCCGCCTCGAAGCGCACCACCGAGCCGAACTCCGTGACGATATACGCAACGTCGGTGCGCGGGAACTCATAGCGCAGGCCGCTCGAGGACTCGCGGAATACGATGTCCGAGGCGCGGATGATGTCCACGCGGCCGATCATCGTGCGGCCATCCCGAAGCGTCAGCTGATCGACCCCCGGCTGCGCGGACTGCAGCGCTGCGGGCGGGACGCGCGTGACCAAGGCGTTCGGCACCCCTGCACGCACGGGCGGACGCACGGACGCAGTCGCGCCCGGTGGCAGTCCGGCGGTCGGCCGCGCGCCCGCCAGCGCGGGTCCGGACGCCGCGGTCTCCGACGGCGCGATCGTCGCTCCTGGGGCCTGATCGGCGCTCGATGACGACGCGGCGACCTCGCGCGCGGTGGGCGCCGCTGGCGCCCGGCTCGCCCGGACCACGCTGCCCGCGATCACCCACACCGCGCCGAGCGCGATCACCGCGATCGACAGGTTGGTCAGCCACGTCACCGCCGGCGGTGGGGCTGACGCGCCACGTGGCGCCGGGGCCACGCGCGGTAGCATGGGGGGCGCTGCCGCGTGGCTCGACCGCGCCGAGACCGGCGTCCGCACGGGCTGCAGCGGTGGTGGGGGCGCGGCGGACGGCGGCGCGGCGATCACGGTCGGTCCGTCGGTGATGCCGAGCGCGACGCCCCACACGTCCACCGCCCACTGGGCCGCCTCAGGTTGCAGGAACGACTCACCGATCAGCGTGAGCACGTGCGGCGTCCGCAGGCTGCGCCACGTCGCGTCATCGACCGGTCGCTGGCCGAGCTGCTGCGGGATGCCGAGCTCGCCCGCCTGCACCACGAGCGCGATCAGCGCCCGATGATCGCCGCCGCACTCGTCGAGCAGACGATTGCGGAAGATCGGCCACGACGTCACCGGCCACGCCGAGGGGTCGCGCACCAAGCGCTGCACCGCGTCGCGCACCCGCGTGCGCCCGTCCTGGGACCAGCGGGTCATCGGGGCGCCTCCCCGGCGCGGCGCACGCCGCGCAGGGTCACGACCACGCGGCAGGTCCGCCATTGCCGCCAGCCGAGCAGGACGCGCGACACGGTCTCGGACTCGGCCTCGAAGCTGTCATCGCTGAAGCGACCGCGCATCGTGACCCGCGATGCGCCCCCATCGACCTCGCTGAGCACGGGACCGACCACGAAGCCGCCGTCCCAGCCCATCTCGCCGCGCAGGGTGCGCCGGCCCATGAACGCGATGCGCGTGTGCCCTGGCTCATGCACCACGACCTCGTCGATCGGACGCTGCCAGTCGATAGAACGGTCGAGGGCCTCGCATCCGCCATCGCCGCTGACCGAGACCAACGCGCGCCACACGAGATAGCGGCCGCCGACGCCACGCACGAGCAACGGCGGCGCCAGGCGCGCATCGGGGCCGGGGGACGCGAATGCTGGCTCCGCCACGCGTCGCTCCGGGACCGCGAGAGATGACGCGACGGGCCTCGCCAGCTGCCCATCGCTCGCCGCCGCGTCGGGTGCCGCCGCGACGCGACGGCTGGCGGCGACCGTCTCGGTCAGGTGCCGGGATTCCGCGGATCCGCCGATCCCGCGCCAGGCGGCCACCGTCACCGCGAGGAACATGAGCGCTCCGATGGCCCCGGCGATGCGGTCGGTGCGTGACCACCGGGGCAGTGCGGTCACCGGCGTGCCCCCACGCCAGCGCGCGGGGCCGCCGCTCGCTGCGCCACGCCCCCAGGCGCGCCGGGCAGCCGGCGCCGGCGGGGCGATGCGCAGCGGTGCGGGCGGCGCCGCGTGCGCGCGCTCGGTGACCACGGCGGCCGAGCCGATGTCCCCGCGCGCGTAGGCCCACGCATCGATGATCCAGCCCGCATCGACGATCGGTACCCCCTGATGCGTCAGGCTCGCCACGGCCGCGGCGCGGCGTGCGGCCCACCCCAGCGTCGGAGACGCCTCGAGCGCCCGCGCCGCGTGCTCCGCATAGGTGATGAGCAGGGTGGCCGCCGGCCGCGCATCGCTGCCACAGAGGTCGAGGAGCTGATTGGTCGTGCGATCGCGGTCGGGCCCCGGCCAGTGGCCATCCGCCACGAGCCGCACCAGCGCGTCGCGGACCCGCGCCCGCTCATCCATGCGGCGCGACCGCCTGCACGGCTGACGCCCCGGGCGTCACGAAGCGCACGGCCAGCCAGCGTGCGTCGGCGGCGTCGGCGCGCACGGCCACGCCCTCCTCGAGCGCGAGCGCGGCATTGTGCGCGATGGACGCACCGGCGTCCGTGTGCAGCGGCGCGCCGGAGAGGTTCACCAACCACCAGCGCCCCGCGTGCTGCGCGATGTAGCCGCGCGCGGTGCGATCGGCGTGCTCATCGGGCGCGACCGCGGTGCCCAGGTGCCAGTCGTGCAGCGTCAGGTGATGGAACAGGGTCAGCGTGCGCTGCTC
>ERZ1066135.822-NODE-822-length-13895-cov-6.279986_pt1 | contig 13895 bp, 9 predicted proteins | sample MGYA00382782_ERZ1066135 | MGnify/ENA primary metagenome ERZ1066135 (study PRJEB33369, sample SAMEA5778365) | biofilm metagenome | biome: Industrial cooling water; feature: Water cooling tower basin; material: Biofilm | place: United Arab Emirates | collected...
GTGCAGCGCGCGATCGACGCCGAGCTCGCCGCCGCCGGCGCGCGCCTCGACGCCGTGTATTTCTGCCCGCACCACCCGGGCGAAGGCGAGCCGCCGTACCGGCGCGCGTGCGCCTGCCGCAAACCGGGTTCGGCGCTGGTGCTCGCCGCGCAGCGTGAGCTCGAGCTCGACCTCTCGCGCAGCTGGATGATCGGCGACGCGCGCCGCGACCTCGCCGCCGGCGCAGCAGCCGGAGTGCGCGGGATCCTCGTCGCCACCGGCAAGGGCGCGCGCGAAGCGCAGAAGCTCGACGCGCTCGAACGCTCCCGCACGCACTTCGCGGCCGACCTCGCGCAAGCGGTCGAACTCGCGCTCGGCGCGTGAAGCTCGGTTGCAGGCGTGACGCCTCCGCTCAGGGCAGGTAGCGCGCCAACTCGCTCGAGAGCGCCATCGAAACGCTCAGCGGCAACCGCGCCCAACCGTCGCGCAACCACTTGGTCTTGGGGTTCGAGGGATTGAGCGACGGGAGTCCGCGGTCGCGCACCAAGTGGAAGCGGTACTCGAGGTCGCGCGCCGTGAAGCCCTGGTGCTCCTTGAATTGGAACGCGCCCGAATCCTTGCGGCTGCGGCCGAAATCGAAGCGTTTGAGCCCCTGCTCCACGCTCCACTCCTGCAGCGCCATGTACATGAAGTTGCTCGCGCTGTAGTTGCGGTCGGCGCCGTCGGCCGCGCCCGAGTAGTACGCCATCAACTCGCCGCGCCACACGAAGCTCATCACCGCGGCGACGACCTCGCTGCCCTTGTGGACCGCGTGGATGCGCACGCCTTCGCCAAACTCCTTGCGCAGCGTCCAGAAGAACGCGTGCGGCAATCCGGGCGAACCGAGCGAGCGCTTGTTGCGGTGGAACAAGCGGTAGAAGTCCTCGAAGTACCACAGACCTTCGGTGAGCGTCAGGCCGTGTTTGTCGCGCGCCTTGCGCGCCTCCGCGCGCGACTTCTTGGGCATGCGCGCGAGCACGTCCTCGGGCTTGGCGGGCAAGTCGGAGATGAACGTCGCGTACAGGTTCGAGGGCGTGAGCTCGACCGACGGCGCGCTGAGGCAGCGCAACTCGAGCCGACTCGCGCGCTCGCGCTCGGCCTGCGCCATGGCCGCGCGCACGAGCGCCTCTTCGACCTGCGTGTCTTCGCCGACGGGGCCGCCGTACACCGCGTACGGCATCGAGATCAGCGCGCGGCCGGTGATCAGCGAGTGCGCGCGCATCAGCGGCAGCACGCCGACGATGCGGCCGTCGCGCCGCGCGATGAGGTCGGCGGGCTGATGGCACAACACACGTTCCACCACGCGCCGCCAACCCGACAGATGGAAGAACGTCGCGCGCGGATGCGCGTGGACGAACGCGTCGCGTTCGGCGTCGTCCGCCGGAGCGGAGGCGCCGATCTGCACGGACGCAGCGGAGGCGAGCACGGCGGGTTCGCTCATCGAATGCGTCAGCTCCGCTCCTCGTCGCCCGCGTCGTCGTCCCAGGCGCGCTCGATGCGGTACTCGCGCAGGTTGCGCGCCTGCGTGTAGATGATGATCTCGCCCACCAATCCGAAGCCGATGACCTGCACGCCGAGCACGAAGAGCATCAGCGCGAGCAGGAACAACGGGCGGTTGTAGAGCCCCTCGCCGAAGGCGAACTTCTGGTAGATCACGCCGGCCAATAAGCCGCCGCCGAAGACGGTCAGCACCAGGCCCACGGAGCCGAAGAAACGCAGCGGCTTGAGCGTGAAGCGCGTGAGGAACACCACGCCCAGGACGTCCAGGAAACGGCGGATGTAGACGCCGACGCCGAAGAAGCCCGCCTTGCCCCACTCCTTGAGGTGGCGCACCTGCGCCTCGACCACGCGAAAGCCCTGGCGCTGCGCGATGAGGGGCAGGAAGCGGTACATGTCGCCGTAGACCGACACGTCGGCGAGCACCTCGCGCTTGAAGACGCGCAGGTAGCAGTTGAGGTCGTGGATCTGCCCGCCGTTGATCTTGCGCATCAACCAGTTGAAGCTCGCCGACTGCAGGCGGTTGAGCCACGGATCGACGCGCGGATTGCGCCAGGGCGCGACCATGTCGGCGCCGGCTTCGATCTGCTCGAGCATGCGGCGCACCTCGACCGGATCGATCTGCACGTACTGCGGGGAAGTGACAATCACACGACCGCCGGAGATCTCCGCGCCAGCGGAGAGGCACACCGACTCGCCGAAGGGTTTCTCGAAGGCGATGGTGAGGATCCGATCGCCCAGGCGCGCGCGGAGCTCTTCGGCCTTGCGCCAGGCGTCGCCGCGCACCCCGTCGAACACCAGTGCGAACTCCCAGTCCTTCCCCATGCGGGTGAATTGCTCGGACAGGCTCGCCACGACCTGGTCGAGCTCGGCGTGCGGCGACGTGACCGGCAGCACGACCGTGATGTCGCGCGGACGCGGCGCGGGCGGCGTGCGGTTGGAGGTGGAAGGAGACAAAGGTGCGAATCCCTAGCGACGGTTGACGAGCGAGTCGAGCACGCTGCGGCGGTGGAAGCCCGAGGCGATCACGATCAGCTCGGCGAGCAGGCCCAGCAGCACGAAGTGCACGGCGGGCAGCAGGAACAGGAGGAACGCGGTGACGCTGTACTGCGGCCAGTCGGCGATCAGGTCGAACTTCTCGTAGTCGACGACGCCGGTGACGAGGACGACCAGCGCCAGCGCCGCGAAGGGCAGCGAGAACAGACCGAAGTAGTGCAAGGGCCGGTGCGCGAACTGGCTGATCAACTTGATCACGAACAGATCGAGCAGCACGCGCAGCGCGCGCTCGAGCCCGTACTTGCTGTAGCCAAAGCGCCGCGCGCGGTGGTTGACGACGATCTCCGCGACGCGCGCTCCGCTGCCGCGCGACATCGCGGGTAGGAAGCGGTGCTGCTCGGCGTAGATCGGCAAGTTCTTGACGAGCTGCGCGCGGAACGCCTTGAGCGTGCAGCCCGTGTCGTGGATCGGCGTGTCGGTCACCCAGGCGATGAGCCGGTTGGCGACCTGCGACGGCGCGCGCCGCAGCACGAATCCGTCTTTGCGCGCCTTGCGCCAGCCGGCGACGATGTCGAAGCCCTCGTCGATCTTGGCGAGCATGCGCGGAATGTCCGCGGGGTCGTTCTGCAGATCGCCGTCGAGCGTCACCACGACGCGCCCGCGAGCGCGTTCGAACCCGGCCGACATCGCGGCCGTCTGGCCGTAGTTGCGCCGGAAGTGGAGCACCTTCACGCGGCTGTCGCGGCGGCGCAGCTCGAGCATCTTGGCGAGGCTCGTGTCGGTCGAGTGGTCGTCGACCAAGATCAGCTCGAAGGAGTGCCCCGCGCCGTCCAAGGCCGCGCGGACCTCCTCGTAGAGGATCGGCACACTGTCCTCTTCGTTGAAGACGGGGACGACGACGGAGACCTGGGGCGCGGATCGCATGGCGCGGGGGCGGCCTAGGAACGTACCGACAGCGGGCCGCGGTCCGAGGGGGAAAACGGCGCGGCGCTCCGCCGAACGAAGCGCGCCCTGCGCTTGCCAGCCTGCGCAACCGCGCTACGATCGCCCGCGTTCGCGAGGGGCATGTGAACGGCGGTCAAAATGCGCCGGAGGCGGGAGGACCGTCTCCGTCGGGAGCGCGCGGGTTTTCGCCCGTGGCCCGAGGTGCGTCCGCCGGGCCCAGGCTGCTCATCGCGCCCGGACCGCGTCAAGCCGAGTTGCTCGCCGTCCTGACGGCGCTGCGCCCGGGGAGCGCCAGCGCGCTCGCGCAGCTGTACGAACTCCCGACGCCGGGGGCGCGCCCCCCGCTGCTGCTGCTGGACTGCGATCATGCTTCGCTCGAGGACATCGGCTGGATCCGCAACCGGGTCGCAGCCGGGGCCCTGGAGGCCGTGGTGGGGCTGGGAACGGACCCCGCCAACGCCCTGGCGCGCGCCGTGCGGCGGCTGCCGGGCTCCCGTTTCGCGCCCTGGCCGCCCGACCTCGACGAGCTCCGCGCGTGGCTGGCGGGCGCCGAGACGCCGGCCGGCTGGGCCAGCGGCCAGGTGAGTGGCTCTGCGAGCGGCCAGGCGAGCTGGGCGGAGACCGCCCACGCCACGGGGGACGAGCCCCCTGCGGCGCCGCGCGCAGCCGCCCCACGTCCGCCGCCGGTGGACGTCGCCGCGAGCGGCTCGGCCCACCCGACCACCTCGATCGCGCCCCGGCCCCAAGTCGAACTGACCCCGGCCCCCCGCCGCGCGCCGGCGCCGCCGGCCAGCGGACTTTCGATCGGGCGCGACCAGGTCGCCGTGCTAGCAGACATTTCACAGCGCCTCGAACTCGCCTTCCTGGCGCTGCGCGAAACCGGTCGCGCCGCGGAGGAGGACCTCGAGGGCCCGCAGATCGAGCTGCGGCGCCTGCTGCGCTTCACCCGCAGCCTCGCCTGCCTCGCCGCTCCCCCGCCGCGCGGCGTCGAGGAATTCGACGTCTCGGGTGTGATCGAGGAGCTGCTGACCACGCTCACGCTGCGCGGCCGCAAGGGACCGCGCTTCCAACCGGCCTCGGGCGCCGGCGGCCGACCCGCGGTCGAGTTCATCGTGCGGGCCGACCGCTCCGCGCTGACCCTCGCCTTCGAAACCGTGCTCGGCGTCGCGCGCCTGTGCTCGAGCGGCGGCGACACGGTCAAGGTCGCCTACACGCCGATCAACGGCAGCGCGGTGTCCATCGGGATCGAATTCCCCGCCGGACCGCTGCAAGGTGTCGCCGCCGAAAACGTGCTCGACGTCAACGTCCTGCGCGAGCGGCTGCCCGACCTGGGGCCCAACGAGCTCGCGGCCGCGAGCGCGATCGTGAGCAGCCAGGGCGGCGCGCTCGAAGTGGCCACGCCGTCCGAGGGCCAGCTCGCCATCCGGATGCGCCTGCCCGTCGAACGCAGCAGCGTGCCCGAGAGCGCACCCGCGCGCCCCGCCCGGGGTCCCCGCGCCCGCGCTGAAGATCCGTTCGCCTGAGCGCCGCGCTCGCTGCGGACCGCGCTCGCTGCGGACCGCGCTCGCTGCGGAGCGAACTCGCTGCGGGCCGAGTTCGGACAGGCCAAAGTCGCAGCGGCGCTTGTCCGCCGCAGCGCGAGATTGCCGCCAGTGGCGCTCGCCCGGGTCGACACGCCGCGCGGTGCGGGCCCCTCGCACTCCGCCCGCGCGCGGAACTGCGCTCGACGGGAAAGTTCTTCCGCCGCTCGCGGAGCGGGCGCACCGCACGCGGGCCGCGGGCTCCGGCTCGGCCCGCGACATGTCGACAAGTCGCGACATGTCCACGTCCCTCGACAGCCGCGGCGCGCTCGTGGCGCTGCTCCTGAACGCCGGGCGCGAGCGCGACGAGTTGGAGCGCGTGTGCGCGGCGCGTGGGTGGTCCACCAGCAGCCTCGACCCGGGCGACGGCGCCGGCGCGAACGGACTCGCCTCGTGCGCGGACGCCGACGTGGCGCTCGTCGACGGGCAGCGCACCAGCATGGACGAGCTGCGCGAGTCGGCCGCCCGCAGCGTGCGGCCCGATGTGATCGTTCTGTCGAGCTTCGGCACGGTCGAAGACGCCGTCGCCGCCGTGCGCGCGGGCGCCTCGGACTTCCTGCTCCGACCGGTGCGCGCCGAACACGTCGCCTTCGCCGTCGAACGTGCGCTCGCACAACGCGCCCTGCGGCGCGAGAACAGCGTGCTGCGCCGCTCGCTCGAACAACGCGTCGACCTGGGCGCGCTGAGCTCGAAGGACGCACGCATGCGCCGCGTCAGCGAGATCGTGGCGCAGATCGCCGACACGCGCGCCAGCGTGCTGCTGCGCGGCGAGAGCGGCGTGGGCAAGAGCTCGCTGGCGCGCGCGATCCACGAGCGCTCGTCGCGCGCCGCCAAACCGTTCGTGGTGGTCGACTGCGGCGCGATCCCCGCGACCTTGCTGGAGAGCACGCTGTTCGGACACGTGCGCGGCGCCTTCACGGGCGCCAACCGCGACAAGCCGGGCATGATCGAAGCCGCCGACGGCGGCACGCTGTTCCTCGACGAAGTCGGCAACGCGCCGCTCGAGCTGCAGGCGCGGCTGCTGCGCGTGGTCCAGGAGCGTGCGTTCGAGCGCGTCGGCGACACGCGCACGCGCACCGTCGACGTGCGCTGGATTTCGGCCACGCACCGCGATCTGGAGGCGGAGGCGCGCGCGGGGCGCTTCCGCGAGGACCTCTACTGGCGCCTCAACGTGGTCAGCATCGCGCTGCCGGCGCTGCGGGAACGCGCCGGTGACGTGCCCGGCCTGGCGCGCGCCTTCGCCGAACGTTTCGCCGCCGAGCACCGCCGCACGGCTAGCGAGTTCACGCCGGAAGCGCTCGCCGCGCTGTGCGCGTACCGCTGGCCGGGCAACGTGCGCGAACTCGAACACGTGGTCGAGCGGGCGGTGTTGCTGGCGCGCGGCGCGCAGATCAGCGCGCTCGACCTGGGCGAGGAGCTCGCGCTGCTCGCGCCCGCCACCGCGCGCGAAGCCGCGGACGCCGCCGCCGATCTCAAGTCGGCGCTCGCCGCCCCCGAACGCAGGTTGATCGAGGAGGCGCTGGCGGCCAGCGGCGGCCGGCGCCAGGAGGCCGCGCGGCGCCTGGGCATCAACCGCACGACCTTGTTCAACAAGATGCGGCGCTACGGACTGAGCGGGTGGCCGCGCCCTGCGCGCGGGCCGCGCAATTCGGCGGCCTGAAGCCGTCTGGACACAGCACGCGGCAACCGACACGCTACGGTCCCCCCGGCCTCCATGCGCTTCCTCTACTGGCTCTACGCGCTCGCGGCCTGCGCCCTGTGCGCGTTCCTCTTCCTGCACGTGCGGCGCGCCGAGAGCGCAGACCCGCGCGCCCTGCTCGAACAGGCGCGCGTCCTGATGAGCGGCCCCAAGCTCGACCTGATTCAGGCCGGGCACGATCTCGACGCGGCGCTGGCGGCCGCCGAACGCGATCTCGACCGACCGCTGGTCGAGGAGATCTTGATCCAGCGCTCGCGCCTGGCGCGGCAGTCGCGCGCCTGGGTGCGCGCCAAGGCCGATCTCGAAACGGTGCTCAACCACCACCGGCCCGGATCGCCGGCGATCGAAGCCATGCTCGCGGGCGTGCTGCTCGAGAGCGGCGAACTCGAGGAAGCGCTCGCGCGCGCCGACCGCGTGCTCGCCAAGGACCGCAACCAGACCGAAGCCTGGGGCGTGCGCGCCGAGACGGTGCTCGCGCTGGCGCAGCGCGTGATCGACGACTGCGTGCGCCGCAGCGGCGTGTTGACGGCCGAGTTCGGCCTCGAGGACACGGAGCAGTTGATGCGCCGCATCGCCGCGCGCCCGGTCGACGACGCCACGCGGCTGCGGCTCTCGCAGGAGCTCTACGAGCGCTATCCGAGTTCGGAGAAGGAGCTCGCGCGCGAGATCCAGTCGCGGCTCGACGACGCGAGCGCGCTGCTCGCCCAGGCGCCGGAGGCGCTGATGCAGGCGCTCAAGGCCGGGCTGCGGCCCAGCGCGCTGATCGCCTACATCCAAGCCCTGCTCGACGCGGGCGAAGAGGAAGCCGCGGCGAACCTGGGACAAGCCGCGCTCTCCTACCCGGCGTACGCCTCGTACCCGCCGCTGTTGCGCCTGATGCTGCGCGTCCTGCCCGGCGCGGGGCGCGAGGCGGCGTTGCCCGAGCTGGTCACGATCGACGTGATGCGGCGCGTCGCGCTCGACACCGAGTTCTACCTCGAACACGCGCCGCGCATGCTCGCGCTCGAGCGCTGGCACGAGCTTTCGGCGAGCGGCTACCAGATTCGACGCTCGCCCGATCCCGACGTCCGCGCGCTCGGCGAGTTCTACGTCGGACTGGGGCTCGCCAAGCGCGGCGTGTCCGACGAGTCGCTCACGCTGCTCTCCAAGTACCTGCGCACCTACACCACCGAGCCGTTCCCCGACGCGTTTGCGATGGCCTGGCTCGCGATGGCCGAGGCGCTGCGCGCGCAACCCCAGCAGGACACCGCGACGGAGGCGGACTTCCTGCGGCGCGGCCTCGCCGCCGCGAGCGTCAAGCTGCCCAACCAACACGCCGGCTGGCTGCGGCTGGTCGAAATCGAGCTGGCGAGCCAGCCGCCGAACCTGGCGCGCGCCATGGACGCGATCACGCGCGCGCTCGAGCTCGCACCGTCGCAGGCGGCGCAACTCGAGCCGCGCTGGCGCGAGGTCGGCGCGCTGCTCGCCAAGGCGCGGCGCGTGGACTTCGAGCTCGAGTCCCAGGCGCTGACCAACGCCAACCAACTCACGCCCGCCGAGCGCCGCATCGCCTTCGACTGCGTGCGCCTGGGCGAACTGCAGTTCGCCGCTGGCCAGCACCTCGCCGCCCTGGCCCTGGCGGGGCTCGCGCTGGAGCAACATCCGCGGCTGCTGCCCGCCCTGCGCCTGGCGAGCGACGCCGCACTCGCCGCGCAGTCCTGGAGCCAGGCGGCGCGCCACCTGCGCGAGCGGATCGCGGTGGAAGGCGCCAAGCCCGAGCTCGTCGAGGCTCTCGCGGGACTGCCCGAAGAAGTGCAGGCGCCGGGTTGGAAGCTCGCGCTGGTGCGCCTGGACCCGGGCGGCATCGGGCGGCGCTGGGCGGCCGACGAGCTGCGCGAGCGCGGCGAACTCAGCGCGGCGATCCAGAGCCTGGAGCGCGTGGCCCCCGCGCGGCGCTCCGACGCCGACCACCTGCTGCTCGCCGAACTGTACGCCGAACAAGGTCAGCTCGTCGCCGCGCAGACGCAGCTGGCCCGACTGAACGCCGACGCGGCCCTGCTGGCGAAGGCCGCGCCGCTGATGATCACGATCGCCGCGCGACAGCGCGACGCCGAACACGTGCGGCGCATCCTGCGCCTGCTCAAGCTCAAGCTCGAGCTCGACGTGGACGCGTTCATCGACGCGCTCGACGAACTGATGGTGCGCGGTCTGCACGACGTCGCCGCCGAAGCGTGTGAGCTGCTCGACTCGCGCGCGCGCTGGCGTTCGCCGCGCCTGCACCTGCGCCTGGCGCAACTGGCGTTGCTCGCCGACGACTTCACCTTGGCGCGCGAGTCGCTCGAGCGAGCTCTGGCCTACGACGAACACGGCAGCGCCGAACTCGGCATGCTCATCGCCGCTGTCCAGGAGCGCCGCTGGGGCGACTGCGCGGACTTGCACGAAGCGCTGCTCAAGAGCGGCTTCCAGGCGACCGGCCTGCAGTTCGCGGCCCTGGCGGCGCTCGGCGAGCGACTGGGCGACGCGCGGCTGCTGCTGCAGGCCTACGGGGTGGAACGTCGCGAGGCGGAGTCGCTGGCCTCCGATGCGCCGGCCACGGCCCTCGAAGCGCTGGTGGCCTCGTGTGTGAGCTCGCTGTCGGAGACCTCGACCCCCAACCTCGATCCGCTGAGCGCCGAGCACGGCTTCGGCCCGTTGCCCGCGGGCGCCGTGCAGCGCGACCCGCGCGCCTTGCTCGCGCGGCTGGCCGCACTCGACGATCCGGAGTGGACCGCGTGGGCCGTCGCCGACCTCGCGCGGCAGTCGCAGACGGGCGAGAGCGAGCGCAGCAAGGGCGGGCTGTGGCCCGCGTACCTCGCCGCGCGCGGCGCGGCCTGGCTGGCGTCCTACGACGTGGCCGAGGCGCTGGCCCGCAGGCTCACCAAACTCGCGCCCCGCTTCGCGCCGGGCTGGGACGTCCTCGAACAGGTCGTCGCTGCGCAGACCGCCGACGAGGACGCGCCGCAGCGCCTGCAGGTCGCGCGCGAGCGCAAGGCGGCGCTCGGCGCCAGCGACCCGCTGAGCGGCCATCTCGTCGACGCGCGGCTGGCGCGCGTGGCGAATTCGCTCGACGCCGCGCAGCGTTCGATCGACGCCGCCTTCGCTCTGGCGCCCTACGACCTCCAGGTGCTGCGCGAGCGCGAACGCGTTGCGGTTGCGCGCGGCGCTTGGTCGACGGCGATCGACTCCGCTCGCAAGGCGCTCGATCTCGAGGGCGAGCGCGCCACGCCGCGCCAGGTGCGCGAGTTCGTCGACTTGCTCGCGCGCGCGCGCCAGGCCCAGGGGCCGGCGCTCGACAGTTTGGTGCGCGCGCAGTTCGACGCGCTCACGAGCACGCGCCCCGACGATCCGTGGGTGCGCATCGAGGCGCTGCGCTTCACCTATCCGCTGGATTCCGCGCAGGACCGCTGGACCGGCGAACACGCGCTGGGCGAGCTCGAGAACCTGCGCCGCCGCCTGCCGCACGGCGTCGATTCCGTGCAGCCGGGCGCGGGCGTGCGCTGGGCGGAGTACTACGCGCGGCTCGATCCGCGGCGGGCCCTGCAACTGCTCGAACTCGAGCTCGAGCACGCGCCGCACTCCGCGGCGTTGTGGTCGGCGCGCGGCGATCTGGCCGCGCAGCTGGGCCGTTTCGAGGAGGCCACCGAGAGCTTCGAGGTCTCCCTGGGCATCTCGCCCACCGCACTCGCCGCCCAGAACCTCGTCGCCGTGTGCGCGCGCCGCAGCGGGGCGCCGGATGCGGTGCAGACGCAGATCGCACGCGCGGCCGTGCTGGGCAACCTCGGCGCGAACGACCGCCACGTGTTGCTGGCGCGCGCTCGCGCGTTGCTGCGCGCCGACCGCGCCAAGCTCGGCGAGGGCCTCGTGCTGCTCGCGCAGCTGTGGGCCAGTCGCGATCCCGCCGAGCGCGAGGCGGAGATGATCGAGGTCGGCACGTGCTACGGCGCGGGCCTGTGCCGCAGGTCGGCCGCGGGCGATGCTGCGCTGGCGATCGAGGTCTTCGCGCAGATCGCGCCGCGCGTGAAGGACCCGCTCGCCGCCAGCGAGCTAGCCGCGCTCCGCAGCCTGGCCGCCACGCTGCGCGACCGACGCTGAAGCCTGGCCGCCCGCCGCGGACGAGGAGTCCGCGCCACGCGGCGCGGCGAAGCCCTCTGCCGCGACGACCTCGGCCATCGTTCCGAAGCGGAAGCGCTCGAGCAGCGCTTCCAGACGCGGGAGCGTGCGATCCAGGTTGAGGTAGTGCCGAAAGCGCTTGAACGCCGGCGCCGGGCAGCGCGGCTGGCCGGGATCGAACTCCCACGGGTGCAGGTAGAACGCCATCGGACGCCCGCGGCGTTCCAGTCCGGCGGCCAGCGCACGCGTCACGGCGCCGGGCAGGAGCCGGAAGTAACCGCCGCCGCCGAACGGCCAGTTGCGGCCCAGCAGCGGATAGGTCGACACCGGAAACTCGACGATGCTCCCGCCCGCAGCTGCGACGCGCGAAAGGCCGGGCTCGAATCCGGGCACGCCGTACACCGGATGGCGCACCGGGTGGACGCTCGAGTCGTAGCGATAGCCACGCTGCACGAGCACGTCGAAGGCCCACCACGTCGAGCGTGTGAGCGTGAAGGTCGAAGCGCGAAAACCCACCGGGCGCGGCGCGCCCGCCGCCATCAGGGCCTGTTCGGTGCGCTCGAGATCGCGGTGCAACGTCGCGGGTTCGAGGTCCTGGAGGAACAGGTGCTCGTAACCGTGGCTCGCGATCTCGTGGCCGCCGTCCAGACAGCGCCGCACCAGGTGCGGATGGCGCTCGGCGATCCAGCCCAGGAAGAAGAACGTGGCGCGCGCGCCGTGGCGCTCGAGCGCGCCCAGGATCGCGTCCATGCCGACGTCGATGCGCGGCTCGACGCGCTCCCAGTCCGAACGCGCGAAGTGGCCGCGCAGGTTGGCGACCTGGAAGTACTCCTCGACGTCGAAGGACAGCGAGTGCAGCTTGCGCGTGCTCACCGTGCGGCTCCGGTCTTGCGCGCGGTGCAGTAGACGCCAAACGCGAGGCGGTGCGCGCTGCGTTTGTTCACCAGGAACACGTCGAGGAACTTCGCCGGCCACAGCAGCACCGAGAAGAACAGGAACACGAGCGTGTTCGCGACGCGCGCGAGGAGGTTGCGGCCTTCGAACCACAGCGCCGCGTAGTACGACCACAGCGTGATCAGCGTCACGGTCGGACCGATGTGCACGCCCTGGCGCAGGGGCTCCAGGCCGCTGCGGCGCATCAAGCGCGCCAAACCGTCGACCGTGACGCGGCGACAGTCGATCGGGTCGTCGTGGTACTGCTGGAGGAAGGGAACCTCCATGTGCGCCACGCCGCCGGGCTTGAGCACGCGCTCCACCTCGGCGAGCAACGCGCGTTCGTCTTCGACGTGCTCGATCAGGCCCGTGCCGACGATCAAGTCGAGTGAACCGTCGCGGAACGGAAGGCGCTGCACGTCGCCGACGACGTTGGTGCCCGGAAAGAGCACGAAGTCCACGCACACGACGTCGTCGCGCAGTTTGCGGCCGCCTGCGCCCAGATCGACGATGCGCGCGCCGCGCGGCTGGGCCGCGACGAGCGCCTCGACCTGCGGCCGGACCTGCCAGGTCAGGCTCGGAAAGAAGCGTTGGTAGTTGGTTTTTCCCCAGGGCATCGCGCGTTCCCCATCATGCCCCAGGGCGAGCGCGTGCGCTCGCGCCAGATTTCTTGGAAGCCAGCTCGCGCGCGGCCTCGACCACCCGCCGCGCGTTGCCGATCCAGGTGTAGTCGCGCTCGAGCAGCGTCACGCGCGCGCGGGCGCCCAGGCGCTCGCGGGCGTGGGCGTCGCCCACCAGCCGCGCCAGCGCGCGTTGCAGGCTGGCGCCGTCGCCCGGCTGCACCAGCAGCGCGTCGACGTCGTCGCGCAGGACCTCGCGCAAGTTGGGCTGGTCCGGCGCCACCGACGCAAGTCCGGCCGCCATGTACTCGAACAACTTGAGCGGCGAGGCGTACGGATTGATGGCAGGCACGAGCGCGACGTCGAAGGCCGGCAGAAGCGCGGGAATGTTCGAGTGTTTGCGCGGGCCGCAGAACTGCACGCGATCCGCCAGGCCCAGTCGGGCGCACTGCGCGACCAGCGCTTCGTGGGCCGGACCTTCCCCGACGATCGCCAGGCGCGCGGAGGAGAGCTCGCGCGTCGCGAGCGCGTCGAGCACCAAGTCGAGCCGGTGCCAGTCGCGGTAGTAGCCGACGAAGCCGAGCACGACTTCGCCCGGACGCTCTGGCCCGAGCCCCAGGTCCGCGCGAGCAGCGGCGCGCACCGCGGCGCGATCGGAATAGTCGTAGCGCGCAAGGTCGACGCCGTTCTGCGTGACGAGCAATCGATCACGCGCCACGCCCAGGCCGACGAGGATTTCGCCCAGCGCCTCGGTCACGACGCACACGCGGTCGGCGTTCGCGAAGATCCAGTTCTCCAGCCGCTCGGCGGTGCGCGGAAACGACAGGCCGCGCGTCTTGGACAGTTCGAGCACCATCGGCGAGTTGACTTCCAAGATGAGCGGCAGGCCGAGGCGGCGCGCCGCGAGCACGCCCGCGGCGTTGCCGAAGGCGTAACGCTCGTAGATGAAGTCGACCTTGTGCCGCGCCGCGGCGGCCACGATCTTCGGTCGCCCGATCGACGTGTACGCGTACTCGGCGAGTTCGCGCGCGAAGCGCGGCAGTCGCGTGAGCGCTCTCCAGGCCGGCGGACGCGCCGGCGCGCTCGCCGCACCCGACGGCGCCGCGCGCTGCACGAGGCTCACTTCGAACACCTCGTGGCCGAGCTGTTCGAAGGCGCGCTGCAGCGAGCGGATGTGCACCGCCTGGCCGTCTTCGGCCTGCGTGCGATGGTGGTAGAGGATCTTCACCGCGGCGCTCCGTTCGCGGCGCCGCGCGCGCGCTCGAGCAGCTTATCGAGCGCGGCGAAGGCGCCCTCCCAGCTCCAGCGCTGGGCCAGAGCACGCAGCGCCTGGGAGTCACGCGGCGCGGAAAGCAGACCCGCAAGTTGCGCCGCGAGTTCCTGCGGCTCGCGCGTGCGCGCGAGCATGCGCGCGTCGCCGGCCAACAACTCGGCGGTTCCTCCGGCGTCGGTCGCCAGCACGGGCAAACCGCTGGAGAG
>ERZ1066135.823-NODE-823-length-13894-cov-7.163596_pt1 | contig 13894 bp, 9 predicted proteins | sample MGYA00382782_ERZ1066135 | MGnify/ENA primary metagenome ERZ1066135 (study PRJEB33369, sample SAMEA5778365) | biofilm metagenome | biome: Industrial cooling water; feature: Water cooling tower basin; material: Biofilm | place: United Arab Emirates | collected...
ATGCGTTGCGGCGCCGTCGTCGATTTCTGCTTCACGCGCTCGACTCACTTGACGGATCCGCGCCGCACGGCGAGGCGACACCGGGCGGCAGAAGACGGCGGTTCCTCACGGGGCCGGGATTCATCATGTTCAGCGTTGCGTCGTTCGTCGGTGTCGTTCCCTTTGCCTTGGTCGGAACGCTGATCGCATCCGGCTCGGGCCGCGCAGAACTGGCGACCGATGCAGCGAGTCGTGCCGCTCCTCCGGCCGATTCCGTGCCAGTAGGGCTCTCCGCGTCCGATTGGTCGAGCATTCGCGCTGCGTACGAGGCGGGACGGCACGAGGTCGTCGCGGTCGACGGCGCGTGTGAAGCGGAGAGCAGTTGGACGGCTCGCAATCCGGGCCAAGGTCTGAACACCACGTTCGACGAGCGTGGATTCACGACAACGAGTGATGGTGGACGTTGGAGCTGGGGCCTCGAGCTCCAAAGCTACGGCTGGGGAGTTGCGCAATCCTTCGCCGCGCCGTCCGCGACCTCAACGGAAGGCGGCCGTCTCTCGCGTGTGTGGGATGAACGCCTCACCGAGTGGTACGTCAACGACTCACGCGGCCTCGAGCACGGGTTCACCGTCGCCAGCCGCCCCAGCTCTGCAAACGCGCCGCTGATTTTGGATCTTTCGATCCGCGGCGGTCTGCGACCTGTCGTTTCGTCTTGTGGTCGCGACGTCGCGTTCGCTGACGCCCACGGCGGCGCAGCGCTCAACTACAACGGCCTCACGGTTTTCGACGCCGCCGGACACACGCTCACCGCGCAGTGGACGGTGCTCGGGAGCGACCGCCTGCGGCTGCAGGTCGACGACGCCGCCGCCAGCTACCCGCTCACGATCGACCCGCTCGTGCAGCAGGCCTACCTCAAGGCCTCCAACACCGGGGCCTTCGACACGTTCGGCTCCGCGGTGGCTGTCAGCGGCGACACGGTGGTGATCGGTGCTCCCGAGGAGGACAGCAACGCCACGGGCGTGAACGGCAACCAGGCGAACAACAGCGCCCTGAGTTCCGGCGCCGTGTACGTCTTCGTTCGCTCCGGTGGTGCATGGAGCCAGCAGGCCTACCTCAAGGCCTCGAATGCTCAGGCGGGCGACCTCTTCGGCTCGTCGGTGGCCATCAGCGGTGACACGCTCGTCGTGGGCGCGCACGCGGAGAGCAGCAACGCCACGGGCGTGAACGGCAACCAGGCGAACAACAGCGCCGCAGGGTCCGGAGCTGCCTACGTGTTCGTTCGCTCGGGTGGTGTCTGGAGCCAGCAGGCTTACCTGAAGGCCTCCAATACCGGCGGCGGAGGGATCCAGAATCTCCCGGACTCGTTCGGCTATTCGGTGGCCATCAGCGGCGAGACGGTGGTGGTCGGGGCATATCGAGAGGACAGCGACGCCACAGGCGTGAACGGCGATCAGGCGAACAACGGCGAGGTCGAATCCGGCGCCGCTTACGTTTTCGTCCGCTCGGGCGGCGTGTGGAGCCAGCAGGCCTACCTCAAGGCCTCCAACACCGAAGCACTCGACGAGTTCGGCATGTCGGTCGCGATCAGCGGCGATACGGTCGTGGTCGGTGCTCGCGGTGAGTCCAGCAACGCCACGGGGGTGAACGGCAACCAAGCGGACAACGCCGAGCCAGCCGCAGGAGCGGTCTACGTGTTCGTCCGTTCGGCCGGCGTGTGGAGCCAGCAGGCTTACTTGAAGGCCTCCAATACCCAAGCGAGCGACGTGTTCGGCCAGTCCGTGGCCATCAGCGGCGATACCGTCGTGGTGGGCGCAGACTCCGAGGCCAGCAACGCGACGGGCGTGAACGGCAACCAGGCGAACGAGCAGGCTTTCTTCTCTGGCGCAGCCTACGTCTTCGTCCGCTCGGGCGGCGTCTGGAGTCAGCAGGCCTACCTCAAGCCCTCCAACACTGGGGACTACGACCGTTTCGGCTCGTCCGTGGCCGTCAGCGGCGACGCGGTGGTGGTCGGTGCGCCGTACGAATCGAGCGTCGCCACGGGCGTGAACGGCAACCAGGCGAACGACAACGCCCCAGGTTCCGGCGCGGCTTACGTCTTCGTCCGCTCGGGCGGCGTCTGGAGCCAGCAGGCCTACCTCAAGGCCTCCAACACTGCGGTGAACGACCTCTTCGGCTCGTCCGTGGCCGTCAGCGGCGACACGATCTTGGTCGGAGCGCCGACAGAGTCCAGCAACGCGACAGGCGTGAACGGCAATCAAGCGGACGACAGCGCGTTGGTCGCCGGCGCAGCCTACGTCTTCACGCGGCCGGTTCCGGTGACCTACTGCACGGCTGGCACATCGACCAACGGCTGCGTGCCGTCGATCGGCGCGACGGGCTCGCCGAGCACTGCTGCCACCTCAGGCTTTTCGATCAACGTTGCGAACGTCGAAGGCCAGAAGCAGGGCCTCATCTTCTACGGAGTTTCCGGACGCACGGCGACCGTGTGGGGCGCCGGCGGAACCAGCTTCTTCTGCGTGAAGGCGCCGACGCAGCGCATGCAGACGCAGAACAGCGGCGGAACGCTGGGGCAATGCGACGGCGCGCTGAGCGACGATTGGCTCGCGCACCTCGCCGCGCATCCCACTGCGCTCGGCCAGCCGTTCGGGGCTGGCTCGACGGTCAACGCGCAGGCCTGGTACCGCGATCCGCCCGCCGTGAAGGCCACGAGCCTGAGCAATGCGCTCGAGTTTGTGACGCTGCCGTAGTGCTCGACGCGATCAACAGCTGCCGCGCGCGCGAGCTCCACGCCAGGCCGAGCATGGGCGCGCGGCGCGGTGGCCGGCCGGTCGCATCGTGGCGCCGTCCAGCGAGATTCACGTTGAGCTTGTAGGCGGCGTCGGCGACGAACGCAGCGCTCTCGACGGGTGTTGGGGTTTGCGCCCGCTTCCGCACCGCACCGCATGGTGTGCAAAGAGGCCCAACTCGGGCGGACGGTGACGACCGGCTCTCCGCCCCAGGGCGAGCGCTGTTGCTGGCCTGGGACTACCGCGCTTCGACGCGGACGGGTGCGTCCGCCAGGGTGCAAAGCAGCAGAGTGTCGGCTGTGGCGACCAGCGCAGCGGGGGCGTCGGCGCGATCCTGGGTGAGGGGTGTGTGCGCGGAGCTGGAAGGGCGCGCGCCGCCGGATTTTTCTCGGATCGTGCGCCACCGCGCGTGGAGCTGCTCGTCCGTGATGGTGTGCAGGACCCGACTTCGATTGCGGTGGTGTTGGCGAGTGTGCTCTCGGCGTTCGCGCAGCCGGAAAGAGTCGCGCTCGGTGGGGGGCGCGTTGTGCAGGCGCCCGCGCGGCCCGCAGCGGGCAGCCCGGCGCAGAACGCTCCCGCGCCGAGCCTCGAAGAACTCGAGCAGCAGTTGCGCGAGCCCAAGCCCGAGAAGCGCCGCGCCGCCGTGCGAGCGCTCGTGCGCCTGGGACGTGCGGAGGCGTGGCGCCTGGTCTTCGCGGCGCTCGGTGATGCGGACTCCGGCGTGGCGGACGAAGCGCAGCTCGCGCTCTCGGGTTTGCTCGAGCCGAAGTTGTGGCGCGAACTGCACGGACGCGCGGGGCTCGAGTCGAAGGACGAGCGCGTGGCGGCGCGCGTCGCCGAGGCGTTGGGCCGCGCGCAAGCCGGTTGCGAGGCCGATGAACTCGCCAAGTTGCTCGGCGCAGGCGACGGCGGCCGCAAACGCCTGCTCGCGTGGTCGGCAGAGCGTCTCGCGCGAGACGGGCGACTGACGGGCGACACCGAGCGGCTGCAAGCCGCGCTGGCGCGGAACGCGTCGTCCTCGAGCGATGTCGGCGCGTCATGCGCTGCACTCGTGGCGCTCGCCGAGCTGCGTGGGTCGACGGCGCTGCGCCTGGCGCTCGATGCGCTGCGCTCCAACTCCTCCGAACGGCGCAGCGCGGCGTTGCTCGCGCTCGTCGAACTCCAGGCCGCGGAGACCTTCGCTGCCGCGGTGAAGTTGAGCGCGGACGCCGATGCGCGGGTGCGTCTGCAAGCGTTCGACGCGCTCGACGCGCTCGGAACCCAAGCGGCGTTCCTCGCGCTCGTGGCGCGGCTCGGCGCTGAACCGCAACTCCGGCTGCGCTGGCGCATCGTCGATCTGCTGCAGAGCGCGTCGGGCCTCAAGCACCGGCTCGACCCGCGGCCGTGGAAGCTGTGGATCGAGTCATTGCCCACCGAGGGCGCGATCGTTCGGCCCCGCAAGGGCGCCGACGAACCCTCGAGCGGCGCGACGCGCACGCCCTTCAGCGGGCTGCCGCTGATCTCCGACCGCGTTGCGTACCTGTTCGACTTCTCCGGCTCGATGTGGACGCCGCTCGCCGATGGCCGCATCCCCAAGGACATCGTCAGCGAGAAGCTGCGCGCCGCGCTCGAGGCGCTGCCGCCCGAGACGGAGTTCAACTTGATCCCGTTCACCAACGTGCCGTTGCCTTGGCGTGAACACGCGGAAGCGGCCAGTCCCAAGAACGTGCGAGCAGCGCTCGAGTTCTTCCTCGCCTGCCGCGAACGCGGCAAGGGCAACTTCCTCGACGCGGCGCTGCTCGCCGCGAACGATCCGCGCATCGACACGATCTGCGTGCTCACCGACGGCGTGCCGACCGGCGGCACGCACTCGGACATGGACCTGATCGCGCCGCTCCTGATCGAGGCCACCCGCTTTCGGCGGGTGGTGGTGGACTCGATCCTCGTCGACGCGCCGGGGCCCGCCGTGCGGCGCTGGGCGGAACTCTCGCGGCGCACGGGAGGCCGCTCGCTCGTGGTCGAGCTCAAACCGACGCCGACGGAGGGCAAATGAGCAGACGCACCGAGTCTCGCGTGACGGACGAGGCCCGTCGCCGCCTCGTTATTCTCTCGTGCTGCGCGATGTTGCGTCACAGCGACGCTCGAACGTCCGCGCGCGAGGGAGAACCACGACTTGGACGCGCCGATCGACTTGCCCGAAGACAGCTCTTCCCAGCCTCCGGCGCGCGGGCGCCTCGCGCGTCCGTGGTTGTGGGGCGTGATCGTGCCCGTGCTCGTGGGCGTCGCGCACGGCCTGATGGCGCGCTACGTGTTCGGCAGCGCACAGCTCGAGTCGTTCTTCGGCGTGATGACCGTGAGCTTCATCTTCATCGTGCCGTTCAGCCTCGGGCTCCTGACGGTCTCGCTGGCGGAACGCACGGGACCGATCTCGATGCCGCAAACCGTCACGCTGCCCGCGGGCGCAGCTTTGCTCGCGTTGGCTGCGTCCATGGCGCTCGCGTGGGAGGGCCTGATCTGCGTGGTGCTGTGGCTCCCGCTGTACTTCGTCCTTTCGGTGCTCGGCGGACTGGCGGCCTCCGCCATCGCGCAGTCGCGTCGCTCGGCCGCCGCGCGCAACGCGACCTTGAGCGGACTGATCCTCGCTCCCTACCTACTCGCCCCGCTCGAGTCGCGCTTCACGCCGCCGCAGAACGTGCGCGTCGTCGAGAACAGCATCGTGATCCGGGCGCCGATCGAAACCGTCTGGGCCAACATCGCGCGTGTGCCCACGTTCCGCGAGGAGGAGCACCACTTCGCCTGGAGCCACCTGATCGGTTTCCCGCGCCCGCTCGAGGCCACGTTGAGCCACGAGGGCGTGGGCGGCGTGCGGCACGCGACCTTCGAGCGTGGCGTGCTGTTCATCGAGACGGTCACGCACTGGGCCCCGAACGAGCGCTTGACCTTCTCGATCCACGCCGACGCGACGACGATTCCGCCGACGACACTCGACGAGCACGTCACCGTGGGCGGTCCGTTCTTCGACGTGCTCGAAGGCGAGTACGAGCTGCACCCACAAGACGATGGGACCGTGCTGCTCGAGCTGCGCTCGCGCCACCGCGTGTCCACGCACTTCAACTTCTACGCGACGCTGTGGACCGACTGGATCATGTCGGACGTGCAGGCCTACATCCTCGAGATCGTGCGCCGCCGCTGCGAAGCAGCACGCTGAGCGCGCCCACAGGCCCCGCCGCCCGTCACCTAGCCGGATCGCTCGCCGCCAGCACCTGCTGCGAGCCGCCGCCGTCAGTCTCTGCTCCAAGCCTCTGCTGCGAGTCGCCGCCAGCCAACACGTCGAGTCGTCACCACGAGTCGCATCCACGAGCCGCAGCCACGAGCCGCAGCCACGAGCCGCAGCCACGAGCCGCAGCCACGAGTCGCATCCACGAGCCGTCGCGAGTCGTCGCGAGTCGTCGCCACGAGTCGCATCCACGAGCCGTCACCAGCCAACACGGCGAGCCGCCGCCAGGAGCCGCAGCCACGAGTCGCATCCACGAGCCGTCACCGTTAGCACACACCGCGAGCCGTCACCGCCAGCCAACAAGGCGAGTCGCCACCACGAGTCGTCGCCGCGAGTCGTCACCGCCAGCACACATCGCGTGAACTTGCTCCGACCCATCGCAGGGACCGGTCGCGCTCCGCCGCCCGCTTGCTCGAGCCTCGCGCCTACCCCGGATCATCGAGACTCCCGTCGCTGCACGTAGGCGAGAGCGAAGCTGCTCATTTCGGGCGGCTCCCGCGCCGGCTCGCCGTGAGCTCGACTCGCGCTCGCACGCTGGAGCGAACGGTCGACTTCACGACCGCCGTTCCGCGCGCGTTGTTGCTCGTCGTCGCGTCGCGGGCCACGATGCGCGCCCGGAAAGCTGCGCACCGCGCGCAGAAGCGATTCCAACTCACCATGCACCGTTTCGCGCTCGTCGTCACGCTCGCACTTGTCGCCGGCTGCCGCAGCACGCCCCAGGAGCTGCGCGGCGCGCCCGGCGATCCGCGCGCGGAGGGCCGCACCGGCGTGCGCTCGTCCGCGGCGCTCTTGGTGTCCGTGCCCGGTGAAACGGTCGGCGTCGAGGACTACATCGGCAGCGTCGGGCTCGAGCGTTTCGTGCGGCGCGGGCTCGCGCTCGGCGGCGAGCTAGGCCTGCACGCGATCGACGGCGTCGCTTCCAACGGCGGCGACTACGAGGCGAAGGGACTCAGCGCGGGCGCGAGCTTGCGCTGGCACCCGCTCGCGACGCGCGGCTGGAGCCCGTTCGTCGAGCTCGGCGTCGGCCTGCTAGCGACCTCCGAGGCCTTTCCGGAGGGCGGAACGAACCTCAACGCACTGCGCCACACCGGCGTGGGCGTCGAGTTCGACCTCACCGAGCACCTGCGCCTCGCGGCCGGTCTGCGCCAGCAGCACGTTTCCAACGGCAAGGGCGAGGTCGCGAACAACCCGTCCTGGGAGAGCCAGGGCGCGTACGTCGCGCTCAGCTTCGACGTGACGCCGCGCGACGCGCGCCAGCTCGACCCGCGGAGCATGACGGTTCCGGCCGCCGAGCCGTGGTCCGTGCGCGTCGACGCGCGCGGCGGTGAGTACGGCAGCGACGACACCGGCGGCGGCGGCGTGCTGGCGCTCGACACGCGCGTGTACCGCGACCTGTTCGCGCAAGTGCGCGGCTCGCTCGACTCGACCGACGGCGAAACCCTGCGCGAGTTCGGCGCAGCGCTCTACGTGCGCGGCGCGCGCGGCCGCGCGGGCTTGGCGGTCGATCGCCAGGAACTCGACGTGTTCGCCGACGACGAGTTCACGCTCTTTGGCGAGTGGCTCGCGAACGACATCACGACCGTGAGCAGCGTGCTCGGCCACGAACGGCGCAACCAATCGGCCGACCGCGCCGTCGCGGGCCTGTCGCTGCGCATCTACGCGCTCGACAACCTCGCTATCGACGCCGGGATGGGCCTGCGCGCGACCTCCGCCGAATTCGGCGCCGACTCCTTCCGCCTGCCCTTCGGCCTGGAGTTCGCGCCCGCGCCCCAGCTTCTTCCGGGCTTCTCGCTCTTCGCGCAGCGCGACCTCGACGACCGCGGCACCTTCCTCGGCCTGCGCTGGTTCCTCTCGCCCTCCGCCGCCACCTTCACCACGCTGCGCGAGCGCGACTACTCCTCGGGGCCGCTGCGCCTACGGCCCTGAGTTCCGCCCGTTCGTGCGCGCCAGGCGCGCGACGGCACGGCTTCGGCACGCCGCTCGCCGCCCGAGTCGGCGCCGCTGGCCTTGGATGCGCCCCGACGCGGGCGGTGCGGTGCGCGATCCGCGCCCCGCCGGAATGCGCGGGGGCCCTCACGCCGCCGCAACGCGACCTCGCGCGAAGCGTTCGTCCGTCCGGCGTCGCTGCACGCGTCGCACGCTCGATCATCGCCGGCCGGCCGCGCGCGCATGTGTCAGCGCAGCGCGGCCCGAACTCCACAGGGCCGAAGTGCACGCGCCATCGCGCGAGCTCCGAGCGTGGCCTCGCTTCAGGCGTCGGGCGTTCGAGCGTCGAGTGCACACGAGTACGCAGTGCAGGATTGGGTGCACGCGCCACCGTCGCCGGCTGGGGCACTGGTGGACTTGCGAGCGCCGGTGCACGGGATCCTCAGAGTGCCGGAGCGTGTGGGGTGCGGCGCGACGTACGAGACCGGCGTTGCTCGAAGCCCTCGAACTCCCGTCGCCGTTGCTCGCGCCGTTGCTCGCGCCGTTGCTCGCGCCGTTGCTCGGCGCTGGGCCAGGCGCGGCGCGCTCAGCGGAGCACGTCGCTTCGGAGTCACCGCACGATCGAGCGACGCCGCCTTGTCTGGCGGCCGCCGGCGTTCAGCTGCTGAGCGCGCTGCGCGCAGTTCGCTCAGCCACTCGCTTCGTTGTTCGAGTCGACGACGATCTCGAACTCACCAGCGGCGTTGCGTCGCAGCGCGAGCACGAAACGTCCGCTCGCTCCAGGCGCGCTCTCAGCTCCGGTCGTCCAGCGCCCGACCGCCCACGCAACGGCGCCTTCGGCATCGAAGCGCTCGAGCTCGAGCGCCCGCCCACGTCCCTGGATCTGCGAGCAGAAGCGCTCCAACGCATCGCGCCCGACGACCGGCTCTCCGCTCGGCGTGTAGTACCCGCCGTCGCGCGCATGCACTCACGCCAACGCCGCTGCATCGCCCGCGTCGTACGCCACTTCGTACGCATGGAGAACCGCTTCGATGCGGCCTCGCTCTCCATCCGTCCTGCGAGACACTGCAATGCACGCGCTGAGCGTGCTCAGCTCCAACGCGGCCACGATAACGGTGAAGTCGAACCTCCGATCGGCAGAGAGCGCTTGGCGATGGCGCTACCTGCGACTCCGCGCTTGGGCGACAGCGCGCAGCGACGCCGATCCGCTCGAGACGCTGCTGAGTGGCGCTGTGGATCTCTGCAAGGCTGCGATTCCAGCGCGCAACACGGTGGCGCGAGGGCTGCGCTGCCGGGGGGAACTCGTGAGCGGATGCGAGGTCCCTTCGTTCGGGAGAGGCAGCGCTTCGCATCACTGGCCGACAACCAGTTGGCGTCTCTCGCCGGCGCCCAAAGTAAGTCGATGCACCTCAGGCGCCCTGCCTTCGCGCTCGAGCCTGCGCACTTCGACCGCGCCGGTGGGTGCGACAAAGCGCGCGCTCGTACCCTTGTCGATTCCGTTGGAGGCGATGCGCACGCCGTCCACGAACACGGAGTACGTCTCCACGGGCTCTGGACCGGCGTACATCAGCTCGAGGATCGCGCCCGGCGCGAGTCGCAGTTCGACCTCTTCCGTCGCCGCGCCGATGCGCACCACGATTGGGCTGCGTGACGCGAACAGCCCGCTCGAGGTCGAGGCGCCTAGGAAGTACGTGCCTGACGTGAGCCCGTCGAACCTGCCCCGCCCGTTGCGGGTCGCGGCCATCGATGCGAAGGGGTGCGGAGCGATCCCCTCGAGCCAGAGATCGCCGTCGATGGCCGCACCATCGGGTCCGATGAGGCTGGCGCTCAGGCTGGCGCCCGGGAGCAAACGAAGCTCGAGGTCACTCGCGCCGGCAATCGCGCGGAGCTCCTCCGACGCGCTGTCCCGCGCTCCGCTGCCGCCGCCTCCGATTGCGCTCGCTCGAACTCGATATTCGCCGCCCGGCAACGGGCCCACGCGAAACATTCCGTCGTCCGTTGAGCGCCCGGAGACAAAGACAGCCGAGTCCAAGCTGTACGCCAAGACAGAGCAACTGGCCACCGAGCCCGACGAGTCGAGCGTGCGGCCGCTCAGGAACAGACCATCGTCCGTGCGCACGACGACGTCGACCACGGCCTCCGTGCCGGTGACCACCACGAGCTCGGCGACTGGCGCAAGCTGGTGCGGCTTCTCGGGCTGCGCGCGGCGTTGCTCGCTCCCATTCGGGGCGACGCCAATCGACCAAACTCCCTCTGCGACGTCCTCGAACGTGAACTGACCGCTCGCATCCGAGCGAGCGGTGGAGACAGGCTTGTGGCGAAAGTCGAACAGCGTTCGAGAACGCAGTCTTGCTGCGACACGCCACACTTCAACGTCGGCGAGCGGCGCGCCGCCCGAGGTCTCGACGCGTCCGCGGATCGTGGCTCCGGCGCCGAAGCGGATCTCGATGCGCCGAGTTTCGCCGGGCTCGAGCGTCAGCGGCTCTCCGAGCGACTTCTTGCGGCCTTGATGGGCTACCTCGAACCTCAGCGGCACGTTCGGCGCCAGATCGACGACGCGCGCTACGCCGTCGGCGCCGCTCTTGCCGGTCCACTGCGGGGCATCGCCAAAGTAGAAGCTGCCCCGGCCGGTCGAGATCGACAAGCGATTGGCCTCCGTTGCGGCGAGCGCTGTCGCGTCGGCGAGCGGCCGCGCGGCATCGAGCACGAGTACTTCGAGCGTCGCGCTTCGCGCTAGCGGGATCTCGAGCGCCGCTGTCCGTGTCGTGTGCTCCTTGGCCAGCGGCGCCACGGCCCAGGCGTAGCCCTCGGCCTCGACGCGCACGAATCTATCCTCCCACGAACGGTAGCGCAGCTCGAACTCGCCGTTCGGCTCGACCCGTTCACCACGGCTCGTTGTCGACTTGCGTTGATGCGACTCGTCGACCCTGAAGCGCGCGCTCGCGATCGGTGCGCGCGTCCGCGCGTCGACGACGCGACCGAAGAAGCTCGAGTCGGCCCAGGTCGGGATGCGCAGGACGATCTCGACGGTCGCTCCGGCTTCGAGCGCCGCGACGTCAACTGAGACGCCGAGCACGTGTACGTGTGTCGATTCGTAAACGCTATGCGGCTTCCCGGCCTCGACTTCGAGCTCGACGCGCCCCGTCGAGTCGCTGAGCGCCGACTCGCCCGGCGCCGCACGCGACCCTGCGCCGCTGCGCAACGTCAACGTCTGGAGCCCAAGGTTGGCGATCGCATAGACCTGCAGGCCCGCCAGCGGCTCGTTCGACTCCATTGCGACCACGCTCACTCGAATCGTCGCTGTCGCTATCGGCCTCGTCGCCGCCTCGATCGGTTCAGGCGCAGCGACAGCTGTCTCGACCCGCTCCGTCTTGTCGCCAAGCTGCGGCGCTTGCGTCGCTCGCGCTTCGGCGGGCGTCGCGGGGCGCTGCATCAGTTCGACGACCGCAGGCCGCGCCGCAGCGGAGTTCGCTTCGCTTCCCGAACTCCGCAACCACGCGAGCCAACCAGCGGCGACGAGCGCCACAAGAACCAGCGAGCGCAGCACGAGCTTCATCGGCGGACTCCGATCGGCAAAGGCGTCGCAGCGTAGCGAACCAGTCCGCAACGCTGGCTTCGTTCACCCTCGCGCGTCTCTCAGCGGCCGCGGGCGTGTGCGAGCTTCGCGACCCCAGGCGACATCGCGGTCCGTGCTCCGGCGGGCGCCGGTGCTTTCGCTCGTGGAGAGGTCGGGTTCGAACCAGCGTCAACGAACCCGGATGCGGACGCGGTCCACGCGTCGTTCGACCGTGACGAGGAACGGCGGCGTCACGTCTCCGATCGCGAGGCGCGCCGCGTCGATCGTCTCCAATACGAAGTCCGCTCGGATGTGACCGGGGCGCACGAACACGATGCCGCAGAACTGCGCGCCGGATGCGATCGCCAAGCGGCCGAAATCGTGATCGTGGGTGAGGACGACTTGGTCCCGCGAAAGGGCGCAGGCCAGGACGCCCTCGTCGCTGGCGCCGAGCAGTCCGACTTCGGCCAACGTATGCACAGCAGCTCCGCGTGCTCGCAACCCGGCGACGACCGCTGGGTGGACGTTTTCGTCCGCGAGCAGCGGGAACTCGAACGGCTTCACGCCGAGATCTTGCCGTCCCAGATGAACTCGTCGCGCAGCGAGGCGGCTGCGTACTGGAACGCCGCTGCGAGGCTCTCAGGGCTCAGTTGCGGGTAGGCGGCGAGGATGTCGCTCTGGCTAGCCCCGCTCGCCATCAGCTCGAGCAGGAAATCCACGCTGATGCGCGTGCCGCGCACGCACGGCTTGCCGGCGAGAATGGCGGGGTCGCGGACGATCCAAGGTTCCATCTGGTTGCTCCCTTCGAAGCGTGCCTCGCCGAACGGGGAATTCTGATGGTACAGCGCAACGCCCTGAGCGCTACGGCGTGCCCAAAGTCAACGCGGCCAGGGTCGTACGCAATTGGCGAATTGCGAATGGCGTCGGCGAGCCCGCTAGATGTGGATCGCCCGCCCGTCGACGGCGAGCGCGGCTTCCTTGACGACTTCGGCGAGAGTCGGGTGCGCGTGGCAGGTGCGCGCGAGGTCTTCGGAGGAGGCGCCGAATTCCATGGCGGCGGCGGCTTCGGCGATGAGGTCGCCGGCGCGCGGGCCGACGATGTGCACGCCGAGGATGCGGTCCGTCTGCGCGTGCGCGAGGATCTTGACGCGGCCGTCGGTGGCGCCGAGGGCTTTCGCGCGGCCGTTGGCGAGGAAGGGGAAGGCGCCCTTGCGGAAGGGGATGTTCGCGGCGACGAGTTCCTCTTCGGTCTTGCCGACGGAGGCCACTTCGGGGTGCGTGTAGACGATGTTGGGGATCGCGTCGTAGTTCACGTGGCCGTAGCCCGTGACGATGTGCTCGACGCAGGCGACGCCTTCCTCTTCGGCCTTGTGCGCGAGCATCGGGCCGGCGATCACGTCGCCGATGGCGTAGACGTTGGGCGCGGCCGTGCGGAAGTGCGCGTCGACAGGGATGCGGCCGCGGTTGTCGAGCGCGAGGTTGACGCTCTCGAGCGCGAGGCCTTCGGTGTTGGGCTTGCGGCCCACGGACACGAGCACGCGGTCGCAGCGGATCGGCTCGGCGCCTTCGATCTCGACGATTGCGCCCTCGCCGTCCTTGCGCGCGCCGACGACCTTGACGCCGAGGCGGAACTCGAGGCCCTGCTTGGCGAGGATCTTCTGCGCTTCCTTCGCGATCTCCGCGTCGTTCGCGGGCAGGATGCGATCCAAGTACTCGAGCACCGTGACCTTGGCGCCCAGGCGCTTCCACACGCTGCCGAGCTCGAGGCCGATCGCGCCCGCGCCGATCACGACGAGGTGCTGCGGCACTTTGGGCCACGACAGCGCTTCGGTGCTCGTGCCCACGCGCTCGCCGTCGAGCACGACGCCCTTGAGCTGCGCGCTCACCGAGCCGGTCGCGATGATCACGTGCTTGGCTTCGAGCTTGGTCACTGCGCCCTTCGCGTCGACGACTTCGACGACGCCAGCGCCCGCGAAACGCCCCAGGCCTTCGTAGCGCGTGACCTTGTTCTTCTTGAACAGGCCCGCCACGCCCTTGGTCAACTGCTCGACGATGCCGTCCTTGCGCGCGAGCATCGCGGCGAGGTCGAGCTTCACGTCGTTCGCCACGATGCCGTGGCCCTTGAACGTGTGCAGCGTCTCGTGGAACAGCTCGCTCGACTCGAGCAGCGCCTTGCTCGGGATGCAGCCGATGCGCAGGCACGTGCCGCCCAGCGCCTTTTCCTTCTCGATGCAGGCGACGTTGAGGCCCAGCTGCGCCGCGCGGATCGCAGCCACGTAACCGCCGGGCCCGGCGCCGATGACGACCAGATCGTGTTGAGGCATGAGAAGTCTCGTCGCGTTGGAAACTAGATCTCGAGCAGCAAACGCGCGGGGTCTTCCATGCACTCCT
>ERZ1066135.827-NODE-827-length-13781-cov-7.380082_pt1 | contig 13781 bp, 10 predicted proteins | sample MGYA00382782_ERZ1066135 | MGnify/ENA primary metagenome ERZ1066135 (study PRJEB33369, sample SAMEA5778365) | biofilm metagenome | biome: Industrial cooling water; feature: Water cooling tower basin; material: Biofilm | place: United Arab Emirates | collected...
AGACAAATTGCTCTGGCACCGTACGATCAGCGCTGACAACTTTTGACAACTCCGCGGGCTGGCTCTGACAAGTTCCCGTCGAAGAAGGCGTCCACTGCTCCATGTGCGCTCCGCCCCTCCGGCGCACGCAACAAAGGACGCTTCGCAGACCATGAACTATTCAGTGCTCCACTCGCTCGCCCTCGCCCTGCTCGCCTTCGGCGCGCACTCTCAGACCCAGACGGCGCCAGCAACGCAGACGCCGCGCGCGTTGCTCGAACGCGGTGCGCTAGCCGAAGAGCAGCAGCGCGACTTCGCCGGCGCCCAGAAGCTCTACGAACAGGCCGAAGCCGCGGCGAAGGCGGCCGGCGACACGAAGACCGCCGCCGAAGCGAGCGCGGCAAAGGAACGAGTTCTGGCGCGCCAGGGCGCGACGACGCCGGGCGTCGCGAAGCCCGACGAAGCACTGCAAGAGCAGCTGCGGCAGCGCGCGATCAGATTGCTCTCCGACTTGAGAGGCATAGACCATCCGGGGGTAGCGCGAAGCAACGTCGGCGGACTGATCGACCTCGGACCGGCGATCGCCGACGTGCTCGAGCAGGCCCTCCATGGCGCTGGTGGGCTGACGAGTGACAAGGCCCCGCCCTACGCCGCGGCCGCCGCGCTCGCCGGCATGGACACCGCCGATACGGACCGGCGGCTCGTTCGTGCCTACGAATCGCCCGACCCGATCGTGCGCAAGGCTGTTGTCGGAGTCGCCAAAGCCCCGCGCTTCTTCGAGCTCAACTTGCGCGCGGCGAACGATGCCGTAGCGAGCATCCGGACCGACGCGACATCGATGCTGCTGAACTCGAGCGACGCGCGAGCCGCTGAGTTCATCGCCAAGCTCGCCCGTGACGGATCAGCACCGGCCATGGAGTGGCTCGCTAGGCACGCCCCCCAGCGCTGCGTTGCGCTCGCCGAGGACGCTGCGATCCATGTTGAGTGGCGCACCCACGCGCTGAAATCGCTCGAAGTATCGGACAGCGCGCAGCTCACCCCACTGCAGGCGCGGCTCGCGCGCCTGGTCAGGTTGAACGCAGGCGCCTCGAATTCGCTCGCGGCAGCCGCCCGCAAAGCGGCAAACGGCGCTCCCGAGCTCGAACCTGCACAGCGGGAAGCGCTGCTGCCGGAACTCGAGCGCGAGTTGCTCGCCATCGACAGCCTCGACTTCGACTCGTGGGCCATCGCGAGACTCCAAGTCAACGCGTCGAGCCGCACGGAGGATGCCTTTAGGGCTGCGTTCGAGCGCCGCCGTTCGTCGGGGAGCACGAAGGACCTCGATAACCTTGTGTACTTCGCTGAGCGTCTGCTCAGCGAACGCGTGGATACCGCGCAGTTCGAACGCTGGGCCGCGTTGGCGCTCGCAGCGCCGTCGAATTGGCCTTCCTTCACAGCGCATTCCAGCAGTCGAACCGCGCGCTTCGAGGAGTACCTGCTCGATCACCTCGCCTCCGCGAGCAGCGCAGCGCAGCTCCCCGCCTGGACCGCGCTTTGGGCCCGCGTCCCCGACACGCACCGCGCCGCGTACACCCGCGCGTTCCTGCAACTGCTCCGCAAACTGCTCTACAGTGACGCTGAGTTCGCGCTCCCCTCGGATGTGGCGCCGCTGCTGCGCTTCGCCCTCGAACAGTCGATCCAGATCGGCGGTAGGAGTCCGCTGGGCGAGGTGATGACGCGCTTCGAGCTTTACGACCTGCTCGGAACCCTCGCGGCTGCACCACGGAAGACGCTGGATTCTGGAATCGCGCAGTACGTCTTGGAGCTTGGCAAGCGCAATCCCAAGGCTGTGAACCAGGCCCTGCGCGGCGGATTGGCTTCGCTCGCGGCGCAGCCGTCGCTCTCCGACGAAAACGAGCACGCGCTCTTCTGGCTGTTCTCCGTCGCACCGCAGGCGAACGCCGTGGCGCTGTGGCGCGACATCTGGAAAGACGCGGCTCCGGGCGCGCGCAGCACGCTGCTCGAAGTGCTGGTCAAGAACGAGTTCCCCTCGGAGCGCGACACGCTGCTGGTAGAGCTGTACCCGCAGATCGAGGCGCTCGCGCCCCACATGCGGAGCCCCGCGCTGAATCGGTTCGGCTGGGGACTCGTGGAAGCGGCGCTGCCGATCCTCGAGCGTGAGATCCGCAGTCCCGACGGCGACGTACGCGCCGCCGCGATGGAGGTGGCCGACAAGTTCCGCAAGCACCGCGAAGCCGTGGCCGAGTTCGAAGCTTGGCGCAAGGCGGTGACGGTCGAAGAGACGACGATCGCCGAGCTCTCCAAGCTGCTCGACAACCGCAACCGCGATGTCGTCCTCGGCGCGGTCAAGGCGCTCGCGATCTTGCGTGCTCGTCCGGCGTTGCCGGCGCTCGTGAAGCTGCTCGAGCGCGAGGACAAGGAGCTTCAGGCCGCCGTCAAGGCCGCGATCGACACGATCGGCGGCTGAGTTGACGCTCGCCCGCGCCGTCTCAGACCGGCGCGGGCGGCTGTTGGATCGCGAGCCGGTGGAAGCGCGCCGCCGCGCCGGTCACTGAACCGGCCGGCAGCGCCCACTGGAACTTGCGGCGGATCGAGAACGAGAGCCCGGACAACGTGCGCACGCGCCCCGAAGCGACGAGCGGTGCGAGCGCCCAACGCGAGAGGAAGGCGACGCCCAGACCGGCGGCCGCGGCGTTGGCGATCGAGGTGCTGGCGCCGAGCACGGGATCGTGCGGCAACGGACGCGTGCGCACTCCAGCGCGTCGCAGCGCAGCTGCGACGACGGCGCGCGTGCCCGAACCGGCTTCGCGCCACAGGATCGGAACCTGCGCGAGGTCGCTGTCGCGCTTCACGCTGAACGGCGCGTCGACGCCGACCACGGCGACGAGTTCGTCGTCGAGCCACGGAACGAGGCGCACGCCGGCCGCGCGAGCCGTGCCTTCGACGAGCCCGAGCGGCTGCGCGCCGGCGCGCACGGCCTCGACGATGTCGTGCGTGTTGCCGACGTGGAGCTCGATCGGCGCCTGGGGGTGACGCTGGCGAAAGCGCGCAAGCAACGGCGGCAACACGTGCTCGGCGATCGTCGTGCTCGCCGCCAGCGACAGCGCGCCCACAGCGTTGTCGTCGTCGCCCACCTCGTCGAGCGCTTCCGCGAGCAGACGCTCGAGCGCCCGCGCGCGCTCGGCGAGCCGCAGCCCGGCCGGAGTCGGCGTGACGCCGCGCACGGAGCGCACGAGCAACGCGGCGCCGACGGAGGCCTCCAGGCGCGCGATGCGGGCCGTTACGGCCGGCTGCGAGAGGTGCACTGCGCGCGAGGCCGCGCTGATGCTGCCGCCCTGGACGACGGCGAGGAACGTGCTGAGCAGGTCGGGGTCGAGCTGGGGACGCATGCTCGAGCAGTCTATCCGCGCCGCTGATGGCCCATTGCCAACTTCGTCTATGGCCGCGGCCGCATCGCGGCGATCTTGCCCTTCATGGAACTCGCCGCCCGCAGCTGCCCCACCCCGCCCACGGCGCACACCGCGCTTCGGGCGCGCCTCGCGCTCGTCCTCGCGCTTGTCGTTGCGGCCGGCCTCGCCGTGCTCAACGCCCCCGGTTTCGTGGCGCTTGCGGTCGGAGTGCTCCTCGCCTGCAGCGTCGGAGCTCCGCAAGCCGCCTCACGCGTCGGCTCGGTGCTGCTCAAGGCGTCGGTCGTCGCGCTGGGCTTCGGCGTGGACTTCGGGCGCGTGTTCGAGGTCGGCGCGGCGGGCCTGGGCGCGGCCGCTGTGACGCTCGGCGCCGCGCTGGCGCTTGGCGTCGTTCTCGCGCGGCGCCTGGGCGTCGAGCGCGACACCGCGCTGCTCGTGACGGTCGGAACCGCAATCTGCGGCGGCGCGGCGATCGCAGCTGCGGCGCCGGCGCTGCGCGCGCGCCCCGCCGCGATCGGAGCGGCGCTGGCAGTCGTCTTCCTCCTCAACGCGCTTGCGCTCGTGCTCTTCCCGCTCGCGGGCGACGCGCTGCAGCTCTCGACACCTGCCTTCGCGCAGTGGTGCGCGCTCGCGATCCACGACACGAGCTCGGTTGTCGGCGCGGCCGCCACTTACGGCCCCGAGGCGCTCGAAATCGCCACCGTCGCCAAGCTCGCGCGCTCGCTGTGGATCGCGCCGGTGTGCCTGGGCCTCGCGCTCTTCGCGCAGCCGCGCGACCTCTCGAACCGCCAAAGCGCCTGGCGCAGCACGGCGGCGCCGCTCGCCTTCGTCGCGGCGTTCCTCGCCGCGGCAGCGTTGGCGAGTTGCACAGACGACTTGCAGCCGCTGTGGGAACGCACAGCCTCGTTCGGTCGCACGGGTCTGACGCTCGCGCTCTTCGCGCTCGGGCTGTCGCTCGACCGCACGGCGCTCGGTCAGCTCAACCTGCGCGTCGCGCTCCTCGGCGCAACGTTGTGGCTCGCGCTCGCGGCCCTCGCACTCGCGCTGGTCTGAACGAGGCTCAGCGCGGCTTCGGCGCCGGCCGGTAGAGCCGCAACGCGACGCCCATCGGCTTGGGCCCCTTGTCGTTCTCACGCTGGTTGAACTGCGCCGCGCCGCGCCGCATCCCGAGCGCCACGAGCTCGAAGCGCACGAACTCCTTGCGCGCGGGGTCCCACTCCGCTTCACCGAGCAAACTCGCTTCGTAGCCGCGCTCACCGTGTTGCATGCGCGCTTCGCCGCTGTAGGCGAGCACCCACGGCGTTCCGCGGCCCACGCGCCGCACGCGCAGCTCGGCGTGCTCGACCTGCTCGTCGCTCCACGCCGGCGCTTGCCCACGAACGTTGTCGACGAGCACTTCGCGGCACAGCCGCCGAACAACCTCGTCGGGAAGCTCCTGCTCGCCCTCCCCGCGCGGAATCCAGCGCTGCGGCTCGTCGAAGGCGATCCAGTTCTGGTTCCAGGCCCACTGCATGAACCCGGCCCACGCTCCGTCGTCGAAGGCCCCCGCGCGCCAACGCGGCGTCGAGGAGGGCTTGTCGAGCGACTTCAAATCACGCAGCGAAACACGCAGCACCATCGGCTTGCCCGCGACCTCCGGCGGGAGTTGTTCGCCGACGGCGGGCACCGGCTTGTTCGCGTACTTCTTGTCCTTGCGCAACTTCTCCCAGCGCTCGAGCGCGCGTTCGATGCGCTGCGCGATGTCTTTGGGGTCGCTGCCGGCCGCAAAACGGCCCTCGAGGTACTCGCCGTCGGGCCCCATCAAGTAGATGCCTTGCTTGGTGCCCGGATGGTTCCAGTCACCCTTGGGCATCGACTCGCCAAAGCGCTTGAAGAGCTGGTGCGCCGGCTCGTCCTTCACACGCTCGAGGTTGTAGGGATCCTCGGGGTAGAGCATGTAGACCTCGTCCGCGACCGGGACGAAGTTCTCCGCGAGCTTTTGGATGCGTTGGTCTGACCAGACCATCTGGCGTCCGCGGACGCCGTTGTTTCATGTGCACCCCAGCGGGTGCCCGTTCATCGTCCAGAACAGGATCGGCCGGCCGAGCGCGCGCGCTTCCTGCACCGCGGGCCAGAACTGATTGCGCCACGGGATCGCGCGGTACGCAGTTTCCGTCGCGTCCGGCTCGACGGCGGCCATCCACTCCGCGCGGTTCTCGGAGGTGAGAGCGGGTTGCTGCGCGAACAGCACGAACGAGAGCAGTGCGGCCAACATGGATACTTCTTTAGTCCTCGACGACGTGCGTGGCGAAGACCTTGCGGAACTCGCTCCAGCGCGCCGCGTCGAACACGCCGTCCTTCAGACACTCGACGGCGCAATACGCCATGAACAGCGCGTGGTGCGTGTTGTCGTGCTGGAACAGGCCTTGGCGGCCGTAGGAGAGCAAACGCGGCAACGAGTTCGACCAGGTCTCGACGACGCTGAGGGGTTTGTCGTAGCCCGTCAGGTAGATCGGATAAGCCTGCGGCAAGCGGCGCGAGAAGACCGCCGTCGGCGCCGCGGGGAGCGGAATGTCGCAGCCGGCAAGATCCTCGGCGACGAGCCGCCCCAGGTCCGCGTCGCTCATCTTCCACACCGCATCGCCCATGTCGCAGGGCAACTCGGCGCACAGGATCGTCGAACCCGCGGGCTTGCCGAGCACGGAGTAGTTCTTGGGCTCCGAGAGGCGCGTGATGCGCGTCTTCGCGCCGGGGAAGTAGTGCGCGTCGTACTCGGTGAACTGCTCGACGGGCAGTTGCACGTAGATCAGGATCATCGAGCGGTACAGCACGTCGGAGCAGGCGCTGAGCACCTCCGCCGGCGCCTTGGGCTGCACGGCGCGCGCGAGCGCCGGAATCGGGATCGTCGACCAAACGTAGTCGGCTTCGAAGGTCTCCTGCGCGCTCGCGCTCTGCGCGTGCACACGCCAGCCGGACTCGAGTTGCTCGAGCCCGCTCATGCGCCAACCCAGTCGCAAGTCCGCGCCGAGTTTGGCCGCCTCGTGCGCGTAGGCCTCGCTGATCTGGCCGAAACCGCGCACGGGATAGAAGAAGCGGCCAGAACCAGGCTTCTTGAAGCCCGGCACCGCGTTCATCACTTTGCGCACGAGCTTGCCGAAGGACCCGGCTGCGACACGTTTGCGCGCTTGCACGCCGGAGAGTTCGCGCGGATCGCGCCCCCACAGCTTGACGGCGTACGGAAAGTAGAACTCGTCGCAGATCGTGGCCCCGAGGTTGGCGCGCAGCACCGAAGCGAACGTGTCGCCCTCCGGCGCGCGCCCCGGCAAGTGCTTGGCGAGCATGTCGCGGAGCGAACCGAGCGCGAAGCTCTTGTCGAGCCGCAACAGCAAGTCGTGCGGCTTGAGCGGGAAGTGGATCCACTTGCCGAGCAAGCGGATGCGCCCGTGGCGCGGTCGGTCGCGCAGATCCGCGCCGAGCAGCTGCTGAATGTCCGCCAAGATGCGCGGCTCGGTCGCCGGATGCAGGCGGTGGCTGCCGTAGTCGAGCCACTGACCGCCGTATTCGAACGACCCGGCGTTGCCGCCGAAGTGCGCGCCTTGCTCGAGCAGCACGACGCTCGCGCGTTGCTGGCGGCGCAACTCGCGCGCGGCGCCGACGCCGGCCGGGCCACCTCCGAGGATGACGACGCGCGTCTCGCGCGAAGAACGCTCAGCCATGGCGCGCGCTCGCCCCCGAAGTTGCGCTGCGCTGCTCGGCGAGCAGCGAGCCGTGTCCCGCGCCGGTCTTGGCGCCGCGCCGCAGTCCGAGCGCGAACCACAGCGCGCCGCCGGCGAGTCCCGTCGCGACCAACACGGACTGCCACAGCACCGAAGCCGCGATGCCCAGCTCACGCGGCGCCTTGGCGAGCGCTTCGAGGAAGCCGGCGAGCGTGACCTCGCGCAGCCCGAAGCCGCCGAAGCTGATCGGCGCGAGCGTGATGGCCTTGGCCATCGGCACGGCGAAGAACCACACCGCGAGCGGAGCGTCGAGGCCGATGCCGCGGCCGAGCTCGCGGTTGAGCAGCACGAACCAGGCCTGGATCACGAGCGAAAGCGCGAACACGAGCAACGCGCGCTGCGGCCGTTCGGTGAGCCGGCGCAGCGCGACCAGCGCGCGCCCGACCGTGCGCCGCAGCTTGCGCGGCCAGCGCGCGAGTTTGATGCGCAACACCAGCGGCGTGAACAGCGCGGCGCCGGCGAGCGCGACCAGCGCGCCGACCTGCACGGTGCTCTGCGCCCAACCGGGCATCGCGTCCGACGACCACCAGGCGCCGACGAGGATCAGCACGAGCAGCGCAAAGGTGTCGATCAGGCGCTCGGTCAGGCCGCCGACCACGGCCGCTTCGGCGCGTCCGGTGACCTTCGCGGCGAGCACCGCTTTCAGCGCGTCTCCGCCGACGATGCTGGGCAGGCACAGGTTCGCGAACATCCCCGCGGCGTAACACTGCGCGGCGTCGACGGTCGACAAACGTGCGCGCGCGCTGCGGATGCCGAGGTTGACGTTGTAGCGCCACTTGAGCACGCCGAGTGCGTGCCCCGCGATGAAGCCCAGCCACACCAGGCCCCAGGTGCGCGCGTCGAGGCTGCGCACGCTGGTCCACAGCTTCTCCCAGGGCACGACGGCGGCGATCAGCGCGATCAACACGCCGCTCACGCACAGCTTGATCCCGAGCTTGAGCGCGCGCTTGTTCATCGCGAGTTCGCGCTCGCTTCCGGTCGGTCGCGGCGCACGACCACCACCTCGCCGCCGCCCAGCGTGCCCCAGAAGGTCTCGCGCTGCGCGGTGTACTCGCTCTCGATGCGTTGCCAGACCAGGGGCTGGCGCGCGAGGAGTTGGGGCGGGGTGGTGAACACGATCCAGGTGCGGGGATGCGCGGTTTCGATGGCCAGCAACGCGTCCAGACTACGTTGGGAGTCGGGACGCGCCGCGTCGGGAATATCGACGGACGTCCAAGGCTCAGTGAAGTACGCAGCGTACGGCAGCGTGGTCATCCCCACCGTGACCACGGCGTCGCCCGGGCGCAGCGCCTGCGCGAGGAACTCGCGCGGCCCTTCGAAATTCTGCTTGGGAAGCCAGGCCATCGGCATGCTCGCCGCGTTCACGAGGCAGGCCAGCGAAAGCGCGGCGAGCGTCAATCGGTCCAGCAAGCCGGGGAGCTGCCCGAAGGAAAAAATGCGCGTCCACTCGACGATGCCGCGCAGCGCCACCAGCACGTAGAAGCCGGCCCCGAAGAAGAACATGCGCGGCCAGAGGTTGTGCTTGGTCGCGAGCAGCGCCACGAGCATCACCAGGGCTGGAGCGAAGAACACGGCGACGACGGCCATGCTCTGGCGCGCGTACGAGCGCACGCCGAGGGCGAAGACGCCCAGCGCGAGCGCGAGCGTGAACGCGCCGCCGGGGACGCCGCGCGCGACACCTTGGAAGGTCTCGCTGACGAGCCACCACGGGCTCTTCCAGACGCTCTGCACGCCCGGCAGCGTCGGCGCTAGCAGCGTGTCGAGGAACTGCGGGAGCACCAGCGCATAGCCGACGAGCGAGAAGCTCGCCGCGAACAGGCCGCCGAGCGCCGGCTGCCAGCGATTGGCCCCGAGCGCGTGGCCGCGCCGGGCCCACAGCAACCCGAGCCACACGAGCGCGTGGGCGCCGACGATCAGCACGGCGGTCGCGTGGGTCAGCGTCGCCAGCGCCATCCACAGGCCGTACCACAGCGGCGCGCGCAGCCCCTCCGGACGCGTCTCGCCCAGCATGCGCAGAAACTGCGACGAACCGAGCAGCGTGAAGAGCAGCAGCCCGGTGTAGCCGCGCGCGTTCTGCGAGAACCAGATGTGGTGGTAGGCGACCGTGAGCAGCACGGTGGCGAAGATCGACTCGCGCCAGTCCGCGACGCGGCGCGCGAAGCCGTACACGGCGAGCAAACTCGCGACGCCCAGCAGAGCTGCAGGCAGGCGCAAGGCCACCGCGCTCTCGCCGAAGGCGACGAACGACAGGCGCGCGAGCACGGAGTAGGCGAGGTGCTGGTTCTGCGAGTCGAACAGCGCGATCACTTCGTGCAGCGGCCGGCGCGCGTAGTTCACCAGCGTGTCGATCTCGTCGAAGCTGAGGCCGACACCCAGCGCGTTCCAGCGCAGCGACAGGCCCAGCAAGCTCACTCCGCCCAGCGCCCAGATGGTGGCTGCGTTCAGCCGACCGGCGGGCCGCACCCCGCTGCTCACGAGCGGCTCGCACGGCGCGCCGCTCGGCGCCCAGCGCGACGCCAGCAGGAGGAGCAGCGCCAGCAGCGCGAGCGCACCTTTGAGGATCAGCACACCCGTCGCGAGCTTGCCGAGCGGGATGCCCGGACCTGCGAGCGCGCGCGTCAGCGGCTCCGTCGGGAGCGCAAGCGCTGCGACGAACAGCAACGCAGCAACAGCGACGACGGGTTTGCTCATCGTGAAAGGCGGGGGCGACCTCGTTCGGCGTGGAAGACGCGAACGCCCGAGGCGTCCAGGGGGGCCGCGATTATCCGCAGCGTCCGAACGATTGCACTCTCCAAGGAGCGTCGGACGCGCGTTGACACTCCGGGCCCAGGGCGTACGCTCCGCCCCCTCGCGGCCCGGACCTTCCCGCTGCCCGCTCCCATGCTCAGCCCCTCGACTCTTCGCCACGCGACGCTCGGCGCGCTCGCGCTCCTCGCGCCCGTCGGTGGCGCCCTCGGTGGCGCCCACGGCGGCGGCCCGTACCGCGGTCCGCAGGACGCGGCGATGGAGAGCTACGTCGGCCGCTCGGTGAGCGAGATCCCGGAAGACGTGCGCCAGCGAGCGCGTTTCCTCGGACCGGACCTGCAACCGCTCGACGGGGCGCCGACGCGCGGCTGTGTGCGACTCCAGCATCCCGCGCGCGGCTCGCGCATCGACGCCGCCGCCGACTACGCCTTCGTCGTGTCGACCTCGGTCGAGACGCCGAGCTTCGTGGGGCTCTCGCTCGGCGAGGCGCGCGCCCTGGCCGGCGCCTCGTGCCTGAGCCTGGTGGTCGTGCCGTCGTGCGGAAAGACGGAGGACCGCGCATCGGCCGCGGCGACGCCGGCCTCGCGCGTGGTCGAACAATGCACGGCTGCCGGAAGCGCGATCGACGTCGGCAACCAGATCGGCGTCGTCGTGTCCCCCGCCGACGATCCGGTCCCGCTGCTGCTGATGCTCGCCGCCGGCGCCGCCGCGTTGTTCCTGCTCGCGCTGGGCTGCGCGCTGTGGTTCTACGTGCGCTACAGCGCAGCGCGCGACGAGCTCGCGATCTTCAAGGCGCCCAAGCGCAAGCCCTAGCGCAAGCCCTAGCGCTGCGCGAGTCGCGCGGAGCGTGCGGCGTGAACTCGCGTCGCCCGCGTGTCAACGCACCGGCCGCGCCACGCGCACTCCGCGGCCGTGGTTCAGCCCCTGCGGGCGATCCCACTGGCGGAAGGCCACACGCACCGCCTCGACGCGCGGCGTTGCGTAGGACGCGCCGCGGAAGCTGCGAAAACGCCCCTCGTCGAGCAGCGCGCGACCGTCGCCGCCGAGCAGATCGGTCCCGAACGGAACCTCGACGTAGACGTCGGCGCACGCTTCGCTGACGTTGCCGAGCAAGTCGTGCAGACCCCAGGCGTTGGGCGCGAAGCTCATCACCGGCGCCACGCTCCAGTAGCCGTCGCACCACGGCCGGCTGAGCAGCGCGACCGGCGCGGGGTTCGACTCGCAGCCGAGCCGGTCGTTCAGGTTCTCTGCGCCCGCCAGAGCGAACAGGTCGTCGCTCGCGCCGAACGCGAACGGACGAGCGTCGCCGCAGCGCGCCGCGTACTCCCACTGCGCCTCCGTGGGGAGCGTGAGCCCGAGCTTGCGAGCAAAGGCGTCCGCGTCGCGCCACGAGACCGACTCGACGGGCAACAACGCCGTCCACGGCTCGTACTTGCACATCTCCGCATCGGCGAACTGCGCGGGGTTCGCGCCGTTCACGCGCTGCCACACGGCCTGCGTGACTTCGCACTTGCCCACGAAGAACGGCGCGAGCTCGAGTTCACGTTCGTCTTCGTTGTCGACGCGGCCGCGGCCGCCCGACTGCGGCGGGAAGAGCAGATTGCGGCCGAGGTCGTTGCGCGCGCTGCCCACGCGAGCGACGCCGCCGGGCACGAGCACGAGCACGAGGGCCGACGCGGGATCGGGCGCCAGCTGGCCCGTCGCCGGGTCGGCAACGTGCGGCCGCGCACCGCTCTCGACGACCCAGAACTCCCACAGTCCGCTCTGCGGATTGAGTTGGAGCGGAGCGAGGCCCCACTGACGTTCCAGCTCGAGTCCGCCGTAGACCGGCAAGGCAGCGATGCTCGCACAGGCGCGCCGCCAAGCGGCGTCGTCGTCGCGCGACTGCACTTCGAAGCGAGCAACGCGCGCGTTCACACGCTCGAGAGCCAGCCCAAGAGACGCATGGAGCTCGCGCTCCTGCGGTGCGCCGTCCGCAGCGCGCGCCAAGAGCGCCTGTGCCTCGCGCCGCCACGTGTGCGTGCGCTCCAGCTCCGCGTCGCTCGACAACTGCAGGCTGTGCTCCCGCCCACACAACTCGCGTGCGAGCAACACGTCCGCCTCGCGCTGGAGGCGCTCGTTCGCGATCGCCAACTCACGCGCGGCAGCGAGCTGCTCGCTCGCCGCGGCGCGCGAGCGCACGACGTCGCGCACGCCCAATCCGACGGCGACGAGCGCGCCCGCGGCAAGTGCGAGCGCGACCGCGCGGTTGCGCCGGAGCGCGAGGCCGATCAAGTACGCAGGCGTGGCCTCGAAGGCGCGCACCGGACGACGCCCGAGGTACGCCTCGAGGTCCGCCGCGAGCTCCAACGCCGTTGCGTAGCGCTGCCCCGGCTCGTCGGCCATCGCCTTGGCGCAGATGGCGATGAGCTCGGGCGGCGTCTTGGATGCGAGCTGTTCGAGCGGCGTCGGCGGCCCCGCGAGCCGCGCCGCGATCAGCGACTGCGCCGACAGCCGCTCCGTGCTGTCGACGTACGGCATCGCCCCGCTGAGCAGGTGGTAGAGCATCGCGCCGAGCGAGTAGATGTCGCTGTGCGGCCCGATCGCGCTCGTCTGACCGCGCGCTTGCTCCGGCGCCATATACGCCGGAGTGCCGAGCACCGCGCCGTCGCGCGTCGCGAGCGCGGCCGCGCCCGCAACGTCGAGATCGGTCCGCACGAACTCGCTCGGGCCGCGCTCCTCCGACGCCGCCGCGGCGAGTCGCGCGAGGCCCCAGTCCATCACGTAGGCCTCGCCGAAGGCGCCGACCATCACGTTCGACGGCTTGAGGTCGCGGTGCACGACGCCCTTGGCGTGCGCGAAGGCGAGCGCCTCGCAGACCTTTACGAACACGCCGAGCGCACGTTCGCGGCTCCAACCCTCGCTGCCCTTCACGGCGAGCTGGAGCACCTCGCGCAGCTCGCGCCCGACAACCAGCGGCATCGTGAAGAACACGCGGCCTTGACCGTCGAGCCCGACGTCGTAGACCGGCACGATGCCGGGGTGGTCGAGCTGGCCCGTGATCTGCGCTTCGGCGAGGAAGCGCGCCAGGCGCCGAGCGCGCGCGAAATGTGCGGCCGGGCCCAGCCCCAAGCCTTCGTCGCGCAGCACCTTCATCGCCACGGTGCGCCGCAGGTCGCCGTCCCACGCGGCGTACACCACCCCCATGCCGCCGCGGCCGATCTCGCGTTCGAGCGCGTAACGCGACGAGTGAGCGGCGCGCGCGCTCAGTCGTTCGTGAAGCGCTTCGAAGCCTGTCGTCAGCGGCTCGACGGGCCGTACTTCTCGCGGAGCAGCGCTGGCCGCCTGCGCGAAAGCGAGGGCGAGAGCACTGCTTCCCGCTCCCGTCGGCGTCGCGTCGGCCGCCGGCCGCGCGCCGAGCACCGAGTCGATGCGCGCCCAGTGTGCGCGCAGTTCGCGCAGTTGCTCCACGTGCTCGCCGAGCGGCGCGCAGTAGCGCTCGAAAGCTTCGAGATCGTCGAGCGAGTGCTGGCCGAGGAATTCGATCAGCAACGCCTCCGCCGGCGAAAGGGATTCGTCGACGGGCGCGGCGCGCGCGCCAGCGGTCAACCCGGCCGCCGTCCCCTCGAACGGCGCCGGCACACGAGAAGACGGCGCCAACATGAGCTTCCCCCCATGAGCATGGGCGGCGGCGCGCGAACCGAACGCTCGTTCTTCGCGAGAGACGAAGAAAGCGCGCGCCGCGGCGATCGAACTCGCCACGGCGCGCGCCTGGTTCACGGCCCGGCTGGCAGTCCGTTGAGAAAGTGCTTCGGGTACAGAACTAGTCCGGTTGCGTCGGATCTAGGAGCGAGACCAATTGGCGGGGCGCAAAGCACGACGCCTTGGCGTCGTGCGAGCCCCGACATGAATCCGT
>ERZ1066135.828-NODE-828-length-13758-cov-6.027585_pt1 | contig 13758 bp, 16 predicted proteins | sample MGYA00382782_ERZ1066135 | MGnify/ENA primary metagenome ERZ1066135 (study PRJEB33369, sample SAMEA5778365) | biofilm metagenome | biome: Industrial cooling water; feature: Water cooling tower basin; material: Biofilm | place: United Arab Emirates | collected...
ATCTAAGAATCTATTTAAGACTGTTGATGATGTGACTACAAAAATCATTTTCCGTGAGCCAGCCCTTGCGGCTGATGGTGATTCTAGCAGAGATTTGACTTTCCATAAGTGTAAACTTGCTCTTGGAGAATTGACTCTTTCTGCAGAGTCTGAATTAGTTTTGCCATTGACAGCGACTGTCTACCTAGATCAGTCTAAATTTAATGGTTTAAACTTTTTATCATTCGGCGATTCAGCGAAAGTCCCTAGCGTTTAATGCTAGGGGCTTTTGCCCCTAAAGCTAAACGAGGTTAAGAATGGATTTTACGGCTAAACGCAAGACTCTTAAAATCTCTATCGAGTCTGAAGTATTTGAAATCAAAGCTCCCTCCCTCAAAGACCTAGACCAACTCCAAAAAGACCTTAAAGGTAAAGAGGCCGATGAGGTAACTGATGTTTATTTGTCATGGTTTGAAGTTCTAGGTTTATCAAAAGAAGCTTGCCTTGGTCTTGACGGCGATGACTTTATTGAGCTTGCTAAGTTCTTACAAACTCCCTCTAAAAAAAAATAGATAGCTTTGACGTAGCTAAAGCAGAGGTGGCCAGGTTTTATGGATGGCTTCCCTCTGACATTGATGAATTAACACCTGATGAGTTTTTCACTTATCAAAATTCAATTTTCGTCATTGAAGCAAAAGAAAAATTGCAGAAGCTAGAAATTGCAGACTATCCTAATCTTAAAGATGAGGCGAGAAAGCGCATCTTTAATGCTGCAAAGAAAAAGCTTGATGAGTTTAAAGTGAAAGACAAAAAGCAGCAGCAGTTATCAAATGAAGATATTTTCAGGATGATCTCAGGAAGGCTATAGATGGCTAATGAAAAACTGCTTATAGAAATTGTCTTAGATGATGGCTCGGTCAAGCAGGGATTTGCCACGGTAAATCGAGAAGCTCAAAAAGTCGGAAAGACTGCCGGCAAGGCTTTAGCTGGTGGCGATGAGTTTAGTAACGCCATTGATGATATCCAAAATAGACTAATTGGTCTTAATGGTCCAATTGGAAATCTTGCATCAAATTTTAGAGGGTTGTTAGTTCCACTTGGTTTAGTTGGAGCTGCTGTTGTTGGTGTCAGAGCTGCCTTTAATGCAATCACAGAGGCTGATCGAATTGACCAAATCTCTAGACAGTTTGACGTTGCAGCAGAAAGAGCTGGGCTTTTTGGCACTAGCCTTAGAGCTTCGCTACAAGAAGCTGAAGGTGGTCTATTTGATTTTGAGCTTGTGCTTCAGCAGACAGCACTTGCAGTTAATGAATTAGGCGCAGGTGTTCAGCAATATCCTGAGCTCCTAAGAGCTGCAAGAAATGCAACAATCCTTTTTGGTGGTGATGCTAATCGAAACTTTGAGCTTTTAAATCAAGCAATCTTGTCAGGCAGAACAAGATCGCTTCAGCAGATTGGTCTTTTTATTGACCAAACAAAAGCAGTCAATGACTTTGCTAAGAGCCTGGGCGTTAGTGCTGATGCTTTAACCGAGGCTGGTCGAAGGCAAGCTATTTTAAATGCCGTTATTTCTGAAAGCAGAACTGCCTTTGCAGCAGCAGGTGATGGTGCTAATAACTTAAGAGTTAATCTTGCAACAGTGCAGGAAACTTTTAACGCTCTCGGTGACAGAATTGCCTTCATCACTCGTGATATTTTTGGAACAGCCTTTAACTCTATACTTCAGCAGTCGAATGAATTTGCCACGGCATTAAGACAGCTTATTACTCCACTTAATGAGTTAAGCGGTGCTGAACAAATCACAATTTTAGAGCGAAGGCTTGTTGAGCTAAATGGTCAGCTTCGCTCTATCCAAGCCATTAGATTTGGTGACAACATTAGGGCTGAGATTGCCGAGGTCTCTGCTCAGCTAGCCTTTGCTAAGAGCAACGCTGACTTTGCTGCTGATGCGGTTAGAAGACTGCAAGAACTTCAAGGACAACAAGGTCAAGATAACTCTGCCTTTGTCCAATCTGGCTTAACCGAAGCTCAACAGCGTGATGCTCTCGCTAACCAACAAAGATTCGATCAACAGCTTTTAGCTTTGCAGAACGAGGCAGCACAAAACTCTCTTAATGCTAGACTTTTCCAAGCGACTGAAGAGGAAAGGCTTAGACTCTTAACTGAGCAAGCGGAGCTTTTACATAAGCAAAGACTTGAGCAGATTGAGCGTGATTTTGCTGGCAGAATTGGTATTGACTCAAATGAAATTAATCAAATTAAACTCGCTGAGCAAACTAGATTTAATGCTCAACTAGAACAGTTAAATGAAGAGTCAGCAAAAAGACAAGCAGATCAAAACCGTAAGAATGGAATCACTCAGCTTCAAATTGTGCAAGCTACACAGCAAGCTTTGGTTTCTACAGTATCTGCTGGTGTTCAAGCAATTGGTGCAAGCTTAGTTCAGGGTGGCGGTGCTTTTAGTAACTTTAGAAACACAGTCTTAGGAATATTTGGGGATCTTTTAATTAATATTGGTCAAGGTATTATTGCCGCATCTCAAGCAATCCAAGCACTAGCAACAGCCTTATCAAATCCCTTGACTGGTGCTTTAGGTGGTATTGCTGGTGGTCTTGCTTTAATTGCTATTGGTGGATTGCTTAAATCTTTAGCCGGAACTACTGCAACAAGCTCAGCACCTGCACCAACATTTAGTGGTGGCGTAACTGATGTAGGTGGCGAAGAGCCAGAGTTTAACCAGCCTATCGGAGATCAAGAGCGAGAGCGCAGAGCTGACACATCGGTGCAAGTTGTTATTAACGGAGATGTCCTTGATTCTGATGAAAGCGGATCGAGAATAATTTCATTAATTAATGAAGCGTTTGACAAAAAGGGCGTTACAATTAGACGTGGAGCTACAGCGTGATTTTTACTAGATCAATGTTTTATTATGGCTTTTCAATACCTGCACAGTTTAACTTGTTTTCCTTTCAAGAGGCCACAGGTCCGGTTAGAACAGCATTCATTACAGCAAGAGCCTACACTCTCACTCAAGCAGCAACAGAGCTTGCTCGAGCACTTAACGCTGCTGGATCGCAAGTCTACACTGTTGAGCTTGATAGAGTCACAAGACAGATTACAATTTCAGCACCAGCTAACTTTTCTATTTTAATCGACGGAGGTCCTTATGCTGGCTCTCCGATCTTCAATATCTTTGGACTAGGTGACACAGATTTGACAGGTACGAACACTTACACAGGTTTAAATCCTATCGGTAAAGTCTATATGCCTCAAATCCCTCTCTTAGATTATCAACCAACAAAGGCAACAAAAAGAGCGATTGATGCCACGATTAACGAGTCAGGTAATGCAGGACTAGAAGTCATTCGGTTTGGAACTTTAAGACTCATGCGCTGCACTATTGATCTCATCACAAACACACCACAGAATATTGATTCAATTATTGAGACTGATGTGATGGCTTATGAAAATGCTTTAGAGTTTATGGAGTCTATCACAAACAAACAGCCTCTTGAGTTTATGGAAAATAGAGAAGAGTCAGAGACTTTTGAATCACTTCTTTTAGAAAGCACACCTCAAGATCAAAGAGGACTAGGCTTTGATCTAGTCGAGAAAGCTAACTTGCCAGGATTTTTCACTACTGGTTTACTAACTTTTAGGAAGGTTTAAATATGGCAGTTGTAAACTCTGCTCCGGTCGAAGCGACGTATGTAAACTCAAAGCTCATGTCTAGGACAGAGGACACTGGGACAGTAGGTAAAGTAAGTTTAGAAAACCCAGACTCTTCTCCAATTCAAAGTGCTCAAGACTACATAAATCAGTTAGCTGAGACTGTTGGAATAAACGAAAATGATTTAAACAGACTAATTTATAATACAGATAACTACTTATCAAATGGATCTGACATTAAGTTTAATTTGTCTTTGTTAGACGTGGCTTTGTTGGGTGTAGACGGCAGCGCTCAAGCCGCACAAGCTGCAGCAGACGCAGCGCAAACAGCAATAGACAATCATCTTTTAGATTTAGCAAATCCACATCAAACAGATAAGACGCAAGTCGGTTTAGGTAATGTTACCGATGATGCTCAATTAAAAAGAGAAGCTGGTGATTTTAATACTTTCCCAGCAAAAGCTACTCCCGTCACAGACGACATTATTTTGCTAGAAGATTCTGCTGATTCTTTTGAAAAAAAGAAAATTACACTTTCAAACTTAATTTCAAGCAACGCATTAACATCTCAAGATTTCACATTAACAACTGCAAATGGTTATTTGCCATCTCCAAGCACTGGCCTTATTGAGGTTTTTGCTACAGCAACGGCACCTTTTTTAGAATATCCTGTCAATGTTGCTGCGAATAACAGAGTATTTAACGGAAGCAGTGTTATCGGATTTGCAAACACAGCGACTCTTACAACGACAAGAGATATTACAGCAGTAAGCTTTTATGTAACTAGATCGGGTAATCCTGGTGGATCTGCAAATGTTAAAATCTATAACACAAGCGGAGGTATTCCAACAACCTTAATAGCAACAAGTAACACAGTTTTAAATTCAGACTTCTCCACATTAGGTGATTACTTTACATTCACATTTGCAAGCCCTGTCAATTTAGTAGCTGGCACTTATGCTTTTTCCATTGAGCTTTTTGGTGGTTATGTTTTTACTGCAGGAGTAAATTTCTTAGCTCTCAAAGATGCAATCGGATCTCCTATTGCTGGTGTCACCACAACTACTTTTAACGGAACCACCTGGACTACTTTCCCTCAAACAATGTCTAGCCAGTTTTTTGCTGTTGCTTCGGGCGGAAGCCTTCGAGGTATTACAAGCATTGCAGATAAAAAGTCAGTATTTATTAGAAATAAAACTAACGGAGTTTTAACTCTTAGGTCATTTAACTCAGCAAATGGTGATTTTAATTTACTTCAAGACTTAGAAATCCCAGATGGAAGGTTTTTTCAAACTATCTATGATCCATTAATTAACAGGTGGAGCCTTGCTGCTGGTTCTGCGTCTGGTGGTTCTGGTGGTATTGTTTCCGTTAATGATTTAACAGAAAGAGATGCAATCAATCCAGCATCTAGAACAGAGGGTTTGCTTGTTTACGTTTCAAGCAATCAAACAACCTATCAACTTTCTGGTGGTATTTTAAATTCTAATTGGATCGTGTTAGGGAGAGAAATTGTTTCTACTCAATCTGCGTTAACTGCTGCTGGGTCTGCTGTTTTAAATTTAACAGCTCCAAAGCAAACGCTTGTAGTCGCTGGATCTGGTGGACCAGTTACTTTATCAGCTCAAGCATTTGGTATTAATGCTCCACTTGACGGTGCTGAGATTGTTTTGATTGGCTCAAGTGATTCTAACTCTGTAAGAATCAATCGAGGCACAGGTGCTAAAGAAGTTAGTATCAACGGAGATTTTGTTGAGTTATTCTTGCACCAATCAATCACATTGAAATACATTTCTTCACTAGACATTTACATCGAAATTGCTAGGAGTCATTAATGCGTTTTTTACTTTTACTTCTTTTACCACTTATATCAAACGCTCAATACCGAGAGGTGTCGGGTGACTTTTTCCCTAATGCTAAGGTTGAAAAATCTTATTTAGTAAATGGTTACTTTGAGAAAAACTTAGGTGCTGTAGTAACAAGTGTTCACTCAGCAACAAGAAACACAAGCTCACCAATTCAAGGCGCTGGGGATTTGCAAATCACAGCAAGCGGTGCTGGTTTTACAAGAATAAACACCCTTGCATGGGAGAAAAGACTTGAGGGTCAAAACTGCGAACTGTCATTTAAATATGTCGGCGGCGGTGGAGGCTGGACAGCAGAAATTTGGGACGGTTCTTTAAACGTACTTGTCAGCAGACCTTTGCCAGCAGTTACTTTAGTTAGTCCAATATCAATCAACTATCCATGCGGCAGCACGAGCGGCAGAACAATTCGATTTGTCACAACTGCCTCGGCTCCGCAACTAAATGTTGATGAGATTTATTATGGCATCGCTACTAATATTATTACACTAGCGAATCAAACGGGTTGGATTTCCTATACTCCTACAATTACTGCTGCTTCTGGAACTCTTACTAACTTCACCCTCATGGGCACTGAGTATATGATTGACGGTGTAAATCTTTATTTAAGAGGCCAGCTTGCGTTTACTGGTTCACCAGGAACTTGGCAAAATCCAAGAGTATCTCTACCTAGCCCATTCGTAATTACTGCTGGATATGTAAACCAAACATTTTTAAATCAGATTGTACTTATTGACACAGGTACAAACTCTTTTACGGCTCAGACTAACATAACTAATGGAGATGCTTTCTTTAGAATCGGTGGCCAGAATGGTGCTGCCAATGAAGGAACTACTATTGCCAACAATGCGCCTTTTACTTGGGCCTCAGGAGATATTATTACTTGGATGGTAGGACCTATCCCAGTCAACGGCCTATCGGCTACCCAACAAGCAGTCACTCAAGCCTGTATCCAAGACGGAAGCTGCGAGAATGTGTTTAGTGCTTACACAGATACGGTCGGCGTTGTCAGTTTAGAAAATGTTAATTGGATTAACGGAAATCCAACATTAGTAAATAGCACTTACACGTATACTTTTGTTTCTGGATTTTTTGGGGCTGCACCAAATTGCTCTATAGCGTCTGCCAACGGGGCAAATCTTTTGGCAAATATTGTTACGGTCACAGCATCGCAGATGACAGTAAGAATGTTTAATCCGTCAAATAACGTAAATGCTACGGGAGTAGATTTTAGAATTGTTTGTCACCGATCCGGCACCGACTACAAGCCCCGCTTTGCGGCTCCAATCGTAACTGGTAGCGTGACAAGTGCATCTGCAAGCCCTTTAAGAATGGAAACTGCTTACATCCAAACAAACGGTAACGTCCTATTTGGCTCTACTCCTGGATTCTTTTCTTGCGGAGCTACGCTTCCAAGAACTTGTACTTTCGCACAGCCTTTCGCAGCTAATCCAGTGTGTACTGCGACAATGGACGGTCGGGCTAGAATAGCTGCCGTAGCCTCGGTGACAACTACCGCAGTCATTCTCGAGGCAGGGGACCTTACTGGGTCTTTAAGCAATACAAATAATATGCACTTAATTTGCATCGGCCCTCGCCTACAATAAAGGAATTAAATTATGTTTAAACTAACTGTAACATCTCAGCCACAAAACGGACTTGTATCAATCCTTCACACAGTTACTTACCCAGACTTAGCTACTGCTGAGTTTTGGAAGCAAGAAATTCTAGAAAAGAACGAATGGAACTTCCCAACTCGCACCGAGTTAGTTCCGGAGCGCACAGAAGTTATCCCAGCAATACCTGAGAGAATTGAAGTTATTCCGGCAGTACCCGAGCAACTAGATGAACAAGGTCAAGTCGCAATGCCAGCACAGCCTGAGCAAACTATCGTTTACCCAGAAATCCCTGAGCAGACTATTGTCTATCCTGCTTTTGAAAAGCAAGTGCCTGATGTCACGATTACAATCGAAGACATAACTTCAGAGGTAGCGTACAAGACAGAAATTGAAAAGCGCATTAGGCGCATTGAGTTTGGAAAAGAAATATTTGCAGAATTAGCAGCACGCAATGTTAATAGACTAAAGGCTGGCACTACAACCATAGAAGAGATTCTTGCAGCAGAGGCTAAGCTTGCTCTTGTGCAAAGATACCTAGCTAACTCGACACTCGAGATAGCTCTTCAAGGTTTAATTACTCTTGATGTACCCGAAATACCAGAGTCAGAAAAGCTTTATTTTATAAACAAGATTCAAAACTACTTAACCAATGAATAAGGACGTTCATGGAAAACTTTAACCTTAAGGTCAAAACCGTTGTTGAAATTTTAGTCTTGCCAATCTTAGGATTCGGCGTGATGCTTTTAAGCGATATGAATAAAAACATTCAAGACCTTAATCTTAAAGTTGCGGTGATCTTGACTGAGGGTCAGGTAACTAAAGAAAGAATGAAGGACATCGAAGGCAGAGTTAAAGAATTGGAAAAGGGTAATAGATAATGGCCACGGCTTTTCAAAACTTTTATCAAAATCAGTTAAGTTCATTTAACATTGTAACAAATAGCTCAACAGATACTTATATTAGCTCAGTATTTGCAACAGTTCCACAATCAGAACTTTGGCAAATTCAATTTTTGTCAGCAAACTTTCAGATAACAAGTCTATTTGTTGCTAACTTTGCACCTGGAGTTACTTCTACAACTTATGCTTTGCACAGCTTAAATGAAATTTCTGATAAAATATATTTTGCATTTAACGCCCCATTAGAAATTGATAAAAACAATAATGGTGCATCAAATGTTTCTTGTAATTTTTTTGAAAATAATCAGTTAAGATTTTGGTTAAGGTCTACGGCAACACCAAGGACTGTTACAATAAATTATAGAATTTTAAAATACAAAAACACTAACTACTAAGGAGATAAAAAATGAAAGAAACAAAAGAACTAGCAGTCGGTCTTGTTGCTATCGCAGCAGTTTTAGCTGAAAGCTTTAAAGACGGTGTGCAGGTAGCGGACATTGGTGCAATCTTAGCAAAGATTGGATCAGACGAAGTCTTGAAAGCGAAGCTTGTAGCAGCTTATCAAGACATCGAGTTAGTTAAAACTGAAACTAAAGACGTTTCAACGGTCGAAGTTTTAGAAGTCGTGGGCGCATTGTTGCCTGAGATTGAAAAGCTTTTGCTTGCAATTAAAAAGTAATTAAGAAAAGGGGTGGCTCTTGTTTTTTAAATCAATCATCGAAGCAATTAAATTGATCCCTCAACTATGGGCAATCTATTTGCAGGTTGTTAAGCTTATCGAAAAGAGAAAGCTTGAAAAAGAAAAGCAAGAGCTATCCGAAAAGATTGAAAACATTCAGGAGGCAAAGACCGATGAGCAAGTTAAAGACGCTTTTCGTGATATGTTTAAGTAGCTTTGTCATCTTTGGTTGCAAGACTAAAGAAAAGCCTGATGCGTTTTCTTGTGTTTTGATTAATGTAGACTCTGCTGGCAATCAGATTGCAGTCGAGAAATGGTATTGGTTCTGCATTAATCAAAAGACAAAAGAAGAGAAAATCAAATTTTTAACTGACTCATATTCTTGTATTCGAGACCAGTCTCAATCCTGCAAATGGTTTGGCACTGATGCATTAGAGTACGAAAGAGCAGAGCAGTTTTATCTTAACCAAGGAAAAGGGCAGTGATTAAATGGCTAAAAAGAATTATCCAAAAGCTAAAGGGACAAAAACAAAACCAGCAGCAAAACCAAAGCCAAAAGGAAAATAAACCTACTGAGGTATTTGTTCCTAAAAAGCCTGAGCTAGTTTTACCTGAGCCTGAAGAAAATATCTGGGACAAATGGTGCAAAGATGCAATGATTCAGAGCGGAAGCTTTGAGGGTAAAGGTACAGACTGGGCTAATGTTGTGCCTAATTTTGACGGAGCAATTCTTACTTGTGGTCTTTTAGGTTTCACTTGGAAGTGGAACAATCAAGCTCCGATGGTTTTAGAGTTTGTTAAGAGACATGGCGAAGGCTACTTTATGTCCTTAATGCCAAAGTCAGGTCCAGATTATTTAAGAGCTTGTACTCTCGGAGAAGAAAAAGGGAAGTACATTATTTTAAATTTCTCTAACTCAAAGACTGTGTTTCAGCCATATAAGCAAGAGCTGACAAATCTTTGGGGATCAGAAGAAATGATAAAGATTCAAGTAGAGACATCTAAAAAGATGTTTGGAGTCTTTGCACAAAAGCAGTGCCTAGAAGGTCAAAAGTTTTTTAATTTAAAAGAGCCAAGCTTTCATCACTATAGATACTGGTTTGACCAAGCTGTCTTAAATGGAACAGGAAAGACTGTCGCTTTTAATCGACACGACGACATTTCAAATAAAGCAATTTTAGATTGGTGCAAATCTGCATCTGGTTACACGATCAATGACCTTAGAAGAAATGTGAGTTTATGGGAAAAGGCTTTAAAAACTGCAAGCGGTGACAAGCAAGCTCTTTGGAGAATGGCTTATCTTCGAGCCCAAAACTCAAGATCAGAATTTAAACCAGTCACTATGAATAGACGAGGGACTCTAGCCCTTGGTGTTGGATATGTGAATGGATCTAAAAGGATTTTAAGTTAATGGCTTATGAGGTCACACCAAGAGCAAGGTCTCTCTTTTCACAGACAACGATTGAACCTAATTTAGTTTTAAAGCTTAGAAGCTTTGATAAGCTTTTGGGAGTCGAGAGCATAAAGGTTGATGCAAAGTTTGGTGAAGAGGGTATTCTTTTTGGTGATGAGGGTTTGACATTTGGTGGACTAGCTAGGATTTTAAATCAAAAAGATTTAATCCAGCTTAGTGGAACCTCAAACGAGATCACTCAGCAGCTTGAGCCAGACAAGGGTGCCATCTCTTCAGTTCAAAGCTTAAAAGTAAGACTTACTGACCTAGATCAAGAGATGACTAGGCTTGTGAGTCCTGGGGTTACGATCCCAGAGATTCTTTACGAGTATTGCCAAATATACTTAGGACCAAAAGAATCAAGCTTTCCTGATGACTACATTGAGCTTTTTAATGGCAACATTCAACAGGTGCAATCTGGTGCAGGTTACGTTGATCTGACAATCGTTCATCCCGAGGACAAGAAACGTGGAAAGCTCTTTACAAAAATAGAGCAAAAACTCACGGAGCCTTTAAACTTTAACAGCTTAGGGCTTCAAGAATTATTCTACCAAACTTATGGCGACATCACAGGTCTTGTAGAAATTAGATATTTTGCTGGCACCTCAGGCAATAACGCTATTGTGACAGTGGCTGGTCAACAGATCAGTGTTGCTATTGATCCTCTAGCTACTACTCAAAAAACCGTAAGACGTGCAATAAGAGCCAGTGCTGACGCTGCAGATATTATTCAATCTGTTGAGCTTATTGAAGGTGGTGACGGCGATCAATTAGCTTCAACAACTGGTAGTTTTGTACCTTTTGTTACCGAGACAGAGATAAGTTTAGAAAGTGTCAGTCAATTTGTTTTGCCAGTCGGTGACTTGCTTCGCACTTATGTCCAGATCGGTGATGAAATTATTGAATACACAGGTATTGATACTGCTTTAAATAAACTTACAGGATGCACAAGAGCTTCGCTTAATAGCTTTGGCGAGGTGCACGAAATAGGTGCCACTGTTTCAAGTTTCTATAAGCTAGGAGATGCCACACAAGAAAACGGCAATGCTGTTGATCTTGCACTAAAGCTTATGCTCTCGGGAGCAAAAGAGTTTTATGCTGACAACTTAAGCATTGAAAGTATTGTTGAGTTTGACTTAGCTACAAGCATCCCTAATGCTTTATTTATTAAGAAAATAAATGTAGCTCGAGACCTTGGTGTGACAATCGGTGACAGTGCCACGGTTTTTGACGCAAGCAATTTAGCTAACAACTTTGTTGATCGTAAAGTGACTGGCTTCGATGTAACAGAAAATGGCTCTTACATTCAAGTCGATGGTCCTCCACTTGTGATTGAGCGTCCATCGACAGCAAAGCTTAGGCTGAAATCGAGATTTAATGTTTTGCCTGATGGCCTAGAGCTTGAGCCCTTTCAAGTAGACATCGAAAGATTTGAACAAATTAAGGCACTTTATTTTAGCTCGATTGCTCTTTATGAGTTTTACCTTAAAGATACGCAAGAAGCTAAAGAGCTCATCAATGAAAAAATCTATTTGCCTTCATCTATGTACTCAGTTCCAAGAAAAGGTCGAATCAGTGTTGGCTTTACAGCTCCACCGCTATTTGCTCAAACTACAAAGACTCTAGACATTTCAACAGTTAAAAACCCAGATCGCCTTGTAGTTGATAGATCAACAACTAAGAACTTTTATAACTCTGTTGTCTACCGCTATAACGAAGACTCAGTTACAGATAAGTTTTTATCTGGCAGAATAACTGTATCGCAAGACTCAATCAATCGGATTGCAATCCCTAATCAGCCCTTAACGATCACAGCAAGCGGGCTCAGAGACAATGCCGAGACAGCTTTGCTGGTAGAGAGAAACTCTTTAAGATTCTTGCAGCGTTATCAATTTGGTGCTGAGAGACTTGTTGTCGAAGTGCCTTTTGCGATTGGCTGGGATGTTGAGGTCGGAGATCCGATCGTCTTAGGTGGCGACGCACTTCAAGTCTCAGACTCAACTCGTGGCGATAGAAACTTTGCACCTCGTATTTTTGAGATCACCAACAAAAGAATAAACTGGCGCACAGGATTTGTGTCGCTAGAAGTAACAGACACAAGCTTTAACCAAGAAGTTAGATTTGGTGTTTGGTCTCCTGCATCTAACATAGTATCTGGCACAACGTCCTCGATCATTATCCAAGACTCTTTTGGCACAGCTTTCCCTCTTATTGAAAGAGACAAATGGGCTTTTTATATCGGAAAGCAGATCCTTATTCACTCTCCCGACTGGACACAGCAAGCGACTAGCAGAATCATAGGCTTTAGCGGAGCAAATGACTATGAGATGCTGATTGAGCCAATAACATTTGCACCAAGCTCAGGCTATGTCGTGAGACTTCCCTACTACGATCAAATCACTGAGAATGATTCATTGGTGCTTAAGCAAATTCATCCTTTCTGGACTCCGCAATTAGTGATAACAAATGTTATTTCTCCCACAGTCTTTGAGGTTTCTTTGCTAGACGCTTCAAGAATTTTTGTTGATGCTGTCGTAAGAGTCCATTCTGATGACTATGTAAGGGATTCTGGTTTAACTGCAAGACGAGTGGTTAGCATCAGTGGTCAAGAGATCACAGTCACAGACTTAGGATTTACACCTCTAGTCGGTGATAAGATAGATTTAATTGGTTTTGTCTCAGATAACGGCGCACCTTATGCTTGGATTTAAGAGGTAGAAAATGGCAAAAGTAACACCACAGATTTTAGACTTATTTGAAGAAGAACTGCAAGGCGGAGCTGCTGCCTCTGAAGCTACCATGCAAAGAGTCGGTGCGTCGGTCAACTTTTGGAATAGCTTTTATGAAGGTCAACGAGGCTGGTTCTTAAACGGACCTTACGGCATTTTACCAACACCGCAAGTGGGTGTCGATGGTGCCTACGGTTGCATCACAAAAATGCAGATTTATGGTTTTACGATGTATAACCTTGTAGCAGGTACTAGCGGAGAGCTAGAGCTTGACATTCAAGTTAAACCCGCAAACGGTGATCCAGAGTATTCTCTCTTTACAGTAAGACCAAAGATCGCTTTCAATGCTGGTAATAAAGCTAGAATTATTGTTAATGTTTTAACTAACACGATAGTAGCTCAAGACTTAAACACAACGGCACCAACATTTGTCACCACAGAGCTTCAGGCTGGGGATCTGCTCACAATGAATCTTGTCGGTGTGCAGCTTAATGCTGAAAGCTGTGGACTTGTTTTAGCTCTTAGACCTACAACTTAAAGCATGATTGAAATTGAAACTTTATCTGGTGATGTGATGTTAATCCCTATCTCTAGCATTGTCTTTTTTAAGGCAATGGGAGAGAACACAAAGATCAAGACCAATGATGGCTTAGAGTATATCGCAAAGATGAGTTTTAACACTCTAAAGTATATGCTCGGCGGCGGTCAGGTCCCACCTGGACTTGTTAAATAAATCAGCAAAAATGACTTGATGATCTTAAAAAATCTGTCACGCTTTTCTCATGGCTTTGTACTGCGTAGGCTTTGCAACAGATCATCACATCCCCTTTCACTCTAAAAGAAACTTAGGCGCAGTTATGAATTGC